>Ga0164290_1000331_pt1 | contig 170018 bp, 182 predicted proteins | sample Micstemetagenome_FD_108782 | JGI IMG/M metagenome (GOLD analysis project Ga0164290, IMG submission 108782) | Contaminated culture microbial community from soil near Moab, Utah, USA - Microcoleus steenstrupii SON62 (Illumina Assembly) | ecosystem: Environmental > Terrestrial > Soil > Soil crust...
ACAACATCTCCATGGAAGTGCACCTGATCGCGCCGATCGCCATGGACGAGGGCCTGCGCTTCGCCATCCGCGAGGGCGGCCGCACCGTCGGCGCCGGCGTCGTCGCCAAAATCATCGAGTAGCGGAAAAAGCGGGCCCGCGGGACCAAGGAACAGAGTCATGGAACATCAAGGCATACGCATCCGGCTGAAGGCGTTCGATCATCGCGTGCTCGACCAGTCGACAAGCGAGATCGTGAACACCGCCAAGCGGACCGGCGCGCAGGTGCGTGGGCCGATCCCGCTGCCGACCGAGCTGGAGAAGTTCACGGTCAACCGCAGCCCGCACGTCGACAAGAAGAGCCGCGAGCAGTTCGAGATCCGCACGCATCGCCGGCTGCTCGATATCGTCGATCCCACGCCCCAGACGGTGGACGCGCTGATGAAGCTCGACCTCGCCGCCGGCGTGGATGTTGAGATCAAGCTCGGGCCGGCATAAGGGTCCTGGAACGGAAGATCGCCATGCGTACCGGTGTCATCGCACAGAAAGTCGGCATGACTCGCCTGTTCACGGAGGAGGGCAACCACGTGCCCGTCACCGTGCTCAAGCTCGATCAGTGCCAGGTCGTGGCCGTCCGCACGGCCGAGAAGGATGGCTACAGCGCCGTCCAGCTCGGCATCGGCAAGGCCAAGGTCAAGAACGTCAGCAAGGCGCAGCGCGGCCATTTCGCCAAGGCGAAGGTCGAGCCCAAGCGCAAGCTCAACGAGTTCCGGGTTGCCAAGGACGCCGTCCTCGAGGTGGGGGCCGAGATCACGGCCGCGCATTTCGTGGCGGGCCAATTCGTTGACGTCTCGGGCGTCACCTCGGGCAAGGGCTTCCAGGGCGTCATGAAGCGCTGGAACTTCGCCGGGCTTGAGGCCTCGCACGGCGTCTCGATCAGCCATCGTAGCCATGGCTCGACCGGTCAGCGCCAGGATCCGGGCCGCACCTTCCAGAACAAGAAGATGGCCGGTCATATGGGTGTGGACCGCATCACGACCCAGAACCTCAAGGTCGTGGGCACCGACATTGACAAGGGCCTGATCATGATCGCGGGCGCGGTCCCCGGCTCGGCCGGTGGTTATGTGCGCGTCACCGATGCGGTCAAGCGCAAGCGCCCGAAGGAGGCCCCGTATCCGGCCGCCCTGCGCGCCGCCGCGGCCGCGCCGGCCAAGGAATAAGCCATGAAGCTCTCGGTCAAGACGCTCGACAACAAGGATGCCGGCTCGATCGACGTCAGCGATGACGTGTTCGGCCTGCCGTCCCGTCCCGACATCCTCGCCCGCATGGTGCGTTGGCAGCTTGCCAAGCGCCGCGCCGGCACGCACGACACCAAGGAGATCGGCGAGATCTCCGGCGGCGGCAAGAAGCCGCGTCCGCAGAAGGGTTCCGGCCGCTCGCGCCAGGGCTCGACGCGCAGCCCGCAGTGGCGCGGCGGTGCGGTGATTTTTGGGCCGACGCCGCGCAGCCACGCGCATGACCTGCCGAAGAAGGTGCGCAAGCTCGCCCTCAAGACGGCTCTCTCGGCCAAGCAGGCCGAGGGCAAGCTGATTGTTCTCGACGGCGTCAAGATGGAGAAGCCGAAGACGGCCGAGCTGGCCAAGCGCTTTGCCAAGCTGGGCGTGTCGTCGGTCCTGATCATCGACGGCGCGGCGGTCGATGCCGAGTTCGCCCGTGCGGCGCGTAACCTGCCGCATGTCGACGTGCTGCCGCAGATCGGCGCCAACGTCTACGACATCCTGCGCCGCGACACGCTGGTCCTGACCAAGGACGCGGTGCAGCACCTGGAGGCGCGCCTGAAATGAGCGACGCGAAGAAGACCAAGAAGCCCGCTTACGCCAAGGAAGAGCTCTACGGCGTGATCCTGTCGCCGGTGATCACCGAGAAGGCGACGCGCGGCTCCGAGCACAACCAGGTGACCTTCCGGGTCCGCCCGGACGCGGCCAAGCCCCTGATCAAGGCGGCGGTCGAGAGCCTGTTCAACGTCAAGGTCTCGGGCGTCAACACGATCAAGGGCTGGGGCAAGACCAAGCGCTTCCGTGGCAGCCTCGGCCAGCGCTCGGACTTCAAGAAGGCCGTCGTGACCCTCGCCGAGGGCCACTCGATCGACGTGACCACCGGCATCTGAGCGGAATCCAGCCATGGCACTCAAGACATTCAAGCCGGTTACCCCGGGTCTGCGTCAGGTGGTCCTCATCGACCGCCGTGAGCTCTACAAAGGCGGGCCGATCAAGAACCTGACCGAAGGTCTGAAGTCGACCGGCGGCCGCAACAATCACGGCCACATCACGACCCGGCATCACGGCGGCGGCCATCGCCGGCGCTACCGGATGGTCGATTTCAAGCGCAAGAAGTTCGACGTCTCCGCGACGGTCGAGCGCATCGAATACGACCCGAACCGGACGTCGTTCATCGCGCTGATCAAGTATTCGGACGGCGAGCTCAGCTACATCATCGCTCCGCAGCGTCTGGCGGTCGGCGATACCGTGGTCTCGGGCGAGCGCGCCGACATCAAGCCGGGCAACACCCTGCCGATGCGCAACATCCCGGTCGGCACCGTCATCCACAACGTCGAGCTCAAGCCGGGCAGCGGTGGCAAGATTGCCCGCTCGGCCGGCACCTTCGTGCAGCTCGTCGGCAAGGACCAGGGTTACGCGCTGCTCCGCCTGTCCTCGGGTGAGACGCGCCGCGTGCCGGGCGACTGCCTGGCCACGATCGGCGCCGTGTCGAATCCGGACCAGCAGAACGTCAAGATCGGCAAGGCCGGCCGCAACCGCTGGATGGGCTGGCGCCCGTCGGTGCGCGGCACCGCGATGAACCCGATTGATCACCCGCACGGTGGCGGCGAAGGCCGTACCAAGGGCGGCCGTCACCCGGTGACCCCGTGGGGCAAGCCGACCAAGGGTGCCAAGACTCGTCACAACAAGAAGACGGATCGACTCATCATCCGTCGCCGCAACGCGAAGTAACGGAGGCCACAGGTGTCTCGCTCAGTCTGGAAGGGCCCGTTCGTCGACGGGTACCTCCTCAAGAAAGCGGAGAAGTCGCGGAGCTCCGGCCGCAACGAGATCATCAAGATCTGGTCGCGCCGCTCAACGATCCTCCCCCAGTTCGTCGGGCTGACTTTTGGCGTCTATAACGGCCACAAGTTCCTGCCGGTGCTGGTGAACGAGAACATGGTCGGACACAAGTTCGGCGAGTTCTCGCCGACCCGCGTGTTCCATGGCCACTCGGCAGGCGACAAGACGGCCAAGAGGGACGAATGAGCAAGCCCCACAAGCCACGCCGGCGCGCCGACAACGAGGCCCAGGCGATCGCCCGTGCGATCCGCACGAGCCCGCGCAAGCTCAACCTGGTGGCTGAGCTGATCCGCGGCATGGATGCTTCCAAGGCTCTCGCCGAGCTCACCTTCTCCAAGCGCCGCATTGCGGTGACGGTGAAGAAGGTGCTGCAGGCCGCCATCGCCAACGCCGAGAATAACCACCAGCTCGACGTCGACCGGCTCTATGTGGCCGAAGCGCATGTCGGCAAATCGTTCATGATGCGCCGCTTCCACGCCCGCGGCCGCGGCCGCTCGGCGGGCATCGTCAAGCCGTTCAGCCACCTGACCGTCATCGTGCGCGAGCGCGAGGCGGCGAAATCCGCAGAAAAGAGCGCCTAACCATGGGTCAGAAAGTCAACCCGATCGGTCTTCGCGTCGGTATCAACCGCACGTGGGACTCGCGCTGGTTCGCGGTCGATGACTACGCGAAGCTGCTGCACGAGGACCTGAAGCTGCGCGAGTACCTGACCAGCCGCCTGCAGCAGGCCGGCGTTGCGCGCGTGGTCATCGAGCGGCCGGCCAAGAAGGCCCGCATCACCATCCACACCGCGCGCCCCGGCGTCGTCATCGGCAAGAAGGGCGCCGACATCGAGAAGCTGCGCGCCGATCTCGGCAAACTGACCAAGAGCGAGGTCAACCTCAACATCGTCGAGATCCGCAAGCCGGAGATCGATGCGCGCCTGGTGGCCGAGAACATCGCCCAGCAGCTCGAGCGCCGCGTGGCCTTTCGCCGCGCCATGAAGCGCGCCGTGCAGTCGGCCATGCGCCTTGGCGCGCAGGGCATCCGTATCAACTGCTCGGGCCGCCTCGGCGGCGCCGAGATCGCGCGCGTCGAGTGGTATCGCGAGGGGCGGGTGCCGCTGCACACGCTGCGCGCCGATATCGACTACGGCACGGCGACCGCCAAGACCACGTACGGCACGTGCGGCGTCAAGGTCTGGGTGTTCAAGGGCGAGATCATGGCCCACGACCCGATGGCCCAGGACAAGCGTGCCGCCGAGCAGGCTCCGGCCCGTTAAGGCCCGACCGGGACTACGATCATGCTGCAACCGAAACGCACCAAATACCGCAAGGCCCACAAGGGCCGCGTCCATGGCAACGCCAAGGGCGGCTACTCGCTGAACTTCGGCGCCTTCGGCCTCAAGGCCGTCGAGCCGGCGCGTATGACCGCGCGCCAGATCGAAGCCGCGCGCCGCACGATCACGCGCCATCTGAAGCGCGTGGGCCGCGTCTGGATCCGCATCTTCCCGGACGTGCCGGTGTCGAAGAAGCCGGCCGAGGTTCGCATGGGCTCCGGCAAGGGCACGCCCGAATACTGGATCTGCCGCATCAAGCCGGGCCGCATCCTTTTCGAGATCGACGGCGTGAGCCGCGCGATTGCCCAGGAGGCGTTCGAACTCGCCGGCGCCAAGCTGCCGATCAAGACCAAGGTCATCGGGCGCCTGGGGGAGAGCTGAGCCATGAAAGCTGCCGATATCCGCGCCAAGACCGCCGATGAGCTGAAGACCCAGCTCGCCGACCTGAAGAAGGAGCAGTTCAACCTGCGCTTCCAGCGGGCCAGCGGTCAGCTCGAGAACACCGCCCGCGTCCGTCAGGTGCGCCGCGACATCGCGCGCATCCAGACGGTGCTGGCTGACCGCGCGCGGCCTGCCGCCGCGGCCGCGAAGTAAGGAAAGAAGACCATGCCAAGGCGCGTCCTGCAGGGGATCGTGACGAGCGACGTGAACGAGAAGACCGTGACGGTCGAGGTTCAGCGTCGTTTCACGCACCCCGTCTACAAGAAGATCATCGTGCGCTCGAAGAACTATCTGGCGCATGACGAGTCCAACCAGGTGAAGACCGGCGATCGGGTTCGCATCCGCGAATGCCGGCCGCTCTCCCGGCGCAAGCGCTGGGAAGTCATCGCCGACGCCGCGCCGGCAAAAGCCTGAGGTCCGCGCCATGATCCAGATGAAGACCAAGCTGGAGGTTGCCGACAACTCGGGCGCACGCAGCGTGCAGTGCGTCAAGGTTCTCGGCGGCTCCAAGCGCAAGACCGCCTCGATCGGCGACATCATCGTCGTCTCGGTCAAGGAGGCGATCCCGCGCGGCCGCGTGAAGAAGGGCGACGTCCACAAGGCCGTCATCGTGCGGACGCGTTTTGCGATCCGCCGCGCCGACGGCTCGAGCGTGCGCTTCGACCGCAACGCCGCCGTGCTCATCTCCAAGGAAGGCGAGCCGATCGGCACGCGCATCTTCGGGCCGGTGACGCGCGAGCTACGTTCGAAGGGCTACATGAAGATCATCAGCCTGGCGCCTGAGGTGCTGTGATGCTGGCGAGCGAGCGTACCAAGATGAAGATCCGCAAGGGCGACAACGTCGTCGTGATCACCGGTCGCGACAAGGGCAAGAGCGGCAGCGTGCTGCGCGTCTTCCCGGCCGAGAACCGCGTGCTGGTGCAGGGCATCAACCTGGCCAAGCGCCACACCAAGCCGCGCGCCGGTCAGCAGGGTGGCATCGTGGAGAAGGAAAACCCGATCCACGCTTCCAACGTCGCGCTCTCGGATCCCAAGGACAACAAGCCGACCCGCGTCGGCTTCAAGACCGTCGATGGCCGCAAGGTGCGTGTTGCCCTGCGGTCCGGCGAGATCATTGATCGGTGATTGTCATGGCAACCCGTATGCAAGAGCTCTATACGACGACCGTGAAGCCACAGCTGATGGAGGCGTTCAAGTACAAGAACGCGCTCCAGGTGCCGCGCCTCACCAAGATCGTCGTCAACATGGGCGTGGGCGAGACGACCTCGGACATCAAGAAGATGGACGCGGCGCTGGCCGACCTCACCGCGATCACCGGCCAGAAGCCGCAGATGGTCCGCTCGAAGAAGGCGATCGCCAACTTCAAGCTGCGCCGCGGCCTGCCGATCGGCGCCAAGGTTACCCTGCGCGGCGCGCGCATGTACGAGTTCCTGGACCGCCTGGTGACCATCGCGCTGCCCCGCGTGCGTGACTTCCGCGGCCTGTCGGGCAAGAGCTTCGACGGCCACGGCAACTACGCGCTGGGCCTCAAGGAGCAGATCGTTTTCCCGGAGATCAATTACGACAAGATCGACACCATCCGGGGCATGGACATCATCATCGTGACCACGGCGAAGACCAATGAGGAGGCGAAAGCGCTCCTCAAGGGCTTCAACATGCCGTTCGTCAACTGACCGCCGCAGAGGAACACTCATGGCGAAGAAAAGTTCGATAGAAAAGAACAAGCGGCGCGAGCGGCTCTCGAAGCAGTTCGCGGCGAAACGCGCGCGCCTCAAGGCGATCGCCAACGACAAGAGGCTCCCCATGGAGGAGCGCTTCGCGGCGCGCCTGAAGCTGGCCGAGCTGCCGCGCAACTCGTCGCCCAACCGGATCCGGCTGCGCTGCGAGCTGACCGGTCGGCCGCGAGCCAACTACCGCAAGTTCAAACTGTCACGTATCGCGTTGCGCGATCTGGCCTCGACCGGGCAGATCCCCGGCGTGGTCAAGTCGAGCTGGTAACGGAGGAATTCGGGATATGGCGATTAGCGATCCCATTGGCGATATGCTTACGCGCATCCGGAACGCCCAGGCGGCGGGTGAGCGTCAGGTGCTTTCGCCGGCCTCGAAGCTGCGCAAGAGCGTGCTCGAAGTGCTCGAGCGCGAAGGCTACATCCGCGGCTTCTCGTGGTCCGAAATGCGCAAAGGCATCGCGCAGTTCACGATCGAGCTGAAGTACGACGAAGGCACGCCGGTGATAAAGGAGATCGACCGGGTCTCCAAGCCGGGGCGCCGGGTCTATTCCAAGATCGCGGACCTGCAGAAGGTCTATGGCGGTCTCGGCATCTCGATCCTCTCGACCCCGCGCGGCGTCATGTCGGACAACGAGGCCCGCGCCGCCAATGTCGGCGGCGAAGTCCTCTGCCGCGTGTTCTGAGCAGGTAAGCCATGTCGCGTATCGGTAAAAACCCCGTCACCATCCCCAGCGGCGTCAACGTCGCCGTGGCTGGCCAGGTGGTCACCATCCAGGGCAAGCTGGGCAAGCAGTCGCTCACCCTGCATGGTGACGTGGCCGCTGCGGTCGAGGCCGGCAAGGTCGTGCTCAAGCCGCGTTCGATGTCCAAGCGGGCGCGCGCCCTGTGGGGCACGTCGCGCGCGCTGATCAACAACGGCGTCAAGGGCGTGTCGACCGGGTTCACCCAGAACCTCGAGATCAACGGCGTCGGCTATCGCGCCCAGGTCGAGGGCAAGAACCTCAATCTGCAGCTCGGCTTCAGCCACGACATCAAGTATCCGATCCCCGAGGGGATCGCGATGAAGGTCGGCGAGAAGCAGACGACGATCGCCATCACCGGCTCTGACCGCCAGAAGGTCGGCCAGGTTGCCGCGGAAATCCGCGCTCTGCGCAAGCCCGAGCCGTATAAGGGTAAGGGCATCAAGTACGAGAGCGAACATATCCGCCGCAAGGAAGGCAAGAAGAAGTAGGCCCGCCATGCAGAAACAGGATCAGCTCTTCGCGCGCCGCAAGCGGCGCCAGCGCACGGCCCTCCGCCGCAAGTCGGCGGGGCGCCCGCGCCTGTCCATCTTCCGCTCCTCGAAGCATATCTATGCTCAGGTCATCGACGACGCCAAAGGCATCACCATCGCCGCCGCGTCGAGCCTCGATCCGGATCTGCGCAAGGGTATCAAGACGGGTGCCGATATCGGCGCCGCCAAGGCGGTCGGCAAGCTCGTCGCCGAGCGCGCGACCAAGGCCGGCATCAAGGACGTGGTCTTTGATCGCGGCGGCTACATGTTCCATGGCCGGGTGAAGGCCCTGGCCGACGCCGCCCGCGAGGGCGGGCTCAACTTCTGAGCCCCCGGCGTTACGGTTGGAGATAAAGCACGATGGCACGTAATGAAGGACGCGGTGGTGGCGGTGAGCGCTCGGGTGGCCGGGGCCGTCGCGAGGGCGGTGGCGGCGAAGGCCAGCGCGAAGAGAGCGAGCTGATCGAGAAGCTCGTCAGCATCAACCGCGTTGCCAAGGTGGTGAAGGGCGGCCGTCGTTTCGGTTTCGCCGCGGTCGTGGTGGTCGGTGACGGCAAGGGCCGCGCCGGTTACGGCACGGGCAAGGCCCGCGAGGTGCCGGAAGCCATCCGCAAGGCGACCGATTCCGCCAAGCGCGCGATGGTCCGGGTGCCGTTGCGTGAAGGTCGCACGATCCACCACGATGTCTACGGACGCTTCGGCGCCGGCAAGGTCGTGGTCCGCGCAGCGAAGCCGGGTACCGGCATCATCGCCGGCGGCCCGATGCGCGCCATCTTCGAGAGCCTCGGCCTGCAGGACGTGGTGGCGAAGTCGATCGGCTCGTCCAACCCGCACAATATGATCAAGGCGACTTTCGCGGCTCTGGCGGAGATCGCCAGCCCGCGCGCCGTGGCCGGCCGCCGCGGCAAGAAGATCGGCGACATTCTCGGCCGCCGCGAGGCTGAGGCGGCGCCGGCCGCCTGAGGCGCCGGGGAGCAAGGAGCACTGCGATGAGCACGAAGGCTAAAGGCAAGACCATCAAGGTCACCCAGATCGGCAGCCCCAGCGGCCGCCCGCAGGATCAGCACGCGACCCTCATCGGCCTCGGGCTCAACAAGCGTCACCGCAGCCGCGTCCTCGAGGACACGCCGGCGGTGCGCGGCATGATCACCAAGGTCCGTCATCTCATCCGGGTTGAGGAATCGGCCTGAGCCGTCCAGTCCCCGGAATCGAAGTCAGGAACACGACGATGAAGCTCAATCAGATCCGCGACAATCCGGGCGCCCGCCACGTCCGCAAGACGCTGGGCCGCGGTATCGGCTCGGGCCTGGGCAAGACCTCGGGCCGCGGTGGCAAGGGCCAGACTGCGCGCTCCGGCGTGGCGCTCAACGGCTTCGAAGGCGGCCAGACGCCGCTTCACCGCCGTATTCCCAAGCGCGGCTTCAACAACATCTTCCGCCGCGATTTCCAGGAGATCAACCTGGGTGCCCTGCAGAAAGCCATCGACGACGGTAAGCTGGGTGCCTCTGAGACCATTACCGTCAAGGGCCTGGTCACGGCCGGTGTCCTGCGCCGCGAGCGTGACGGGCTGCGCCTGCTCGGCGACGGCAAGGAGAACTTCAAGGCCAAGGTGACGATTGAGGTTGCCGGCGCGTCGAAGTCGGCGGTCGAGGCGATCGAGAAGGCCGGCGGCAAGGTCGTCGTCCTCAAGGACATCCGCCCGGGTGTCGAGAAGGACATCGCGGCCAAGAAGGCGCGGCGCGAGAAGCGCCTGGCCAAGGAGGCCAAGCCGGCGCCCAAGGCGGCGGCAGCCGAAGAGAAGCCCGCCGAGGGCAAGGCGGAAGGCAAGGCGAAGCCGGCGAAGGGTTGATCGCAGTCCCACGGGTTCCCAGCGAGGGGACAGGAGTCGACATGGCGTCCGCCGCCGAGCAACTTGCCTCCAGCATCAATCTCAGCGCCTTTTCCAAGGCGACCGAGCTCAAGAAGCGCATCTGGTTCACTCTCGGGGCGCTGATCATCTACCGCCTCGGGACCTACATCCCGATCCCGGGCATCGACCCGGCGGTTCTCGCCGAGCTGTTCAACCAGCAGCGCGGCGGCATCCTCGGCATGTTCGACATGTTCTCGGGCGGCGCGCTCGGGCGCATGACGATCTTTGCCCTCAACATCATGCCGTACATCTCGGCGGCCATCATCATGCAGCTGATGACGGCCGTGTCCCCCCAGCTTGAGGCGCTCAAGAAGGAAGGCGAAGTCGGCCGCAAGAAGATCAACCAGTACACGCGCTATGGCACCGTCGTGCTGGCCCTGTTCCAGTCCTTCGGTATCGCCGTGGGCCTTGAAGGCATGCAGGGTACGCAAGGCGCAGCGGTCATCGATCCCGGCATCTTCTTCCGTATCACCACCGTCGTCACCCTGACCGGCGGCACCATCTTCCTGATGTGGCTCGGCGAGCAGATTACCGCTCGCGGCGTGGGCAACGGCACCTCGCTGATCATCTTTGCCGGCATCGTCGCCAACCTGCCGTCGGCTCTGGCCGCGACCCTCGAGCTCGGCCGCACCGGCGCCCTGTCGCCCGTGTTCATCGTGCTGCTGCTCGTCATGGCGGTGCTCACGATCACCGTCATGGTGTTCATGGAGCGCGCACAGCGCCGCGTCCTCGTCCAGTATCCCAAGCGCCAGGTCGGCAACAAGATGTTCGGCGGCGAGGCGTCGCACATGCCGCTGAAGCTCAACACGTCGGGCGTGATTCCCCCCATCTTCGCCAGCTCGCTGCTGCTGCTGCCGCTGACCTTCGCGCAGTTCACCGCCGGCCAGGGGCCGGAATGGCTGCAGGAGATCGTGGCGCGCCTGTCGCACGGCCAGCCGCTCTACATCATCGCCTATGTTGGGATGATCGTGTTCTTCGCCTTCTTCTACACAGCCATCGTCTTCAATCCCGTGGAGACGGCCGAGAACCTGAAGAAGCACGGCGGCTTCATCCCGGGCATTCGGCCCGGCAAGAACACTTCGGACTATCTGGACTACGTGCTGACGCGTCTGACCGTGATCGGCGCAGCCTATCTTTCGATCATCTGCGTCCTGCCGGAAATCCTGATCTCCCAGTACGCCGTGCCGTTCTATTTCGGCGGCACCAGCCTGCTCATCGTCGTCAGCGTCACCATGGACACGGTGGCGCAGGTTCATTCGCATCTTCTGGCGCACCAGTACGAAGGCCTGATCAAGAAGACCAAGCTGCGCGGCCGCCGCGGCTGATACCAGAAGCCCGTCAGGGCCGATAAAAGGGGGGACGTCATGAACATCGTTCTGCTGGGCCCGCCAGGTGCGGGCAAGGGGACGCAGGCCAAGCGTCTCGAAGAGCGCTACGGCCTCATTCAACTCTCGACTGGCGACATGCTGCGCGCCGCCGTTGCTTCCGGCAGCGAGATCGGCCAGCGGGCCAAGGCGATCATGGAGGCCGGCCAGCTGGTGCCCGACGAGGTGGTGATCGCGCTGATCGCCGACCGCATCGATCGCCCGGACGCGCGCAAGGGCTTCATTCTCGACGGGTTCCCGCGCACCACCAAGCAGGCCGAGGCGCTCGACCGCATGCTGGCAGAGAAGGGCATCAAGCTCGACCACGTGATCGAGATGAAGGTCGACGACGCGCTGCTCGTCGATCGCATCTCCGGCCGCTACACCTGCGCCAAATGCGGGGCGGGGTATCACGACCGCAATCAGAAGCCGCGGGTCGAGGGCGTGTGCGATGCCTGCGGCTCGACCGAGGTCAAGCGTCGCGCCGACGACAATGCCGAGACGGTGAGCAAGCGTCTCGAGGCCTATCACGCGCAGACGGCGCCGATTCTGCCCTATTACCGGGCCAAGGGTGCCCTCCAGGCCGTCGACGGCATGGCGCCGATCGATGATGTCACGGTGGCCCTGGCCGGAATCCTCAACGGTGCCGCGCCGGCCGCCAGGAAGGCGAAAGCCGCGTCGCGCCCCAAGGCGAAGGCCAAGCCCCGTGCCGCGGCCAAGAAATCGAAGCCGAAGGCCAAGGCGAAGACGCGAAGAAAGGCGAAGGCTAAGCCCGCCCGGACGAAGCGTGCGGCAAAGTCGACCCGCAGCCGCAAGCCGGCCCGCAAGGCCGCGCACAAGGGGCGCAAGCCGGTCCGGCGTTCGCGCCGATAATATCGTTATTCCAATGGGTTGTGCCGTTTTGGCCGGGCCCAAAAAGGTAGCAAGCAGAGCGTTGACTCAAGGGGCAAAAAAACTATAATCCGCGACCTCTCGGTGGTAGTAGCCATTTCGGGTGGCCGCGCTATTGCCAAGAGCTTTTCGTTTCGGGTCGAAGAACGGGTGGCGCTCCATGAGTGCCGGGTGTTCGTCGACCTTGTCTGATCCGGGCAGTCTCCCGGGACTGGTTATCTGAGGAGAATCCGCGTGGCGCGTATTGCCGGCGTCAATCTACCGACCAACAAGCGCGTCGTGATCGCGCTGCGTTACATCTACGGCATCGGCCCCGCCAAGGCGCGCGAGATCTGCACCAAGGTGGGCATCGCCGAGCCGAAGCGGGTCAACCAGCTGAGCGACGCGGAAGTCCTGCAGATCCGCGAGATCATCGACCGCGACTATCAGGTCGAAGGCGACCTGCGCCGTGAGATCGCGATGAACATCAAGCGGCTCATGGATCTCGGCTGCTACCGGGGCCTGCGTCATCGCAAGGGCCTGCCGGTCCGCGGCCAGCGCACGCACACCAACGCGCGCACGCGCAAGGGCAAGGCTCGGCCGATCGCGGGCAAGAAGATCGCCGCCCGCAAGTAACCGCCGCCAGACACAGGATTCCACGCTATGGCCAAGCCACAAGCCGCTACCGGCGCTACTGCCGCCCGCCCGCGCCGGCGCGAGCGCAAGAACATCACCTCGGGCGTCGCGCACGTGAATGCGACGTTCAACAACACGATGATCACCATTACCGACGCCCAGGGCAACACGATCGCCTGGTCGTCCGCCGGCACGCAGGGCTTCAAGGGCTCGCGCAAGTCGACGCCGTACGCTGCCCAGATGGCGGCCGAGGACGCCGGCAAGAAGGCGATGGAGCACGGCGTGCGTACGCTCGAAGTCGAGGTGAAGGGTCCGGGAGCCGGCCGCGAGTCGGCGCTGCGTGCGCTGCAGTCGGTGGGCTTCATGATCACCTCGATCCGCGACGTGACCCCGATCCCGCACAACGGTTGCCGTCCGCCCAAGCGGCGGCGCGTCTGACACCAAGGCTGGCGCCGCCCCGCGCGGCGCCGAGAAGAACCCGCCTCGCGGCCGAACGCGGTCGCTGGCGCTAGCAATAAGGGTGAGACCCGTGCTGCAGAAAAACTGGAAAGAACTGATCAAGCCCGAAAAGCTCGACGTCGAGCCGGGCGACGACCCGAAGCGCGAGGCGACCATCGTCGCCGAGCCGCTGGAGCGTGGCTTCGGCCTGACGCTGGGCAACGCCCTGCGCCGCATCCTGCTGTCGTCGCTGCAGGGTGCCGCCATCACGTCGATCAAGATCGACGGCGTGCTGCACGAATTCTCCTCGATCCCGGGCGTGCGCGAGGACGTGACCGACATCGTCCTCAACGTCAAGGCGGTGGCGGTGCGCATGCACGGCGACGGCCCGAAGCGCATCTACCTCAAGGCCACCGGCCCGGGGGAGGTGACTGCCGGCCAGATCGAGACCGGCCACGACATCGAGATCATGAATCCCGAGCACGTCATCTGCACGCTCGATGACGGCGCCAAGCTCAACATGGAAATGACGGTCGAGACCGGCAAGGGCTACGTGCCCGGCACCAACAACCGTGCCGCCGATGCGCCGATTGGCCTGATCCCGGTGGACGCGCTGTTCAGCCCGGTGCGCAAGGTCTCGTACAAGATCGAGAACACGCGCGTCGGCCAGGTGACCGATTACGACAAGCTGTCGATGCGCCTGGAGACCAACGGCGCGGTGACGCCCGAGGACGCGGTGGCGCTCGCCGCCCGCATCCTGCAGGATCAGCTGCAGCTGTTCATCAACTTCGAGGAGCCGCAGGCCCACGTCGCCGAAGAGGCGCGCGGCGAGCTGCCCTTCAACAAGAACCTGCTGCTCAAGGTCGACGAGCTCGAGCTCTCGGTCCGTTCGGCCAACTGCCTCAAGAACGACAACATCATCTACATCGGCGATCTGGTTCAGAAGACCGAGGCGGAGATGCTGCGCACGCCGAATTTCGGCCGCAAGTCGCTCAACGAGATCAAGGAGGTGCTCGCCCAGATGGGCCTGCATCTCGGCATGCAGATCCCCAACTGGCCGCCTGAGAACATCGAAGAGCTGGCCAAGAAGCTCGAAGAGCCGTACTGAGCCGGCGCTTCGGATAGCGGATAACAGGAGTATCGTTTCATGCGTCACGGCGTTGCGGGCCGCAAGCTCGGCCGGACTTCGAGCCACCTCAAGGCCACCCTCGGCAACATGGCCGCGGCACTGATCCGTCACGAGCAGATCAGCACCACGCTGCCCAAGGCCAAGGAGCTGCGTCCTTTCGTGGAAAAGCTCATCACCCTGGGCAAGAAGGGCGGCCTCGCCAACCGGCGTCAGGCCATGGCGGTGTTGCACGACACCAAGCTCACCCAGAAGCTCTTCGGGCCGATTGCCGAGCGCTACAAGGCGCGCAAGGGCGGCTACACCCGCATCCTCAAGGCTGGTTTCCGCTACGGCGACACGGCGGCGATGGCGCTGATCGAGCTGGTCGATCGCGACGCGGCCGCCAAGGGCGCCGAGGACAAGGCTCGGCACGAGGCGACCCAGAAGGCCGCGGCCGAGACCGAAGCCGCCGCGCCGGCCGCCTGATCTGATTTGACGCACCGGGCTGCTCTGCCCGGCACCTGACGAGGGCGGCCCTGCGGGGCCGCCCTTTTTCTTTGCCGGCGAAGGGTTCGTTGCGGGAGCCTCGCCGGTGCTAAACTGATGTTCCTGCTGCCCATATCGATTCCGCAATGAAACAGGTTCTGTCCGCCTTGGCGCTCGCCTGTCTAATGCTGGTCCTGCCGGTTCCGCCGGCCGGGTCCCAGCCGCGCGTCGTGCCCGGCAACCCGGCCGAGATCCAGCTTTCCTTCGCGCCACTCGTCAAGCGCACGGCCCCGGCCGTGGTCAATATCCTGACCCGCCGCACCGTACGCACCGTGCCGTCGCCGCTGCTCAACGACCCGTTCTTCCGCCGCTTCTTCGGCGATCAGTTTCCGCCGGCGGGCGGCGGCATGGATCGGGTGCAGAACTCCCTCGGCTCGGGCGTCATCGTCGAGCCGAGCGGCATCATCGTCACCAACCATCACGTGATCCGCGGCGCCGATGAGATCACGGTCGTGCTCGCCGACCGGCGGGAGTTCGAGGCGCAGATCATCCGCACCGACGAGCGCACCGACCTCGCCATCCTGCGCATCGACCCGGGCAGTGAGCGTCTGCCGGCGCTGGAGCTGCGCGATTCCGATGAGCTCGAGGTCGGTGATCTGGTCCTCGCCATCGGTAACCCGTTCGGCGTCGGCCAGACGGTGACCAGCGGCATCGTCTCCGCCGTTGCCCGCACCATGGTCGGTATTGCGGACTACCGCTTCTTCATCCAGACCGACGCGGCGATCAACCCCGGCAATTCCGGCGGGGCGCTCGTCTCGATGGACGGGCGGCTGGTCGGCATCAACACCGCCATCTTCGCCCGCGACGGCGGCGGGTCGATCGGCATCGGCTTCGCCATCCCCTCGAACATGGTGCGAACGGTGGTTGCTGGCGCCGGTGCTGACGCCAGTGGCCGCATCGTCCGCCCGTGGTTCGGTGCCGGGGGCCAGTCGGTGACGGCGGAACTCGCGTCGTCGCTCGGCCTGGCGCGGCCGTTCGGCGTGCTGCTGAGCACCGTGTATACTGGCGGCCCTGCCGAGCGCGCCGGTCTCCGGCGTGGCGATGTCGTCACTCACATCGACGGCCGCGAAGTGGGCGACACCGACGCACTGCGTTTCCGTATCGCCACCCACCCCGTTGGCTCGACCGTGAAAGTCAGTGTCTGGCGCGATAGCGCCGAGCGGATCGTCAACCTGGCGCTGGTGGCGCCGCCCGAGACACCGGCGCGCGATGCCACGCCGATGCGCGGCAATCATCCGCTTTCGGGCGCTACCATCGCCAATCTTTCGCCGGCCCTGGTCGAGGAACTCGGCATCGACGCCGCGCCGCGCGGAGTTATCGTCCTGGAATTGCGGCGCGGCAGCCCCGCCAACCAGATCCGTCTGCAGGCGGGGGATATCCTGATCAGCATCAACGACCGCGAGATCCGCTCTGTCGAGGATGCGCGGCGTGTCACCAGCAGTGCCGCGACACCGTGGCGGCTGTCGATCCGGCGTGGCGAGCGCGTGGTCAACATGGTGGTCGGCGGATGAAGCGCAAGGCGGCTCCAAAGGCGGGGGCCGGCACCAGCCTGTTCGTCGACGCGGGACCGCCCCGGCCGTTGGCCGACCGGCTGCGGCCGACCAGACTCGACGAGGTCGTCGGTCAGGATCATCTGCTGAAAGGCGAGGGACCTTTAGCCCGCATGGTGGCCGGCGGCCATCTCGCGTCGGTCATCCTCTGGGGGCCACCGGGCTGCGGCAAGACGACCATCGCCCGGCTGCTGGCCGAGGCCGTCGACCTTGAATTCGTTCAGCTCTCGGCCGTGTTCTCGGGCGTTGCCGATCTGCGCGAGGCCTTTACCGCTGCCCGCGACCGGCGTGTCATGGGGCGCTCGACGCTGTTGTTCGTCGACGAGATCCACCGCTTCAACCGGGCCCAGCAGGACGGATTCCTGCCCTATGTCGAGGACGGCACCGTGACCCTGGTGGGGGCAACGACCGAGAATCCGTCCTTCGAGCTCAACGGCGCGCTTCTCTCGCGCTCCCAGGTCCTGGTGCTCAAGCGGCTCGACGACACGGCGCTGGACACTCTGCTCAGCCGGGCCGAGCTCCTGATGGAGCGTGAGCTGCCGCTGGTCGCTGAGGCGCGGCAGGCGTTGATCGCCATGGCCGACGGCGATGGCCGCTATCTGCTCAACCTGGCGGAGGAGCTGCTGCAACGTCCGAAGGACGCGCCGCCTCTCGACACCGCCGGGTTGGTCACGGCAGTGCAGAAGCGCGCACCGCTCTACGACAAGGCCCAGGAAGGCCATTACAACCTGATCAGCGCGCTTCACAAGTCGCTGCGGGGCTCCGACACCGACGCCGCGCTCTACTGGCTGGCCCGCATGCTGGCCGGCGGCGAGGACCCGCTCTACATCGTGCGGCGGCTGGTACGCTTCGCGGTCGAGGATATCGGTCTCGCCGATCCGCAGGCGCTTGTCCAGGCGCTGGCGGCCAAGGAGGCCTACGATTTCCTCGGCACGCCGGAGGGCGAGCTCGCCATCGCCCAGTCGGTGATCTATCTCGGCACGGCGCCCAAATCGAACGCCGCCTACACGGCGTTCGGCGCTGCCAAGGGAGCGGCCAAGGAAACCGGTTCGCTGATGCCGCCGATGCATATCCTCAACGCGCCGACCAAGCTGATGAAGCAGCTGGGCTACGGCAAGGACTACGCCTACGATCACGACGCCGAGGACGGCTTTTCCGGCCAGAACTACTTCCCGGAAAGCATGGAGCGCCGGCAGTTCTATCGACCGGTGGAGCGTGGCTTCGAGCGCGAGATCCAGAAGCGGCTAGAGTACTGGGCCAAGCTGCGCGAGCAGAAGAGCGGGTCGTGAGTTTCGATTCCTTCATCGCCATCGACTGGTCGGGCGCGGCATCCGGTTATAGCGGCATTGCCGTGGCGCGCTGTGAAGGCGACGAGGCGCCGTATCTTGTGAAGGTGCCCGGCAGGCGCTGGACGCGGAGCGCGGTCGCCGCGTGGCTCGACCGTGAGCTCAGCGCGGGCCTCAAAGCATTGGTCGGTTTCGATCTGGCTTTCTCCATGCCGTATGAGGTCGACGGCTATCTCGCCGGCTGCGGCGCGCGGGATGTCTTTGCTCTCTGGGATCTGATCGAGGAGGCCAGTGGTAGTGAGGCGGATTTCGGCGCTGCTGCGGTGCCGGCCGATCCGCGTTTTGCGGCCTGCTACTGGACCAAGGGAACAATGCCCGCCACGTGGAAATTGCGACGCCGCCAGGCGGAGCAGGCTTGCGTCGCCGCGACCGGCACGCATCCAGAGACGGTGTTCAAGCTGATCGGCGCCAAGCAGGTCGGCAAAGCTTCGCTCACCGGTATGCGCGTGCTCCGGTATCTGCGCCAGCGTCATGCGGGTCGAGTCAGCGTCTGGCCCTTCGAGAAAGTGTCGGGTTCGGCGCTGGTCGAGATCTATCCGACCCTGTTCCGCAAGCAGGCCGCCCATGGGCTGTCCAAGCTGCGTACCACGGGTGAGCTCAATCGTGCCCTGCGGGCACTCGGCTCCAAGCGGCTGTGCACTCGCGTGGCGCTTTCCGACCATGACACGGACGCGCTGATCTCTGCGGCCGGGATGCGGAAGATGTGGCAGGAGGGCTATCGGCTGAAGACCGTCGACGAGCAGGTTTGCCGCGAGGGCTGGATTTATGGCGTTCCGCTGCCAAACGCTGTAAAGGCAGCCGCATGAGTGGTGTGCAGACTCTGAAGGTGAACGACGACGAGGCCGATCTGCGCCTTGATCGCTGGTTCAAGCGACGTTTCCCGCTGCTCGGTCATGGACGGCTGGAGAAGCTGCTGCGCACCGGCCAGGTGCGGGTGGATGGCAAGCGGGCCAAGGCCAACGCGCGGCTCGAGCCAGGACAGGAAATCCGTGTTCCCCCCGGCGTAGACAAGCCGCCGCCCGAGGGCGCGGGCCGGCCGCCGCGCCCCGAGCGCCCGAAAGTCACCGCAGCCGACGCCGAGTTCGTGCGCTCGCTGGTCATCCACCGCGACGACGATGTTATCGCGCTCAACAAGCCGCCAGGGCTGGCGGTGCAGGGCGGCACGGGAACGCATCGCCATCTCGACGGCATGCTCGATGCTCTTCGTTTCGAGGCGCCCGAGCGACCGCGCCTGGTCCATCGTCTCGATCGCGATACGTCGGGCGTGCTGCTCCTCGGCCGCAGCGGCCGGTCGGCGGCGCACCTGGCTGCGGCCTTCCGCGGCAAGACCGCTCGCAAACTCTATTGGGCCCTTGTGGTTGGCGCTCCTCGCCCTGACAAAGGCAAGATCAATATGCCGCTGGCCAAGGAAGGCGGTCCGGGCGGCGAACGGGTGGCGCGGAGTGACGAGGAGGGGCAGCGGGCCGTCACTCTCTACGCCACCGTCGAAGCGGCGGCCGATCGTGCCGCCTGGCTGGTCATGTGGCCGCTGACGGGTCGCACCCATCAGCTCCGTGTGCATGCCGCCGAGGGCTTGAAGACGCCGATCGTCGGCGACGGCAAATACGCCGGTCAGGCCGCATTCCTCACCGGCAGCGTGTCGCGCAAGCTGCACCTGCACGCCCGCTCCATCGCCTTGCCGCACCCGTCAGGCAAAGGTGCTCTCGAAGTCGCCGCCAGACTCCCGGACCATATGCGCGAAACCTGGGAGCTGTTCGGCTTTGACGTTGATGCTGAGATTGACCCGTTTCCAGGTGAACCATGAGCGAACGTGTGAGCGGCACTGAGGGCTATGCCGAGAACGCCCCAACCTTGACGACCAAGTACGAGCAGATGCGTCACGAGGACGTGCACAAGGACGTCCTGCATCTGTTCCCGGCGCCGCCGGCCTCGGTGCTCGATATCGGCGCCGGCACCGGGCGCGATGCCGCGGCGCTGGCGGCGCGAGGCTACAAGGTCGTCGCGGTCGAGCCGACGCGCGAGCTGCGCGAGCACGGGCAGCGCGTGCATGCCGCCCGCAAGATCAAATGGCTGGATGACAGCCTGCCGGAGCTCGACGGGGTGCTCGATCTCGATCGTCGCTTCGATCTCGTGCTGCTGACCGCGGTCTGGATGCACCTGGACAAGCAGCAGCGCCGTCTGGCCATGTCGGGGGTTGCCAGTCTGATCGCCCCGGGTGGCCGCCTGGTCCTGTCGCTGCGCCACGGGCCGATTCCCGAAGGCCGGCGCATGTTCGACGTGTCGGCCGCTGAGACGATCGCACTGGCGGACGAGCAGGGCTTGAGCAACCTGCACAACAGCGCCGCGGCGGACGTGCAGGGCCGGGCTGACGTTTCGTGGACCTGGCTGGTGTTCGAACGCCCGGAATAGGGCGGTCGGGGGCGGTCGTCTGGACCTCCCGCGGCGCCCGGCTCTATGATCCAGCCAATTAACGGGTCGCCGGCATAGCCGGGAGACCCTCCTAGGAGGCCCTGGATGATCTCGCGTTTCCTGCTCTCGGTGGCAGCGCTGGCGCTGCTCGCCGTGCCCGCATCGGCCCAGAACGTCAAGCTGCGCCTGCTGGCAACGACCGATATCCACGTCCATGTCCTGAACTACGACTACTACCGGGACCGCGAGGACGACACATTCGGCCTGACGCGGACGGCAACCCTGATCCGGCAGGCGCGGGCCGAAGTGCCCAACAGCCTGCTGATCGACAACGGCGACGCCATCCAGGGCAACCCGCTAGGTGATTTCGTCGCCCGCCAGCGCGAGTTGAAGCCGACCGACGTCCATCCGGTCTACCGGGCCTTCAACATGCTGGGTTACGACGTCGGCAATATCGGCAACCACGAGTTCAACTACGGGCTCGATTTCCTGGCGAAGGCCATGGCCGGCGCCCGCTATCCCGTAGTCAACTCCAACGTCTTTCATCCCGACGGCCAGAAGAATTACTTCACGCCCTACGTTATCCTGGATCGCAAGCTCAAGGACGATGCCGGCGCCGAGCATCCGATCAAGATCGGCGTCATCGGCTTCGTGCCGCCGCAGGTCATGCAGTGGGACCGCGCCAACCTGTCGGGCAAGGTCGTGGCGCATGACATCGTCGACACGGCGAAGCGCTTTGTGCCGGAGATGCGCGCGCGAGGCGCCGATCTGGTCGTCGCCGTTCCTCATTCGGGCATCAATCCGCGCGAGCGGCAGGGCATGGACGAGAATGCCGTGACCTATCTGGCGCAGATCCCGGGCATCGACGCGATTCTCGCCGGTCATTCGCATCTGCTGTTTCCCGGCGACCCGTACAAGGACATCCCCGGGGTGGATGTGGTCAAAGGCACGGTGAACGGTGTGCCGACGGTGATCCCCGGCTTCTGGGGCAATCATCTGGGCCTCATCGACCTGTCGCTGAGCCGCGCCGGCGGCAAGTGGAGCGTTGCCGGCGCCGACGTCAGCGTGCGTTCGGTGTTCAAGATGGAGGGCCGCCAGCGCGTGGCGGCTGTTGCGGGTGATCCGGAGATCGCCGCAGCCCTGCGCTCCGAGCACCAGGGGACCCTGGAATACGTGCGTGCCCCCGTGGGCAAGACCTCAGCGCCGATCTACAGCTACTTCGCGCTGGTGCAGGACGACCCGTCGATCCAGGTCGTGACCGACGCGCAGACCTGGTACATCAAGAACCTGCTCAAGGGTACGCCGCATGAGAACCTGCCGGTCCTCTCGGCGGGGGCGCCCTTCAAGGCGGGCGGCCGTGGCGGTGCCGACTACTACACCGACCTCGGTGCCGGCGACATCGCCATCAAGAACGTCGCCGACCTCTACCTCTATCCCAACACGGTGCAGGCCGTGGTCATGACGGGTGAGGGCATCCGCGAATGGCTGGAGATGTCGGCCGGAATGTTCAACCAGATCGATCCGGCCAAGGGCGACGGCCAGGCGCTGATCAACCCGGGCTTCCCGTCATTCAACTACGATGTCATCGACGGGGTGACCTACAAGATCGATGTGACCAGGCCCCGCCGCTACGACAATGACGGCAAGGTCACCGATGCGGCGAACCGCCGCATCGTCGACCTGCAGTATCAGGGAAAACCGATCGATCCGGCGCAGCGCTTCGTCGTCGCGACCAATAACTACCGCGCCAGCGGCGGCGGCAAGTTCCCCGGCGTCGACGGCAAGAACGTGATCGTCGAATCGCCGGACGAGAACCGCGAGGCCATCATCCAGTATCTGCGCAGCGTGGGTACGGTGAACCCCAGCGCCGACAACAACTGGAGCTTCGCGCGTTCCAATCCGCCCGTGGTCGTGGCTTTCGAGAGCGCGCCGGGGGCGGAGAAGCTGCTCGGTGCGCATCCGCGCATCAGCAGGCTCGGGACCGGCGAGAACGGCTTCATGCGCTACGGCATCAAGCTAGACTGACGGAGCCGGTGTCGGCGTGAAGCTGCTTTTTCTGCATCACCAGCAGCGTCGGCACTACAAGGACGAGCCCGGCTACAACGATCTCTTCCGGCCGTTCACCAAGGCGAAGCAGGTGAGCGGCTGGGACGAGTTCGTCTATCAGACGCCGCTGCGCCAGTTCATGCTCTACGAACTGGCGGGGCGTGGCAAAAGGCCGTCCGGCGATCCCAGCCAGTTCATCCTCGCCAATTTCAGCGCCGAGATCTACGAGGCGGCGAGCCTGGCCATGCTGCCGCTGCTCACCCAGGCGGTGGAGATCGCCGAGCCGGATCTGATCGTCTATCCGCTGACCTGGCCGACCGAGACGATCCATCCCGCCGTGCTGCGGCAGATCAAGGCGGTCCGCGGCAGCAAGCTGTTCGTGCAGCTCTGGGACCACCAGGAAGGCGATATGTTCTTCCACAGCGTCGAGCGCGAGACCATCAAGGTCGCCGATCTCTACGCCGTCTCCGACAATTTCGGCCGCCTCGCGCGCATCCGGGGAGGTCAGGCGCCCTATGCCGAGTACACAAATCTCGAGGCGGTGCACTGGCTGCCGACGATCTGCGACCCCGACATCTACCGGCCACTGGGCCTGCCCAGGACCACGGAGATCGCGCTGTTCGGCAGCTCGGAGGCCTCGCGCCGGGACATGATCGCCGCGCTCACGCTGCGCTACGGGCCACGCTTCCGCCATCTCGGCGGGCATTTCGCCAGCGACCAGTTCCTCACCCTGGAGCAGTACATCCAGGGCCTGAACCAGACGAAGATTGTGGTCAACACCCAGACCTTTATGCAGCGCATCCAGCTCAAGGCGCGGGTGCGCGAGGTGCTGAGCTGCGGTGCCTTCCTGCTCGAGCAGGACAACGAGGAGTCGCGGCGCTTCCTCGAAGGCTCCGGCGTAGTCCTGTTCGATAGCTATCCGGATCTCTTTGCCAAGATCGACCACTACCTGGCGCATGACGAGGAGCGCGAGCGTATCGCCCGCCAGGCGCATGAATGGTATCGGGCCCGCTATTCCCCCGACCGGGCGATGCAGCAGGTCGTCGACGCCCTCGCTCTCCAGACCTCGCGCTAGGCGCTGCCCCAGACTTCGTCCGCGACCTCGACGATACGGGCCAGCTTGCGGCGCTCGATATCCTCGGTCACGCGGTTGCCGTGGTGGGTGCTGGCAAAGCCGCATTGCGGCGACAGGCAGAGATTCTCGAGGGGCACGTGCTTTGCGGCCTCGTCGATCCGCCGCTTCAGCGCATCCTTGGATTCCAGCTCCGGCTTCTTGGTGCTGACCAGGCCGAGCACCACCTTCTTGGTCCTGGGCAGGTAGCGCAGCGGCTCGAAGCCGCCCGACCGCGCCGTGTCGTATTCGAGGAAGAACCCGTCGACGTCGAGCGTGTTGAACACCGCCTCGGCCACCGGGTCGTAGCCGCCCTCGGCCATCCACATGCTCTGGAAATTGCCGCGGCAGGTGTGCACGGTCACGGCCATATCCTTCGGCCGCTTGGCGATCAGGGTGTTGATGATCTCGGCGTAGCGCCGCGGCAGCCTGTCGGGATCCTCGCCGTCGTTCTTCACCTGGGAGCGGATGTCGGCGTCGCACAGGTATGAGAACGAGACGTCGTCGATCTGCAGGTAGGTGCAGCCGGCGGCGGCGAGGTCGGCGATCTCCTCCTGGTAGCCGCGGGCGATATCGGCCCAGAATTCCTCGATATCGGGATAGGCCTCCTTGCTGACGATCTTGCGCCCGCCGCGCATGTGCAGGTAGGTCGCCGCGGGGATGCAGAATTTGGGCGTGCGGCTGGTCACCGATTTCAGGTAGGCGAAGTGGTCGACCATGATCGGCTTCGTCCGCCGCACCTTCCTGTCGACCACCAGCATCGACGAGGTCTTGCCGGTCTCCCCGCCTTCACCCTTGAAGGTGATGGCGTAGTCGGACTGCGTCGCCTTGATGCCGTCGAAGCCGGTGAGGAAGTCGGTGTGCCACATGGCGCGGCGGAACTCGCCGTCGGTCACACCCTGCAGCCCGGCCTCCTCCTGCAGCTTCACCGCCTCGCGGATGCAGCGGTCCTCGATGGCCCGGAGCGCGGCCGCGTCGATCTCGCCTTTCTGCGCCTTGTCGCGCGCCTCCTTGAGCTCGGCCGGGCGCAGCAGGCTGCCGACATGGTCGGCGCGGAAGGGCGGGCGAGGGGCCATGGCGTTCCTCCAGGATGTTATGCTCTTGATCTTGGTATGCTTTTAGCCCCGACGACGGCCTTTGAAAAGCCGCCGGAACCGGCCAGAATCAGCGCCCCATGAGCCAAGAGAGAATCCGCCTGGCGGTCTTTGATTGCGACGGCACGCTGGTCGACAGCCAGCACGCCATCATCCAGGCCATGAACTACGCCTTCACCGCCGAGGGCCTGCCGGTGCCGCCGGCCGATGCGGTGCGCCGGGTGATCGGCCTGCCGCTGCTGGAATGCGCCACGCGGCTGATGCCCTACGGCGCGCCGGCCGTATGGGAGCGGCTGAGCGAGGCCTACAAGCAGGCCTTCTTCGCCCAGCGCCAGCGCCCCGACCACCACGAGCCGCTGTTCGACGGCGTAGGCGCGGCGCTCGACGCCATCGAGCAGGCGGGCTGGCTGCTGGGCATCGCCACCGGCAAGGCCAGGCGCGGCCTGCTGGCGGTGCTGGAACGCCACGGCCTGGAGAAGCGTTTCGTCACCCTGCAATGCGGCGACATGGGCCCGGGCAAGCCGCACCCGGCGATGCTCGAGCGCGCCATGGAAGAGACCGGCGCCGCGGTGGCCGATACGGTGATGATCGGGGACACGACCTTCGACATGCTGATGGCCCGCAGTGCGGGCGTGCACTCGGTCGGCGTCGAGTGGGGCTATCATCCGGCCGGCGATCTGCGCGACGCCGGGGCCCACGCCCTGGTCACCGCCTTCGGCCAGGTGCCCGACGCCGTGTTCCGCTGCGGAGCGGGCCAGTCATGCGGCTGAAAACGCCATGCGGCTGAAGACTGTCGCGATCGCTGTCGTCGGGCTGGTCGCCGCGCTCGCCGTGACGGCGGTGGCCGTCGTCACCAACATGGATTTCAGCCAGTACAAGGGGCTGATCGAGGCCAAGGCCAAGGAGGCCACCGGCCGCGACCTGAAGATCGGCGGCGAGCTCAAGGTGGTCATTGGCCTGTCGCCGGCCCTGGCCGTGTCCGATGTCAGCTTCGCCAACGCGCCCTGGGGCACGCGGCCCCAGATGGTCACGGCGCGGCGTTTCGAGGCGCAGGTCGACCTCATCCCGCTGCTCTCGGGCAACCTGCGGGTGCGCCGGCTGGTGCTGCTGGAGCCCGACATCCTGCTGGAGACCGATACGCGCGGCACGGGCAACTGGGAGTTCGATGCCGGCCCGAAGGACGCCACGCCCGCACCCGAAGCGACCCCCACCGACAGCAAGGGCCAGCCGCTCTCCCTGCCGCAGGTCAACGCGGTCGAGATCCGCAACGCCAAGCTGGTCTACCGCGACGGCCGGACACGCGAGAGCTCGACCGTCACCCTGGCCCGCGCCCTGCTCAAGGCCGACAGCGAGTACTCCTCGCTGTCGATCGACATCGAGGGCGTGGCCAACGACGTCCGCCTGCAGGTCACCGGCGACCTGGGTTCGGTGGCGGCGCTGAGCAGCCCCGGCACCGCCTTCCCGATCAAGCTGACGGCGCGCGTACCCGATGTGGTGACCGTGCGCATCGAAGGCCAGGCGACCGAGACGCTGGCGGGCAAGGGCTACGACCTGCACATCAACGCCGAGGCGGCCGAGATCGCCCGGCTCGCAGCGCTCGCCGATGTCAGACTCCCGGCGCTGGGCCCGTTCAAGGCGGCGCTGCGGCTGACCGAAGCCGGCGGACGGCCGTCGCTGCCGCAGCTCCATATCGAGGCCGGCAAGCCGGAGCTGGTGCTGGCGAAGATCACGGGTGTGGCGCGCAATCCCGTGGGGCTGCAGGGCATCGCCCTCGACGCCACCATCGAAGGAAACGAGATCGGCCATCTCTCCGGCCTGCAGATTCCCGCCCTGCCGCAGCCGCTACCGCCGATCCCGGCGCTGGGGCCGTTCCGCATCGCCGCCAAGGTGCTCGGCGAGGGCAGCAACCGCCTGAGCCTGCCGACGCTGAGCGCGGAGCTGGGGCGCGACGACCTGCTGCGCCTCACCCTGCAGGGCGCCATCCGCGAGCCGCTGGAGCGCAGGGGTTTCCAGCTCACCCTCGCCGGCGAGGCGAAGGACCTGCAGGCCGTCGCCAAAGCCCTCAAGCTCGACGCGCCGTGGGAGGGCCCGCTGAGCCTGTCGGGCCGCATCGCCGATGCCGGCACCGACCGCTACGCCCTGGCCAATCTGCGCCTGGCGGCGGCGGGCAGCGATATCGGCGGCGAGGGCACGCTGTCGCTGGCCGGCGAGCGGCCGACCGTGCAGGCGAACCTCAACTCGACGGTGATCGACCTCGCCAGGCTGCTGCCGCAGAAGACCGCTGCGGGAAGCAGTGCCGGTTCCGGTGCGCCCGCCGCCGGCCCCGCCGCGCCGCCGGCGCGCGATGACGGCCGCCTCTTTCCCGCCGAGCCGCTGCCTTTCGAGCTGCTGCAGGGTACCGACGCCGAGCTGCGCTACCGCGCCGACGCCATTCGCTTGCCCACCGGCCCGACCTTCCGCCAGGCCTCGCTGCAGCTGAGCGTGCGCAACGGCGAGCTCGCCCTGCGGCCGCTGGCGGCGGAGCTGGCGCAGGGCAAGCTCTCCGCCGAGGCCACGTTGAACGCCCGCACCGGCGCCACGGCGATCAGGTTCCAGAGCCGCGGCCTCGATCTCGGTGCCCTCGACAAGGAAGTCCCCGGCGACGACCTGGTGACCGGCGGCAAGACCGATATCGACATGGACCTGCGCGGCACGGGCCGTTCCGTGCGGGCGATCGCCGCCTCGCTCGACGGCACGCTGTTCCTGCACACGGGCAGCGGCTCCTTCGCCAGCCGCTACACCGACATGCTCGGCCTCGGCCAGCTCTTCGACGTCATCGGCCGCTCGCTGCCCCGGCTCGAGCGCACGCCGCTCAACTGCGTCGTGGCGAAGTTCGAGATGATCGGCGGTGTGGCGCATATCCGCGGCCTGGTTGCCGACACCCAGCGCCTGACCCTCGACGGCGTGGGCAACATCGATCTGCGCACGGAGCAGCCGGATGTCCGGTTCAACACCCACACCAAGGTGGTGAGCCTGCTGAGCCTGATGCCGCCGATCCGCATGGCCGGCTCGCTGAAGGACCCGTCCTTCGTCCCCGATGTGGGTGCGGGCGCGGTGGGCGCGGTCGGCGGCATCCTGGGCACCGTGCTCGGCGCTCCTGGCGCTCTCGGCGACCTGCTGACGGGCCAGCGGCGCGCCGACGACATCTGCACCACGGCGCTGGCCCGCGCCACGGGACGGCCGGCACCGGCCCCGGCGACGCAGCCGCGCCCGGCGCAGCAGCAACCGGCCGCGCCGTCGCAGCCGCAGCAACAACAGCAGCAACAGCCTCCCGCCAATCCGCTGGAGGAGATCGGTCGCGGTTTCCGCGATCTCTTCCGCCGGTGACGTCCGCCTCCGGCAGCGCGCCGCCCGCCAAAGGCAAGGGGGTCGGCTTCACCACGGTCAGCGTCGCGGCGGCGGAGGGCGGGCACGCCGTCCAGCTCGACGGCAAGCCGCTCAGGACGCCGCAGGGCATCGCCTTCGTCCTGCCGTCCGCCGCGCTGGCCCGCGCCATCGCCGCCGAATGGCAGGCGAGCGCCCCCCGGCCGCCGGCCCCCGACAAAATGCCGCTGACCCGGATCGCCGGCACGGCGCTCGACCGCACGACGCAACAGCGCGCGACGATCGAGGACCAGCTCCTGGGCTATGCCGAGACCGAGCTGCTCTGCTACCGCGCCGAGGCGCCGGAGCCGCTGGTCGAGCGCCAGCACCAGGCCTGGCAGCCGCTTCTCGACTGGCTGGCCATCCGCCACGACGCGCTGCTCGTCACCACCACCGCCATCCTGCCCGTCTCCCAGCCCGAGCCCAGCCTCACCGCACTGCGCGGCGCGCTCTCGGGCCTCGATCCCTGGCGCCTCGCCGCGCTGTCCCTTGCGGTCGGCGCCTCGGGCTCGCTGGTCATCGGCCTGGCGCTGCTCGATTCCCGCCTCGACCCCGAAGCCGCCTTCGAGCTCGCCGAGCTCGACGCCAGCTTCCAGATCGAGAGATGGGGCGAGGACAGCGAGGCCACCGCGCGCCGCGCCGGGGTGCGCGCGGACCTGGAGCTGGCGCGGCGGTTTCTGGATCTGCTGACCGATTAGTCGGCTCGTCCTGCGGACGAGACCTGTTCTTTGGTTCCCCCCACCCCAGCCCTCCCCCTCAAGGGGGGAGGGCTGGGGTGGGGGGTGGCTCGGCTGGCGCCGAATCAGGCCGGATGGTAAGCACGGGGACAGAACGAGCAGGGGCCCTCTTCCATGCAGGACATCCTCAAGCAGCTCAACGACAAGCGCTCCCGGGCCCGGGCGGGGGGCGGGGCGAAGCGGGTCGAGGCGCAGCACGCCAAGGGCAAGCTCTCGGCGCGTGAGCGCATCGAGGTGCTGCTGGACGAGGGCTCGTTCGAGGAATGGGACATGTTCGTGGAGCACCGCTCCACCGATTTCGGCATGGCCGAGCAGAAGATCCCCGGCGACGGCGTGGTCACCGGCTGGGGCACGGTCAACGGCCGCCCGGTCTTCGTCTTCAGCCAGGATTTCACGGTGTTCGGCGGCTCGCTCTCCGAATCGCACGCCGAGAAGATCTGCAAGATCATGGACCAGGCCATGAAGGTCGGCGCGCCGGTGATCGGCCTGAACGATTCCGGCGGCGCCCGCATCCAGGAGGGTGTCGCCTCGCTGGCCGGCTACGCCGACGTCTTCCAGCGCAACGTGCTGGCCTCCGGCGTCATCCCGCAGGTCTCGCTGATCATGGGCCCCTGCGCCGGCGGTGCCGTGTATTCCCCCGCCATGACCGACTTCATCTTCATGGTGAAGGATTCCTCCTACATGTTCGTCACCGGCCCCGACGTGGTGAAGACGGTGACGCACGAGACGGTGACCCACGAGGAGCTGGGCGGCGCCATCACCCACACCGCGAAATCGGGCGTGGCCGACCTCGCCTTCGAGAACGACGTCGAGGCGCTGCTGCAGACCCGCCGCTTCGTCGACTTCCTGCCGGCGAACAACAGGCAGAAGCCGCCGGTGCGCGCCACCGCCGACTCGCCGGACCGCATCGAGCTCTCGCTCGATACGCTGATCCCCGAGAACCCGAACAAGCCCTACGACATGAAGGAGCTGATCCTCAAGATCGTCGACGACGGGGATTTCTTCGAGCTCGCCCCCGGCTGGGCCGGCAACATCATCGTCGGCTTCGGCCGCATCGAGGGCTCGACCGTCGGCTTCGTCGCCAACCAGCCGATGGTGCTGGCCGGCTGTCTCGACATCGACAGCGCCCGCAAGGGGGCGCGCTTCGTGCGCTTCTGCGACTGCTTCAACATCCCCATCGTGACGTTCGTGGACGTGCCCGGCTTCCTGCCCGGCACGGCGCAGGAATACGGCGCCATCATCAAGCACGGCGCCAAGCTGCTCTTCGCCTACGCCGAGGCGACGGTGCCCAAGGTCACGGTGATCACCCGCAAGGCCTATGGCGGGGCCTACGACGTGATGTCGTCCAAGCACCTGCGCGGCGACGTCAACTACGCCTGGCCGACGGCCGAGATCGCGGTGATGGGGCCCAAGGGCGCGGTCGAGATCATCTTCCGCGCCGATGCCGGCGACCCGAAGAAGCTGGAGGCCAGGACCGAGGAATACCGGCAGAAATTTGCCAATCCCTTTGTTGCTGCATCAAGGGGATTCCTGGACGACGTCATCCAGCCGTCAGCGACGCGCCCGCGCATCGCCCGTTCGCTGGCGATGCTCAAGGAGAAGACGCTGGAGAACCCGTGGAAGAGGCACGCGAATATTCCGTTGTAGGACAGTTGTACCCTTGATCTGGTCTGCCTGATGCCAAAGCAGCCTCCTATCCACGAATTGGACTTCCTGAAGGCAGTCGCCAATCATGGCGAGTGGACTAGGAAGCTTATCTCGGTTGGTTGTCCGTCACCGGACATCTTGGAATTTGCCAAATTTGTGTGTGGCTGTTGGTTTAAGCTTGCCGAGACCCATCTCGATGAAGCGCAGAAGGCGCTCTCGGTCAATGCCGAGCGATCAGTGTTTTCTCGCGCATATTATGCCGCCTACAATGCCTCGAAGGCGGCGCGGTATCTGGTCCAAGGCTGGGTTAGCCTCCATGGCGATGACCATGGTAAAGCGTCGACGAACCTGCCCCAAGATTTTCCGAATGTCGCTCAATGGTCTCAGGATATGATTAATCTCTATGAGCACCGCCAGCGTGCCGACTACGATAACTGGTCCGATACGTCCGCCAGCAACACGCTGACTCCCGCAGACGCTGTCACAAAGGCCCGCGAATTTGTCGAAGAGACTCGGGGTTATCTGAACGGAAAGTTTGGAGCGTTCCTATGACTGCCCCCGCCGCTGACGACCAAGCGCTGATCGAAGCAAGGACAGCTTTCGAGCGTGAAGTCGGGGTTGCCAGTATTCCATTCGGCGTGAAGCAAATCGGAAGCCAAGAGTTTTTGAAATTTCGCGTTGGCAAGGCGGCGCCTCTCTATACTTACGCGCTTCACAGGGCCCAAAGCGCATTGTCATCTGGCAACCCATATCTTGGGGCGATGGGATTAGAAGTAGAGAAGAGCGATGCATTTCCGAATTCTCTGGAAGCCTCGGCGTTGCTCACTCTTTTGACTAGGTCTACGCGAGAAGTATCTCAAGACAATTCAAGTCGCGGTTATACTGTTCCGTATATTCCATTCCAGAATCGTGAAGATCACCAGCTCTCACAACCAGCGTCGCATATTGTGCGCGGGCGAAGAGGGGTGGGAAAATCAACACTAATCCGGCGGGCGGCGGAGTTGCTATTTGAGACTAAGGCTCTCATAGCGATCCTCGATATGCAGACCTACGCGAGCTTGGAAGGCGAAGATCTGCAGAAAGAAGTCATACATGATGTATGCCAGCAGCTTGCTGCGTCAGTGGCAGAAGTGACCAATTTGGACGGTGGTCCGCTTGTCAAGATAGCTGAGGATGTCTTGTCGGGCGCTTTGGGTGTCAAAAGAGCGCCGCCTGCGATTAAGCGCGTGCTTACCAAGTTGACTGATTCAACGAAAAACCATGCCTTCGTTTTTCTCGATGACTTCCATGTCATTCAACATGACGCTCAGCCCCAGTTGTTGCATGCTTTGCACGGCGCACTTAAAGGCGCGAATGGCTGGCTAAAAGTCGCGGGCTTAAGTTCGCTGCTAAACGTCTATTCTCCGGCAACGCGTGAGGGATTGCAGGTTCCTGGGGACGCTCAAATTTTGTCTTTGGACCTGACGCTTGAGAATCCGGAGGCCGCGGAAAAACATCTGGACGCAATTCTTTCCGCTTTTATCGAGTCTGTTGGGTACCGCTTAAACAGTTCTGTCCTTCCTGACTCTGCATTCAAGAGATTGGTTTGGGCTACAGCTGGTGTTCCTCGAGATTTTCTGCAGATGTTTGCTCGATCTATAGGGCATGCGCAGCGAAATAAACACGCGACCGTTACGTTGTCTGACGTGAATATTGCGATTGGCGAGTTCGGTCAGCAAAAAATGGATGATGTTCTTCGTGATGCTCGAAATGAGGCTGACACCTTAAGAGACTTCTTGGAAAAGCTTGAGGAGTTTTGCTTGGATGAGCACAAGATCAATGCTTTCTTGGTGCGCAGTGAAGCTTCCAAAGAACGCAACTTGATCCATGCATTGAGCGACCTTCGCATGGTCCATTTGATCCATCAGTCGATAACGCCTGATAGAGCTGGTGAGCGATACGAGGCATATATTATCGATTACTCGATCTTCACGGGATTCCGGAGAAGGCCAAGCGTTCGCGAGATGGTGCCGCAGGAAGCGCAATTTAGGGCGGCTGAGTTGCGCGTGCTTCCTAAGATCGACGCTGGTTTCTGGCCATAGGAGCGACTGACAAAAGATTCTGAAGCTATACACCTCCGCTTCAGCAAAGCGTCCTGCCTCTTCACCTTCACTGGCCTATGGCGATGGTCGCCGGGCATAACCGCCTGCGCCAGCGCGGAATCAAAAAGCAGGCGAGCAAATTCGGTTGGCAGGCGCCGCGAGACACCTCGCTGCCCGGCGTGCCCCCTCACTTCCTCCGCGGATCGTCCGTCGGGTCGATGGTGACCACGTCGAACGGGCCCATGCCGTTGATCTGCAGCACGGTCTCGACCTCCGTCCGGGCGTCGTGCGGCATGCCGGCGGGCCGGTGGACGGCGCTGCCGGGCCTAGCTCCTGTCGCGCCAGGCCAGCGCGATCAGCGGTGACACGACCAGATACTGCAGCACCGTGAAGCCCGTCTCCAGCAGCAGGAAATCCGGCACCGAGCTCATCCGGTACTTGGCCGCGACGGGCAGGACCATGAACGACCAGGCGAGCACGCCGAACAGGGCGCCGAAACGCCAGGCGCCGGCCCGCCATTCGTGGCGTGCCGTGCCGAACAGGCGCGGGTAAAGCCCGGCATAGATCACGGCCTGCAGCGCCATGGCGGCGAGGCCGAAGGGGATGATGACCTCGGCGCGGAACATCTCCAGCCGCGCGTAGGCGGCGCCAAAGGTTTCCAGGTGCCAGACATAGCCGAGCGGAAAGGTCGGCACGATATAGGCCGCCGCTGCCCACCAGAACCGCCTGTCCGCCATTCCCGCCTCCCGAAAATAACTTGTATTATGCAATCGAATAGCCGGATTGCTTGCGATGTGCAACCGATATCGCCTATGTCTGGCGGATGGCCAACCGCACGCGTTCCGTCCGCACACGCTCCGCCGGCACGGGAAGGCGCTCCGGCTGCCCGATCAGCATCGCGCTGGAGACGCTGGGCGATCCCTGGTCGCTGCTGATCGTGCGCGACCTGATGTTCAAGGGGCACAGGACCTTCAAGGCGTTCCTCGGCGCGGGCGAGGGCATCGCCAGCAACATCCTGGCCGACCGGCTGGCCCGGCTGGAGGCCGCCGGCATCGTCGAGAGGCATCGCGATCCGGAGGATGCGCGGCGCGTTCTCTACCGGCTCACCGCGAAGGGCATCGACCTGGCGCCGGCCCTGGTCGAGCTGGTCCTGTGGTCGGCCCGTTACGAGGAGACCGACGCGCCGCCGCCGGTGTTGCGCGCCATGCGCAGCGACCGGGCACGCTTCCTGCGTCAGGTGCGGCAGGCCTGGACCCGCGGCGGAAGCTGACGGGCGCCGGAATTGGGGTCAGAGTTGCACGTCCTTGCCATCCAGGGCGCTGGCGCCAAACGTCTCAACATGGAAGTCGATGGCAGATTTTACGTTGGCCAGTACGTCGTCATAGGTATCGCCCTGCGCCAACACGGCACCCGCCACGTTGAGCGGGTAGGCGACATAGCCGTCTGCGTGCTTCTCGACCACGATCTCGATGTGGTCCATCGGGCTACTCCGCCGCCATCGGCGTGGCGTGCAGCTTCAGGCCCAGGGCGCGCACAACCTTCAGCACCGTGCTGAATTCCGGATTGCCGTCCGGCGACAGGGCCTTGTAGAGGCTCTCGCGGCCCAGGCCTGCCTCGCGGGCAAGCTGCGTCATACCCCTCGCTCGGGCGATGTCGCCCAAGGCTGCGGCAATCACGCGAGGATCGCCGTCCTCCAAAGCCGCTTCGAGATAAGCTGCAATCTCTTCCTCGTCCTTGAGGTATGCGGCTGTATCGTAGCGCGTCGTCCGAACCTTGCGCTTGCGTGCCATGGATAGCTCCTAAAGACCGCGGGCGAGGGCTATCGCCCGCTTGATATCGCGGTCCTGCGTCCCCTTATCACCGCCGGCCAGCAGGATGATCAGCGTGCTGCCTCTCTGCTGCAGATAGATCCGATAGCCCGGTCCGTAATCGACTCTGAGTTCGCTGACGCCACCGCCGACCGGCTTCACGTCTCCCAGCAGGCCCTGGGTAAGCCGGTTCATTCGAACATAAATTCGCGTTCGCGCCTGCCGGTCCCGCAGGTTCTTGAGCCATGCCGTAAAGACGGGCGTCTCGCGAACTTCGATCACCGCCGCTACTGTATCCTATAAAATACGATATGGCAATCGCGTTTCTGGATAGAATGACGCTACGCGCAACAGATGCCCAAAACTGAGATTCAATCGGACCGAGACTACCGCCGAGCCCTCAAGGAGATCGAGGGCCTGATGGACGTCCGGCGCAATACGCCGGAAGGCGGCCGGCTCGACGCGCTGGTGACGCTGGTGGAGGCGTGGGAGCGCAAGCGCTACCCGATCGACCTGCCGGATGCGGGCACAACCAGCTAGCTTCGCCGCATGACCTTCATCGAACGCGTCCGCTTCCAGACCGTCGCGGCGGGAGCTGCGCTGCCCGACGATGCTGACGCGCGGCTCGTACGTCTGCTCGACTACTGGCGCGGCAAGGCGGGCGCGGGGATGCCGCGCCGGCGCGCTCTTGACCCCGTGGAGATCCGGGACGTGCTGCCGGCGATCTTCCTGATCGACGTGCTGCCGGAGGCTGACGGAGCACCAGCGGATTTCCGCTTCAGCCTGGTCGGGCAGGAGGTGCTCGACCGCTACGGTCCGCTGCGCGGCCGTACCCTGCGCGAGCAGATGAGCGGCGCCGAGCTGCACCGCACTCTGGAGGAGCACCGGCTCTGCGTCAGCACAAGGCTGCCGGTCTATGTGGTGAACAGCGAGCGCACGGCGGCGGACGGCGACGGGCTGCTCTACCAGCGCCTGCTGCTGCCCCTCGCGGGTGACGAGGCGGCCGACGGCCGCGATGCCGTCACCTCGCTCGCCGGAGTCATGGCCTTCCAGCGCTACGCCCCGGGCTGAGGCTCTCGCCGGGGCGAGTCAGGGCGCGGGTCAGTCCGCCGCGCCACCCACCGCGCGCAGCACCTGCGTCGGGCCGGCGCTCAACAGGTGCCGTTCGAGGCGGTCGAGCACGCGCATGGTCGGCAGGCAGCTGGCCAGGCTCGACCGGGGCTCGCGCTTCTCGCGGATGGCGGCGACGAACTCGCGGTCCTCGAGCTCGACGCCGTTAAGCGAGACGTCGACCGCCGAGAGATCGACCGGCTTGCCGGTGCCGTCGGACAGCTCGTCATAGCTCGCGATGTACGTGCCGTTGTCGCAGATGTAGCGGTAGAACGAGCCGAGCGGGCCGTTGTTGTTGAAGGACAGCGACAGCACGAACACGGCGCCGGACGGCGCCCGCATCAGGATGCCCATGTCCATGGCGATCCGGAGCTCGGGATGCGGCGGCCCCTGCACGGCGCTGACCTCCACCGGCATCTCGCCGGTCTGATGCAGGAACAGGTCGACCGCGTGGCAGGCGTGGTGCCAGAGGAGATGGTCGGTCCAGCTGCGCGGCTCGCCGCGGGCGTTGAGATTGGTGCGCCGGAAGAAATAGGTCTGGGCGTTGAACTGCTGCAGCCGGAGCTCGCCGGACTTGATGCGCTTGTGCACCCATTGATGGCTGGGGTTGAAGCGGCGCACGTGGCCGGCCATGGCGACCACGCCCGTCTCCTTCTGCACGCGCACCAGCCGCTCGGCATCGGCCAGGGTGTCGGCCATCGGGATCTCGACCAGAACGGGCTTGCCGGCGCGCATGACCTGCTCGGCCTGGCTTGCATGGATCTGCGTGGGCGTCGCCAGGATCGCGGCATCGGCGCGGGCGAGGCCCTCGGCGAGATCCAGGGTGACGAAGGGAATGTTGAACTTCGCCGCCACCTGATCGGCCGCGTCCTTCACGCCGCCGACCAGTGCCGCGACCTGGACGCCCTCGATCTTCTGCAGCCCCTCGAGGTGCTTGGTGCCGAACGCGCCTTCGCCGGCCACGCAGATCTTCAACATGGGAGTCCTCGCTTCAAGGAGATGGAGATAACGGCTGGCGATGGCGCCGGTGGCGCACCCCCCACCCTGGCCCTCCCCCGCTCGGGTTCTGCAAGGGGCTTCGCCCCTTGCGCGGAAGATTGGGGGGGAGGGAAAAGAAGTCGCGGCTCAACCTCTTACCCCCTCCCCCTCGACGGGGGAGGGTTGGGGTGGGGGTGGTTCGATATGAACAGATCATGCTCTACGCCACGCGGCGCTGCGCCTGTTTCCGGTTCTCGAGCAGCAGCACGGCGCCGGCGGTGTTGGAAATCGGCACATGATAGGTGCAGGACAGCTGTGTCACGGCGCCGTGCAGCGCGCCGCGCATGGCGATCCAGTTGAGGAACTCCACGCCCTGCGCGCCGGCCTGCTCCATCAGGTCGTGCACGCTCAGGCGGGCGAGCGCTTCCGGGTCGCTGACGATCTGGCGCAGGCAGAGCCGGTCGAACTCCTTGTTGATGAAGCCGGCGCGCGTGCCGTCGAGCTGGTGCGACAGGCCGCCGGTGCCGAGCACCACCACGCGCAGGTCCTTCGGATAGCTTTCGATCGCCCGGCCGACGGCCTGGCCCAGCCTGTAGCAGCGGCCGGGCGAAGGCAGCGGATGCTGCACGGTGTTGACCGAGACCGGAATGGTTTTGACCGGCCAGGGGCCGCCGCCCGGCCAGAGCAGCGCCATCGGCACGACGAAGCCGTGATCGACCAGCATCTTCTGGCAGCTCACGACGTCGAACTCGTCGGCCACCAGGTTCTCGATCAGGTGCCAGGAGAGATCGGCGTCGCCGTCGAAGGCGTCGAGCACCGGCAGGCCCCAGCCCTCGTCGGCGTTGCTGTATGTCGCCGCCGCCCCGACGGCGAAGGTCGGCATCTTGTCGAGGAAGAAATTGAGCCCGTGGTCGTTGTAGACGATCACCGCCACGTCCGGCTTCATCGCCGCCAGCCATTCGCGCGGGCGCGCATAGCCGTCGAAGAACGGCTTCCAGTAGGGCTCGTTCTGCCGCCCCTCGGCGATCGCCTTGCCGATGGCGGGAATGTGCGAGGTGGCGATCGCGCCGACGATCTCGGCCATCAGTTCCTCCCCGCCTGGGCGAGCTTCTCCCGGAACGCCTCGGTGGTCATGCCGGTCTGCTGGGCGCCGATATCCTGCACGCCGAGGCCGAGCATGCCGGCGAACTTGGCGAGGTAGTAGATGTTGCCGCCGGCGGCGATGAGCCGGAGCACGTTGCGCTCGCGCACCGCGTGGCGCTGCTCGTCGCTCAGTCCGTAGCGGCGGCAATAGGCCTCCTCGTCGGCACGGAAGGCCTGGCGGTTGGCCGGGTCGTTGAACGAGTAGCACATGGCGTTGAGCGCATAGCCCTTCTGGGCCTGCGTGCCGTCGAAGATGGTGGTGCCGGGAATGTCCTGGCGTTGCATCGCAACTCCCCGATCCGTGCAACCTCGGAGGCCAGACTATCGCGGGCGGGCCGGGGAAGGAGTTGATCCAGATCAACAGGGCGCCGCGTTCCGGGCGGCCTGGCCGCCGCGTCAGCGAGGACGTTTGGGGGCGGCGAGGGCCCTGGTCCGGCGCAGGCGCTTCGGCTTTCCGCCGCTGGCGCCGCTCATCACCGCCTGCACCTGCTCGAAGTCGAGCAGCAGCAGGGCGAACTCGGCGTCGAGAGCCTTCTTCAGCGCCCGGTCGTCGCGGCGCGCCAGCGCGTCGATCAGGGTCATCAGGCGGCTGGTGTGGGTGAGCAGCCGCGCGTAGGCGGTGGCGTCGCGGCTCGTGGCGATGGCGGCTTCCAGCCGGCGCCGGAGCTCCGCCAGGTCGAAGCGCTGGCGGCCGTAGCGCACGTGGTTGAGGGTGACGGCGTAGGACGCGGGCATGAACCCCGATTGTCGCCCCGGCGCGGGCGAGGGGTCCAGTGACAGTCTTGCCGCGAGATCCGGTGGCAACAACGCCGCGTAAGTCATTGGTCTGCCCTTTTTGTCAAAAAAGTGGCGATCCGGACAAGGCGGCACCGGGCCCTTGATTTTATTGGACAATTTGTATCCAGAATGAGACTCGCGGTGTCTGGAATGTCTAATAAGCGCGATTCTCTGCCTTAATTGGCGGAGGCTTGACCGGTGAAGAAAATCGGAAGGGCGGGGACTACCTAGGGAATCGTCCTCATGCCCCGCGGCCGCCGGGATGGCTACACTCGCGGCGCTCACGCTTCAATCGGGCGCCGTTCCCCTACGGCGCCCGCCCGCGGCGCGCAGGTTCTTCGAACCCTCCTGCGCGCCGCGGTCAGCGTCCGCGAGCCGTTCAGGGCCTTCAGCAAATTTAGGGTTTGTACCTAGGTAGTCATCCTCCGGCGCGGTGGCGGCACGCCGTCGCTATAGTTTTAGCAGCCTTGGTTCGCACGGAGGAAAGCTCATGGCGCTCTCCCTGTCTCGCGCGGCTTTCGTTGTCCTGGCGCTGAGTGCCGCACCGGCGCTCGCGCAGAATGCCGCGTCTCCGGACAATGGCTGGTTCCAGAAACTCTACGCGCCCGACCTGATCGGCAAGCCCGTGCAAAACGCGGCCGGGGAAGAGCTCGCCAAGATCGAGGAGGTGGCGGTCGATCCGGCGAACAGCCGTCTGGTCGCCGTGCTGCAATCCGGCGGCTTCCTCGGGCTCGGCGCCAAGCATGCCGTGGTGCCGCTCGTCGAGCTGCAGAAGAAGGATGCCCAATTCGTCCTGCCGCAGGGCTCGAAGCAGAAGCTTGCGGCGCGGCCCGATTACGACAAGGCCAAGTATCCGCCCGTCACCCATTTCTCGCAGCTGGGTACGGTCGTCAAGTAACCGCGTCCCTCTCCCTGAGGACGCGGACCGCGGCGCGCGGGCTACCCCCTGAATCTTGTTCGCGCGCCGCGGTGAGTTCTCGACTGCGCCGTCCTCTAGCGGTCGCAGTCCCGCGGCGCGTCAGATCTCCCCAAAGTGCTGACGCGTCGCGGTCGGGCTCTCCCGCGGGATCTCTTCGCTACAGCGGCTGGCGGGTGAACGGCGCCTTGAGCTGGGCGAGGAAGCTTTCAGGCATGGCGTGGCGGATGCCGATATCGGCGGGCGGCCGGCGGTCGGCGCGATAGAAGGTGCCGAAGAGCAGGTCGAAGAGCATCAGGTTCTCGCCGTAGTTCCGGTTGCCCTCGCTGAGGTCCTTCGAGTGGTGCCAGCGGTGGAGAGCCGGCGTGTTGAAGACGTAGTCGAGCCAGCCGCAACGCATCTCGACATTGCTGTGGGTGAGGATGCCGACGATGGCGGTGACGGCGCTGCACAGCACCAGCACGTCATGCGGCGCGCCGAGCAGCAGCAGCACGGGCATGCCGACGGCCAGCCCGGTCACCGTGTCGACGAGGTGGAAGCGCCCGGTGTTGAAGAACCACAGCCGCGTGACGCTGTGATGCACCGCGTGGAAACGCCAGAGCGGCGGCCATTCATGGGCCCAGCGATGCTTCCAGTAGAGCCCGGCTTCCATGACCACGAGGCCGAGGATTGTCTGCAGGGCCAGCGGCCAGCCGGTCGGCCAGAGCCCGCCGCCGTCGGGGGCGAGCGCGTCGGCGAGGCCGAGGAAGACCGTGGCGGTGATGATCACCTGCGCCACGCCCTTGTTGAGCAGGGTGTGGGCGAGATCCGCACCCATCTGACCGTCGTTCTCGAGCCAGGCGCGCTCATGCGGCAGCCGCCGCTCCAGCACGCCGATGGCCAGCGCCAGCGCCAGATAGGTGAGATTGAAGATCAGCACTTCGTGGTCGGTCTGCATGCCCAGCCAGGTCGCCCCCAGCGACACGCCGAACAGCACCGGCCACAGCACGCAGGACAGGAACAGCCGCACGGATACCCTCGCGACAATCGGACCCCGCCCTGGCGCGATGGCATAGCGAAACCGGCCGGCGGGCGCAACCTGCCGGGAGAGGGTGTTGTTTAGGGGCTTAAGCGGCCTAACCGCGCCGCTAGCAGGATTCGACGAGCTCGATACGCACCGTGGTCGTGCCGAGGTCCTCGAAGCCGAGCCGGCGTGCCGCGGCCTGCGAGAGGTCGAGGATGCGGCCCCGCACATAGGGACCGCGGTCGTTGATCACCAGTTCGATGCTGCGGCCGTTGTCGAGGTTGGTGACACGGATGAGGGTGCCCAGGGCCAGCCGGCGATGCGCAGCGCTGGGCGCGTTCATGTCGAACAGCACGCCGCTGGCGGTCTTGCGGCCGTGATGGGTACGTCCGTACCACGAGGCACGGCCCTCCTCGTGGAAGACGTAGCGCGGGCAGCTGGGCGGCGGAGGTGGTGCTGCTTCGGGCATCGGCGGCGGCGGGGGAGGCGGCGGCTCGATGGCCGTCTGGCAGGCGCCGAGCGTCAGCGTCGCCAGAAGCATCAGGACAGGAAGGCGCGGTGTGGACGGCATCGAGACCCGTAGCGGGAAAGGCGGTCTTTGAATTGGGGCGGAATCGTGGGGGCGTCTATTCGGCCAAAGGTAACGGAACGCCGCGATTTCGTGGAGTTCCAAGACGCATCCGCCTGAAAGAGGAATGGCGGCAGGCTTTTGCCATCCTTACCTCCTTTGCTCAAGGCCACGGTCGAGCGAGGATCGAGTGCGCGACGCGTACGCTACAGGCGGGCGGCAGATCACCGTCGACATCCTGCGCGGCTTTTTTATCCTCAGCATGGCCTCGGGGCATGTCGGCGCCGGCCTGATCACCAGCCTGTTGCATGTCTGGCGCTGGGTCGATGGCGCCTGCGGTTTCGTCCTGCTCTCGGCCTTCGTGCTCGGCCTGTCGCAGCGCGCCAAATGGGATCGCGGGCAGAGCACGGCCCAGAACTGGATCCTGCGCCGCACCGCGCAGATCTGGGCGATCGGCCTGGCGCTCAATCTGGCCGGCATGGCCCTGCGCCTCGCCGATCCGGAGCTGGTCTTCATCCCCGACATCTTCCACCGCGGGCGCATCCTCGAGGCGATCGGCGAGATCGCCACGCTGCAGCTCTGGGTCAACTACTTCGGCATGCTGCGCATGTACGTCTATTTCCTCGCCTTTGCCTGGCTCGCCGTCAGTCTGCTCAAGCGCAATCTCGACCTCGTGGTGCTGGTCGCTTCCTCGGTCCTCTATCTGCTCGTCCAGGTCAACACACTCGATCCGGGTCTGGGCTGGGGCGCGGAGCCCTATCTGCTGGGCAAGTTCTCGGTGCCGGCCTGGCAGTTCCTGTTCTTCACCGGGCTGGTCTTCGGCTGGCGCTGGAAGGAATCGGTCGAGCCGCTGGCCACGCGCTGGCAACACGGGATCGCCGGCGTCTCGGCGCTCGGTGTCCTCGGCTTCCTCTGGCTGGCCCATGGCTACAAGATCGCGGCGCTGGAACGCGTCCACCCCGGCGACCTGACGCCGTGGTTCGACAAGTTCAACCTCAGCCCGCCGGTGGTGATCTATTTCATCTGTCTCCTTGGCGTGCTGCCGGCACTGATCGCGGCCGCGCGGCGACTGCATCCGATGGACCGTGTCCTGCGCGTCGTGGCCCTGATCGGCCGCCACAGCCTGGCCTGCTACGTGATCCTTTGCCTGACGCAAGGCGCGATGTGGCTGGCCGCCGATCCGGCGCCGGCGGATGAGCACGGGGCCAAACACTGGGCCTGGTTCGCGGTCGTCTCCCTGCTCTTCGTTCTCTACAGCTATGGGATGGAGGCGAGGGTGCAGCGGCGCCCGGCGCCGGCCGCCGCGCCGCGGAGCGCGGATCCTCAGCCGGTCTGATTGCTGCATTGCAGCAGTGTGCGGTGCCCGGCGATGGGACCGTTGATGGTTGCGTGCTGCCGCGCCCATCTCTAGCATCGACCTACCGATACGAGACGGCCAAGAGAACGCGAACCGTTCCGGCCGCACCACCACTACGGACGTGAGGGAAACGCGATGTCCAAATCCTATAACGTGCTCATTCTGGGCGCGTCCTACGGCTCGTTGCTGGCGACGAAGCTGGTCTACGGCGGCCATAACGTGAAGCTGATCTGCCTGCCGGCTGAGGCCGACGCGATCAACGCCGAGGGCGCGCGGGTGCGCCTGCCCATCAAGGGCCGCAAGGATCCCGTGCTGATCGACACGCGCACGCTGCCCGGCAAGCTTTCGGCCGGCAGCCCCGGCAGCGTCAGCCCCGACGATTTCGACATCGTCGGCCTCGCCATGCAGGAGCCTCAGTATCGCTCGGCGGGTGTGCGCGAGCTGCTCGACGCCGTGGCGCGCTCCAAGGTGCCCTGCATGTCGATCATGAACATGCCGCCGCTGCCGTATATCCGGCGTATCCCCGGCATCAATGCCGACGCGCTCAAGCACGCCTACACCGACGCCAGCGTCTGGGACAATTTCGATCCCAAGGTGCTGACCCTGTGCAGCCCCGACCCGCAGGCCTTCCGGCCGCCGGAGGAGAAGGCGAATTTCCTGCAGGTCACGCTGCCGACCAACTTCAAGGTCGCCAAGTTCGAGAACCCGGCCTACACGCAGATCCTGCGCGACATGCAGAACGACATCGAGGCGATCCGCCACGATCCGGGCGACGGCACGAAGATCGAGCTGCCGGTGAAGCTCAAGGTGCATGACTCGCTGTTCGTGCCCCTGGCCAAGTGGGCCATGCTGATGACCGGCAACTACCGCTGCGTCACCAAGGACGGGCCGCGGGCCATCAAGGAGGCGGTGCATTCCGACCTCGAGGCCTCGCGCGCCGTCTACAACTGGGTACGCGAGCTGTGCATCGGCCTCGGCGCCGCAGCCGACGACCTCGTGCCCTTCGAGAAATACGCGGCGGCGGCGCAGGGCCTGATCCGTCCGTCCTCGGCGGCGCGTGCGCTCTTTGCCGGAGCGCCGAACATCGAGCGTGTCGATCGTCTCGTCCAGGGCATCGCCAAGCAGAAGGGCAAGAGCCTGCCGATCCTCGACGAGACCGTCGCCCTGGTCGACGCGCAGCTCGAGATAAACCGCAAGAAGGCGGCCGCCGCCTAACCGCTTTGCTACTCCGGATGCCGCTATCGGCGGCATACAGGGTCGCAAGGGGCGAAGCCCCTTGCGATCCCGGCGGAACTTCCTTTGACCGTGTCCGTTGGCGCATCAAGGAAACCCTTGAGGAGAGCCGTCATGGCGCGTGGCGACAAATCCGCCTACACCGACAAGCAGAAGCGCAAGGCCGAGCACATCGAGGAAGGTTACGAGAAGCGCGGCGTCTCGAAGAAAGAGGCCGAGCGCCGCGCCTGGGCGACGGTCAACAAGGAAAGCGGCGGCGGCAACAAGAGCGGCTCGGGCCGCGGCGTGCGCGATACCAAGGCGTCGTCGCGCAAGGGCGGCCGGCTCGGTGGCCGGGCCGCAGCGCATCGGTCGAAAGCCTCCCGTTCGGCTTCCGCCCGCAAGGCGGCGCGGACGCGTAAGCGCCACGCCTCCTGACGGCGACGACTATTCCGCTTTGGCGCCCGAGGCCTTGGTGATCGGCACCCAGATGTCGATCTCGTCGGAGACGTACTTGGCGAACTTGGCCGGCGTGTAGTTGAGCATCGCCGGGGTGCCCATGTCCTCGAGGCGCTTGTTGATCACCGGCTCGCGCAGGGCTTCCTCGATCGCGGTCGCCATACGGTTGGTGATCTGCGACGGCAGGCCGGCGGGGCCGAAGATGCCGTACCAGGAATAGGCCCGGTAGTCCTTGAGCCCGACTTCGGAGGCAGTGGGGATATCGGGGATGATCGACGAGCGTTCGTCGGTCGCCACGAACATGATCCGCACCTGGCCTTTGTCGTGGTATTCCCGCATCAGGCTTGGAATATCGCTGTTGAACTGCACCTCACCGGCCACCATGGAGAGGAAGACCTGGCCTGCTCCGCGATAGGGCACATGCGTCGCCACTGTGCCGGTGCGCTGCAGGAAATTGGCGCTGGCGATATGCCCGGTCGAACCGACGCCGGAGCTGCCGTAGGAGTACTTGTTCGGGTTGGCCTTGAGGGCGGCGATCCACTCCTGCGTGTTCTTCACGTCGAGCCCGGTGCGGGTGACACTGTGGCAGATAGGAATGAAATTGGTCGGCGCGATTGCCGTCAGGTCCTTCACCGGATCGTAAGGCAGCTTCTCGTAGAGGCCTTTGGCGACGCCGGTCGACGACAGGGTGGCCAGGACGAAGAGGTAGCCGTCAGGCGGCGACTTGGCGACGTAATCGGTACCGGTCGTGCTGCCTGCGCCCGGCCGGTTCTCGATGACCACCGCCTGCCCGAGGATCTGGGAGATCTTCGGCCCCAGCAGCCGCATGGTGATGTCGGTGCCGCCGCCGGTGCCGAAGGGCACGACCATGCGGATCGGCTTGGCCGACGGCCAGGCAGCGACCGCCTGGGCGTTAACGATCGTCGGGGCGAAGAGGGTGGCGGCGGCCGCGGACTTGATAAAGCGGCGGCGGGTGGTGATCAGGCGGGGCATGGCCTTCTCTCCTTTGCGGATCGGGCAGCCGGTTTTGCCATCCTGCGATGGTAAGCCGGCGCGTGCTGAAGTAAATCCAGTTTGCTAGGGTTCGTCAAACCAAGGGCTATGCATGGCCGGACCGGTTCTGATTTGGGGGGCAGGCGCCATCGGCGGCACGATCGGCGCTTTCCTGCGTCGCGCCGGCCACGAAGTCACGTTCGTCGACATCGTGCCCGAGCACGTCGCGGCCGTCCGTGCCGGCACGCTGAAGATCGACGGGCCAGTGCAGGAGTTCACGACCGGCGGGAAGGCGTTTCTGCCGTCCGAGGTCAGCGGCCGGCACAAGCTCATCCTGCTGGCCGTCAAGGCGCACCATACGGCGGACGCCACGCACGCCCTCAAGCCGCACCTGGCCGACGACGGGGCCGTAGTCTCCTGCCAGAACGGCCTCAACGAGCTGGTGATCCAGGACATCGTCGGACGCGAACGGACGATCGGCTGTTTCGTCAATTTCTACGCCGACTATCTCGAGCCGGGACGCATCCACTACGCCAAGCGCGGCGCGGTGGTGGTCGGCGAACTCGACGGGCGCCGCAGCGCCCGTATCGAGGCGTTGCACCGGCTGCTGTGCGATTTCGAGCCGGATGCGCTGCTGAGCGACAACATCTTCGGTTATCTCTGGGGCAAGGCCGGCTACGGCGCCATCCTCAAGGCCTCGGCGCTCACCAACGACACGATGGCTGGGTTCATTGGCGATCCCAGGCGCCATCGCCTGATCACCGCCCTGGTACAGGAGATCCTGGCTGTGGCCCGGGCCGAGGGGGTCACACCGTTGGGTGACTTTGCCGGCTTCGAGCCGGGCGCGTTCATGAGCCGGAACGCCGAGGCGATTGCCGCCTCGCTCGACGCCATGGAGGAGTTCAACCGCGATTCGCCCAAGCCGCGCAGCGGTATCTGGCGCGATCTCGCGGTGCGCAAGCGGACGACGGATGTGGCCGCGCAGCTTGAGCCGGTACGCTCCGCCGCGAAGCGCCACGGGCTGCGCACCCCTATGGTGGACCGGCTGGTTGCGCTGATCACCGATATCGAGCAGGGTCGGGCGACGATCGGCGCGGCGCTGGCCGACGATCTGGGACTGGTTGCGGAACGGAGATGACCCATGGCGGACGGCGCGAAGCATCCTGACGGCGAACCCTGGCAGTGGCCGGAATCGACCTGGCGCCGCATCGTCGGCCGGGCTCGTGCCGGGCGCAGCCTGCGGCCTACGCACTGGCCCAACAACGCGCCGGCCTGCATCTCGCTGTCCTTCGACGCCGACCACGACACCATCCCCTTGCGCGATTCGGACGAGAGCCCGATGCGCATCAGCCAGGGCCAGTACGGCAACCGCCAGGGCACGCCGCGCATCCGCCGGCTGATGGACAAGCACGGGATCAAGGTCTCGTTCTTCTATCCGGCCGTTTCGGCGCTGCTCTATCCCGACGAGGCGCGCGCCGTGGCCCAGGACGGGCATGAGATCGGCATCCATTCGTGGATTCACGAGCGCAACACCATCCTGCCCTACGAGGTGGAGCGCGATCTGAGCTTCCGCGCCCGCGACACGCTGGAGAAAGTGACCGGCCAGCGCCCCGTGGGCATGCGCACAGCGAGCTGGGACTTCTCTCTGCGCACGCTCGACATCGTGCGCGAGATGGGCCTTCTCTACGATTCCTCGCTGATGGCCGATGACGATGCTTACGAGCTCACGGCCGACGGTCAGCCCACGGGTATCGTGGAACTGCCGCCGGAATGGATCCGCGACGACGCGGTCTATTTCAACATGGCCCGCTTCGGGGGCTTGCGCCCCTATACGCCGCCGTCGGCGGTCGAAGAAATCTTCATCGGCGAGCTCGACGGTGCCATTGCCGAGGGTGGGTTTTTCCTGCTCACCATGCACCCGCACCATATCGGCCACCGCAGCCGCATGCCGCTGCTCGAGCGTGTCATCGAGCATGGCAAGGCGAAGAAGTGCTGGTTCGCCACCCACGCCGAGGTGGCGCAGTGGTGCAAGGACAACGCGATCGACAAGGGTCGCTAGGGCGTCAACGCCGCCGCGAGATCGTCCGGCGTCAGGATACGCCAGGCGCCCGGCGCGAGATCGTCGGGCAGTAATAGTTGTCCGACACGGTCGCGATGCAGGCCGATGACGCGGTTGCGCACTGCGGCGAACATGCGCCGGACCTGGTGGTAGCGGCCCTCCGTCACCGTGACATAGGCCGTGGTCGGCGACAGGGTCTCCAATGTTGCCGGTAGCAGCGGCTTGTCTTCACCTTCGAGCATCAGCGTGCCCGAAGCGAAGGACACCGCCTCGCCGCCGTGCATCGGCCATTTGAGGGTCACGTGATAGCGCTTGGGCACGTGGTTCTTGGGCGAGATGATCTTGTGCAGGAGCTGGCCGTCGTCGGTCAGCAGCAGCAGGCCCGAGGTTTCCTTGTCCAGCCGCCCCACTGTCGACAGCGCCGGCTCGCGGACCTGCCAGCGCGGCGGGAACAGACCGAAGACCAGCGGCCCCGCCTCCTTGCGCGAGCAGGTAACGCCCAGCGGCTTGTTGAGCATGAACGTCAGCGGCGGCGGCGGATCGAGCGGCTCGCCGTCGACCGTCAGGCGGCCGGAAAGGTCCGGCGTGAGCGCGATGCGCTGGTCGGCATCCTCGACCGGTTTGCCGTCGAGCACGACCAGGCCGTCGCGCACCATCTGCTGAACCTGCTTGCGGGCGCCATAGCCGAGATTGGCCAGCAGCCGATCGAGGCGGAGCGTCGTGGGAAGTGCGCTCATTTGACGGCTTCGTAGACCTTGTACCCGCTGGCTTCGACCTTGAGCACCATGCTGCTGAACAGGGGCTTCATCGCCCCTTCATAGGGCAGATGACGATTGGCTGTCAGCCAGCAGGTGCCGCCCGGTCGCAGAGCCTCGGCGGCGCGGCGGATGAACAGCTGGCCCAGCGCCTTGTCCTCGGCGCCGCCGTCATGGAAGGGTGGGTTCATCACCACGAAGTCGAGATTTGCCGGTGCCACCCCGGTTTCGCGCAGGTCGGCCCAGCGCAGCTCGGCGCGCGGATCGTCGACGTTGCGCCGCGCCGCTTCGATGGCCCGGCGGTCGATATCGATCAGGGTGAGGTGACGAACGGCTGGCGAGCCCAGCGCCGCGCGTGCCAGGACGCCAAGGCCGCAGCCGAAATCGGCGCCGTTGCCGGCGAGGGGCGGCAGTTCCTCCAGCAGCAGCGCGCTGCCGGGGTCGATGCGATCCCAGTTGAAGACACCGGGCTGCGACCACAGGCCGAGCTCCGGCAGGAGACGTGGCGCGCCGGCGGCGATGGCGTCTTCAAGCCCCGTCGTCGCGGCGGGCTTTGCGGCCGTGCAGATGCGGTGATGGCGGCGCGAGGCGCTTACAACGGTGCAGCCGAAGGCCGACAGCTCCTTGGCGATTCGCGTTCCGCCGCGGTCGTTATGGGCCAGGACCGTCAAGGGCGCGTTCGCGGCCAACGCCCGCAGGGCGAGGGCGATCGCGTAGCGCCGTTCCACGCTGCCAGGTGGCGCCAGCATGACCATGGCGGAAAGCGTCGGTTCGTCACGGGCGTCCAGCGCTGCCGATCCGGGGATCAGCGGCGAAAACTGGATCGCGTCCGGCGGGGACGGGGCGAGGGCGGGCGGCGGCGCACCATACACACCTGTTTTTTTCAGATCGCTCATAGCCTCGATTTCGTGTCGCCTGCCAACTCTGTTAGCTTAGCGCGGCTTTGTCACCGCGTGTTCTTCTGTTGATGGTGCCCTGATGGGCTGGTTCGGCATCGTCTCCCGGCGCGCGGCCTACGTCGCCCTCGCCTTCCTGACCCTGATCTGGGGCATGAACTGGGCCGCGATGAAGTTCGGCCTGCAATACGCCCACCCGGTCGTCTTCAACATCGAGCGGACCTGGGTGTCGATCGCCACGCTCTTCGTTGCGCTGCTGCTGTTGCGCCGCCGCGTCTGGCCGGAATCCTGGCTGGCGGTCTGCGTCACCGGCTTGTTCCAGACCACGGTCAATTTCGGCGCGACAGCGATGGCCCTGGCCTCGGGCGGTGCCGGGCGTACGGCGGTGCTGGTCTTCACCATGCCGTTCTGGACACTGCTGATCGCCTGGCCGGTGCTTGGCGAGCGCGTACGCGGCAGCCAGTGGTTCGCGGTGGGATTCGCGCTGTTCGGCCTCGTCCTGGTGGTCGAGCCCTGGAACTGGCAGGGCGATCTCATCCCCAAACTCTGGGCGACCGTCTCGGGTCTCGGATGGGCCGGGGGCACCGTGGCGCAGGCCTATTTCCAGCGCCAGCGCCGGCTCGAAGGCCTGACTCTGTGCGCCTGGCAGATGGTCGTGGGTATCCTGCCGATCAGCCTGATCCCGCTGTTTGTGCCGCTGCCGGGTGCCGAATGGAACGTCGCCTATTTCGGCTCGATCTTCTACGCCGGCGTTATCGCCTCGGGCATCGGCTTCATGCTCTGGGTCGGCATTCTCGGCTGGTTGCCGGCGGGCACGGCAGCACTCAATATGCTCGCCATCCCGGTGATCGCGCTGCTGTCGTCGATGCTGATCTTCGGCGAGCGGCTGACGGCCCTGGAATGGCTGGGCATCGCCTCGATTGGCATCGGCCTCGCCATCATCTCGGCGCGGGCCTGGCAGGCGGGACGGTAGGCATGCATATCCTGACGCTCGTGTTGCTCGGACTGGCAGTGCTCGGCTTCTTCATCGGGGTGGGCGTGCTGATCAACCGGCGTCGGCCGGGTTATCCCATCGATGCGCCGCGCCTGTTCATCTGGATCTGGTTGCCGGCGGCGCTGATCAATTCGGCCGTCGGCTATCTGCAAGTCGGCATTCCGCTGATCAACGAGATCGGCGCCTTCGCCGTGATCTTCGGAATCCCCGCAGGCATGGCACTCTACCTGTCCCGCCGGATGCGCAAGCTCAACCCGGACTAGGCTTGCGGCGTTTCGCGCTCCGCTTCTTCCGCCCCGGCTTCGGGATCGGCTTGCCCTTCGGCCACGCCTGATAGACGTAGCCGGCCGTGGTGGCGCAGGTCGCCTTCGGCCTCGTCACCGGCCGCGCTTCTTCAAATGGGCGTCGAGGCGTGGAAACACGCGTCTTGCGTTGCCCTCGAAGATCTTCTGCTTGTCGGCCGCGCTCAGTGGCAGGGCGTCGACGTAGCGCTTGGTGTCGTCGTAGTAGAATCCGGTCTCGGGATCGATGCCGCGGACCGCGCCCACCATCTCCGAGGCGAACAGCACGTTCTCCACCGGAATGACCTTGGCCAAGAGATCGATGCCGGGCTGGTGGTAGACGCAGGTGTCGAAGAAGACGTTCTTCAGCAGGTGGTCCTTGAGCAGCGGCTTCTTCAGGTCCTGGGCCAGTCCGCGGTAACGGCCCCAGTGATAGGGCACCGCGCCGCCGCCATGCGGGATGATGAATCGCAGGGTGGGGAAATCCTTGAACAGGTCGCCGGAGAGGAACTGCATGAAGGCCGTCGTGTCGCCGTTGAGATAGTGGGCGCCGGTGAAATGGACGGAGGGCGTGCACGAGGCGCTGACATGGACCATGGCCGGGACGTCGAGCTCGACCATCTTCTCGTAGATCGGATACCAGTAACGGTCGGTGAACGGCGGGTCGGTCCAGCGGCTGCCGGACGGGTCGGGGCTCAGGTTGCAGCCGATGAAGCCCAGCTCCTTCACCGTGCGCTCGAGCTCCGCGACGCAGTTTTTGGGCGACACGCCCGGTGTCTGCGGCAGCTGGGCGACGCCGATGAAATTGTCCGGAAAGAGCGTGCAGACACGATGAACGAAATCGTTGCAATGCGCCGTCCAATGCTCGCTCGCCGTGGCGTCGCCGATATGGTGGCCCATGCCGGACGCTCGCGGCGAAAAGATCGTAAGGTCGGTCCCGCGCTCGCGCTGGATCTTGAGCTGGGCGCCCTCGACACTGGCGCGGATCTCGTCGTCGCTGACCTTGATCGTGCCTTTCTCGGGCTTGCCCTTGGGCTCCTTGAGGGCGGCGATCTGGGCGTCGCGCCATTCCTGCAGCTGCTTGGGCGCGGTGGTGTAGTGGCCGTGGCAGTCGATGATCATGGGCGCGGGTTCCCCTTGTGCGATGAGCGTTGTTATAGCGGGACCGGCGAGGGCTCCGCTATAGTCCGGGCGCGATGAGTCGCCCCAAGGCCCGCAACCCTGTCCGTACAGCCAAGCGTAACGGCGCCGCGCCCGCCGCGGGCCGCGCTTCGGCCGCGGAGGCGAAGCCACCTTTCGCCAAGATCCTGATCGCCAACCGGGGCGAAATCGCCTGTCGCGTCATCCGCACCTGCAAGCGGCTGGGTATTGCAACCGTCGCGGTGTATTCGGACGCCGATGCCGACGCGCTGCACGTGCGTGAGGCGGACGAGGCGGTGCGTCTGGGGCCTGCCCCCTCGGCCGAGAGCTATCTCAAGATCGAGGCGGTGGTGAATGCCTGCCGGGACACCGGCGCCGAGGCCGTCCATCCGGGCTACGGCTTCCTCTCGGAGAACGCCGCGTTCGCGGCGGCCCTGGCCAAGGCCGGCATCGTCTTCATCGGACCCAACACGGGCGCCGTGCAGGCGATGGGCGACAAGATCGAATCCAAGAAGCTGGCGCAGAAGGCCGGGGTCACCATGGTCCCCGGCCATCTGGTGGCCCTCAAGGACGCCGACGAGGCGGTCGCCGTGTCGCGCAAGATCGGCTACCCGGTGATGCTCAAGGCCTCGGCCGGCGGCGGCGGCAAGGGAATGCGCCTGGCCTACAACGACGCGGAGGCGCGCGAGGGTTTCCGCTCGGCCACCAACGAGGCGCGTACGGCGTTCGGTGACGATCGGGTGTTCGCCGAGAAGTTCATCGAGGAGCCGCGGCACATCGAAATCCAGGTGTTGGGCGACAAGCACGGCAACGTCATTCATCTCGGCGAGCGCGAGTGCTCGATCCAGCGCCGCCATCAGAAGGTGATCGAGGAGGCGCCCTCGCCGTTCCTCGACGCGAAGACGCGAGCCGCCATGGGCGCCCAGGCCGTGGCCTTGTCCAAGGCGGTCAGCTACGACAGCGCGGGCACGGTCGAGTTCATCGTCGACACCAGGCGCAACTTCTACTTCCTCGAGATGAACACGCGGCTCCAGGTCGAGCATCCGGTGACAGAGATGGTCACGGGCCTCGACCTCGTCGAGCTGATGATCCGCGTCGCTGCCGGCGAGAAACTGCCCCTGACGCAGAAGGACGTCTCGCTCAGCGGCTGGGCGATCGAGGCGCGGGTCTATGCCGAAGACCCGCTGCGCAACTTCCTGCCTTCAATCGGTCGCCTGACCCGCTACCGGCCGCCAGCCACCTCGGGCAACGGCAGCGGCGTGCGCGTCGATACCGGCGTCTACGAGGGCGGCGAGATCTCGATGTTCTACGACCCGATGATCGCCAAGCTCATCGGCACCGGCCGCAGCCGCGACGAGGCCGCCGACCGGCTGGCCGATGCGCTCGACGGCTTCGAGATCCGCGGGCTCAACCACAACATCTCCTTTCTCGCCGCCATTGCCACGCATCCGCGTTTCCGCGACGGGCGCCTCTCCACGGGCTTTATCGCCGAGGAATTCCCCGACGGCTTCAAGGGGGCCAAGGCCACCGCCGAGGCGCGCCTCGCCCTCATCGCGGCGGCGGCGGTGGTGCAGCGCCGGCTGGGCGAGACCGAGGCCAGCGTCTCGGGTCAGCTGCCGGGCCATGAGGCCCGCACGGCGACCGAGCTGGTCGTGCGGCTGGGCGGTCTCGACGCGGCAAACGAGGATCACGGCGTGACGCTGGCCTGGACGGAGGAGGGCGCCTACGCGCTCGGCCTTGGCGGCCGGACGATCACGGCCCAGAGCCGCTGGCGGCCGGGCGACAGCCTCTGCCGGCTGCTGCTCGATGGCCACGCGGCGACCGTTCAGGTCGAGCGCGACGGGGCCGGCTGGCGCCTGTTCCATCGCGGAATGCTGGTGCGGGCCCTGGTGGTCAGGCCGCGCGTTGCGCAGCTTGCCGCCCTGATGCCGGTCAAGAAGCCGCCGGACACCTCCAAGTTCCTGCTCTCGCCGATGCCGGGCCTGCTCAAGTCGCTGGCCGTGGGCGAAGGCCAGGAGGTCAAGGCGGGCGAGGCGATCGCCGTGGTCGAGGCGATGAAGATGGAGAACATCCTGCGCGCGCCGCGTGACGGCCGGGTGGTCAAGCATCACGCGGTGGCTGGCGACAGCCTCGCCGTCGATCAGAAGATCCTCGAATTCGGGTGACCGCCATGCGTGGGCTGGCCCCGCCTGACCCCGCAGTATGGCAGCGCCGCGCCGACTGGTTCTGGCGGGCGCACGACGTCAATGCCGGGCCACAGCCGCTCGATCTCGATCCGCAGGCGACGGTGCTGCTTGGTGAGCTTGAGGTCGCCTATTGCGCCGGCGCCTGGGCGGCGGTGGTGATCCTTGCCTGGACGCTGGTCGAGGCCGCCCTGCGCCGCGCCGGCGACGACGCGCAGCCTACGTCCGATGTCGACTGGCTGCGCGCCCAGCGCAACGGCCTGGTCCATATCAACGACGCCGGCGAGATTCCCGACGAGGCCGGTATGGAGGCGCTGGCCCAGGGCGCCCTGCGCGTCGCCTTCAAGACGCTCTACGCCGCGGCGTGGCTGGCCCGATGAGCGACACCGCCGTGCGCGTGATGATCCGGGGGCGCGTCCAGGGTGTCTGGTACAGGGGTTGGACTGTCGAGCAAGCGTCGGCCAAGGGATTGCGCGGCTGGGTGCGCAACCGCCGCGACGGGGCGGTCGAGGCGCTTTTTGTAGGGTCGGCGGACAAGGTCGAGGCGATGATCGAGGCCTGCCGCAGCGGCCCGCCGGCCGCCCGTGTCGATGCGGTCGAGCGTTTCTCCGCCGCCGATGGTGGCGTTCAGGGGTTCGAGCAGAGGCCAACGGAGTAGATGGACCCCGTCTTCCACGTCGCCGATGTCGGACTCTGGGATTTCGCCATGGTCGCCGGCATCGCCTTCGTCATGTCGATCATCGGCGGGCTGTCGGGCTTCGGTATCGGTCTGGTGCTGCCGGCCTTCATCGCGCCCGTGGTCGGCGTGGTCTCCGCCATCCCGGTGATGGCCGTGGCCATGACCTTCGCCAACGCCAGCCGCGTCTGGGTCTACCGCCGGGCGCTGTCGCTGCCTCTGGCCGGACTCCTGCTGGCGATGGCGCTGCCCATGGCCTTCATCGGCGCCGTCATCTACACGCGGCTGCCGCCACGCATCATCGCCGGCGTGCTCGGCGTCTTTCTCCTCGCCTCGGTGCCGCTGCGCCGCGTGCTCGAAAAGCAGCGTTTCACCCTCGGCCGGCCCGGGCTCGCCGCGGTGGCGGCCGGCTTCGGCCTGTTCACCGGCGGCATGAGCGGGACGGGCCTGTTTCTGGCCAGCGGCTTGATGGCCGCCGGCATCCACGGCGCGGCGCTGGTGGTCACCGACGCGGTGGTCTCGACCTCGGTCAACCTGCTCAAGGTGGCGGTGTTCGGCGGCTACGCGCTGCTCACGCCGGACCTGGTGCTGCTTGGCGTGCTCATCGGCCTGTGCACCGTGCCCGGGGCCTTCGTCGCCCACCGGCTCATGGACCGTCTGCCGCTCAAGCTCCATATCCGCCTGATGGAGGCGCTGATCCTGGGCGGGGGCCTGTCGTTCCTCTGGCAGGCCCTGCGCTAGCGACCGAATGCCTCGGCAAAGGCGTCGCGCAGCACGCTGTCGACCTCGGGCATCGTCGCCGTGATGCCGAGATCGAGCAGCGAGGTCACGCCGTAGCGCGGTTCGGCGATGCCGCAGGGCACGATGCCGGCGAAATGCGACAGGTCGCAGTCCACGTTCAGCGACACCCCGTGATAGGTGATCCAGTGGCGCACGCGCACGCCGATGGCGGCGATCTTGTCCTCGCGCCGCCCGCCCAGCCGGTGCGGCCCGCGATCGACCCATATGCCGACCCGGCCCTCGCGCCGTTCGCCCTTCACGTTGAAGCGGGCGAGGGCGAGGATCATCCACTCCTCGAGCCGGGTGACATGGTCGCGCACGTCGGCGCCGCGCCGGCGCAGATCGAGCATCACGTAGCCGACGCGCTGGCCGGGTCCGTGATAGGTGTGCTGGCCGCCGCGGCCGGTGGCGTAGACCGGGAAACGCTCGGGGGTGAGCAGGTCGCTTTCTTTCGCCGAGGTGCCAGCCGTGTAGAGCGGCGGGTGCTCGAGCAGCCACACGAGATCAGTCGCCGAACCGGCGCGGATCGCCGCCACCCGGCTCTCCATCTCCGCCACGGCCGACGGATAATCGACCGGCGTATCGGAAAACCGCCAGGTGACCTCATTCAAGCCCTTGGCCGATAAAGCAGTTTCAGTGCCCATTGCCCGTTTTTCGTCCACGCCCCGCCCTTGCAACCCCAGACCCGATTTGGTATGTCCCCCGCTCTGCGAAGGCAAGGCTGCGGCTCCGGTCCGCGGCTTTTCCCCCGGGCGGTCGTGGCGGAATGGTAGACGCGCTAGCTTGAGGTGCTAGTGGGAGAAATCCCGTGGAAGTTCGACTCTTCTCGACCGCACCACTTTAATCTTGCCGGAAGACATAAGCCTCTAGAAGAACCGTAGGGAGCGCGCCCGCCGATGACGGACCAGCCGTTGCGTGACGCGGCCCTCGACTATCACCGGCAATCGCCGCCCGGCAAGCTCGCGGTCGTCGCCACCAAGCCGCTCAACAACCAGCGCGACCTGTCCCTGGCCTATTCGCCGGGTGTCGCCGCCGCCTGCGAGGCCATCGCCACCAACCCGGCCGACGCGGCGCTCTACACCGGGCGCGCCAACCTGGTCGCGGTGATCACCAACGGCACGGCCGTGCTCGGTCTCGGCTCGATCGGGCCGCTCGCCGCCAAGCCGGTGATGGAAGGCAAGGCGGTCCTCTTCAAGAAATTCGCCGGCATCGACGTCTTCGACATCGAGGTCGACTGCAAGGATGTCGACCGCTTCGTCGATGTGGTTGCGGCCCTCGAGCCGACCTTCGGCGGCATCAATCTCGAGGACATCAAGGCGCCGGAATGCTTCGAGATCGAGCGGCGTTTGCGCGAGCGCCTGAAGATTCCAGTCTTCCATGACGACCAGCACGGTACGGCGATCATCGTCGCGGCGGCGATCGTCAACGGCGTCAAGGTCGTGGGCAAGGAGCTCGGCCAGGTGAAGCTGGTCGTCTCGGGGGCGGGCGCCGCGGCGCTGGCTTGCCTCGACCTGCTGGTCGATCTCGGCATCAAGCGCGAGAACATCTGGGTCACCGACATCGAAGGCGTGGTCTACAAGGGCCGCAAGGAGCTGATGGACCCGCGCAAGGAGCGTTATGCCCGCGAGACCAACGCGCGCAAGCTTGGCGACGTCATCGCCGGTGCGGACGTGTTCCTCGGCCTGTCGGCGCCCGGCGTGCTCAAGCGCGACATGGTCGCCAAGATGGGCGACAAGCCGCTGATCCTGGCGCTGGCCAATCCGACGCCGGAGATCCTGCCGGAGGAAGTGAAGCTGGTGCGGCCCGATGCCGTGATCGCCACCGGCCGATCCGACTATCCGAACCAGGTCAACAACGTCCTCTGCTTCCCCTTCATCTTCCGCGGCGCGCTGGACGTGGGTGCGACGGCGATCAACGAGGCGATGAAGATCGCCTGCGTCAAGGCGCTGGCCAATCTCGCCCAGGCCGAGCCGTCCGACATCGTTGTCCAGGCCTATGGCGGCCAGCCGCCGGCCTTCGGGCCCGAGAACCTGATCCCCAAGCCCTTCGATCCGCGGCTGATCACGGAGCTCGCCCCTGCTGTTGCCAAGGCGGCGATGGATTCGGGCGTGGCGACGCGGCCGATCACCGATTTCCGCGCCTATCGCCAGAAGCTCGGCGATCACGTCTTCCGCTCCGGCATCACCATGAAGCCGGTCTTCGACCGTGCCAAGCAGGACCCGCGCCGTGTGGTCTATTGCGAGGGCGAGGAGGAGCGGGTGCTGCAGGCGGTGCAGACCGTGGTCGACGAGGGCATCGCCAAGCCGATCCTCATCGGCCGGCAGGACGTGGTCGCGCGGCGCATCCAGCAGCTCGGCCTGCGCCTGCGCCAGGACCGTGACTTCGAGCTGGTGAATCCGGAAAGCGATCCGCGCTATCCCGAATATTGGCGCCTGCTGCATTCGCTGATGGAGCGCCGCGGCGTGACGCCGGAGCTGGCGCGCGAGCTGACCCGCACCCGCACCACCGTCATCGGCTCTCTGATGCTGCGCCGGGGCGAGGCGGAGGCCATGCTCTGCGGCACCTCGGGCGCCTACCCGCTGCATCTGCGCAACATCGTGGATATTGTCGGTGCCGACCCGAGCGTGCACGTGCCGGCGGCGCTCACCATGCTCATCCTGTCGAAGGGCGTCTATTTCCTTGTCGACACGCACGTCACCCACGATCCGACGGCCGAGCAGATCGCCGAGACCACCATCCTCGCGGCCCGCGAGGTGCGGCGCTTCGGCATCGAGCCCAAGGTCGCGCTGCTCTCGCATTCCAATTTCGGCAGCCGCGATGTGCCGTCGGCCACGAAGATGCGCGAAGCGCTGGAGATGCTGCGTAAGCTGGCGCCGGAGCTCGAGGTCGACGGCGAGATGCACGGCGACGCCGCCCTGTCCGAGACGATCCGCAATCGCATCTTCCCCAACTCGCGGCTCAAGGGGACGGCGAACCTGCTGGTCATGCCCACACTCGACGCTGCCAACATCGCCTTCAATCTGCTCAAGCAGCTCGGCGACGGTGTGTCGGTGGGGCCGATGCTGCTCGGGCTGGCTAAGCCGGCCCACATCCTCACCTCCTCGGTAACCGTGCGCGGCATCGTCAACATGAGCGCGCTCGCCGTTGTCGACGCCCAGGTCTATGGCGCGGCACAACCCCCGACCGGCTAAGGGCACGGCGGCGGCGCCGACCTACGGCATCGCCGATCTGGCGCGCGAGTTCGACGTCACCACGCGCACACTTCGCTTCTACGAGGACGAGGGGCTGATCAGCCCGGCGCGGCAGGGGCAGCGACGCATTTTCTCCCACCGCGACCGGGTGCGTCTGAAGCTGATCCTGCGCGGCAAGCGCCTCGGCTTTTCGATCGAGGAGATCCGCGAGATCATCAACCTCTATGACGCGCCGCCCGGCGAACTGGGGCAGATCCGCTTCTTCCTCGACAAGATCCGCGAGCGCCGCGGCGCGCTGGAACGCCAGCGCGACGACATTGCCGCCACGTTGGCCGAGCTCGACGACGTCGAGGCGCGCTGCACCGCGCAGCTCAAGGGCCTGGACGGCAAGCGCCGCTAAAGTTGACGTTTACGTAAACGTAAAGTACAGTGCCGGTATTCTGGGGAGAGGAATGCCGATGGCCGAGACACCGGTCATGTATCGCGGCACGGTCTATCCGTGGCAGTGCGACCATATCGGGCACATGAACGTCATGTGGTACGTCGGCAAGTTCGACGAGGCCACTTGGAACCTGTTCACCGAACTGAGCCTGACGCCGTCCTACCTGCGCGAGGGAAGCAGCGGCATGGCCGCCGTCCAGCAGAACATCACCTACAAACGTGAGCTCATGCCCGGCGATACGATCGTCGTGCGCACGCGTCTGCTGGAGGTGCGGGAGAAGGTCCTGCGCTACGTGCACGAGATGAGCCCCGCCGAAGGCGGCGAACCCGCGGCGTTGTGCGAGCTCACGGTCGTGCATATGGACCGCGCCGCGCGCAAATCGTCGCCGCTGCCGCCGGCTGTGGCGGAACGCGCCCGCGCCCTTCTGGCGAGCTAGTGGCCGCCCCCATGTCGCGCTTCACTCCCAAGAACCCGGATTTCGCCGCGCGGGTGCGTGACAGCTTCAACCGCCAGGGGGCGATGGCGCATATCGGCGCGGAGCTGACCCGCATCGAGCCGGGCCTCGCTGACATCGCGGTGAGTTACCGGCCAGGGCTGGGCCAGCAGCACGGCTACTTCCACGGCGGCATCATCGGCATGATTGCCGACTCCGCGGCCGGCTACGCGGCCTTCAGCCTGATGCCGCAAGACGCCTCGGTGCTGACCGTCGAATACAAGATCAACCTGCTCGCCCCCTCGGAAGGGACGCGGCTGATCGCGCGCGGCCGCGTCATCAAGCCGGGCCGCACGCTCTCGGTCTGCCAGGCGGATGTCTTCGTCGAGCGGGACGGGCAGGAGCATTCCTGCGCCATGCTTGTGTCGACCCTGATGACCATGACCGGCAAGTCCGATGGCCTGGCTTCTGCTAATAAGAAACCGTGAGTCTGTCGCCTGCCGAAACCAGGGCGGCCTATGGGCTGCTCTTTCTCGCACCATTGCTGTTCTCCGCCAATGCGCTGACCGCGCGCTGGGTCGGCGACGCGCTGCCGCCCGTGGCCATGGCCTTCTGGCGCTGGGCGCTGACACTGGTCTTCCTCTTCCCCTATGCGGGGCGGGCGTTCTTCGCCGGCCGGCGCGAGCTGCTGGCCGAATGGCGGATCCTCCTGCTGCTCGGCTTTCTGGGCATGGGCGTGTGCGGGGCGCCGGTCTATATCGGTGCGCGCACCACCACAGCCACCAATATCGGCCTGATCTACGCGATGACACCCATCCTGGTGGTGCTGATCTCGTGGGTGAGCTGGCGAGAGACAATCACGCGCCGCCAGGCCGCCGGTATCGCCCTGGCGCTCCTCGGTGTCATGACGATCATCGCCCGCGGCGATCCGCGCTTCCTGTTGGCACTGGACTTCGTGCCGGGCGATTTCTGGATCGTCGCCGCCATGACGGCCTGGGCCGTCTACTCGGTTGTGCTGAAGCATCGGCCGAGCCGGCAGCCCATGGCGGCGCGCTTCATCGGTATCGTCCTTGCCGGCGTGCTGGTCATGCTGCCCTTCTATGGCATCGAGATCGCCCTGGGCGAGCATATGCCGCTCGATCTGCGCACCCTGATTGTGCTGCTGATCCTGGCGCTGGTCTCGGGCATCGGCGCCTTCCTGGCCTATGGCAAGTTGATCGCCGTGCTTGGGCCGCAGCGCACTGGCCTGCTCATGTATCTCGGACCGATCTACAATGCGGCGCTGGCCTGGCTGCTGCTGGGCGAGCGGATCGAGGCCTATCATTTTGCCGGCACGGCGCTGATCCTTGGGGGTATCGCCCTGGCAACGGTGGCGCCCCGTCCGGCCCGGAGCTAGAGTTTCGGTACACAAGAACAGACGCCAGGGAGAGTCGCGCGTGATCCCCAACCGCCTGCCGGATTTCGATTTCGGCCTCGGCGAGAACGCCGATCTGCTGCGTGATTCCGTGCGCGCTTTCGCCGCCAACGAGATCGCGCCGCGTGCCGCCGATATCGACCGGCAGAACGAGTTCCCCAACGACCTCTGGCGCAAGATGGGCTCGCTCGGCATCCTCGGCGTCACGGTGGAGGAGGAATACGGCGGGGCCGGCCTCGGCTATCTCGAGCACTGCGTCGCCATGGAGGAGGTCAGCCGCGCCTCGGCCTCGGTCGGCCTGTCCTATGGCGCGCATTCCAACCTCGCGGTCAATCAGATCCGCCGCAACGGCAATGCGGCGCAGAAGAAGAAGTACCTGCCCACGCTGATTTCCGGCGAGCATGTGGGCGCCTTGGCCATGTCGGAGCCAGGAGCTGGCTCGGATGTCGTCGGCATGCGGACCAAGGCCGAGAAGAAGGGCGACCGCTACATCCTCAACGGCGGCAAGATGTGGATCACCAACGGGCCGGATGCCGACACGCTGGTGGTCTATGCCAAGACCGACCCCAACGCCGGCCCGCGCGGCATCACCGCCTTCCTGATCGAGAAAGGCTTCAAGGGATTCTCCACGGCCCAGAAGCTCGACAAGCTCGGCATGCGCGGCTCCAACACCTGCGAGCTGGTCTTCCAGGATTGCGAGGTTCCGGAGGAGAATGTGCTTGGCAGCTTGGGCAAGGGCGTCAACGTGCTGATGAGCGGCCTGGACTACGAGCGTGCCGTGCTCGCCGCCGGCCCCTGCGGCATCATGCAGGCCTGCATGGACGTGGTCGTGCCCTATATCCACGAGCGCAAGCAGTTCGGCCAGGCGATCGGCGAGTTCCAGCTCGTCCAGGGCAAGCTCGCCGACATGTACACGACGATGAACGCCAGCAAGTCCTACGTCTACGCCGTGGCGCGCGCCTGCGACGCGGGCAAGACCAGCCGCAAGGACGCCGCCGGCGCCATCCTCTACGCCGCCGAGAAGGCGACGCAGGTGGCGCTCGACGCCATCCAGCTGCTGGGCGGCAATGGCTATATCAACGACTACCCGACCGGCCGGCTGCTGCGCGACGCCAAGCTCTACGAGATCGGTGCCGGCACTTCCGAGATCCGCCGCTGGCTGATCGGCCGCGAGCTCTTCGCCGAGACGGCCTGAGGAACGCGCGATGCTGCCCAACATCAACGATCTGATGGTTCTGCTGGCGGCCGTCGCGGCCTTCGCGCTCGGCGGCATCTGGTACTCGCCGCCGTTCTTCGGCCCGGCCTGGATGCGCGCTCACGGCTATACGCCCGAGAAGATGGCAGAGATGCGGGCGGCCAAGCCGCAGGGCCGCAGCATGATCGTGACCTTCGTGGCCCAGCTGGTGATGGCGGCGGTGCTGGCCTATCTCATGCGCTGGATCGGCATCACCGGCGTCAAGCCCGGCATTGTCTTCGGCCTGCTGGTCTGGGCTGGCTTCGCGGCGACGGTGGCTGTGATCGCCAACACTTTCTCCGACAAGCCGTTCAAGGTCTTCGTCATCGAATCCGGGTATCAGCTGGTGAGCATCACCCTGATGGCGGCGATCATCGGCGGCTGGCGCTAGAGGAGAGCGAAATGAGCCAATGGCACATCGCCCAGCTGAACGTCGCCACGGCCGTGGCGCTTTTGGACAGCCCGGAGCTCGCGGATTTCATGGCCGCACTCGACGGAGTCAACGCGCTGGCCGAATCCTCGCCCGGCTTCGTCTGGCGCCTGAAGAGCGACAGTGGCAACGCCACCGACATCCAGGCCTCCGACGACCCGAAATTCATCGTCAACATGTCGGTCTGGGAGTCGGTCGAAGCACTGTTCGAGTTCGTCTACCGCTCGGCCCATACCAAGGTGATGGTGCGCCGGCGCGAATGGTTCGCGAAGCCGGCCGAGGCCTTTCAGGTCCTCTGGTGGGTGCCGGCCGGGCATGAGCCGACGGTCGAGGAGGCGATGGGGCGCCTCCGGCATCTGCGCCAGCACGGCGCCACGGCTTACGCCTTCACCTTCAAGGAGCGCTATCCGGTGCCTTACGTTGGCGGCACGCCGGACGACATGAAGCCCGAACCCTATTGCGTCGGCTGGTCCTGAGCCATGCAGTTCACTGAGACCCAGATCATGATCCGCGATGCCGCGCGCGAGTTCGCGCAAGGCAGCCTTGCCCCGCACGCGGCCGAATGGGATCGCAAATCGACCTATCCCAAACAGGCTCTGGCCGAGATGGGCAAGCTCGGCTTCATGGGGATGCAGGTGCCGGAGGAGTGGGGTGGCTCGGGGGTCGATCACGTGGCCTACGCGCTGGCCGTCGAGGAGATCGCGGCGGGCGACGCCTCGACCTCGACGATCATGAGCGTGCACAACTCGGTCGTCTGCATGCCGGTGCTGAAATACGGCACCACCGAGCAGAAAGAGAAATTCCTGCGCAAGTTGGCCAGGGGCGAGATGCTCGGCTGCTTCTGCCTGACCGAGCCGCAGGCTGGCTCGGATGCCTCTTCGCTCAAGACCAGGGCGAAGCGCGATGGCAATCACTGGGTGCTCAACGGCACCAAGCAGTTCATCACCTCGGGCAGCAATGCCGATCTCGCCATCGTCTTCGCCGTCACCGATCCGGCCAAGGGCAAGAAGGGCATCTCCGCTTTCCTCGTGCCGACCAAGCAGGTCGAAGGCTGGAAAGTGGCGCGTGTCGAGGAGAAGCTCGGCCTGCACGCCTCGGACACCTGCCAGATCGTCATGGACGATCTGCGCCTGACCCCCGATCTGATGCTCGGACAGGAAGGCGAGGGCTATCGCATCGCGCTGGGCAATCTCGAGGGCGGGCGCATCGGCATCGCCGCCCAGGCTGTGGGTATGGCGCGCGCGGCCTACGAGGCGGCGGTCGCCTACGCCAAGGACCGCGAGAGCTTCGGCAAGAAGATCATCGAGCACCAGGCCATCGCCTTCAAGCTGGCCGACATGGCGACCCAGATCGAAGCGGCGCGGCTGCTGGTGCTCAACGCGGCGATGAAGCGCGATGCCGGCGAGCCGTGTCTCACCGAGGCGGCGATGGCCAAGCTCTTTGCCTCGGAGATGGCGGAGAAGGTCTGCTCCGACGCCATCCAGATCCATGGCGGCTATGGCTATCTCAACGATTTCCCGGTCGAGCGCCTCTATCGCGACGCACGCATCACCCAGATCTACGAGGGCACGTCGGACATCCAGCGGCTGGTGATCAGCCGGGCCATCGCCGGAGGCTGACGTGAACGCCAAGGCGCCGATCGACTTCTACTTCGATTTCTCCAGCCCCTACGGCTATTTCGCCTCGCTGCGCATCGACGAGATCGCCAGGCGGCACGGGCGCGGCGTGACCTGGCGACCCTACCTTCTGGGTGCCGTGTTCAAGATCACCAAGATGCAGCCGTTGCTCGACTACCCGATCAAGGGCGACTACATGAAGCGCGACTGGCAGCGCACGGCGCGGCTGCAGAACGCCAAATGGAAGCTGCCGGAGGTCTTCCCCTTCGCTGCGATCAACGCGAGCCGCGTGGTCTACTGGCTCAACGACAGGGACAAGGCGCTGGCCCAGCGCTTCGCCCAGGCCGCCTATCATCAGGCCTTCGGCGAGGGCCGCGACATTGTCTCGGTAAACGCCATCGCGGCGATTGCTGAGGGGGTCGGCGTGCCGCAGGGCGACACGCTGGCGGCGATCAACGATCCGGCGGTGAAGGACAAGCTGCGCAAAGAGGTTGATGCCGGCATCGAGCGTGGCGTGTTCGGCTCGCCTTTTATCATCGTCGATGGCGAGCCGTTCTGGGGAGCCGACCGGCTCGACCAGGTCGATGGCTGGCTGGCAACCGGAGGCTGGTAACCGATGGCTTTGACCAAGACGCACAAGCAGCTCGTCGATGACGCCATGGCGAAGATCGAGACCGTGGGCACGAAGGACGCGATCAGGCTGCACGCCGACCCCAATGTGGTGTTCGTCGACATCCGCGACCCGCGCGAGCTGGAGCGGGAGGGCATGATCCCGGGCGCGATCCACGCCCCTCGCGGCATGCTGGAGTTCTGGATCGACCCGACGAGTCCCTATTTCAAGGACGTGTTCGGCTCCGGCAAGCGCTTCGTCTTTTATTGCCAGTCGGCCTGGCGCTCGGCGCTGGCCACCGAGACCGTGCAGGACATGGGCTTGAAGCCCGTCGCTCAGCTCGAAGGCGGGCTCAAGGCCTGGAAAGAGGCGGGGGGCCCGGTCGCCAGTTACGAGCCCCGGAAGAAATGACTGCGCTCAAGACTGCCATCGACAGTCAGGATGAAGGGTTTCGCGCCAACGCCGAAGCGATGAAGGCGCTGGTTGCCGATCTGCGCACGCAGCTCGGCACGATCAAGCAGGGCGGCGGGGCATTGGCGCGCGACAAGCATACGTCCCGCGGCAAGCTGCTGCCGCGCGAACGCATCCGCCTGCTGCTCGACGTGGGCTCACCCTTCCTCGAGCTGTCGCAGTTCGCGGCCTACGGCATGTACGGCGGCGATATTGCCGCGGCCGGTATCATCACCGGCATCGGCCGGATCAACGGCCGCGAATGCGTGGTCGTGTGCAACGACGCCACGGTCAAGGGCGGCACCTATTTCCCTATGACCGTGAAGAAGCACGTGCGCGCCCAGGAGATCGCCCGCCAGAACAACCTGCCATGCGTCTATCTGGTCGATTCCGGCGGCGCCAACCTGCCGAACCAGGACGAGGTCTTTCCCGACCGCGATCATTTCGGCCGCATCTTCTACAACCAGGCGACGATGTCGGCCTCCGGCATCCCGCAGATCGCCGTGGTCATGGGCTCCTGCACGGCCGGCGGCGCCTACGTGCCGGCGATGTCGGACGAGGCGATCATCGTCAAAAATCAGGGCACGATCTTTCTCGGCGGCCCGCCGCTGGTGAAGGCGGCCACGGGAGAGGCGGTGACGGCGGAGGAGCTGGGCGGCGCCGACGTGCACGCCCGGGTGTCGGGCGTGGTCGATCATTACGCGATCAACGACGCGCACGCGCTGGAGCTGGCGCGTCGCATTGTCGGCAATCTCAACCGCACAAAGTCGGTCTCGCTCGACGTTCGTCCGCCGGTCGAGCCGCTCCACGACGCCCAGGGTCTCTACGGCGTGATTCCCACCGACGTGCGCAAGCCCTATGACGTGCGTGAGGTGATCGCGCGCATCGTCGACGGCAGCGAGCTCGACGAGTTCAAGCCGCTTTACGGCGCCACGCTGGTCACCGGCTTCGCCCGCATCTGGGGTTATCCCGTGGGCATCGTCGCCAACAACGGCATCCTGTTCTCGGAATCGGCCCTTAAGGGCGCCCATTTCATCGAGCTCTGCGCCCAGCGGCGTATCCCACTGGTCTTCCTGCAGAACATCTCCGGCTTCATGGTCGGCAAGAAATACGAATCCGGCGGCATCGCCCGCGACGGCGCCAAGATGGTGACGGCGGTATCCTGCGCGCAGGTGCCGAAATTCACGGTGATCATCGGCGGCAGCTTTGGTGCTGGCAATTACGGCATGTGCGGTCGTGCCTTCGGCCCGCGCTTCCTCTGGATGTGGCCCAACGCCCGCATCTCCGTGATGGGCGGCGAGCAGGCGGCGAGCGTGCTGGCGACGGTGCGCCGCGACAATCTCGAAGCCCAGGGCAAGAGCTGGTCGAAGGACGACGAGGAGAAGTTCAAGCAGCCGCTGCGCGAGCAGTACGAGGTGCAGGGCCACCCGTATTACGCCTCGGCCCGGCTGTGGGATGACGGCATCATCGATCCCGCCGACACGCGCATGGTGCTGGGGCTCGGCCTGTCGGCTGCGCTCAACGCGCCGGTCGAGGAGACACGCTTCGGCGTGTTCCGCATGTAGAAATGGCGATCATCGAGACCGATATCGACGGCCGCGGGGCGGCGACGGTGTGGCTGAACCGGCCGGAGGTGCATAACGCCTTCGACGACACGCTGATCGCCACACTCACCGAGGAGCTGCGGCGGGTCGAGGCCGATGCCCAGGTCCGCGTGGTGGTGCTGGCCGGGCGGGGCAAGAGCTTCTCGGCCGGCGCCGATCTCGGCTGGATGAAGCGCATGGCGGGCTACACCGAGGCCGAGAACCGGCGTGACGCCGAGGCTCTGGCCGAGCTGCTGCGCACGCTGAACTATCTGAAGAAGCCGACGATCGCCGCCGTGCAGGGCAACGCCTATGGCGGCGGTGTCGGCCTCGTCGCCTGCTGCGACATTGCCGTCGCGGTCGAGGCGGCGACCTTTGCGCTGACCGAGGTGCGGCTCGGACTCACGCCGGCCACCATCAGCCCCTATGTCGTTGCGGCGATCGGCGAGCGCCAGGCGCGGCGCTATTTCCTCACGGCCGAGGCGTTCAACGCCCGCGAGGCGCAGCGCATCGGCCTGGTGCACCAGACCTGCAAGCCCGACGACCTGCCGCTGATCGTGGCGCAGATCATCGACTCCCTGGTGGCCTGCGGACCCTCGGCGCAGGCGGCGGCCAAGGATCTCATACGCAGGGTCGGCCGCGGCCCGGTCGACGCCGAGATGATCGCCGACACCGCGCGGCGCATTGCTGAGATCCGCGTCTCTCCTGAAGGTCGTGAGGGCATTTCGGCCTTTCTCGAGAAGCGCAAGGCCACATGGCGCGAGTGATCACCAAACTCCTGATCGCCAATCGCGGCGAGATCGCCTGCCGGGTGATCCGCACCGCCCGGCGGCTGGGTATCCGCACGGTCGCGGTCTATTCCGATGCCGATGCCGGCGCACGGCATGTGGCCCTCGCCGACGAGGCCTATCGCCTCGGCCAGGCCCCGGCGCGCGAAAGCTATCTGAAGATCGACGCCGTGCTGGCCGCTGCGAAGCAGAGCGGTGCCAATGCCATCCATCCCGGCTACGGGTTCCTCTCCGAGAATGCCGACTTCGCCGAAGCGTGTGCCAAAGCCGGCATCGTCTTCGTCGGCCCGCCGGCCTCAGCCATCCGCGCCATGGGCGGCAAGAGCGCCGCCAAGGCCCTGATGGAGAAGGCGGGTGTGCCGGTCGTGCCCGGCTATCACGGCGATGCGCAGGACCTGAAGACCTTCACCGCCGAGGCGAAGCGCATCGGCTATCCGGTGCTGATCAAGGCCTCGGCTGGCGGCGGCGGCAAGGGCATGCGCATCGTTGAGAGCGGGGCGGGCCTGGCTGAGGCGATCGCCGGCGCCCAGCGCGAGGCCAAGTCGGCCTTCGGTGACGACCGGCTGCTGATCGAGAAATACCTTCTTCGCCCGCGGCACATCGAAATCCAGGTCTTCGCCGACAGCCAGGGCAACGCGGTTTATCTCTTCGAGCGCGATTGCTCGATTCAGCGCCGGCATCAGAAGGTCATCGAGGAAGCGCCGGCTCCCGGCATGACCGCGGAGCGCCGCCGCGCCATGGGCGAGGCGGCAGTCAAGGCGGCGCAGGCCGTGGGTTACCAGGGTGCGGGTACCGTCGAGTTCATCGCGGCGCCCGACGGCGCGTTCTACTTCATGGAAATGAACACGCGTCTGCAGGTCGAGCATCCCGTGACCGAGATGATCACCGGCCAGGATCTGGTCGAGTGGCAGCTCCGCGTGGCCGAGGGCCAGCCGTTGCCGCTGACGCAGGATCAACTGCGCATCAATGGTCACGCCTTCGAGGTGCGTCTGTACGCGGAAGACCCCGCACGCGACTTCCTGCCGGCGACGGGCACCCTGCACCATCTGCGCTTTCCGGCGGAAAGCGCGCATGTGCGCATCGACACGGGCGTTGCGGCCGGGGACGCGGTCTCCATCCATTACGACCCGATGATCGCCAAGCTGATCGTCTGGGACCATGACCGCGAAGCTGCTCGGCACCGTCTGGCCGCCGCGCTGTCCGAGACCGAGATCGTCGGCCTCACGACCAACCGGGGCTTTCTCGCAACCCTTGCCGCACATCCGGCCTTTGCAGCGGCGGAGGTCGACACCGGCTTCATCGCTCGCCATCGGGATGATCTCGTCCCGGCTGCGGCCGGCGCTCCGGCATTCGTAACCGGGCTGGCGGCATCCGGCGTCATCCTGTCGCGTCAGGTCGACGCGGCCGGGCACGCCGGACGCAGCAGTGATCCTCACAGCCCCTGGCATCTCGCCACCGGCTGGCGGCTTAACGATGACGGCCATCATGTCGTGCGGCTGCGCGATGCCGTCGCCGGTGAAACCCCGGTGACCCTGCATTTCCGCCGGTCCGGTATCGAACTCGATCTGCCCGGCGGGTCTGTGACGGCGTGCGGCACATTGCACGAGGGGCGTCTCGATGTCGTCCTCGGCGGCGTCCTGCATCACGCCACGTTTCTGCATCGTGGCGATGAGCTCACCCTCGTCGTCGCGGGCCATAACCACACGCTGATGCTGGCCAATCCGCTGGCGGAGGCCGGAGACAGCGCCGCCGGCAGCGGCGGCCTGACCGCGCCGATGCCGGGCAAGATCGTGGCCCTGCGCGTGGAGCCGGGCGCTGCGGTGAAGCGCGGCGCGCCGCTTCTGGTGCTCGAAGCGATGAAGATGGAGCACACCATCGCCGCTCCCGCCGATGGCGTGGTCGAGCGCCTGCGTTACAAGGTCGGCGACCAGGTGGAGGAAGGCGCGGAACTGGTCTCGTTCAAGGCGGCAGAAGCCTGAGATGGCCTATCCAAAATCCGTACGCATGGTGGAGGTCGGGCCGCGCGACGGCCTGCAGAACGAAGCCAAAACCGTTCCGACAGCCATCAAGGTCCAGCTCATCGATGCACTAGCCGATGCCGGTCTGACGGCCATCGAGGCGGGCGCGTTCGTCTCGCCGAAATGGGTGCCGCAGATGGCCGACACGGCGGAGGTGCTGGCCGGCATCACGCGCCGCCCGAAAGTGAGCTATCCGGTCCTCGTGCCGAACATGAAAGGTTTCGAGGCGGCGGTCGCTTCCGGCTGCAGCGAGATCGCCATCTTCGGCGCCGCGTCGGAGACCTTCTCGCGCAAGAACATCAACTGCTCGATCGCCGAGAGCCTCGAACGTTTCGGGCCCGTCGCCGCCGCGGCGAAAGCCGCCAGGATCCGCGTGCGCGGCTATATCTCCTGCGTCCTCGGCTGTCCCTACGAAGGCGCGGTGACACCCGAAGCCGTTGCTGACGTGGCGCAGAAGCTGCTGGCGCTGGGCTGCTACGAAATCTCCCTCGGCGATACGATTGGTGTGGGCACGCCGGCCAAGGCGGTTGCCATGACGGATATGGTGACACAGGTAGTGCCGCGGGACCGCCTCGCCGTCCACTTTCACGACACCTATGGCCAGGCGTTGGCCAACATCCTGGCCTGTCTGGAACGCGGTATTGCCGTTGTCGATTCGTCGGTAGCCGGGCTCGGCGGCTGTCCGTATGCCCGCGGGGCATCGGGAAATGTGGCCTCCGAGGATGTGCTTTACCTATTGAATGGATTGAATATTTCGACCGGGGTGAATTTAGACAAACTTGCTGACTCCGGGGGGGTAATTTGCGATTATCTCGGCCGATTGCCGGCCTCCAAGGTTGCATTGGCCCTGCGGGCGCGGCGGCAAACGTCCTGACCGGCGCCGGCATTCCGCTTGCGGACCGGCCGTCGCGATAACGGGGCGCTAGACAGGAACAGGCGGCAGCGTCTTGCGGTTGGCAACAGGGGGCAGCTCGGGTTCACCTACGAACCGACCTCGGGCGTAGTAACGGCGCGGCGGCACCGGTATGGGCTACAACCTTTCAAAATTGCGCGTGCTGGTCGTCGACGACAGCAAGAACATGCGCATGCTCGTCAAGACGATCCTGAACGCTCTCGGCGTTCAGACCGTCCGCGAGGCCGCGGACGGTCAGACCGCCATGCAGGAGCTGCGTGCCGGCCCGATCGATGTCTGCATCGTGGACTGGGTGATGGAGCCGATGGACGGGCTGGAATTCGTGCGTCAGGTGCGCACGGCCGAGGATAGCCCGAACACGTTCCTGCCGATCATCATGATGACCGGTCACACCGAGAAGCATCGCATCTTCAAGGCTCGTGACTCCGGCGTCACCGAGTTCCTGGCCAAACCGATTACGGCGAAGACGCTGCTCCTGCGTCTTACGAACATCATCGAGAATCCGCGACCCTTCGTACGCGCGAAGGGATATTTCGGGCCGGACCGGCGTCGGCGCAGCGAGGAGTACAGCGGGCCCGAACGGCGTGGAACCAGCAAGGCGGAAGGCGCGGCAGCGAAGGATCCCAAGCCGGTCCAGGCGTGAGCCGGCGCTCGGAGAAAAGGCAATGACCGACGAGACCAAGGTGCAGATTTTCAACCCGCCGAACCGCCTCAAGACGGCGGTGGATGACGGACGAGCGACCAAGGGGATCGATCCCAATCTCCTGGCCAAGGCCGAGAAGGCCATGGAGGACGTCAAGCCTCAGGTCGAAGCGCACATGAAGAGCGAAGTGGCGCGGCTGAGCGAGCTGATGGGAAAGGTCAGCGCCTCGGGCGGCCAGGATCGCGCGATGCTCAACGAGATGTACCGTACCGCCTTCGAGCTCAAGGGGCAGGGGACCAGTGCCGGTTACGGCATGCTGACCCGTTTTGGCGATTCGCTGTGCCGTTACATCGAGGCCCAGCAGAACATGGGCGCGAAGGAAGTCGCCATCGTGAAGGCCCACGTCGACTCGATCGCGGCGATCATGGGACGGGCCATCACCGGCGATTCGAACCCCATCGGCCTGGCCATCGCGGCCGAGCTCGAAAAGGTTGTCGGCCGGCCGACCTGACAGCCGTCTGCGTGTCGTATAGTGAGGGCGGCGGATTTTACGCCGCCCTTTTTCGTTGAGGATCGCCGAGCCTACATCCGTGACCGTTCACATCATCAAGCTGTGTGTCGGAATCTCCGAGCCCGCCGAGCTAGCCGCCTGGCAGAAGAAGCGCTGGAACGACGCGAAGAAGGCCGGCCGCAAGCCGGAATGCCGGCACATCACCCGCAACATGCCGAAGCGCGCCGAGGAAATCCTCGACGGCGGCTCGCTCTACTGGGTGATCAAGGGCGTGATCCGCGTGCGCCAGCGCATCGTCGGCATTGAGTCGATCGTCCACGAGGGGGAGCCGCACTGCAAGCTGGTGCTCGATCGCAAGCTGGTGCGCGTCATGCCGAGGACCATGCGGGCCTTCCAGGGCTGGCGTTATCTCGAGACGTCGAGCGCGCCCAAGGATCTCGGCGATGTCGGTAAAGGAGCGGTCGACATGCCGCCCAAAATGGTCGAAGAGCTGCGCGAGCTCGGGCTGCTCTGATGCGGCGCGGCGCCTGGCTTATCCCGGCTTTCCTTCTCATGGCCTGCTCGGCCGAAAAGGAGCCGGACGAAGTCGCGCTGCGCGAAGCGGTCGAGCGGATGCACCAGGAATGGGTGGCGGAGCGCCGCAAAGACCGGCAGGCGCAGGTCCCCGATCTCTATCGGCGGCTGCCCAACGTCAATCTGGCCTTCGAGGCGAATCTGGCGCTGCGCATCACCTCGGTGCGCAAAGTGTCCTGCAAACGGACCGGCGATCAGCGGCTCGGCCATCTCTGCCGCGTGGTCGTGGGCGCGTCCCTCGCCGGGCGGGCCCCGGTGATCCAGAACCTGGAAGGGCGCTTCGTGCAGGGCTTGAACGGCTGGCATGTGCGCGACCTGGTCGTGCTCGACGCACCGGCCACGACGTCGACGAACTAGGCGGCGAATTCCGCCTGCCGATAGCCCTGCAGATAAAGGAGCGCCGTCAGATCGCCATGGCGGATCGAGACGGCGGCCGCCGAGGCCAGCACCGGCTTGGCGCGGAAAGCCACGCCAAGACCGGCTGCCTTGATCATGTCGAGATCGTTGGCGCCGTCACCTACCGCCATCGTGTCGCTGAGGGCGAGACCGCGTGTGCTCGCGAGCCGTTCCAGTGTTGTCCGTTTACCGGCGCGGTCGAAGATCGGCTCGCTCACCGTGCCGGTCAGCCGCGTTCCCTGGACCTCCAGATGATTGGCCTCCGCATGGTCGGCGCCGAGAGCGGCGCGGACCCGATCGACGAAGATACGGAAGCCGCCGGAGACGATGGCGGTGAAGGCGCCGTGGGCGCGCATCGTGCCGATCAGCGTGCGCGCGCCGGGCATGATCTTCAGGCCGGCATAGGTTTCTTCGAGAATGGCGGCGTCGAGGTCCTTGAGCATGGCAACGCGTTCGCGCAGCGCGCCGGCGAAGTCGAGCTCGCCGGCCATGGCGCGGCGCGTGATCTCGGCCACCCGGGCACCGATGCCGGCGCGCGCTGCGATATCGTCCAGGAACTCGTTCTCGATCAGGGTGGATTCCATGTCGGCGACGAGCAGCTTCTTGCGCCTTCCGGCCTGGGGCAGGATTGCCGCGTCGACCGGTGCGCCGGCCAGGGCCTGACGCGCGCTCGCCAGGGCCACGGCAGGGTCGCCCGTGACGTCTGTCTCGGCAGCGATACCGGGGGCGAGCCAGCGAACGGGGCCACCCGAGACGGCGTCGCGGGCCTGGCTTGCGATATTATCGTGAAGATCGGCGCGCGCCGGATCGGCGATGAGGATCAGGACGTGAGACATCGGTTCCGCCAGACGAAAGGCGGCGCATCATCATGAAGGCGCCGCTTCTTGGCAAGGACAGTCCGGTGATCGTCATCGGGGGCCCGACGGCCAGCGGCAAGTCGGCGCTGGCCCTGGCGATCGCCGAGGCGTTCGACGGAACCGTCATCAACGGCGACGCGATCCAGGTCTACCGCGAACTGTCGGTGCTGAGCGCACGCCCGGGCCCGGCCGAGACGGCGCGTGCACCCCATCGCCTTTACGGCGTTCTGTCCGCCAGTCAGACCTGCAGTGCCGCGCGCTGGCGCACCATGGCTCTGGCCGCCATCGCGGCGGCGCAGCGCAAGGGCAGCCTGCCCATCGTGGTCGGCGGGACCGGGCTCTATCTCCGCACCCTGGTCGACGGGCTGTCACCCGTCCCTGCCATTCCCGCTGAGGTGCGCGAACGAGCGCGGGCCCGCCACGCTGAGCTCGGCAGTGCCGCTTTCCATACCGAACTCGCGACGCTTGACCCGGCAATGGCCGCCCGGCTGAAGCCGGCCGACAGTCAGCGGCTGATCCGCGCCTGGGAGGTGATCACCGCCACAGGGCGCTCGCTGGCGCTGTTCCAGAAGATCCGCCCGGCGAAGAGCGAGCTGCGCTTCAGCCAGCACGTCATCCTGCCGCCCCGCGAAGCCCTCTATGCCGCCTGCGACGCTCGCGGGGCGCGCATGATGGAGGAGGGAGCTCTCGACGAGGTGCAGCACCTCCTCGGCATGGGCCTTCCCCTGGACGCGCCCGCGCTGAAGGCGGTAGGGGTGCGCGAGCTGGGAGCCTACCTGGGGGGAACGACCGACAAAGCCGCGGCTCTCGACAACCTGCGCCGGTCGACCCGTCATTACGCCAAGCGACAGGTTACGTGGTTCCGCCACCAGATGCCCGACGCCCAGCACTGGGTTGAGCAATATTCGGAAAGCCTCTTAGAGAGAATCTTTCCATTTATTAGAAAAGCTGTTGACCACCCTACCTCCGGCGAGTAGTTTACGCCTCCTTTTGCCCCGAGCTTTTCGGTTATTCCGAAAAAGTTATATATTACAAAGGCTTGATCTATGGCGACGAAGACTGCTGCCTCGACCCCGGACAATACGGCCGCGCCCACCCAGGATTGGACGGGCTCCGAGATCGTGCTCAAGGCGCTGGTCGAGCAGGGCGTCGACGTCATCTTCGGCTATCCCGGCGGCGCGGTGCTGCCGATCTACGACGCGCTGTTCCAGCAGAACTCCATCCGCCACATCCTCGTGCGCCAGGAGGGCGGCGCGGTGCATGCCGCTGAGGGCTACGCGCTCTCGACCGGCAAGGTCGGCGTCGTGCTGGTGACCTCGGGACCGGGGGCGACCAATGCCGTCACCGGCCTGGTCGACGCGCTGATGGATTCGATCCCGGTCGTCTGCCTCACCGGCCAGGTGCCGACACACCTGATCGGCAACGACGCCTTCCAGGAGGCCGACACGACCGGCATCACGCGGCCGGCCACCAAGCACAACTACCTGGTCAAGGACATCACCAAGCTCGCCGCGACGATCCACGAGGCCTTCCATGTGGCGCGCTCCGGCCGGCCCGGGCCGGTGGTCGTCGATCTGCCCAAGGACGTGCTGGTCGGCCGCAGCTCCGCCTATGTCTCCGCCAACGGCAATACGCGGCGCAGCTACAACCCGCGTCTCGAGCCCGATCCGCGCCGCATCGAAGAGGCGCTCGACCTGATGATGAAGGCCAAGCGACCGCTGTTCTACGGCGGTGGCGGCATCATCAACTCGGGTCCCAAGGCCTCCGAGCTGTTCACCCAGCTGGTGCGCGCCACCGGCTTCCCCTCGACCCTGACGCTGATGGGGCTTGGCGCCCTGCCGGCCGCCGACCCACTGTTTCTCGGCATGGTCGGCATGCACGGCACCTGGGAATCGAACCACGCCATGCACGATTGCGACCTGATGATCGCCGTCGGCTCGCGCTTCGACGACCGTGTCACCGGCAAGCTGACGGCCTTCTCGCCGGGCTCGAAGAAGATCCACATCGACATCGATCCCTCGTCGATCAACAAGAACGTGCGTGTCGACGTGCCGATCGTCGGCGACTGCGGCAAGGTCCTCACGGCGCTCCTCGCCGGCTGGAAAGCCCGCAAGGCGAAGGCCGACAAGGCGTTGCCCGAATGGTGGAAGCAGATCGAGCAGTGGCGCAGCCGCGACTGCCTGCGCTACGAGAAATCCGACAAGATCATCAAGCCGCAATTTGCGCTGGAGCGGCTCTACGCGCTGACCAGGGACCGCGAGGACGTGTTCATCACGACCGAGGTCGGCCAGCATCAGATGTGGGCGGCGCAGTTCTACAAGTTCCAGAAGCCGAATCACTGGATGACCTCGGGCGGCCTCGGCACCATGGGTTACGGCCTGCCTGCCGCCATGGGCGTGCAGATCGCACACCCGGACTCCCTGGTCATCGACGTGGCGGGCGAAGCCTCGATCCTGATGAACATTCAGGAGCTGTCGACCATCTGCCAGTACCGGCTGCCGGTAAAGGCCTTCATCCTCAACAACCAGTACATGGGCATGGTGCGCCAGTGGCAGGAGCTGCTGCACGGCGGGCGCTATTCCGAGAGCTACATGGATTCGCTGCCGGACTTCGTGAAGCTGGCGGAATCCTTCCACTGCGTCGGGCTGCGGGCGACCAAGCCGTCCGAGGTCGACGACGTGATCAAGGAGATGATCAAGGTCAAGAAGCCGGTCGTCGTCGACATGGTGGTCGACCAGGCCGAGAACTGCTTCCCCATGATCCCCTCGGGCGCGGCGCATAACGAGATGATCCTGGGTCCCGCCAGCAAGCAGCCGGCGGCGCCGAAGAAATCCGGCGGCGGCCCGATCTCGGAAGAGGGCATGGTGCTCGTCTGAGCGCGGCGTCTGCCGCGCCCGCACGAAGGCTGTCCAACGCGAAAGAAGAAACCGTGAGCAACGTCGAACGTCATACCATCGCCGTCCTGGTCGACAACGAGCCGGGCATCCTCGCCCGGGTCGTCGGCCTGTTTTCCGGCCGCGGCTACAACATCGAGAGCCTGACCGTGTCCGAGACGGACGCGCGCGAGCACCTGTCGCGCATCACCATTGTGACGCGCGGTACGCCGATGATCATCGAGCAGATCAAGGCGCAGCTCGATCGCCTCGTCCCCGTCCACAAGGTCACCGACCTGACGATCGGCGGGGCGCATGTCGAGCGTGAGCTGGCGCTGATCAAGGTGCGCGGTACCGGTGAGAAGCGCGTTGAATCCTTGCGCATTGCCGACATCTTCCGCGCCCGCGCCATCGACTCAACCATCGATTCATTCATCTTCGAGATGACCGGCTCGATCGACAAGATCGACGCCTTCATCAAGCTTATGGAGCCCCTCGGGCTCATCGAAGTATCCCGCACCGGCGTCGTCGCCATTGCGCGGGGCAATCAAGGGCTGTAAGCCCTCCCATCCGCAAACTCTCGTCAAGCAAGGAAATTACCGATGCGCGTTTATTACGACCGTGATGCCGACGTGAACCTGATCAAGGGCAAGAAGGTTGCCGTGATCGGCTTCGGCAGCCAGGGCCACGCCCATGCGCTCAACATGCGGGACAGTGGCGTCAAGGACGTCGTCATTGCGCTGCGCCCCGGCTCGCCCTCGGCCAAGAAGGCCGAAGGCTACCAGTTCAAGGTGCAGACCCCGGCCGAGGCGGCGAAGTGGGCCGACGTGATGATGGTCTGCACGCCCGACGAGCTGCAGGCCCAGATGTGGAAGAGCGACCTCCGCGACAACATGAAGAAGGGCGCCGCGATCGCCTTCGCCCACGGGCTCAACATCCACTTCAACCTGATCGAGCCGCGCCCCGACCTCGACGTCTTCATGATCGCGCCCAAGGGCCCCGGCCACACCGTGCGCTCGGAGTACCAGAAGGGCGGCGGCGTGCCCTGCCTCGTGGCGGTGCACCAGAACCCGTCGGGCAACGCGCTGGAGATCGCGCTCTCCTACGCCTCGGCGATCGGCGGCGGCCGGTCCGGGGTCATCGAGACGACCTTCAAGGAGGAATGCGAGACCGACCTGTTCGGCGAGCAGGCCGTGCTCTGCGGCGGCCTGTGCGAGCTGATCAACGCCGGCTACGACACGCTGGTCGAGGCGGGCTACGCGCCCGAGATGGCCTATTTCGAGTGCCTGCACGAGGTGAAGCTGATCGTCGACCTGATCTACGAGGGCGGCCTCGCCAACATGCGCTACTCGATCTCCAACACGGCCGAGTACGGCGACTACACGCGCGGCGTTCGCATCGTCAACGATCAGACCCGCGCCGAGATGAAGCGGGTGCTCAACGAGATCCAGACCGGCAAGTTCGCCCGCGAATGGATGCTCGAGAACGCCGCCGGCCAGCCGAGCTTCAAGGCGATGCGCCGCCTCGGCGCCGAGAAGGACATCGAAAAGGTGGGCGCCAAGCTGCGCGCCATGATGCCCTGGATTGGCAAGAACAAGCTGGTCGACCAGGCGAAGAACTGACCGGCTTCTTAGCCGGTCACCCCGGACTTGATCCGGGGTCCAGTGAATCTTCAGGGGCGGGCCGCAAGGTCCGCCCCTATTCGTTTTCGACAGGCGGCCGTCGCGTGCCATGATCGCCCGTATGAGACGCCTGTCGATCCTCCTATTCCTGACGCTGCTGGCGCTCGCCGCCCCGTCTTGCACGCAGGCGCCGGCACCGCGGACCGACGAAGCGGCCAAGCAGCAGGCGCTGAAGATCGCGCTCGACTGGCTGCAGGCGAACACGCAATACAAGCAGATTCCGGAAATCCGCACCTGGGTTATGCTCTCGGCCGAGCAGATGTCCGCGCAGGCGCGGCGTGGCAACGTTCCCGGCAGCGCTTCGCATGTGCCGTCGGCGATCTACTCCTGCGGCCAGAACACGCTCTACCTGCGGCAAGAAGCCAATTTCTTCGATGTCGCGGTCCTCTCGCTTCTGGTGAAAATGTTGACTAACCATGCGCAGTGCCTGGCACGGGTGCCGATGAACGATATCTGTGCCATCGAGCGCGAGGCCTATCTCAACCAGCAGCGCTTCGTGCGCTGGATGCAGGCGCGCCTGGCCAGCACCGGCCAGCCGCTTGGCCCCGAGGTCGAGAAATTCGCCCGGGACATCAACCTCCTGATCGACGTGGTGTGCGCCGCCACGGGCCGGCCCAACTAGGCCTGCTTGCCATTGCAGTAGCGCGCTCCGCAAGGTCCGCCCTTTTTCTTTCGCCGTCGGCGGGCGCATGCCATGATCGCCGCATGAGGCGGCTGTCGGCTCTCGTCTTCCTGTTGCTGCTGGGGCTCGTCGTGCCTGCCTGGGCGCAGGCGCCGGCCACTGACGAGGCGTCCAAGCAGCGAGCGTTGAAAATCGCGCGGGACTGGCTGCACGACAACACGGACTACAAGCAGATTCCGGATATCTCTTCCTGGGTGGTTCTGTCTGACGAACGGATGATTGCGCAGGCGCGGGTTGGTGGGGACCTTCCGGGCCGTGGAGTGCGACACGTGCCAGGATTTATTTACAATTGTGGAGAGCGTCGCCTCTATCAGCAGCAGGGGGTGAATTTCTTCGATATAGCGATCCTCTCCCTGCTGGTGCACGAGTTGACCCATCATGCTCAGTGTCTGACAGGCAAGTCGTTCGCCGATATCTGTGCCATCGAGCGCGAGGCCTATCTCAACCAGCAGCGATTCGTGCGTTGGACTCAGGCACGCCTTGCCGCCGCCGGTCGGCCACCGCTTGGTCCGGAGGTCGAGAAATTTGCGAGCAACGACCTCCCAGCCCTGATCGACACGGTGTGCGCGGCAACGCGCCGGCGGAACTGATCCCGGACTACCATCGCAGTGGCGGCCCCACCTGCGGCAAGCTATCATCCGATAAATAAATCCGCGGGAGGAATCATGAATCGCCGTTTCGCGCTCGCCGCCCTGGCGGCGCTCGCCGTGCTGTGGTCCGGCAGCGTCTTTGCGCAGGCCTATCCCAACCGCCCCGTCCGTATCGTGGCGCCGTTTCCCGCCGGCGGGCTCGCCGACGTGCTGGCGCGGGCGGTCGGCGACGAGATGACCAAGTCGCTCGGTCAGCCTGTGGTGGTCGAGAACCGGGCCGGGGCGGGTGGCAATGTCGGCGCCGAGCTCGTCGCCACGGCCGCGCCGGACGGCTACACGCTGATGCTGGCGTCTGCGGGCATCCTCAGCGCCAACGAGTTCCTCTACGCCAAGATGGCCTTCGATCCGGCGACCGCCTTTGCCCCGATCACGCTGGTCGCCGACATGCCGGTTCTGCTGGTCGTCCATCCCAAGACCGGCGTCACCAACGTGCGCGAGTTCGTCGCCAAGGTGAAGGCCGAGCCGGGCAAGCTGAACTTCGGCTCGCCGGGGAACGGCACCACCGGCCATCTCTGTCAGGCCGGTTTCCTTCACACCGCCACGGTCCAGATCACGCATATCCCTTATCGGGGTGCTGCCCCGGCCGTGCAGGACCTGCTCGGCGGCCAGATTGACGGGCTGTTCGAAAACCCGCCGATCATCATGGAGCACATCAGGGCCGGTGCGATCCGCGCCCTGGGTGTTGCCGCAAAGCAGCGGCTCGCGGTGCTGCCCGACGTGCCGACCATGGCCGAGGCGGGCAGCGCCTACGAGTGCTCGTCGTGGTTCGGACTGGTAGCCCCGGCCAGGACGCCGCCGGAGATCGTCGCGCGCCTCAACAAGGACGCGGTGGCCGGGCTCAACACCCCGGCCACGCAACAGCGCTTCGCCACCTCCGGGGCGCGCCTGGTTGGAAACACACCGCAGGAGTTCCAGGCCTTCATCACGGCCGAGCGGGAGCGCTGGGGCGCCATGATCCGGGGGGCCGGCATCAAACTGGACTAGATGGCCGCCCGGCAGAAGGCCGTATTATTTTATATTTCAATGAGTTGACTGAGTTCGAGGCGGCTTTCCCACACCCGATGGCGGCGGAACATTGATAAACCGCCGCGTCGGAGAGTAGAAACGCTTCGTTAACCATATTCGGCTAATTTTTAGCGATCGTTCACCGCGGCCGAATAGGGTATGGACGCAAGGCGAATCATCGTTATCGTAGCGTAGCTTAGGTCGAGTCGCGTCCTGCTTCGGGGGAGGGCAGGTCCGCAAGCGCCGGGAACGCACGCTGATCGCCTTGTCCGATGAGGACATCATGACCCGCAGCTCCTCCGATCACGTCCGCATCTTCGACACCACGCTTCGCGACGGCGAGCAGTCGCCCGGCTGCTCGATGAATCTCGAAGAGAAGCTGCGTGTCGCCAAGACGCTCGAGGACATGGGCGTCGATGTCATCGAGGCCGGGTTTCCCATCGCCTCGAACGGCGATTTCGAAGCGGTCCGTGAAGTTGCCGCCACCATCGCCAACTCGATCGTCTGCGGTCTGGCGCGTGCCGGCCGCAAGGACATCGATCGCGCCTGGGAGGCGCTGCGCCACGCCAGGCGCCCGCGCATCCACACCTTCATCTCCACCAGCCCGCTGCACATGAAATACAAGCTGCAGATGGAGCCGGCGGACGTGCATCAGGCGGTCATCGATTCCATCGCTCACGCGCGCAACCTCTGCGACGACGTCGAGTGGAGCCCCGAGGACGGCAGCCGCACCGAGCACGATTTCCTCTGCCGCTGCGTCGAGAGCGCCATCAAGGCGGGTGCCAGCACGATCAACATTCCCGATACGGTCGGCTACGCCGTGCCGTCGGAGTTCGGGGCGCTCATCGCCATGCTGCGCAACCGTGTGCCGAACATCGATAAAGCCGTGATTTCCGTGCATTGCCACAACGATCTCGGCCTCGCCGTGGCCAACTCGCTGGCCGCCGTGGCCAACGGCGCGCGCCAGGTCGAGTGCACGATCAACGGCATCGGCGAGCGCGCCGGCAATGCGGCGCTGGAAGAGATCGTCATGGCGCTGCGCACGCGCCACGACCTGCTGCCCTACAAGTCCGGCATCAAGACCGAGCACATCATGAAGGCCTCGCGCCTGATCTCGGCGATCACCGGCTTCGCCGTGCAGCCGAACAAGGCCATCGTCGGCGCCAACGCCTTCGCGCATGAGTCCGGTATCCACCAGGACGGCATGCTGAAGAACGCCGCCACCTACGAGATCATGACGCCGGAATCGGTCGGCTTGAACCGCTCGACCCTCGTCATGGGCAAGCATTCCGGCCGCCACGCCTTCAAGGAGAAGCTCAAGGAGCTCGGCTTCGATCTCGGCGACAACGCCGCCGAGGATGCCTTCCGCCGCTTCAAGGATCTCGCCGACCGCAAGAAGGAAGTCTTCGACGAGGACATCATCGCCCTGGTCGACGACACCGTCGGCAGCGCCAACGACCGGGTGAAGTTCGTCGCCCTGCAGGTCGTGGCCGGCTCCAAGGGGCCGCAGATCGCCGACCTCGAGCTGGAGATCGACGGCACCGTGCGGGACGTCCAGGCGCGGGGCACCGGGCCGGTCGACGCCACCTTCAACGCCATCAAGAAGCTGGTGCCGCACGCCGCCAAGCTGCAGCTCTATCAGGTCCATGCCGTGACGGCGGGGACCGACGCCCAGGCCGAAGTCACCGTGCGTCTGGAAGAGGACGGCAAGACGGTCAACGGCCAGGGCAGCGACCCCGATACGCTGGTCGCCTCGGCCCGCGCCTACGTCAACGCACTCAATCGCCTGTTCACCAAGCGTCTGCGTTCGGCACCGCCCGGACCGGCCGCCGAATCGGCAAAAAACGTGGCAAAAGGAGCAGTCTCGGCATAGGTTCGCCGCGGTTGCGTCAGATTAGAGTCGGGGCCCTGCGGCGGGCAGAAAACAGCGCCGGAGGGATTGGTCGCGAGGGAGCGGCAAGCGGCGGTTAGAGCGACCGACGCGGGCCAAAAGTTGAACATATATAAAAGGTTTCAAGGAGTTAGATGTTCTCTCGAATCCTCGGAATGCTGTCGGCGGACATGGCCATCGACCTCGGCACCGCCAACACGCTGGTTTACGTGAAGGGCCGCGGCATCGTCCTCAACGAGCCCTCCGTCGTCGCCATTGCCGAAGTGAAGGGCAAGAAGCAGGTCCTCGCCGTGGGTGACGAGGCCAAGCTGATGCTCGGCCGCACGCCCGGCAACATCACCGCCATCCGCCCCTTGCGCGACGGCGTCATCGCCGACTTCGAAGTCGCCGAGGAGATGATCAAGCACTTCATCCGCAAGGTGCATAACCGCCGCAGCTTCGCCAGCCCGCAGGTCATCGTCTGTGTGCCGTCGGGCTCGACCGCGGTCGAGCGCCGCGCGATTCAGGAATCCGCCGAGAGCGCCGGTGCGCGCCGCGTGTTCCTGATCGAGGAGCCGATGGCCGCCGCGATCGGCGCCGGTCTGCCGGTGACCGAGCCGACGGGCTCGATGGTCGTCGATATCGGCGGCGGCACGACCGAGGTGGCCGTGCTCTCGCTCGGCGGCATCGTCTATTCGCGTTCGGTCCGCGTCGGCGGCGACAAGATGGATGAAGCCATCATCGGCTACATCCGCCGCAACCATAACCTGCTGGTCGGCGAATCCTCGGCCGAGCGCATCAAGAAGGAAATCGGCTCCGCCTGCCCGCCCGACGAGGGCGAGGGCCGGATGATGGAGATCAAGGGCCGCGACCTGATGAACGGCGTCCCCAAGGAACTGGTGATCAGCGAGCGCCAGATTGCCGAGAGCCTGACCGAGCCGGTCAGCGCCATCGTCGAGGCGGTCAAGGTGGCGCTCGAGCACACCGCGCCGGAATTGGCGGCCGACATCGTGGACAAGGGTATTGTGCTGACCGGCGGCGGCGCGCTGCTGGGCAACCTGGATCATGTCCTGCGTCACGCCACGGGGCTGCCTGTTTCGGTCGCCGACGACCCGCTGTCCTGCGTGGCGCTCGGCACCGGCCGCTGCCTCGAGGAAATGCGGACGCTGCGTAACGTCCTGATCAGCATGTACTGACGCGGAGCGGAAGGGCATCGCCATGCGTGAGCGGGGGGGAACATGAAGCGGCCGGGTTCGGTCCTTCGCCTTGCCGCGCCGCTCAAGGTGCTGGCGCAGCGCTTCACCTTCCTCGGCCTCGTCGCCATGTCGGTCGGCCTGATGGTCTTCGGCAAGGCGGAGGCGCCGCTGGTCGAACGGGCGCGCACCACGGTCACTGACGCCATGGTGCCGATCCTCGATGCCGTCTCGCGGCCGGTGGCGACCGTCGCCGAGATTGCCGACCGCATCAACGTGATCATCGACGTCCACGCCGAGAACACAAGGCTGCGTGAGGAGAATGAGCGCCTGCTGCGCTGGCAGTCCGTGGCTCACCGGCTGGAAGCCGAGAACCGCAGCCTGCGCGATCTCTCGCACGTTGCGTCCGAGGATACCGTCAGCTTCGTCTCCGCCCGCGTCGTGGCCGACGCCGGCGGTACGTTCGTGCGCTCCGTCCTGGTCATGGCGGGCACGCGCGATGGCGTGGCCAAGGGCCAGTCTGCCATCACCTCCGAAGGCCTTGTGGGCCGTGTCGGCGAGGTCGGTGAGCGTTCGGCCCGCGTGCTGCTGCTGACCGACCTCAACAGCCAGGTCCCCGTGGTGCTCGAATCCAGCCGGGAGCGCGCGATTCTGACCGGCGACAATTCGGAGCGTCCCAAGCTCACCCATCTGGCCGTCTCGGCCCGCCCGCAGGTCGGAGACCGTCTGATGACCTCCGGCCATGGCGGCGTCTTCCCGCCCGGCCTGCCGGTCGGCATCATCGTGGCGATCAACGATGGCGTGGCGCGGGTGAAGCCCTTCGTCGAGTTCCATCGCCTCGATCACGTCCGTCTCATCGATTTCGGTCTGGCCGGAACCCTGCCGGTGGGAGCGCCGCCGCCGGCCCCGCGCCGCGGCCGCTAGGGGCTCCCGTGCGCCCGCTTTTCCTGCAGCGCCTTGATCTCTGGGCCCGGATGGCCATTCCGCTGCTCGCCACCGTCCTGGCGGTGGTGCTCAACGTCGTGCCGCTGCGGCTGCCGGACTATGCGCCGCTGGCGCCCGGCTTCGTCCTCATGGCGGTGTTTTACTGGACGGTGCACCGTCCGGACCTGATGCGCCCCTGGGCGGTCTTTCTGGTCGGCCTCCTGGACGACATGCTTTCCGGCACGCCGCTGGGCGTCAACTCGCTCGTGCTGCTGTTCGTGCACTGGACTATCGTCGCCCAGCATCGTGTCTTCCGCGGCAAGTCCTTCGTGCTGATCTGGCTTGCCTTCGCCATGGTGGCGCTGGGCGCCAAGATCCTGCTCGCCGCCATCGCGTTCGTGATCGGCTACGGTCTTATCGATCCCCTGGTCCTCGTGGTCCAGTACTTCCTGACGCTGGCGCTCTACCCGCCGATCGCCCTGGTCATGGGCCGGGCCCAGCGCATCTTCCTGCCCGCGTCATGATCTCGGCAGCCAAACGCGAGAACAACCGTACGCGCCTCTTCACGCGGCGCGCCATCCTGCTGACCAGCGGCCAGATCACGCTGTTCGGCGTGCTGCTGGGCCGCATGTACTACCTGCAGGTCGTCGAAAGCGACAAATACAAGGTTCTGGCCGACGACAACCGCATCAACCTGCGGCTCCTGCCGCCGCCGCGCGGTCGCATCCTCGACCGCTACGGCGAGCTGATCGCCGAGAACCAGCTCAACTACCGCATCGTGGTGATCCCCGAGCAGACCGGCAGCGTCGGCGCGACGCTCGACGTGCTCAACGAGATCGTGCCGATCGACGAGGTGGCGCGCCGCCGCATCTTCCGCGAGGTCGCCCGCAAGCGGAAATTCCTGCCGGTGACGGTCAAGGAGAACCTGAGCTGGGACGAGGTCAGCCGCGTGGCCGTCAACGCGCCGGACCTGCCAGGCGTGATGATCGACGTGGGTTCGAGCCGTCACTATCTCCACGGCGAGCAGCTCGCCCATGTCGTCGGCTATGTGGCGCCGCCGTCGGAAGCCGATCTCACGGGCGACCCGCTGCTCGAGCTGCCGGATTTCCGCATCGGCCGCAACGGCGTGGAACGTGTCCATGACTTGGCGCTGCGCGGCAAGGCGGGCTCGAGCCAGATCGAGGTGAACGCCCTGGGCCGGCCGATCCGCGAGCTCGAGCGCCGCGAGGGCGAGCCCGGCAATGACCTCGCCCTGACCCTCGACCTGCATCTGCAGAATTTCAGCGTCGAGCGCCTGGCCAAGCACGAGAGCGCGGCCGCCGTCCTGATGGACGTCCATAACGGCGAGGTTCTGGTGCTCGCCTCTGTGCCCAGCTTCGACCCCAACGAGTTCAACAAGGGCATCAGCGGTCCGCTGTGGCGCTCGCTGCTGGCCAACACGCGCACACCGCTGATCAACAAGTCGGTCGCCGGCCAGTATGCGCCCGGCTCGACCTTCAAGATGATCACCGCCATGGCCGCGCTGGAGTCGGGCCTGGCCACGGCGGAGACCCGGGTCAGCTGCCCCGGCCACATGTCGCTGGGCGACTACAAATTCCACTGCTGGAAGTCGAAGGGCGGCCATGGCGGGCTCGACATGGTCGAGGGCCTGAAGCAGTCCTGCGACGTCTACTTCTACGACCTGTCGCGGCGGCTGGGCGTGGATCGTATCGCCGAGATGGCCAGGCGCTTCGGTCTGGGCTCCACCACCTCGATCGATCTGCCGGGCGAGAAGGCCGGACTGATTCCTACGCGCGCCTGGAAGCTCGGCGCCACCGGCGTCGCCTGGCAGCAGGGCGAGAACCTTGTGGCGGCGATCGGCCAGGGCTTCGTCCTGACGACCCCGCTGCAGCTGGCGGTGATGACCTCGCGGCTGGTCAACGGCGGCTATGCGGTGACGCCGCATCTGACACGTGACGCCGTTGACGGCAGACGCGTGGGGCCGCGCTCCACCCGTCAGTTTCCCTCCGTCGGCGTGTCGCAGCAGACGCTGGCCGTCATGGGCCGCGCCATGCGCGGGGTGGTGAACGACCCACGCGGCACGGCGTTCCGCTCCCGCATCACCGACGTGGCCATGGCCATGGGCGGCAAGACCGGAACCTCGCAGGTCCGGCGCATCACCGAGGAAGAGCGTCGCGTTGGCCTGCGCAAGCCCGAGCAGGTGCCGTGGAGGGAGCGGGACCACGCGCTGTTCGTCGGTTATGCGCCGGTCGACAATCCGCGCTACGCGGTGGCCGTGATCGTCGAGCACGGCGGCGGCGGTTCGACCGTCGCGGCGCCGATTGCCCGCGACATCCTGCTGGAAGCCCAGAAACGGCTGCGCGACGCGCCGCAAAGCCCGCTGCGCTATGCCGGCACGCCCGGAACCGATCGCCCCGCCGGCGGTACCCCGTAGGGCATTGAAGACGCTGGCATCTTCGCCCGCCTGAAATCCACCTGGAAGCTTGGGCGGGAGAGCCGGCAACTATCGACAAAGCCCGCCCCCTTTGCTACAAGGCGCCCCTCTCGCGCGCCCTTATGGGGCGCTTAGCTCAGTTGGTAGAGCAGCTGACTCTTAATCAGCGGGTCGGGGGTTCGAGCCCCTCAGCGCCCACCATCACCACGCGCGGGTAGAAGGCCGGTCGGCATCGTCGACCGGCCTTTCTTTTGGCGCTGCGCGCCCGCAAGCGACGCTCTGCGCCGCCGCCCCTGACCGGTGAGCGCTGGCGCAAGGCCAAAGGCTGACGCGGTGCTGACGGCGCGCATTGTTCCGAAGAAACAGCTCAGCCCCAACGCCCTTCGCAGAGGCTCCCTGAGTCGCGGAGGGCGGGCCTCACTTGAAACATCCAATTCGTCCACTATATGCCACGATTGGCTCTTTGACATGGTGAAGTCCTGGTAGAGGCCCCGGCGGCAATCGCGTCCGCCGGGGCATAATGAGGCGCATTTTATTAGTCGCGGAAAACTGCGGAAAATTGCTGCCACAGAATCGTTAACGGCGATTTTCCAAGTGTTTGATCGGGCGAGGGGATTCGGGGCGGACCCCGCCCGGACCCCGTCAAAGTGTCTAATGACTTTCGTCTACTCACGCCCGGCTTGTCGTGGCGGGACATGGGGTTAGGCTGTGGACGAAAAAGCGGTCAGCGACCAAGACAGAAGAGCCCGGAAAACCGGGCCTTGGCGTGAAAAAACGGGGGTTTTTGGCGGCAGGGGTGCTGTGCTCGGGCGGCCTGGAGCCGGCGGCGAGCGGCCCGAATACCCTGGCCTGACGCTCCGAAGCCGGTACGAGCTGTTTTGCAATCCGTGCCGGCTTGCCTTCTAATCGCGGCTCCCAAAGAGAGAGGTTGCATGCGCCTGTTCGTCGCCTCGGTGGCCACCGAGACCAACACGTTCTCGCCGATCCCGACCTCGCTCGAGAATTTCCGGGAAGGCCTGTTCGCCCGGCCGGGAGAGCACCCGGAGCAGGCGACGCTGTGCACGGCACCTCTGGTGGTGGCGCGCCGGCGGGCCAAGGCCGAAGGCTGGACGCTGATCGAGGGCTCCTGCTTCTGGGCCGAGCCGGCAGGGACGGTGTCGCGCCAGGCCTACGAGACCATGCGCGACGAAATCCTGGGGCAACTCAAGGCGGCGCTGCCGCTCGATGGCGTGCTGATGGGGTTGCACGGCGCCATGGTCGCCGATGGCTACGACGATTGCGAAGGCGACCTGCTGACGCGGGTGCGCGCGCTCGTCGGACCCAAGGTGCCGATCGGGGTCGAGCACGACCCGCACAGCCACCTGACCCGGGCACGGCTGGCGGCGTCCGACTTCATCATCTCCTTCAAGGAATTCCCGCACACCGATTTCGTCGATCGGGCGGAGGAGGTGGTCGAGCTGACGCTGCGCATGATCCGGGGCGAGATCAAGCCGGTGAAATCGGTCTTCGACTGCCGGATGATCGGCAGCTTTCCGACCACGCTGCAGCCGATGCGCGGCTTCGTCGACAGGATCAAGTCGCTCGAGGGCAAGAACGGCGTGCTGTCGATCTCGGTGACGCACTGTTTCCCTTATGCCGACGTGCCGGAGCTCGGCGCCAAGATCCTGGTGGTCACCGACAACCGCAAGGACTACGGCGACAGGCTGGCGACGGAGCTGGGCATGGAGCTCTGGGGGATGCGCGGACGCACCACGCCCGAGTTCCTGACGCCGGATCAGGCGATCGATCAGGGGCTGGCTTTGAACGAAGGTCCCGCGGTCATCGCCGACCCCTCCGACAACGCCGGCGGCGGGGCGCCGTCCGATTCAACCCAGATCCTGCGCCGGCTGATCGAGCGCAAGGTCGAGGGCGCGGCGCTGGCGCCGCTCTGGGATCCGATGGCGGTACGCTTCTGCTTCGACGCCGGGGAGGGTGGGCGCTTCAAGCTGCGTTTCGGCGGCAAGACAGCGCCCAGCTCCGGCCAGCCGATCGATGCCGAAGTCATAGTGACGAAGCTGGTGCGCGAGGCGACACAGAACTTTGGTGCTGCGACAGTGCCGCTCGGTGATTCCGCCGCGATCCGTATCGGCGGGGTCGAGGTGGTGCTGATCAGCAAGCGCACCCAGGCCCTGGGTCGCGACCTGTTCACCAATCTCGGCATCGATCCGGAACAGCGGCGGATCATCGTGGTCAAGTCGACCAACCATTTCCACGCGGCCTTCGGGCCGATCGCGCGCAAGGTCCTCTATGTGGATTCCGGCAGCTCGATCCCGCGCGATCACCGGCAGGTGCCGTATACACGCATCCAGCGACCGATCTGGCCGCTCGACGAGAACGCCAGGCCGCATCTCGTCTGACTGAGCCATAAGCCCCCAGCGGCTCGGTGAGGCCACGGCTGCAGGATCATGCCTGCGCAAGTCTCAGTATGGCTTGGCCCAGCTCGTGCTGTTCGCGATGATTTTGTCCAGGAGTTGCAGGAATGCTCCGCGCTCGTCGCGATTGAGGCAGTCAAGCATCGCTGCTTCCCGGTTCACGAAGCTGGCGAGAATTTCCTGATAAACCTTGCGTCCGCTGTCCGTCAGATGCAGGACGAGACGGCGGCCATCCCGGACATCGGTGCTCCGCACGATGAGTTTCTTGACTTGCAGCTGCCGCACGGCTGCGGAGATGCTGGTTTTGGGGCGGCCCGAGACGTTGCTGATCTGTTGCGCGCTCAGTTCCGGGCGGCGGTTCAGGCAGAACAGGATGATCCATTCCGGGCGCGACAGGCCGAATGCCTGCTCCATGTTCTTGACAAGCGGACCGACGTAAAAGTTGGCCACGTAGTTCAGGCGATAGGCAACCGGTAGCGGACTGTCCTTCAGAACCGCCGCCAGCGTCTCGCGGCGTCCGAAATCGCTGTCGGGCTCCCATACAGTCCGCCCCTCGCCAGCGGTCGGTCTTGTATTCCTTCTCATTGCCCGGTCCCGCTGTCACGGTGAAGAAATCGCCGGATGGGATCGTACAGATCGTGCCGGTTCCGCTCGACGCAGAGGAAATGGGAGCCGGGTGCAACGATACGGTACTCCTTGTCGTGTGACGCCGAGCGGGCGAGGAGATTGCGCGCATCGCTGTCCGTCGACGTGGTGTCGTCGGCGCCGCGGATCACCAAGAGCGGCATGGTGAGCTTCGTCGGATCGTAAAGCGGCCGCCCGCTGAAGATGCTGACGAGGTCCAGGAGGGCGCCATTGGGGATGCGCAACGCCGGTGGACGATGCGATGGCGCCCGAGGATCGGCGGCTGCAAGCGTCGAAAAAATTGTTTTCGCGATGTCCGCCTCGCGGCGGATCGCCGGGTCGCCATCGCCGAGATCGCCGTTCCAGCGCTGCGTCAATTCGGCCAATGTCAGCAGGCGATACGCGCCGAATTTGGGGTGGAGCGTCTGATGATTGGCGGGATCTGCAATGCGCTCGAGCCAGGCTGCATTTCTCTCGGCATAGAGAGGGGCATAGAGGACAAGCCGTGAAACATTCTGCGGGTTCCGGCTTGCATACAGCGCCGCCGTGACCGTACCCCAGGAGCTTCCGATGATGTCGATGGCGCGTGTATTCTCGCGCGCCCGGATGAATTCGACGGCGGCCCCGATGTCCAGAATGGCCTGCTCCAGCGTGGCGAAAGGCGGGTTGGCATCGGGCGGTGCATCCATCACGCTTCCGCCCAATGACAGGCCATAGCCCCGCACATCGATTGCGTAGGCCGCCCGTCCAGCGCTGGCTAGATCGCTCAGCATTGAATATCCGGCAACAGGCAAGTCGAACAGGGCGGCCCCCAAGGTGGAGCCGTGAACCACAAGGACTGGGGGGTGGCGGACTTCCGTTGTGCCCCCGCCGCGCTGAATAAGGCCGAGCCAGACGTCGTCCGCCTCAGGTGCCCGCAGTCGATGCACCTGGGGAGGAGCAGTGGTCCCTTGTCCAACCGCCATAGATTGGATCATTGTCTTTCCGGATCAGTCCGTTCGAACGCAAATTGGGTTGGATTCCATCGCCGCCAAGATTATAGTACATTTCTGCACTAACTAGTGCCAAAACTAAGAATACCGCTTCGAACGGCAGATTGAGCAAGAAACCGCTGGGAGAAAACATATGACCAAGATCACTCGCCGCGCTGCGTTGCAAACTGGTCTTGCCGCCTCTGCGGTGCTTGCCGCGCCCAACATTGTCCGCGGCCAGACCCGGCCGAGTGCCGCGCGCACCATCCGCGCCGTCATGCACGGCGATATCCCGACCTACGACCCGATCTGGACCACGGCGAACATGTCCGCCTATCACGGCGGCATGGTCTACGACACGCTGTTCGGCATCGACGGCAATCACAATCCGCAGCCGCAGATGGTCAGCCGCTACAACGTCTCGGACGACAAGCTGACCTATACGTTCGAGCTGCGTGACGGCCTCAAATGGAGTGACGGCACCGCCGTCACCACCGCCGACGTCCTTCCCTCGCTCAAGCGCTGGGCGGCGCGCGACGGCGGCGGACAGCATATGATGGAGCGGGTCAGGGACATCGCTGCCAAGGACGCGAAGACGTTCAGCCTCACGCTGAAGGAGCCCTATGGCCTCGTCCTGGACATCATGGCCAAGACCAACACGCCGATCTGCTTCATGATGCGCAAGAAGGAAGCCGAAACCGACCCGATGCAGAAGATCGAGCAGGTCGTCGGTTCGGGGCCCTTCACTCTCAATCTCGACGAGACTAGGCCCGGCACCCAGTACGTTTACGACCGCAACCCGAACTACGTGCCGCGCTCGGAGGCTCCCTCCGGTATCGCCGGCGGCAAGGTGGTCAAGGTCGATCGCGTCATCCTGCAGAACATGCCCGACGCGCAGACCGCGGTAGCGGCGCTGCAGGCCGGCGAGATCGATTTCTACGAAACCCCGCCGACCGACCTGCTGCCGCAGCTCGAAAGCGACCGCAACATCAAGATCGAGGTGCTGAACGCGCTGGGCAATGTCGGTCAGGTGCGGCTCAACTTCCTGCACCCGCCTTTCGACAACGTGAAGTGCCGGCAGGCGATGCTCTACATCGTCAAGCAGGCGGATACGCTCAAGGCCAGCTTCGGCGATTCAAAATACGCCAAGCAGTCGCCCTCGTTCTTCGGCGTGGGCACGGCGATGGAGAACGACGCCAATACCGACTGGTTCAAGACCGGCCAGAACTTCGCCAAGGCGCGCGAGCTCCTCAAGGAAGGCGGCTACGACGGCCGTCCGGTGATCATCATGCAGGCGACCAATATCGCCATCATGAGCAACACCACGCTGGTGCTCGCCCAGGCCATGCGCCAGGCCGGCATCAACGTCCAGGTCGAGGCCATGGACTGGTCGAACGTGGTGCAGCGCCGCGCCAGCAAGGCAGCGCCGGCCCAGGGCGGCTGGAACATCTTCATCACCTGGTCGGGCGGCGCCGCGATCGGCAATCCCATCCTGCTTTCGGCTCACGCCGCGACAGGTGACAAGGCCTGGTTCGGCTGGCCATCCGACGCCAAGCACGAGGACCTGCGCAGCAAATGGGCGACGGCGCCGACACTCGAGGCCCGCAAGGCCGTGGCCCGCGATCTCCAGGCAAATGCCTGGGACTTCGTGCCGCAGCTCTATTACGGTCAGTGGGTGCAGCCGGCGGCCATGCGCCGCAACCTGCAGGGCGTCATTCCGGTGGCCGAGATCATCCCCTGGTGGAACGCGTCGAAGGCCTGATCGTCGAGCGCTTCACAGGCGTGCCTGAAACAACACCCGGTTCGTGGCCGACAGGTCGCGAGCCGGGTGAGCCCGTTATCCGGACCCTCGCATGACCGCCTACATCGTCCGTCGGCTGCTGCTGACGATCCCGGTCATGGCTCTGGTCGCGATCTTCGTCTTCCTGCTGCTCCATCTGGCTCCGGGCGATCCGGCGGCCATCATGGCCGGCGACAACGCCACCGCCGAGACCATCGCCGAGATCCGCCGCAAGCTCGGCCTCGACGAGCCGCTGTGGAAGCAGTTCCTCGTCTGGTTCGGCAGTCTCGCCACCGGTGACCTCGGCCGCTCGATGTTCTGGGGCGATCCCGTGACGGCGCTGATCGCGCAACGCGCCGAGCCGACGATCTCGCTGGCCCTGACCACCATCGTCTTTGCCGTCAGCGTGGCGATCTGCCTCGGCGTCATCGCGGCCGCCAATGTCGGCAAGGCGGTCGACCGCTTCGTCATGGGTTTCGCGGTGATGGGCTTCTCGGTGCCGGTCTTCGTGGTCGGCTATCTGCTGATCTTCCTTTTCGCCATCGAGCTGCGCTGGCTGCCGGTGCAGGGCTATACGCCGATCGCCGAGGGCATCGTCCCCTGGCTACGCAACCTTATCCTGCCGACCATCGCGCTGGGCCTGGCCTACGTGGCCCTGATCGCCCGCATCACCCGCACAACGATGCTGGAGGTGCTGTCGGAGGATTACATCCGCACCGCCAACGCCAAGGGTGTCGCCCGCATGCCGATGCTGCTGCGCCACGCCCTCAAGAACGCCGCAGTGCCCATCGTCACGGTGATCGGCATCGGCATCGCGCTGCTCATCGGCGGGGTGGTGATCACCGAGACGGTGTTCAACATTCCCGGCATCGGCCGGCTGGTGGTCGACGCCATCGCCCGGCGGGACTATCCGATCATCCAGGGCGTGATCATGCTGTTCTCCGGAATCTACGTGCTGGTGAACCTGCTGGTCGACCTGTCCTACACCTTCTTCGACCCGCGGATCCGCTACTGACATGGCGACGATCGCCACCGCCGGCACCCCGGGGCACCTCGCGCGCGCGGCCGATTTCGCCCGCCGCAATCCGACGATTGTCATCGGCGGGGCGCTGCTGGCCTTCATGGCGCTCATTGCCCTCATCGCGCCGCTGATCGCCGGCGATCCGCGTTTCATCAACCCGGTCGACCGGCTGCAGCCGCCCTCCGCCCAGCATTATTTCGGCACCGACCATCTCGGCCGCGACATTTTCGCCCGCTGCGTCTACGGCGCGCGTATCTCGCTGATAGTCGGGCTGTGCGTCGCCTTCCTCTCCGTGGTCTTCGGCCTGGCCATTGGCCTGGCCGCCGGTTACGTGCGTCGGGTCGACAACATCGTCATGCGGGTGATGGACGGGCTGATGGCCATCCCGGCGATCCTGCTGGCCATCGCGCTCGTCTCGCTCAACCGGGCCGGGGTGGGCATGGTCATCATCGCCATCGCCATCCCCGAGATCCCGCGTGTCGTGCGGCTGGTGCGCTCGGTCGTGCTGACCACGCGCGAGCAGCCCTATATCGAGGCGGCAATCAGCGGCGGCAGCCGCACGCTCAAGATCGTGCTGCGCCACATCCTGCCCAGCACCGTGCCGCCGCTGATCGTGCAGGCGACCTACGTCGCCGCCTCGGCCATCCTGATCGAGGCCGGGCTGTCGTTCCTGGGTGCCGGCGTGCCGCCCGAGACTCCGACCTGGGGCAACATGATCGCTTCCAGCCGCCTGCTGCTGGCGCGTGCGCCGTGGACCATCTTCTTCCCCGGCGCCTGCCTCGCTCTGGTGGTGCTGGCCATCAACCTGCTGGGCGACGGTCTGCGCGATCGGCTCGACCCGCGCCTCGCGCGGCGGATGTAAAGCGATGACCGCCGCCCCAGTTCTCGAAGTCGACAATCTGCACACCCAGTTCTTTACCCGCGACGGCGTGGTGCGGGCGGTTGACGGCGTGTCTTTCAGGATCGGCGCCGGCGAGACCCTGTCGATCGTCGGCGAGTCCGGCTGCGGCAAGAGCGTCACGGCCCTGTCGGTCATGCGGCTGATTCCGTCCACGAGCGGGCGCATCGTCTCCGGCGCGGTGCGATTCGGTGGCAAGGATCTCACCGGCCTGCCCGAGGCGGAGATGCGGCAGATCCGTGGCAACCGCATCGCCATGATTTTCCAGGAGCCGATGACCTCGCTCAACCCGGTGATGACCATCGGCGACCAGATCGCCGAGGCGGTGACCATCCACCAGGGATTGCCGCGCAACGAGGCGCTCGACCGCGCCAGGGCGATGCTCGAGCTGGTGCGCATCCCCGATGCCGCTCGCCGCCTGTCCGACTATCCGCACCAGTTCTCCGGCGGCATGCGCCAGCGCGTGATGATCGCCATGGCGCTGTGCTGCAACCCCATGCTGCTGATCGCCGATGAGCCGACCACGGCGCTCGACGTCACCATCCAGGCGCAGATCCTCAAGCTGATGCGCGAGCTCAAGGAGCGCCTGGGGGCGGCCATCATCCTGATCACCCACGATCTCGGCGTGGTCGCTGAGACGGCGCAGCGCGTCGTGGTTATGTATGCCGGACGCAAGGTGGAGGAGGCGAGCGTGCTCGACCTCTTCGATCGGCCGCTGCACCCCTACACCCGCGGCCTGATGGCCTCGATCCCGCGTGGCCGTCACGCCGCCTCGCGCCGCCGCCTCGCCGAGATCCCCGGCATCGTGCCCTCGCTGCGCGAGCCCATCGCCGGCTGCGCCTTCGCGCCGCGCTGCGCCTACGTGACCGACCGCTGCCGGATCGAGGCGCCGCCGCTCGCCGACCACGGAGCGAGCCATGCCGTGGCCTGCTGGGAAGCCGCGCGGGTAGGGGCGTCATGAGTCCCGTCCTCGAGGTCGACAACCTGGTGAAGCATTTCCCGGTGGTGCGCGGGCTGCTACGGCACGTTGTCGGGCAGATCAAGGCGGTCGACGGTGTGTCCTTCTCGCTGCGCCCCGGCGAGACCCTGTGCCTGGTCGGGGAGTCGGGTTGCGGCAAGTCGACGGTCGGCCGCACCCTGGTCAAGCTGCTGCAGCCCAGCGGCGGCCGCGTCCTGCTGGCCGGCACCGATATCACGCATCTCGACGACGCAGCCATGCGACCGCATCGTCGGCGCATCCAGATGGTCTTCCAGGATCCTTACGCCTCGCTCAACCCGCGGCTGACCGCCGGTGCCATCGTCGGCGAGCCGCTGGAGAACTATGAGCAGCTCAGCGGTACGGCGAAGGACGAGAAAGTCGCCACCCTGCTGGAACGCGTCGGCCTGCGGGCCGAGGCGATGGTCAAGTATCCGTTCGAGTTCTCCGGCGGCCAGCGTCAGCGCCTCGGCCTGGCCCGCGCCCTGGCGCTGCGTCCCGACGTCATCGTGGCCGACGAGCCGGTCTCGGCGCTCGACGTCTCCGTACAGGCTCAGGTCATCAACCTGATGATGGACCTGCAGGAGGAGTTCAATCTCGCTTACCTGTTCATCTCGCACGATCTCGGCGTGGTCGAGCATATCGGCCACCGCATCGCGGTCATGTATCTCGGCCGCATCGTCGAGCTGGCCGACAAGAAGGACCTGTTTGCCAAGCCGCTGCATCCCTATGCCGAGGCCCTGATCGCCGCCGCTCCCATCGCTGATCCACGCGCCAAGCGCGACCAGCTGGTGATCGAGGGCGACGTCCCAAGCCCGATGAACCAGCCGACGGGCTGTCATTTCCATCCCCGCTGCCCCTATGCTGTCGCCCGCTGCCGGGTCGAGTCACCGGCGCTGCGCGAGGTGACGCCCGGCCGCTGGGTGTCCTGCCATCTGCGCGAGGTGACACCGAGCGGAACGGCGGACTGACAGCATGAAGATCGCGATATTGCCGGGTGACGGCATCGGCCTGGAGATCGTTCCCGAGGCCGTGAAGGTGCTCCGCGCGCTCGAGCGCTTCGGCTTCCGGGCGGAACTGGTCGAAGCACCCATCGGCGGCGCCGGTGTTGAGGCGGCCGACGATCCGCTGCCGCCGGCTACCCTGGCCCTGGCCCGCGAGGCGGACGGCATCCTGCTGGGGGCCGTGGGCGCCCCGCAGTATCACAGCCTGCCGCGCACCAAGCAGCCCGGCTTCGGCTTGCGCCGGCTGCGCAAGGAGCTCGACCTTTTCGCCAATTTTCGCCCGGTGAAATTGCTGCCGGCGCTGCGCGACGCCTCGACCCTGAAGGCGGTGGTGGTGGACGGGCTCGACCTGCTGATCCTGCGCGAGCTGTCGAGCGACATCTATTACGGCGAGCCGCGCGGCCGCGGCGACGGCCAGGGCGCCCAGCGCGAAGCCTTCAACACCATGCGCTACACGGCAGCCGAGATCGAGCGCATCGCCCATGTCGCCTTCCGCGTGGCGCGTGAGCGCCAGCGCAAGGTCTGCTCGGTCGACAAGGCGAACGTGCTGGAGACCAGCGTCCTGTGGCGCGAGGTAGTGAGCGAGGTCGGCAAGCAGTACCCCGATGTCGCGCTCAGCCACATGTATGTCGATTCCGCGGCGATGAGCCTTGTCCGCGAGCCCAAGTGCTTCGACGTCATCGTCACCGGCAACCTCTTCGGCGACATCATCTCCGACCAGGCGGCGATGCTGACCGGCTCGATCGGCATGCTGCCCTCCGCCTCGCTCGCCAACGGGCCGAAAGGCCTCTACGAGCCGGTGCACGGCTCGGCGCCCGACATCGCCGGCCGCGGTATCGCCAACCCCCTGGCAACCATCCTCTCGGCGGCCATGATGCTGCGTTTCAGCTTCAATCGTGCCGATCTCGCGGACCGGGTGGAGGCGGCCGTCGACCGTGTTCTCGCCAGCGGCTTACGCACGGCGGATATCCGCGAGCCCGGCAAGACCACGGTCGGCACGAGCCCGATGGGTGACGCGGTGGTCGCCGCACTCTGACCCCGCATCCGCGAATGCAACCATGCGGGAAAATCATCCGACAATGCCGCAGAAGTGGGCAGCGATTGCCTAGACTCAGACAAACCAGCGCCGTAAGCTAAAGTACTACCTAAGAAGTCGACGGCCCGTCGCGGGCACGTTTATCCATAGGGGAGGAATCCGTGAAGTCATTGAAAACGCTCCTGGGCGCGTCCGCCCTCATGATGATGGCCGCCGCTCCGGCGTTCGGTCAGGTCAAGCTCGCCTATATCGGCGAGATCTCTGGCCAGCTCGCCGTGTCCGGCGGCAATTTCCGCGACGGCGTCGTCCTCGCGGTCGAGGAGATCAACGCCAAGGGCGGCATCGCCGGCCAGCGCATCAACCTGACGCTCTACGACACGCAGACCAACCCGGGCGTCGCCCGCGCCCAGACCCAGAAGGCCCTCGACGACAACCCCTACGCGGTCCTCGGGCCCGTGCTGTCGGGCAACGTCAAGGTCACCATGCCGCTGTTCATGCAGGCCGAGATGCCGCACTTCATCGGCGGTGAGGCGGCCGACCTCGTCACCCTCGGCGACAAGTACCTGTTCCGCACCTCCTTCGGCCAGCAGGTCGGCATGCCGAAGATCACCAACTACATCCGCGACGAGATCAAGGCGAAGTCGATCGCCCTCATCTGGGTGAACAACGATTTCGGCAAGACCGGCCGCGACAACCTGCTCAAGGAGCTGGCGGCTCGCAACATCCGGGTTGCCGCCGACGTCTCGACCGAGCCCGGCCAGGTCGATTTCGCCGCCGACATCGTCAAGCTCAAGGCGGCCAACGCCGACGCTGTCTTCGTCTACAGCAACGAGGAAGAGTGCGCCCGCATCATGCGCGAGGCGAAGCGCCAGGGGCTCAAGGGCCCGTTCGTCGGCGACACGACGCTGCTCAGCCAGAAGACCATCGAGCTGGCCGCCGACGCGGCCGAGGGCGTGCAGGGCCATGTCGGCCTGACGTCGGACGCCCCGATCAAGGAGGTCGAAGAGTACAAGGCGCGCTTCCAGAAGCGCTTCAACTACGTCTCCGACCACAACGGCATCAAGGGCTACACCGGCGTCTATGCGATCAAGTACGTCACCGAGAAGAAGCTCGGTGGCAAGTTCGACCGCAAGGCGCTGGCCGAGGCCATGCGCGGCCTGACGATCACGCCGAAGGACGAGCCGGGCATCCTGATCGAGACCTCGTGGGACGCCACGGGCGAGATCGACCGGATCAGCTTCCTGGCCGAAGTCGTCGGCGGCAAGCAGAAGATCACCAAGATCCTGCCCAAGATCGGCAAGTAAGCACTCTCTGACGTCACTCGGGACGGCCGGCGCGCGAGCGCCGGCCGTCTGCTGAGAGCAATTCGATGGCGGACTTCATTCAGCTGCTTTTGGGCGGGCTCGCGACCGGCGGCATCTACGCGCTGGCGGCCGTGGGCTTCACGCTGCTCTGGCAGACCTCGCAGACGATCAATTTCGCCCAGGGCGAGTTCGTCATGCTGCCGGCCTTCTTCGTGCTGATCGGCATGGGCTTCTTCAGCATGCCCTTCTGGCCGTCGGTCTTCGTGGCCTTCATCCTGTCGATGATCACGCTGGGCTTCCTGTTCAAGCGGCTGCTGGTCGATCCGATGATCAACCACGGCGTCCTGCCGCTGGTCATTGCCACCATCGGCCTCGCCATCCTGATGAAGGAGGCGGTGCGCGAATTCTACGGTGCCGATGCCTGGCCGTTCCCGCCGCTGGCCGAGGCCATCAACGTTCACATCCTGGGTGCGGCCCTGTCGCTGCAGAGCCTCGTCATTCTCGGTGTCACCATCGGCGCGGCGGTCGCCCTGCAGGTTTTCCTCAGCGGCACGCGCACCGGGCGCCAGATGCAGGCCACGGCCCAGAACCCCAACGTGGCGCGCATCCTCGGCATCCCGGTCGAGCGCATGATCCTCTACACCTTCCTGATCAACGCGGCGCTGGTCACCCTGGCGGCGCTGCTGATCACGCCGATCTATCTCGCCAAGTTTTCCAACGGTGAGCTGCTCGGCCTCTACGCCTTCATCGCCGCCATCATCGGCGGCTTCAACCAGATGCGCGGCGCCATCGTCGGCGGCCTGCTCCTGGGTGTGATCGACAACTTCACCGCGGTCTACATCTCGACCCAGTACCGGCTGGTCGTGCCGCTGGTCTTCCTGATCATCATCATCCTGTTCCGGCCGCAGGGCCTCCTCGGCCGGGTCGAGGAGCGCACGGTATGATGATGAGCAAGCGGGCGCTGGCCGGCCTGGCGCTGGCCGGCTCGGTGATCTTCCTGCTGATCGCGCCGCAGCTGTTCAAGCCATACGGCGTCTTCATCCTCAGCACCTGGGTGGTGATGACCATCGCCGCCATCGGCCTCAACCTGACGCTGGGCTATGCCGGGCAGATCTCGCTGGCGCAGGCGGCCTTCGTCGGCATCGGCTCCTACATCACCGCCTACCTGACCACGCGCGGCTGGCCGTTCTGGTCGACCTACATGCTGTCGGGCGTGTCCTGTTTCATCGTCGGCTGGGCGCTCGGCTACCCGGCACTGCGCGTGCAGCATCACTACCTGGCCTTCGTCACCCTGGCCTTCAACACGCTCATCTACCTCGTCTTCCGCAACGAGGAATGGCTGACGCGCGGCATCTACGGGATCATGAACATCCCGCGCCCCAGCGTGCTGGGCTGGTCGATGAACCATCCGCACGCGTTCTACTATTTCCTGCTGGCGCATCTCGCGCTCATCTCGGCCGCAACCTGGGCGCTGATCCAGTCGCCCTGGGGGCGGGCCTTCATCGCGGTGCGCGAGAACCCGATCCGGGCGCTGTCGCTCGGTGTCGACACCCGACGCTACACTCTGATGGCCTTCGCACTGGGCGCCGGCCTGGGCGGCATCTCCGGCGCGCTCTACGCCCCGCTGGTGCAGTTCATCGATCCGACGCCGTTCGCGCTCGGCCTCTCGCTCAACCTGCTGCTCATGGTCCTGGTCGGCGGCTCCGGCTACTTCTTCGGGCCGTTCCTTGGCGCGGTCGTCGCCGTGCTGCTGCCGGAATGGATGCGTTTCGCCCAGGGCTACTACCTCATCGGCTACGCGGCCCTGGTCATGCTGCTGATGGTCTTCTGCCCGACCGGGCTGCTCGGCTTCGCCGACCGCCTGCTGACGCCGAAGACGAAGGATGCCGGGGCGGCTGCGGGCGCGGCACCCCAGAAGGCGCCCGGATGACGACCGTCCTCGAGGTCCGCAACCTGCGCAAGACCTTCGGCGGCATCGTCGCCGTCGACGACGTGTCGTTCGACGTCAACGAGGGCGAGATCCTCGGCATCATCGGCCCGAACGGCAGCGGCAAGTCGACCCTGTTCAACTGCATTCTCGGGCAGCTGCGGCCGACGGCGGGCGAAGTCTTCCTCAACGGCAAGGCAGTCACCGGCGTCCGTCCCTGCGATCTCAATCGCCTGGGCGTGAGCCGCACCTTCCAGCTGCTGCAGATATTTCCCCAGCTCACGGTGCGCGAGAACCTGATCCTCGCCGGCCAGGAGCACAAGGGCACGATGCTCGGCCGCCTGTTCGGCCCGCGCGATGCCGGCCTCACGGACGGCGCCAACCAGATGATCGAGTTTTTCCGCCTCGGCCATCTTGCGGACGAGAAGGCGGGCGGGCTGAGCTATGGCCAGCAGAAGCTGCTCGACGCGGCTATGGCCTTCATGGCGGGCCCGCGACTGGTGCTGCTCGACGAGCCGGCCGGCGGCGTCAACCTGACCATGCTGCAGAACCTGCGCGAGCGCCTGAAGGCGATCAACACCGAGCAGGGCTCGACCTTCGTGGTCATCGAGCACAACATGGAATTCGTCATGGCGCTGTGCACGCGCATCGTCGTGCTCGCCGAGGGCCGCGTTATCGCCCAGGGCGATCCGGCGGATGTGCGGCGGAACCCCAAGGTCATCGAGGCCTATCTTGGCCACTGACGACATCCTGACCCTCGAGGGTGTGGTCGGCGGCTACGGCAAGCAGACGATCCTCAACGGTCTCTCCTTCGGGGTCCGCCGCGGAGCCATCACCACCGTCATCGGGCCGAACGGGGCGGGGAAGTCGACCGCCTTCAAGGCGGTGTTCGGCATGCTGGTGGTGCGCGACGGCCGGATCGTCTTTGATGGCAAGGACATCACCCACCAGACGCCGCGCCAGTTGATTGCCGCCGGCATCTGCTACGTGCCGCAGGGCCGCAACATTTTTTCCGAGCTCTCCGTGATCCACAATCTGGAGCTCGGGGGAGCGGCGGCGCCGCCGGGCTTCGATCTCAAGCCGCGTATGGAAGCGGCGATGGACCGTTTCCCGGTGCTGCGCAAGAAGGCGACGCAGCAGGCCTCCACGCTCTCCGGCGGCGAGCAGAAGATGCTGGAGATCGCCCGCGGCCTCATGCTCGATCCCAAGCTGATGCTGATCGACGAGCCGTCGATCGGCCTGTCGCCGATCCTCGTGGGCGAGCTGTTCCAGCTGCTGCGCGGCCTGCGTGACAAGGGCATTTCGGTGCTGCTGATCGAGCAGAACGCCAAGCGGGCGCTGGAGAATTCCGACTACGGCGTGGTGCTGGAGCTCGGCCGGACGCGCATCCAGGACAAGGCCGCCAGCATCCTGGCCGATCCGCGCATCGCCCAGCTCTTCCTCGGCGGTGGGCTGGAGCCCGCGCCGGCGGCGTGACCCTTAAGCGGCTTAACGACAGACGAGCAGACACGCCGGGCGTCGATTGCTAAGAGAACAGCCTTCGTCAGGCGTCATGGAGTAAGTGACATGAATCCCGTCGCGGCACGCGGCATCAAGTTCGTCGGCCATTCCGATCTGGGCGGCAAGGCCGACGGCGTGCAGGTCATGGTGCGGAACGGCTACGCCTATATCGGCAATGGCTTCAGCAACGGCATCACCACCGTCGACGTGCGTGACCCGAAGAATCCCAAGGTCGTCGATTTCAATCCCTGCCCGCCCGGCACGCGTGCCTTTCACCTGCAGGTCCACGAGAACCTGCTCGTCGCGGTCAACGCACCGAGCGTCTGGACGATGCAGGAATTTCAGAACGAGAAATCGTATTTCGGCGGTTCGCCGGCGGACAGGCTCAAGGAGCGCCAGAAGCGCTTCACCGCCGGTGTTCGGGTGTTCGACATCTCGAAGCCGGACAAGCCGAGGGAGATCGGCTTCATGCCGACCGACGGGCTCGGCCCGCAGCGCATCTGGTACACCGGCGGGCGCTACGCCTACGCCTCGATCCATTTCGAGGACTTCACCGACCACGTCTTCGCCACCATCGACATGTCCGATCCGACCAGGCCGGAAGTGGTCGGCAAGTTCTGGCTGCCGGGCATGTGGAAAGCCGGCGGCGAAACGCCGACCTGGAAGCAGGGACGGCGCTACGCCATGCATCACGCCCTGCCGGGCGCCAACAACACGATGTACGCCGCGTGGCGCGACGGCGGCCTGACCGTCCTCGACGTCGCCGATCCCACCAAGCCGAAGCTGCTGGCCTACCGCAATTTCGATCCGCCGTTCGGCGGCGGCACCCATTCGCCGCTGCCGCTGCCGGATCGCAACCTGCTGGTCCTGGGCGACGAGCCGACGTTCCTCGATTGCAGCGAAGGCCTGCGTTACATCTGGATGTTCGACATCCGCGAGCCGAGCAATCCCGTGAGCATCGCCACGTTTCCGCAGCCGACCGAGGCCGATTACTGCGCCAAGGGCGGCGCTTTCGGCCCCCACAATCTGCACGAGAACCGGCCGGGCGGATTCCAGAGCTCGGAGATCATCTTCGCCACCTATTACAATGCCGGTGTGCGCGTCTACGACATCAGGGACCAGTTCCGGCCCAAGGAGATCGCCTACTACGTCCCGGCCAATCCGACCAAGATGATGGATCCGCGACCCAACCGGCCGCAGGTCATCCAGTCCTGCGACTGCTACGTCGACAGGAACGGCCTGATGTACGTGACCGATCCCAACGCCGGCCTCAACATCCTGCAGTACGAAGGCATCTAACAGCACGCGAGACCTGAAGCATGTCCAACGAGCTCGATACCGCCTTTCTGACGATCCACGAATTCGTCAAGGCGGCGAAGATGAAGCTGAGTCCCATGATCTGGGACTATCTCGTCGGCGCGACCGAGACCGAGACGACGATGCGTCGCAACCGCCTGGCCATCGATTCGGTGGCCTTGCGGCCGCGTGTCCTGCGCGACGTCTCGAAGATCGATTCCGGGAAGGTGTTTCTCGGCAAGAGGCGCCGCCTGCCGCTGCTGCTCTCGCCGGTCGGCTCGCTCGAATCCTTCGATCCGGGCGGCGGCGCCACGGTGGCCAAGGCGGCGGCGGAGTTCGGCGTGCCGGTCATGCTGAGCTCGGTCACCAAGATGGACATGGAGCAGATCAAGGAGGCGCCGGGCGGCACGCATATCTACCAGCTCTACATCCGCGGCGATCAGGCCTGGGTCGATGCCCGTGTCGACCGCGCCATCGCGGCCGGCTACGAGGCTTTCACCGTGACGGTGGACACGTCCGTCTACAGCCGTCGCGAGCGCGATATCGCCAAGCGTTTCGCCAAGCCGTGGCGTGCCTCGGTCAGCGGCATGGAGCAGGTCTACCAGGCGTCTTACAACTGGAAGAACGTCGAACACTTCAAGAAGAAGTACAGGATTCCGCTGATCCTCAAAGGCATCGGCACGGCCGAGGACACCAAAATGGCGGTCGAGCACGGCGTCGATGCGATCTACGTGTCCAATCACGGCGGCCGGCAGCTCGACCACGGGCGCGGCTCCTTCGACGTGCTGGCCGAAGTTCTCGACGTCGCCAAGGGCAAGGCCACGGTGATCGTCGATGGCGGCTTCAGCCGCGGCACGGACATCGTCAAGGCGATGGCCATGGGCGCCGACGGTATCGGCATCGGCCGGCTCTACTGCTATGCGCTGGCGGCGGCGGGTCAGGCCGGTGTCGTCCGCCTGCTGACCATCCTCGAGGAAGAGGTGCGCAGCGCCATGGGCCTGACCGGTGTCACGAGCTACGACGAGCTCAACCCCGGCTTCCTCTACAAAGGAGCCCCGATGGTGGCCGAGCCGCGGGTGCACAGCGCCTTCCCGCTGCTCAATCTCGCCGACGATGGCTACGGCGGCCGTTAGCTCAGGAACGATTTGCCGTGCGGCAGGGGCGGCAGGCCGAGATGGCCCGCCAGGCTCTGCCCGATATCGGCGAAGCTCTCGCGCCGGCCGATGGAGCCCGGCGTGACACCCGGACCGAAGGCGATCACCGGCACGTGCTCGCGGGTGTGGTCGGTGCCGGCCCGTGTCGGGTCGCAGCCGTGATCGGCCGAGATCACCACGACATCGCCCGGACGTAGAGCGCGCTCGAGCTCCGGCAGCCTGGCGTCGAACGCCTCGAGCGAGGCCGCATAGCCGGCTACGTCGCGGCGATGGCCGAAGAGCGTGTCGAAATCGACGAAGTTGGTGAAGATCAGCCCGCGGTCGCCGGCTTCCCGCGCCGCCTTCAGCGTGGCGTCGAACAGGGCCGCGTTGCCGTCCGCCTTGACCGTGCGGCTGATGCCCTGATGGGCAAAGATGTCGGCGACCTTGCCGACCGAGATGACCTCGCCGCCGCTGGCTTTCAGCCGGTCGAGCAGGGTGGGCTCGGGCGGCGGGGTGGCGTAGTCGCGGCGGTTGCCGGTGCGCTTGAAGCTGCCCGGCGCGCCGACGAAGGGGCGGGCGATCACCCGGCCGATCGTGTAGGCGTCGACCAGCTCCCGTGCGATCAGGCAGACTTCGTAAAGCCGGTCGAGGCCGAATGCCTGCTCGTGCGCGGCGATCTGGAACACGCTGTCGGCCGAGGTGTAGACGATCGGCTTGCCGCTCGCGAGGTGCTCGGTGCCGAGCTCGTCGATGATCTGGGTGCCGGAGGCGTGGCAGTTGCCGAGCACGCCGGGCAGCTTGGCGCGGGCGATCAGCGCCTCGATCAGGGCGGCGGGGAAGCTCGGATGCTCGGGCGGGAAGTAGCCCCAGTCGCTCATCACCGGCACGCCGGCCATCTCCCAGTGGCCGCTGGGCGTGTCCTTGCCGCGGCTCTGCTCGACGGCGTAACCCCAGGCGCCGGTGCAGGGAGCGCTGTCGGGCGTGGCACCGGTGCTGATGGCCGCGGCGTGGCCGAGGCCCAGCCGTCGCAGATTGGGGATGCGCAACGGACCCGTCCGCAGCCCCGCCTTGTCGGCCCGGCCGGCCGCGCAGGCCGCCACGATATGGCCGAAGGTGTCGCTGCCGGTGTCGCCGAAGCGCGGGGCATCGGCCGAGGCGCCGATGCCGAAGGAATCCATGACCAGCAGGAAGGCTCGGCGGCTCATGCGGCGATCCGGTCGCGGATGACCGGCGTCATGGCGGGAAGCGGGCCGATGATCGTGGCGGCGCGCAGCTCGGAGGCGGCGCGGTCGGCATCGGCCTCGCTGCGGGCGTGCACGATGGCCAGTGGCCGATCGCGGGTCAGCGGTTCGCCGGGTCCGCGGATATCGGTGAGGCCGACGGCAGGGTCGATGCCGTCCTCGGGCCGGCTCCGCCCGCCGCCCAGGCCCATGACGATGACGCCGTAGGCGCGCGCGTCGACCGAGGTGACATAGCCCTCGCGCCCGGCCAGCACCGGCCGGACCACGGGGGCGCGGGCCAGATGATTGTCCGGATGATCCATGAGATCCGAAGGTCCGCCCATTTCCGCCACCATCTTCGCAAACCGCTCGCCGGCAGCACCACTGGTCAGGGCCTTGTCGACGGCCGCCTGTGCCGTCCGATCATCGTCGGCCAGGCCGCCCAGAACAAGCAGCTCCGCCGCCAGCGCCCGGGTGACGCTGTCCAGCCGCGCATCGCGGTAGCTACCGGTGAGGTAGTTGATGGCCTCGCGCACTTCAACCGCGTTGCCGGCGCTGTTGCCGAGCACCCGGTTCATGTCGGTGAGCAGGGCCGTGGTGCGCAGGCCGGCGGCGTTGGCCACGCCCACGATGCTGCGGGCGAGCTCGGTCGCCTCCTCGTAGGGCGGGCAGAACGCGCCGGAGCCGAACTTCACGTCCATGACCAGGGCGTCGAGCCCGGCGGCCAGCTTCTTCGACAGGATGGAGGTGGTGATCAGCGGGATCGATTCGACGGCGCCGCTGATGTCGCGGATGGCGTAGAGGCGGCGGTCGGCCGGAGCGAGGTCGTCGGTCTGGCCGATGATGGCGCAGCCAGCCTGGCGGACCACCCGGCGGAAGCGGTCCGGCGTCGGCATGGGGTCGTAGCCGGGGATGGCCTGCAGCTTGTCGAGCGTGCCGCCGGTATGGCCGAGGCCGCGGCCGGAGATCATCGGCACCGCCCCGCCGCAGGCGGCGACAATGGGGGCGAGCATCAGGCTCACCTTGTCGCCGACGCCGCCGGTCGAGTGCTTGTCGAGGATGGGGCCGGGCAGGTCGGCGCCTTTCCAGTCCATGACCCGGCCGGAGGCCATCATGGCGCGGGTCAGGGTGACGCGCTCGTCCATGCTCAGGCCGCGGAAGAACACGGCCATGGCGAAGCCGGCGACCTGGGCGTCGGCGAGGCTGCCGTCGGTGATGCCGCGAACGATGAACTCGATCTCGGCGGTCGTGAGCGTGGCGCCGTCGCGCTTGCGGCGGATGATCTCCTGTGGGAACAGGCTGGCCATCAGCCGGCGTGGTTCTCGAGGAAGCCGTTGAGCAGGCGGCCGACATTGGCCGCGGCTTTGGCGGCCTCGCTCAGCGTCTCGGCGTGGCCGTGGGGCGCGCTGTCGCCCAGCCCGGCGGCGAAGTTGGTGATCACCGACAGCGCCGCCACGCGCAGGCCGCAATGCCGCGCGACGATGACTTCGGGGACGGTGGACATGCCGACCGCGTCACCGCCCAGCCGGGCGTAGGCGCGGATCTCGGCCGGCGTCTCGAAGGACGGCCCCAGACAGCCGACATACACCCCCTCGAACAGCCGGATCCCCAGCCGTTCAGCCGCGCGCCGCATGCGGTCGCGCAGCCCGGGATCGTAGGCATCTTCCAGTGTGGGAAAACGATCACCGTAGGCGTCGTCGTTGGGGCCGATCAGGGGGTTGCCGGGGATGAGATTGATGTGGTCGCTGACTGTCATCAGGCTGCCGGGCGGCATGTCGCGGCGCAGGCTGCCGGCGGCATTGGTGACCAGCAGCGTCTCGCAGCCCAGCCGCCTGAGCGTGCGCACGAAGATCTTGATGTCGTCATGGCGCATGCCTTCGTAGAGATGCACGCGCCCCTGCATGACAACCACCGGCACGCCGCCGAGGCGCCCCAGCACCATGCGGCCGGCATGGCCGCTCACCCCGCTCACGGGAAAGCCGGGCAGGTCGGCGTAGGGAATGACAAGCGGTGTCTTCACGCCGTCCGCCACGTCGCCGAGGCCCGAGCCGAGGATGATGGCGATCTCGGGCTTCTCAAAGCCGGCGCGAGAGGCGATCTGTTTTGCGACGTTCTGGGCGATATCGACGGTCATCTCAGTGGCCCAGGTTCTGCGGGCCGAAGAACAGCGGTGTCAGCTCCGCCAGGGTCATGGTTCGGCGAATTTCCCTGGCGTTTCCCATATGGACGGGCGTCTCGGGCCCGGCGAACTCCACAAGGCGCTGCCGGCAGCCGCCGCACGGCGTGCAGAGAGCCTCGCCACTGCCCAGCACCACGACCTCGACGATGCGCTTGTCCCCTGCCGTGACCATGGCGCCGATGGCCGAGCTTTCGGCGCATTGTCCCTGCGGATAAGCCGCGTTCTCGACATTGCAGCCGGCATAGAGCCGGCCGCTCTCCGCCCGCAGGCAGACACCGACGGCAAAGCGGGAGTAGGGAGCGTGGGCGTTGCCCATGGCGCGGCGCGCCAGGGTGATCATCTCGTCGAGCGAGCTCATCGTTCCTTCACGTACGGGATGCCGATCGCCCTGGGGGCAACGGCGCGGCCGACGAAACCGGCCAGCAACAGCACGGTCAGAACATAGGGCAACACCTGGATGAACTGAACCGGAATGACGCCGATCAGCGGCAACGCTGTGCCCTGCAGGCGGACCTGGATGGCGTCGGCAAAGGCGAAGAGCAGGCAGGCGATCAGGGTCGGCACCGGCCGCCACTTGCCGAAGATCAGCGCGGCCAGGGCGAGGTAACCCTTGCCGGCCGACATGTCGCGGATGAAGGCGGCATTGTGGGCGATCGACAGATAGGCGCCGGACAACCCGCAGAGCACTCCGCCCAACATCAGTGCCTGATAGCGCATGGCCGCGACGGAGATGCCGGCCGTGTCGACGGCGGCCGGGTTCTCGCCGACCGCGCGCAGGCGCAGGCCGAAACGGGTGCGGTAGAGCAGCCAGCCGACCAGCGGCACGGCGGCGGCGGCGATATAGACGAGGATGTTGTGGCCGCTGACGATCTCGGAATAGAGGGGGCCGATCACCGGAACGTCCTCGAGCGCCACGGCAAACGGCAGGTCGATCGGCACGAAACGGCCATCCCCGGAAAGCTGCGGCGTCTGGCCGCCGCGCTGGAACCACGCATTGCCGATCACGACGGTCAGGCCGGCGACCACGATGTTGAGCGCCATGCCGGAAACCACCTGGTTGCCGGCATGGGTGATGCAGGCATAGCCGTGGAGCAGGGCGAGCATGACCGAGACGCCGATGGCCGCCACGAGGCCGAGCCAGGCCGAGCCGGTGACCGCGGCGGCGGCGGCGGCGGCGAAGGCGGCCGCCAGCATCTTGCCTTCGAGGCCGATATCGACAACGCCGGAACGCTCGGCGAACAGGCCGCCCAGCGCCGCCAGGACCAGCGGCGCGGCGACGCGCAGGGTCGAATCCAGCAACAGGACAACGATCAGGAAGTATTCGCCCATGGCTCTAGCCCGTCGCCGCCGCCGCTCGCGGCCGGAAGAGGGCTGCCAGGCGGCGCCGGAACAGGTTCTCGAAGGCGCCGCACATCAGGATGATGAAGCCCTGGATGGCGACGATCATCTCGCGGGTCAGCTTCGGCATCTCGAACGACACCTCGGAACCTCCCTGATACAGCGCGCCGAAGAGGATGGCGGCGAGGATGATGCCGATCGGGTGATTGCGGCCCATCAGGGCGACCGCGATGCCGACGAAGCCGGCCCCGCCGGTGAAGTTGAGCAGCAGGCGATGCTGCACCCCCATGATCTCGTTGAGCGCCACGAAGCCGGCGAGCGCGCCCGAGATGGTCATGGCCAGGATGATGGTGCGCGCAGGCGCCACACCGCCATAGATCGCCGCGTCCTCGTTGAGGCCGAGGGCGCGCAGCCGATACCCCCAGCGCGTATGCCAGACATAGACCCAGAAGGCGACGCAGCAGATCAGGGCCCAGATGAAGGAGAGGTTGAGCGGCGAGTGGCTGATCTCCACGCCCAGCCTGTCCATGATGACATGCGCATGCGGCAGCCAGGCCGACGGCTCGAACTCGCGCGTCTCGGGCGATTGCTGGCCCGGCTTGATCATCACGTTGACCAGCAGGTAGGTCATCACCGCCGAGGCGATGAAGTTGAACATGATCGTGGTGATGACGATGTGGCTGCCGCGCTTCGCCTGCAGATAGGCCGGGATGAAGGCCCAGCCGGCGCCGAATGCCGCCGCCGCCAGGATGGCCAGCGGCAGCACCAGGATGAACGGCATGCCGCCAAGGCCGAGGCAGAGCAGCCCGACGCCGAGCCCGCCGATATAGGCCTGGCCTTCGGCGCCGATATTGAACAGGCCGGCGTGGAAGGCGATGGCGACGGCGAGCCCGGTGAAGATGAAGTTGGTGGCGTAGTAGAGCGTGTAGCCGATGGCTTCGGAATTGCCGAAGGCGCCGATCACCAGCAGCTTCAGCGCTTCCAGCGGATCGGCGCCCAGCAGCCAGATGAGGATCGCCGAGACCAGCAGTGCCGCCGCGAGATTCAGCGCCGATAGGGCGATGTTGCCGACCGAAGCCGGTGTGCCGCCGCCCTTCGAGCTCCCGCTGCTCACGCCGCCTCCGATCGGATGCCGGCCATCATCAGGCCCACCGTGCGCTCGTCGGCCTCCTGCGGACTCAGCTCGCCGACCAGGATGCCGTCGAACATCACCAGCACCCGGTCGGAGAGGGACAGGATCTCGTCCAGCTCCACCGAGACGAGCAGGATGCCCTTGCCGGCGTCGCGCAGTGCCACCAGCCGCTTGTGAATGAACTCGATGGCCCCGATGTCGACACCCCGCGTCGGCTGGCCGACCAGCAAGACGTCGGGGTTATGGTCGACCTCGCGGGCGACGATGATCTTCTGCTGGTTGCCGCCGGAGAAGGCAGAGGTCGGCAGGTTCACGTCCAGCGGCCGGACGTCGTACTCCGCCATCTGGCGTCCGCACTCGCGCGAGACGATGCGGCGGTCGAGGATGATGTTGCGGTTGTACGGCGCGTCGTCGTGATAGCCGAGGATGGCGCTCTCGCTGGCGGCGAAATCGGCGACCAGCCCCATGCGCTGGCGGTCCTCCGGCACGTGGCCGAGGCCGAGGCGCCGCATGCCCTTGGCGGTGCGGACCGCCGCGTCGGCCGTGATATCGACGCCTTTCCAGCTCAGCCGGCCATCGGTGACCGGCCGGATGCCGGCCAGGGCTTCGAGGAGTTCGGACTGGCCGTTGCCGGCGACCCCGGCGATGCCGACGATCTCGCCGCGGCGGACCTGGAAGGAGACGCCCTTGACCCGCTCCACGCCGGTTGAATCGCGGACGCGAAGGTCGCTGACATCGAGGACCACCTCGCCGGGCTTGGCCGGCGTCTTGTCGACACGCAGCAGCACCTTGCGGCCGACCATGAGCTCGGCCAGCGCTTCCTTGGTCGTGCTGGCGGTGGCCACCTCGGCGACGACCTCGCCGCGCCGGACCACGGTCACCGTGTCGGTGACGTCGAGGACCTCGCGCAGCTTGTGGGTGATCAGGATGACCGTCTTTCCCTCGGCCTTGAGGGCCCGGAGGATGCGGAAGAGATGGTCCGCCTCCTGCGGCGTCAGAACGCCGGTTGGCTCGTCAAGGATGAGGATCCGCGCGCCGCGATAGAGCGCCTTGAGAATCTCCACCCGCTGGCGCTGACCCACCGTCAGGTCGGCGATTGTCGCGTTGACGTCGACCTCGAGATGGTAGTCGCGACCGAGCTTCTCGAGCTCGGCCCGCGCCCGGGCGAGGGAGGTGTCGATGCGGAAACTGTCCTCGGCGCCGAGCACGACGTTTTCCACGACGGTGAACGTCTCCACCAGCATGAAATGCTGATGGACCATACCGATACCGGCGCGCAGGGCGTCCTGGGGGCTGCGGAAGCGCTGCGGCTGTCCGTCGACGCGGATCTCGCCGCTGTCGGGCCGGTGGTAGCCGTAGAGGACCCCCATCAGCGTCGATTTGCCGGCGCCGTTCTCGCCGATGATGCCGTGGATCGTGCCGCGCCGGACGACGAGGGAGATGTTGCGGTTGGCGTGAACCGGTCCGAACCGCTTGTCGATGCCGCGCGCCTCGAGGGCGGGCGAGCGGGAGGCGATGGCTCCGGGAACTGCCGCTGTCATCGCATCCGCTCGCCCTGCCGTCGGCTACTTCGCCATGAAGTCCGTGACCTTGATCTTTCCGGCGATGATATCGGCCCGCGCCGCGTCGAGCTTCTGCTTCATCTCGGCGCTGATCAGGTTCTTGTTGTGATCGTCAATCGCGTAGCCAACGCCTTCCTCCGCCAGGCCGAGAACCTGCAGGCCAGGCTTCCAGCTGCCGTCGCGCGCCGTCTTGAAGGCGTTATAGACCGCCAGGTCGACCCGCTTGACCATCGAGGTGAGGATCGTGCCCGGCTGGATGTGGTTCTGGTTGCTGTCGACGCCGATGGCGAACTTGCCCTTGTCCTTGGCCGCCTGCAGCACGCCGAGGCCGGTGGCGCCGGCGGCGGCGTAGACCACGTCGGCGCCACGGTCGAACTGGCTGCGCGCCAGCTCGCCGCCGCGTGTCGGGTCGTTCCAGGCGGCCGGCGTGGTGCCGGTCATGTTCTGGAAGATCTCGATGCGCGGGTTGACGTACTTGGCGCCCTCTTCATAGCCGAGGGCGAATTTGCGGATCAGCGGGATGTCCATGCCGCCGACGAAGCCGAGCTTGCCGGTCTTCGAGGTAAGGGCGGCGGCCATGCCGACCAGGAAGGAGCCTTCGTGCTCCTTGAAGACGATCGACTGGACGTTCGGCTTGTTCACGACCGCATCGATGATGGCGAATTTGACGTTGGGGAATTCACCCGCGACCTTTTCCAGGCCCGAGGCCTGGGCGAAGCCGATACCGACGACGATCGTGCCGCCGCGCCGGGCCATGTTGCGTAGCGCTTGCTCGCGCTGGGCCTCGTTGGTGACCTCGAAATCGCGATAGGCAATGCCGGTCTCGCGCTTGAAGCGCTCGGCGCCGTTGTAGGCCGCCTCGTTGAACGACTTGTCGAACTTGCCGCCCATGTCGAAGACGACGGCGGGGCTGGTGTCCTGGGCCATAGCCGGGGCGCTGACAAGCGCCGCGAGGCCGAGGCCGAAAAGTGCCGAAAGGGCCGGTTTCATGCCGAATTCTCCCTGTTTATCGTTCCTGGCAGTGCAACAGATTAATGGGGTCCGCAGGGCGTAGACAGCGGAATCTCTGCGCCGGCGCCTTCTACCCGGCCGGTGGCTGGGATAGGCTGCGGCCGGACGATTGCGGGAGAGAGCCTTTGATGCCGATACGCCACCGGTTCCGCTTCGGGAGCTTGCTTGCGCTCGTACTGGTTTTCGCCGTGTCGGCATCGGCGTTTGCCCAGAAGGCGACCGTCACGTTCCTGCACATCAACGACGTCTACGAGATCAGCCCGAAGCAGGGTCGGGGCGGGTTCGCCCCGCTGATGACGCTGCTGAAGCAGGAGCGCGCCAGGGCGCCCGCGGCGATTACCACCCTGGGAGGCGATCTCATCCACTCGTCCATGATGTCGGGCATCACCAAGGGCGCGCACATGATCGAGCTGACCAACGCGATCGGCATGGACGTCGCGGTCGTCGGCAACCACGAATTCGGCTACGGCCCGGAGGTCTTCAGGCAGCGCGTCGCGGAATCACGCTACCCCTGGCTCGGCACCAATATCCTGGAGACCGATGGCCGGATCTTCGGCCAGCTGGTCCCTGTCCTGACACGCAAGGTGGGCGACATCACGGTCGGCTTCTTCGGCGTGCTGACATCCGAGACGTCGCATATGTCGTTGGCGGGAGACACGGTGAAGTTCGCTCCCGTCCTGGAGACGGCGCGCGCGGCGGTGAAGCAGTTGCGCGACGGCGGCGCCGACCTCGTCGTGGCCATGACCCATTTGAGCCTGTCCGAAGATCGCGATCTGGTGCGCGAGGTGAAGGGGATCGATGTCGTCTTGGGCGGTCACGACCATGATCCGGTGCTGATCCACGAAGGCGGCGCGCTGATCGTCAAGTCCGGCTACGACGCTCACTATCTTGGCGTGATTCACATCGAAGTGGAGAAGACGCAAGGGCCGCGCGGGCCGCAGACCCGTGCGCTGCCTCGCGAGTACCGTATGGTCTCGACCGCCGGCGTGCCCCCGGACCCCGAGATCGCCGCGCTCGTGAAGGCGCTCGAGGACCGGCACATCGCCGAGCTGGAGGTGCCGATCGGCAAGGTCGGTGTGGCGCTCGACTCCCGCCGCGGCGTCATGCGTCGCTCGGAAAATGCGATGGGCAACATGATGACGGACGCCATCCGCGAGTCCGTCAAGGCCGATGTCGGCATCAGCAACGCCGGCGGGTTTCGCGGCGACCGCGCCTACGAGGCGGGAATGACGCTGACCCGCAAGGATGTGCTGGCCGAGCTGCCCTTCGGCAACGTGGTCTGTCTGCTGGAGCTGACGGGAGCCGACCTGCGCATGGCCCTAGAAGAAGGCGTGAGTCAGGTCGAGGACGGCGCCGGCCGCTTTCCCCAGATCTCCGGCATGACATTCGTCTTCGATGCAAGGCGGCCGAAGATGAACCGGATCGTCTCGGTCGAAGTCGGCGGCAAGCCGCTCGATCCGCAGGCGAGCTACCGGGTGGCTGCCAACGAGTTTATCGCCGCCGGCCATGATGGCTACGCCTCCTTGAAGAAGGGTAAATCGATTATCGATGCCAGCGCCGCCGCGCTGATGGCGACAGTTGTCATGGACTACATTGCGGACAAAGGGACGATCGCCCCTGCCGTCGAAGGCCGTATCGTCGAGTTGAAGTGAAGGTTGGGAGAAGCACAAGCCGATGAAGAACGTCACCGTCGTCAATCACCCCCTGGTGCAGCACAAGCTGACCGCCATGCGGCGCAAGGAGACTCAGCCGCCGGAATTCAGGCGGCTGCTGCGCGAGATCAGCGTCCTGCTCGCCTACGAGGTGACCCGCGACCTGAAGCTGGCGTCCACGCCGATCGAGACGCCGCTGGTCGCCATGCAGGCGCCCTCGCTGGTCGGTCCGCGACCCTGCCTCGTATCGATCCTGCGCGCCGGCAACGGCCTGCTCGAGGGCATGCTCGACCTGTTGCCGGAGGCGGCGGTCGGTCATATCGGCATCTACCGCGACCACGATACGCTGGCGGCGGTCGAATACTACTTCAAGGTCCCGAGCGACATCGCCCAGCGCCTGGTCATCGTCACGGATCCCATGCTGGCCACCGCCAACTCCTCCACGGCTGCGATCGAACGGCTGAAGAAGGCCGGGGCGAAGGACATCCGCTATGTCTGCCTGCTGGCCGCTCCAGAAGGTATCAAGGCCTTTCAGGCTGCTCATTCCGACGTGCCGATCTATACGGCGGTCATCGACGAGAAGCTGAACGAGCGCGGCTACATCGTGCCGGGCCTGGGCGACGCCGGCGACCGGCTCTACGGCACCAAATAGCCGCGCGGGCGTTCTTACGGCATCCGTTCGAGGAGATCCGCATGGCCTCCAACCCGTCCGCGTCCCAGGTCGAGGCGCTCGAGATACCCGCGGCCGGTACCCGGCTTCTGCCGCTGCTGGTCTATCGCCAGGTCCTGCCGCTGGATGGCGATACGGCGTCCGCGTGCGAAACGCTGTTTGCCCGGCACGGCTGGGGCGGGGGCTGGCGCAACGGAATCTTCTCATACGACCATTTCCACGCCACGACGCATGAGGTTCTGGGCATCGCGCGCGGGCGGGTGCGGGTGCGCTTCGGTGGCGATGCCGGTATCGAGGCGGAGGTGTCGGCGGGTGACGTTGTGGTGATCCCGGCCGGTGTCGCGCACCGCAATCTCGGCGCCAGCCGCGATCTTCTGGTCGTCGGCGCCTATCCCGAGGGCCGCGATCCGGATCGCAACACCGGTACCCCGGACCAGAGCCCGCTTGCCGCCGAGGAGATCAGACGCGTGCCGATGCCGAGCGCAGACCCTGTCTACGGACAGGACGGTCCGTTGCGTAAGCGCTGGAGTGCAGCTCGCGGGGCTTGAGGTTCACCCGAGTTCGAACGTCGTAATCCCGAAGACGCCGCGGCGGTTGATGATCGGCGCCGGGCCGGAATACATGCGCGCCGTCTCGAACACGGGCTTGAGGTCGAGATTGTCGGCCAGGCGCTGCGCGGTGATGTTGGGCTCGGGCGTGTCGATGAAGAGCGAGGCGCCCACGGCCTGCTCGGCCAGCTTGAGCAGCAGGGCCTCGGCAGCGGATTCGTCATCGGCGAAAAGCGGGCCGATCTTGTAGCCCTCGCGGCAGGGGCGGATCACCCCATAGCCGGCCAGCGTGCCGTTGCGCTGCAGGCCGATCGCCGAGGTTCCCGGCCGCGTCGTCCACAGCCGCAGGAAGGCCGGCCGCGGGGCGGGGAAGTGCTTGCGGTCATAGGCGTCCAGGGCGGCGGCCGAAACCTCGCTGAGCGGCACGATCGCCCCGGCATGACGGTTCGGCCGCGGCAGCGTGCCGCTGAGCCGGCCGCCGTAGCGGATGTTGTTCCAGGCCAGGGTGAAGCCGGATTTCTGGTAGTTCGCCTGCTGCGCCACGACACCGTCGAGGCCGATGACGCAGCCATTGGCCCGCTTGAGAGCGGCTTGCCAGGTCTTGAACCCGTAGCCGCGCCCGCGGAACTCCTTCTTGACGATGTAGAAGCCGAGGAAGGCAAAGTCGCCGGGATAGGTGACGATGGAGATGCAGCTCACCGGCTCGCCGTTGCGCTCGCCGACCAGGAACCCGTCGGGATCCGGCGCCAGAAAGCACGGCGCATCATGATTCCCGGGGTTCCAGCCTTCGGCGGCCGCCCAATCGATCGCCAGCGCCAGATCGTCCGGCCCCATGGTGCGCAGGCTGAGATCTTCCGGCGCCGTCATGCACTCCCCCTGTCACCCGGTCTTTGTCTATCCGCGCGGTTCAAGCCCGAAGGCCTCCGCGATCAGTTCGTACGACCGTACCCGGGCGCTAAAATCGTAGCAAATCGAGACGATGACAAGCTCCTCGACGCCGTAGAGCTCGGCCAGCTCGAGGAGGCGGGCTTTGACGCTGGGCGGATCGCCGATCACCTGCCGGCGGCGGTTGAAGGCGACGCGCCGCCGCTCGGGCTCGCTGTAGGGGTAGGCCAGCGCGTCCTCGACGCGCGGGATCGGCGTGATCTCGCCGAGATCGAGCCGCAGCCGCCACAGATCGCGGCTGGCGGCGAGGCGTTGCGCCTCGGCGTCGGTTTCGGCGCAAAGTACGAAGACGCCGATGCTGCCCGCCGGCTGGGCCAGCCAGGGAGAGGGGCGGAAGGTTTCTCGGTAGGCGGCCATGACCTCCGGTCCGCCGCGGTCGGTGATGAAATGGGCGAAGGAGAAGGCGCAGCCGAAATGCGCGGCGTAGGCGGCACTCTGGTCGCTCGAGCCGAGCAGCCAGAGGTCCGGCCTGGTCTCGCCCGAGGGCATGGCGCGGATGCCGGCGAAGGGATGGCCGGAGGCCGGCCCGTCGCCAAGATAGGTGATGAGGTCGGAAATCTGCTGCGGGAAGTATTCGATGCCCAGCGCGCCGGGCCCGTGCTGCAGGGCGGCGGCGGTGCGCTGGTCGCTGCCCGGAGCCCGGCCGATACCGAGGTCGATGCGGCCCGGATAGAGCGCCTCCAGCACGCGGAAATTCTCGGCAACCTTGAGGGCGCTGTAGTGACTGAGCATCACACCCCCGGACCCGATACGCATGGTCTGGGTTTCGGCGGCGACGCGGGCGATGAGCACCTCGGGTGCGGTACCGGCCAGCCCGGCGGAACTATGGTGCTCGGCCAGCCAATAGCGGTGATAGCCCAGCCGCTCGGTGGCCCTGGCCAGCTCGACCGTCTCGCGGATCGCCTGGGCCGGGGTTCCCCCTTCGCGGATGGGAGATTGGTCAAGGACGCTGAGGATCACTCCGGCTGCTCGCGGGTCTTGAGGAAGCGGATCTTCGGCCAGTTTTCCTGGGTGTAGTTGAGTTCCCAGCTGTTGCGGGCCAGGAAGACCGGCGCGCCGTCGCGGTCCTCCGCCAGCGAGCCGGTGTTGGCCTCGATGAAGCGCTTGAGCTCGGCCGGGTCGTCGCAATGCACCCAGCGTGCGTACTCGAAGGGCGCCGGCTCGAATCCTGCCTTGACGTCGTACTCGTTGGCGATGCGCGAGGACAGAACCTCGAGCTGCAGCTCGCCGACCACGCCGACGATCCATTGCGAGCCGATCATCGGCTTGAAGAGCTGCGACACGCCTTCCTCGGCCAGGTCCTCGAGTCCCTTGCGAAGGTGTTTCACCCGCATCGGATCGGCGAGCTGCACGCGACGCAGGATCTCCGGCGCGAAGCTCGGGATGCCGGTGACGCGCAGATTCTCGCCCTCGGTCAGCGTATCGCCGATGCGCAAGGTGCCGTGGTTGGGAATGCCCAGGATGTCGCCCGGCCAGGCCTCGTCGGCCAGGGCGCGCTCTCGCGCCAAGAAGAAGACCGGGCTGCTGACGCTGATCGCTTTGCCGGTGCGCACGTGGTGCAGCTTCATGCCGCGGCGGAACTTGCCGGCGCACAGGCGCACGAAGGCAATGCGGTCCCGGTGGTTGGGATCCATGTTCGCCTGGATCTTGAAGACGAAGGCCGCGACCTTCGGCTCGGAGGGCTGGATGGGCCGCGGCTTGGCCGGCTGCGACACGGGCGGTGGGGCGAACTCGGCAAGGCCGCCAAGCAGCTCCTGCACGCCGAAATTCTTGAGTGCGCTGCCGAAGAAGATCGGCGTCAGGTGACCCTGGCGATAGGCCTCGCGATCGAATTCGGGGCAGGCGGCGCGTACCAGTTCGACCTCTTCCTTCAGCTTGGCGAGCGCCGCTTCGGGCAGCTTCGCGGCGAGGAGAGGGTCGTCGAGGCCGGAGCACTCGACCGCCTCGGTGACGCGGTCGCCGCGGCCGGGATCGAAGAGCAGCAGCCGGTCACGCAGCAGGTCGTAGCAGCCTTTGAAATCGGCGCCCATGCCGATCGGCCAGGTGACCGGCGTCACGTCGAGGGCGAGGGTCGATTCGATTTCGTCCATCAGCTCGAACGGGCTGCGCGCCTCGCGGTCCATCTTGTTGATGAAGGTGATGATCGGCACGTCACGCAGGCGGCAGACCTCGAACAGCTTGCGGGTCTGGGCTTCGATGCCCTTGGCGGCGTCGATCACCATGACTGCGGAATCGACCGCGGTCAGCGTGCGATAGGTGTCCTCGCTGAAATCCTGGTGGCCCGGCGTATCGAGCAGATTGAAGGTGCGCTCGTCATACTCGAAGGTCATCACCGAGGCGGTGACCGAGATGCCGCGCGCCTGCTCGATGGCCATCCAGTCGGAGCGCGCACGCCGGCGTTCGCCACGCGCCTTGACGGCACCCGCCTCCTGCACGGCGCCGCCGAAGAGCAGCAGCTTCTCGGTCAACGTCGTCTTGCCGGCGTCTGGGTGTGAGATGATGGCGAAGGTGCGGCGGCGCTCGGCCGGGGTCAGGCTCGCAGCGGCGGCGGAATCAGGCATGTTTATGCGGCACTTTCCTGGTCGAGAGCGGCCTGCGCTTCCAGCCACTGGTCTTCGGCGGCGGCGAGACGGGTAGCGATCTCGCCCTGCCGGCGCGACAGCTCGGCGGCCTTCTTCTTGTCGCTGTAGGTTTCGGGCGCGGCCAGCTCTTTCTCCAACGACGTCTTCTCGGCGTTGAGCCTGGTGACCAGCGCCTCGGCCTCCTGGGCGCGCTTCTTCAGCGGACCGAGGGATTCGCGCTTCTGCGCTCCATCGCGCCGGTCGTTCTTGCGGGACTTGCCGCCGCTACCGCCGCCGCGAGCGCGCTCGGAGAGAGTGAGTCTCTCATAGGCGTCGAGATCGTCGTCGAAGGGCGTGACCTTGCCTTCCGCGACCAGCCACAGCCGGTCGGCGGTCAGCTCGACCATGTGGCGGTCATGGCTGATCAGGATCACGGCACCCTTGTAGTCGTTGAGCGCCTCGACCAGCGCCTCGCGCGCCTGGATATCGAGATGGTTGGTTGGCTCGTCGAGCACCAGCAGGGACGGAGCGTCGTGGGTAATGAAGGCGAAGTTCAGCCGCGCCCGCTCGCCGCCGGACAGGTCGCCGATCTTCACGTTCGCCTTTTCCTGGGCGAAGCCGAAGCTGCCGAGCCGGGCGCGCACCTGTTCCGGCTTCGCGTCCTTCATGACCCGGCTCATGGCGATGAAGGGGGTAGCCTCGGCGTCCATGTCTTCGATCTGGTGCTGGGCGAAGAAGCCGCAGGTCACTTTGGTGGCCCGCGTTACCCGACCACCGGTCGGCTGGAGCCTGCCGACGATCAGCTTGGCCAGCGTGGACTTGCCGTTGCCGTTGGCGCCCAGCAGCGCGATGCGGTCGTCGGGGTCGAGGCGCTGGTTGAGGCCCGTGAGGATCGGCTTGCCAGGCTCGTAGCCCACCGAAACGTCGTCGAGGGTGATCAGGGGCGGGCGCAGCTCACGCGGCTCGGGGAAGTTGAAGACCACCGACGGATCCTCGCGCGGAACTGCCACGGGGGCGAGCTTCTGCAGCATCTTGAGCTTGCTCTGGGCCTGGCGCGCCTTGCTGGCCTTGGCGCGGAAACGGTCGACGAAGCTCTGAAGATGGGCCCGCTGATTGGTCACCCGCGCAGCCTCGGCGGCGAGCTGCATGCGCTGCTCCTCGCGCACCCGCTCGTAGAAATCGTAGTTGCCCGAGTAGAGCGTCAGCTTGCGGTCGTCGAGATGCAGGATATGCGTGACGCAGGTATTGAGGATGTTGCGGTCATGGCTGACCAGCACGAGGGCGTTGGGCCAGACCTTTAGATACGATTCGAGCCATAGCGCCGCCTCGAGATCGAGGTGGTTGGTTGGCTCGTCGAGCAGCAGCAGATCGGGGCGCGAGAACAGCACCGAGGCCAGTGCCACGCGCATGCGCCAGCCGCCGGAGTAGCTCGACAGCGGCCGGTTCTGCATCGGTTCGTCGAAACCGAGGCCGGCGAGGATCGAGGCCGCGCGCGCCGGAGCGGCGTGGGCATCGATGTCGTTCAGCCGGTCGTGGATCTCGCCGATCCGGTCGAGGTTTTCCGTCGTTTCGGATTCGGCGAGCAAGGCGGCCCGCTCGGTGTCGGCGGCCAGCACGGCTTCGATCGGGGTGATGTCGCCGCCCGGGGCCTCCTGCGCCACCACACCCACCCGCCAGCGCCGGGGAATCTCGATCTCGCCGGTCTCGGCGTGCAGCTCGCCGAGGACCAGGCCGAGCAGGGTCGATTTGCCGGCGCCGTTGCGTCCGACCAGGCCCACGCGTCGTCCGGCTGGAATCTGGGCGGTGGCCTTTTCCAGCAGCAGGCGGTCGCCGACGCGGTACGTGAGGTCCGTGATCGTGAGCATGGGAGGCGGGGTGATAGCACAGACGGGCGGCTATCTCACCTGCTCTCTTGGTGCTTCGCGGTGGTTCTAAGTCGCTGTAAAAAAGACTCAATAAGCGGCTTCTGGCCCTTCAGGATCTTGCGTGAAGCGGTGGTTGGATTGAACCAGCCCGCGCGATCAACCTCGGGAAATTCGGCCTGCCTGCCGGAGTGTGGCGGCCATTCCAGGGTGAAGGTGTTGCTGGCGAGGGTTGTCGTGTCGGCATCGCCCTCCGCTGCCCAGGCAAGCACGGTCTTGCCGCCGGGTTGCTTGAACGCCCCGAGTTCGAGGAACGGTCCCTCTGCCGTGAAGCCCGTTTCCTCGCGGAACTCGCGTCGGGCGGCCGTGAGCGGATCTTCGCCCGGTTCGACCAGACCTTTGGGTAAGGTCCAGGCCCCGTCGTCCTTGCTCTTCCAGAACGGCCCGCCGGGATGGACCAGCAGCAATTCCAGGGTCCGGCCGCGGTGGCGATAGAGCAGGATGCCTGCGCTTTGCTTGGCCATGATCTGCGATCTTAGCGGGTGTCGTCTGACATCCGGTGGGCGATAAAGGGCGAAAGGAGAAGGACCTATTTTCGACTGGCTGTCGCCCGCCGCCGGCATCTACTGCGCTGTCGTGCTGATACTTTCCTACGGTGTCCGCGGCACCGCAGGGTTTGGCAGCGTCGTGGCCATGCCGCTGCTGGCGCTGGTCGTGCCGATGAAGATCCTCGTCCCGGCCTGGACGCTGATGGGCATCGCGTCATCGATCACGGTGCTGGGCCGCGACCGTCACGCCATTGCCTGGCGCGAGACGCGGCGCCTGATCCCGGGCTGCCTGGTCGGTATCGCTGTCGGTCTCTATGTCTTCACCGCGCTCGATACCAACAGTCTGGCCCGCGGCTTCGGCACTGTCGTGGTGCTCTACGGGCTCTATGCGCTGTGGGCGAGCTTCCGAACAAAGACGACATCGGGGCTGCCGCCGAAACTGCTGGGCCATGCCTGCGGCGCCCTGGGCGGGGTGACGGGCGCCACCTTCGGTACCATGGCCAGCCTGTTCTTCGCCATCTACCTGGATGTCCTGCGCCTCGGCAAGGTCGAGTTCCGGGCGACCATGTCGGCCCTGCTGCTGACCCTGGGCGTCGTACGCGGGGCGGGCTACTACGCGGTCGGCGAGTTCAGCCTCGAAGCGCTGCTGCTGTTCGCGACCGGTGTACCGCTGATGCTGCTGGGTATGGTTCTCGGTGACCGTGTCCATACCCGGATCAACGAGGGCCATTTCCGGCGCCTTGTCTGCCTCGTGCTGATCGTCAGCGGCCTGCCCCTGATCCTGCGTTAGAGCCCGGTCCGGCCCGGGCCGGATCCGGCGGGGTGACCGCGGTCACAGCCGTAACCCCTTTAATGCCCTAACGCTTTCTTCCGGTCCGCCCGTCGGCTATCGTCGCCGGCGGCGGCAATCCTGGGGGCTCGCCGGCCGGTCCGGCCGCTTGTGTATCGATGGAAACCAACCTTCACCGCTACGTCTGGACGCACTCGCGCCGCGAGACCAGCATCCTGATTCTGCTGACGCTGATCTCGCTGCCGATCTACTATGTCACGCTCGACATCCCGAAGAACATCTTCAACCAGGGCATCCTGGGCAAGAACGTCACCTTCCCCAAGGAGGTCTTCGGCATCCCGCTCGAGCAGGTCGGCTATCTCTTCTGGCTCTGCTTCCTGTTCTTCCTCTCGGTGCTGATCAACGGCGGCATCAAGCAGTACATCAACACCTACAAGGGCCGCCTGGGCGAGCGGCTGCTGCGCCGGCTGCGCTACGAGCTGGTCTCGCGCATCATGCGCTTCCCGCTGCCGCATTTCCGCAAGGTCTCGTCGGGCGAGCTGATCCCGATGATCACCGCCGAGGTCGAGCCGCTCGGCGGCTACATGGGCGACGCCTACGCCCAGCCGCTGATCCAGGCCGGCACGCTGCTGACCATCGCCACCTTCCTGTTCATCCAGAACTGGATCATGGGCATCGCGGCGATCGTCTTCTTCCCGCTGCAGGGCTGGATCATCCCCAAGATGCAGCGCAAGGTGAACCAGCTCGGCAAGGAGCGGGTGCGCGCCATGCGCAAGGTCTCCGAGCGCATCGGCGAGGCGGTGGCCGGCGCCCAGGAGATCCACGCGCACGGCACCTCGACCTACGAACGCGCCGATTTCTCCGACCGTCTCGGCAAGGTCTTCGGCATCCGCTTCCAGATCTACATCCGCAAGGGGCAGGTCAAGTTCCTCAACAACTTCCTCAACCAGATGGCGCCGCTGATGTTCTATTCGCTCGGCGGCTACCTGGTGATCCAGGGCGACCTGACGGCGGGCGCGCTGGCCGCGGCGCTGACGGCGCACAAGGACATGTCGGCGCCGTGGAAGGAGCTGCTCGACTACTACCAGCAGACCGCCGATTCCAAGATCAAGTACGAGCAGGTCACCGAGCAGTTCAAGCCCGAGAACATGTTCGAGGAGGCGTTGCAGGCGCCGGTCACCGAATCGCCCAAGCCGCTGCAGGGCGACATCGTGGCCAACAACCTCGTGGTGCTCGAGGACGGCGCCGTGCGGCTGCTCGACGGGATCAACTTCGCCATCAAGGCGGGCGAGAAGGTCGCGGTGGTCGGGCGCGCGGGCGGTGGCAAGGAGGCCCTGGCGCGCGCGCTGGCGCGGCTCTATCTGCCGAGCGGCGGCAAGCTGACCTACGGCGGCGTTGACGCCCTGACCCTGCCGGAACCGGTCGTTGGTGCGCGCGTCGGCTACGTGGCGCAGGATTCGTACCTGTTCTCGGCCAGCGTGCGCGACAACATCCTCTACGGCCTGCGCCAGCGGCTGGTGGGTCCGCGCGAGCGCGAGGCGGCCCTGGAGGCCGAGCGGCAGAAGGCGCTCGCCGAATCCCGGCGCGCCGGCAATCTCGATCTCGATTCCGAGGCGGACTGGGTCGACCTGGCGGTCGGCGGTGTGGGTGAGCCCGACAAGCTGACCCCGCGCCTGGTCGAGGTGCTGATGGCCGTCGATCTGGAGGAAGATGTCTTCCAGCTCGGCCTGCGCGGCACGATCAATCCCAAGCTGCATCCGCAGATCGCCGAGCGCATCCTCGAGGCGCGCAAGGCGCTGCTGCAGCGCCTGGCCGACGCCTCGGGCGACGCCAGCCTGCGCAACCTGATCGAGCCGTTTCATCCCGAGCGCTACAACACCAACGCCACCCTGGCCGAGAACCTGCTGTTCGGCACGCCGATCCAGCCGGCCTTCGAGGTGGACAGGCTCGCCGTCAACTACGCCGTGCTCAAGGTCCTGGACCAGGTCGGCCTCACCGAGATGCTGGTCAAGGCCGGCCGCGAGGTCGCCGCGGAAATGGTCGAAATCTTCGCCGACCTGCCGCCCGACCACGAGTTCTTCACCCAGTTCAGCTTCATCTCCTCCGACGATTTGCCGGAGTTCCAGGCCATCCTGGCCCGCGCCGCGCGCGAGGGCACGCCGATGTTGCCCGAGGACCGGGCGAAGCTGATGACCCTGCCGTTCAAGATCATCCAGACCCGCCATCGTCTCGACGTGCTGACCGACGAGCTGAAGGCGAAGGTGCTGGAGGCGCGTAAGGCGCTGCATGACAGCGATGACCCGGTGGTCAAGGTCGGCGTCGAGTTCTTCGAGCCCGACAGCTACAACGCCGCCGCAACCATCCAGGACAACATCCTGTTCGGCAAGCTGGCCTACGGCCAGGCCAAGGCGAGCGCCCGGGTCGGCAAGCTGATCGAGGCGATCGTCAACGAGACTAATCTGCGTCCGACCATCGTCGAAGTCGGCCTGGAGTTCCAGGTGGGTATTGCCGGGGCGCGTCTGGGCGCCGCGCAGCGCACCAAGGTCGCCATCGCCCGCTGCCTGATCAAGCGTCCGGACTTGCTGATCGTCAACGAGGCGACCGCGATCCTCGACGCGCAAGGCCAGGCGCGCACGCTCGATGGCGTCCTCAAGGAAGGTGAGGGGCGTACTCTCGTCTGGGTGCTGCACAACCCCGCGGTGGCCGGGCGGTTCGATCGCGTGCTGGTCGTGGGTGAGGGCCGTGTCCTTGAATCAGGGCCGGCGGGCGATCTGCAGAAATCAGGAAGCGTGTTCGCCGAACTGGCAAACGCGGCGGCGTAAGCAAGGCGGAGGAGGCAGACATGTCGATCAAGGAAGAAGTCGAGGTCCTGCGCAACATCCCGCTCTTCGCCAAGCTCGAGCCGGCGAAGCTCAAGCTGCTGGCCTTCACCAGCGAGCGGCTGACTTACGAATCCGGCCAGCCGCTGTTCCAGCAGGGCGACCCCGGCGATGCCGCCTACATCGTCATGGAGGGAGCGGCCGACGTCATGATCAACACGCCCAAGGGCCAGGTGAAGGTGGCGACCCTCGGCCGTCACGCCATCATCGGCGAGATCGCCATCCTCTGCGACGTGCCGCGCACCGCGACCGTGGTGGCCAACCAGCACACTGTCACCCTGAAGATCAACAAGGAGACGTTCTTCCGCCTGGTGACGGAGTTCCCGCAGATGTCGGTCGAGATCATGCGCGAGCTGGCGCGCCGGCTGGAGAAGACGAATGAGCAACTCCGCCAGGCCGTGGCCAAGGCGGGCAGCTGACGTTCAGGCAAACAGGCTGAGAAGCCCGCCGGACTTGCTGGAGTTGCCGCGGCCGGCCTGCTGGTAGGCGGCGATCGGCCCATTGGCCGCGTTCTCACCCGTTCCGATGCCGGAAGCGCCACCGATCGTCGGCAGCTCCGGCAGCAAGGAGTCGCTCTCGCCAGCGCCGGTAGTCTCGCTCGTGGAACCGCTTTCGCTGGCTTCGGGGTTCAGCGCGGCTTCGGCGTCCGTCCGGCTTTCCTTGGCGGCTTGTGCCCGCAGCTGGGCGATCTGCGCCTGTGCGCCGGCGGCGACGGCGCGGTCCTGGCCCGACGGCTGCGCCGGGGCGAGGGCGGCGCGCACCACCTGCTCGAGCTCGCGGATGGCGGCTGCGGGGTCGCTGGAGCTGGCGCCCGCCTTGATCGGCACTTCGCCGCCGACAGCGTACTGACGGCCGTCAGGGCCTTGCTGATAGCTGTAGCTCGGCGCGCCGGCCTGGGCGCCGCCAGCGGCGGCATGCGCCTGCTCGTGCGCGCGCACCTCGCGGTCGCGGGCCTTGAGCTGGGCGATCTGCTGCTGCTCTTCCTCGGTGTACTGGTCGTCGCTGGCGCCCTCTGAAGCGCCTTCGACACCAGCGTCCTCGCTGCCACTCTCCTGCGCGGCAATGCCGGTCGCGGGGCGGGCGGGCGGGCTGATCGTCAGGCCCGGCGCCACCTCGGTCGAGGACGTGACGGATGCGGGTGAATTCTGGTTCTGGTCGGAGTTCGGCTGACGCGTCACCGGCGCCACGGGCGCAATCGGTGCCGCCGACGAGAAGAACACGCGCAGCGGGGCTGCCGTGGCTGAGGAGACAGGAGAGATCATGTTCCGACCCGTTTAGCGCAGAGCATTCTGCCACGCGCCTCCGATCTCAAGAGTAACAGAACGGAGAGCGGATGGTAGTTAACAGAAAAGGTTAACGGGAAGTCGCGAAGGATTTTAGCGATCGACCGAAAACGGTGCCGGATCAATGTCCGGCGCCGTGCCGGCCACGATATCGGCCATGAGCTTCCCCGAGCCGCAGGCCAGCGTCCAGCCCAGCCCGCCATGCCCGGCGTTGACGAACAGGTTCTGGAGACCGAGCCGGCCGATCAGCGGGCGGCCATCGGGCGTCATCGGCCGCAGGCCGGTCCAGTAGCGCACGCGGTGCGGTTCGGCCTGCGCGGCGAGGCCGGGGAAGAGCGTGGTGGCCGCGCGCAGCACGGCTTGGGCGCGCACCGGGTTGAGCACGCTGCTGTAGCCGGCGAACTCGGCGGTGCCGGCGGCGCGCAGGCGGGTGCCCAGGGGCGAGGTCGCGACCTTGAGCGTGTCGTGGATCACCGGCAGGCGCGGCGCGCCGTTCCAACCGTCCAACTCAATAGTCGCCGAGTAGCCCTTGACCGGGTAGATCGGCAGCTTGGCCCCGACGTTGCGGGCCAGCGCAGGTGTCCAGGTGCCGAGCGCGATGACCACCGCGTCGGCTGTGGTGATGCGGCGGTTGGTGCGCACCCCCTTGATGCGCCCGCCGTTGATGTCGAAGCCGATCACCGTCTCGCCGAAACGGAAGTTCACCCCGGCGGCCTTGCAGCATTCGCCCAGTCCCTTGGTGAAGGCGTGAGCGTCGCCGCTCTCGTCGCCGGGGAAGTAGAGCGCACCGGCAAGCGCGCTGCTGTCCTTGAGCGCCGGCTCACGCGCCACGATGCCGTCGCGATCGAGCGTTTCGGCCGGCAGGCCGAATTCCTTGAGCCGTTCGACATGATGGGCAGCACCCTCGAAGCTCCGCGCATCGGCGAAGACCTGCAGCAGGCCACCCGTGGTCTCGTCGTAAGGAAAGCCGAACTCCTCCCGCAGCGCCTTGAGGAGCCCGAGGTTGTAGACGGCGAGACGCGTGTTGGCCTGCGTGTTGGCGGTGAAGGAACGGGTCCGCGACTGCCAGAGGAACTTCAGGCCCCAGCCGGCCAGCGCCGGCAGGGCGCGCGGCCGGACGAGCAGGGGCGAGTCCTCGCGGCCGAGATAGCGGATCAATCGACCCAGCGTGCCAGGGCCGTTCCACGGTCCGCTGTCGCTCGGCGCGATCAGGCCCGCGTTGGCGAAGCTCGTGCCCTCGGCCAGGCCCTTGGCACGCTCGATCAGCGATACGTCATGGCCGGCGCGGGCGAGGAACCACGCGGTGGTGACGCCCATCAACCCGCCGCCGAGCACTGTGACCCGCATGTCTGCAGTCTAACGCAGCCAGCCGCGTGAGTTTGTTATAAGTTTGGGCCTACGAAAGAAGACCCCCTACAGGCGAAGGACGCGGCATGTTGACGGACCGAATCGAAGGCAAATGGATCGACGCCTTCGCCCGGACATTCGAACTCTGCCAGGTGAAGCCCGGCGAGAGCGTCGCCATCCTGTCGGAGACGCAGTCGCGTCCGATCAACGTGCAGCTGGCCGAACTGGCGCTGCAGCGTCTCAAGGCCCGCCCGTTTCACGTGGTTGTGCCCACGCCGCCGCAGACAGCGCCCGTGCCGGTGCGCTCGACCGGCGCTTCGGACGCGGTGCAGAAGCTGGAGCCGGTGGTGGCGGCGCTCGCCGCCTCGGGCATGGTCGTCGACCTTACGGTCGAGGGCATGCTGCACGCGCCCGAGTTGCCGTCGATCCTGAAGGGAGGGGCGCGCCTGCTCATGGTCTCCAACGAGCATCCCGACGCGCTCGAGCGACTGGTGCCCGATCCCGCGCTGGCGCCCAAGGTGAAGGCCGGTGTGAAGCGGCTGAAGGCCGCGAAGACGATGAGCGTCACCTCGGCGGCCGGTACGAATCTGACGATCAACGTCGAGGGCGCGATGCCGGCGGGTGTCTGGGGCTGGTGCGATCGGCCGGGCATGGTGGCACATTGGCCGGGTGGCCTCTGCCTGTGCTTCCCGCGTGCCGGCACGGTCAACGGCACGCTGGTACTCGCGCCGGGCGATGTGAACCTGACCTTCAAGCGCTATCTCGAGACGCCGGTGCATCTCACCATCGAGAAGGACTACGTTACGCGCATCGAGGGTCAGGGCGTGGACGCGGAGCTGATGCGTAGCTACATCGCGGCCTGGGGCGATCATGACGCCTATGCCGTGTCGCATGTCGGCTGGGGCATGAACCCGCGCGCCCGCTGGGATGCCATGGCGATGTACGACAAACGCGACTTCAACGGCACGGAGCTGCGCGCCTTCGCTGGCAACTTCCTCTACTCGACCGGCGCCAACGAGACCGCTGGCCGCCACACGCTCGGCCATTTCGATCTGCCGTTGCGGGGCTGCACGGTCAGCCTCGATGGGGTGCCCGTGGTGAAGGACGGCGTGCTGCAGGGAGATCTCGCGTGACCCTTCCCCGCTTTCGCGAGGCGGGGGCGGGGCCGCGCACGATCGTGTTTATGCACGGAGTCGGCGCCGACGCCGACTCCTTCAAGCCACAGCTCGATCATTTCTCGACGCGCGGCTATCGCTGTGTCGCCTGGAACCTGCCGGGCTACGGCGGCACGCCGCCACTGCCGGAGCTCTCCTTCGCCGGTCTTGCCGCGGCGCTTCTGGCTCTGCTCGACGAACTTAAGGTCGAACGGACCGATCTCGTCGGCCACAGCTACGGCGGCATGGTGGCCCAGGAATTCGTTGCCACGCACGCCGACCGCCTGCGCACCCTCACGCTCTCCGGCACCAGCCCGGCCTTTGGTCGCGCGGACGGCGAGTGGCAGCAGAAATTCGTGCGCGAGCGTCTGGCACCCATCGAGGCCGGCAAGTCGATGGCCGATCTCGCCCCCGGCATCATCAAGAGCCTCGCCGGCCGCGCGCCCAATCCGATGGGCATGGCCATCGCGCGGCAGAGCATCGCCCAGGTTCCGGGTGAGACGTTTGCCGCCGGCGTGCGGCTCCTCGTGACCTTTGACCGGCGCGACGCGCTGGCCGGCATCCGCACGCCGACCCTCGTGCTGGCCGGCGAGCACGACACCAACGCGCCCGCTGACATGATGCAGCGCATGGCGGGCAAGATCCGCAAGGCGGAGTATGTCTGCCTGCCGGCGGTCGGCCACCTCGCCAATCTCGAGAATCCGGGCGCCTTCAACGCTGCCCTTGAACGATTCCTCGCCGCTCACTGAAAGGGTGAAGCCGATGGACCTCGAACTGCGCAAATCCCTGCCCACCGAGCGCAAGGCGCGCCAGGCGGCCCTGATCGAGATCGTCGGCAAGCTCGGCCGCGAGAAGTTCGCGCCGCGCGCCGAGAAATACGACCGCGAGGCGAGCTTTCCCTTCGAGAACTACGACGATCTGCGTGACCGCGGCCTGCTCGGCCTCTGCGTGCCCGAGAAATTCGGCGGGCTGGGTGCCGATTTCGAGACCTATTGCCTGGTCTCGGCGGAGATGGGCCGCTGGTGCGGCGCTACGGCGCTGACCTTCAACATGCACGCCTCCTCGGCCCTGTGGACCGGGCCGCTGGCCGACGATCTGCCGATGAGCGACGCGGAGCGGGCGGAGCTGGAGACGCGCCGCGTCCTGCATTTTCGCCGCATGACCGAAGGCGGCGCCATCTACGCCCAACCCTTCTCGGAGGGCTCGGCCGCGGCGGCCGGCAAGGCGCCATTCGGCACCCTGGCCGCCAAGGTCGAGGGCGGCTGGCTGATCAACGGCAAGAAGATCTTCGCCTCGCTCTCGGGTGCCGCCGACTATTACGGCATGCTCTGCACCGAGGACAAGCCCGAGCGGTCGATGCGCGACACGCTCTACATCGCCGTGCCGGCCAAGGCGCAAGGGGTGACCGTCACCGGCGAGTGGGACCCGCTGGGCATGCGCGGCACCGTCTCGCGCACCCTCGTGCTCAAGGACGTCTTCGTGCCGGACCAGGAACAGCTCATGCCGCGCGGGCTCTACTTCAAGGCGGCGATGAGCTGGCCGCACATGTTCCTGACCCTGGCGCCCACCTATATGGGCATCGCCCGGGCGGCCTACGATTTCACGGTTAAATACCTGCGCGGTGAGGTCGAGGGCCAGCCGCCGGTCAAGCGGCGCATGTACCCGACCAAGCAGATCGCCGTGGCGGAGATGTACATCAAGCTGCAGCAGACCCGCGCCCTGTTCGAGCGCAGCATCGCCGAGGCCAAGGTCAACCCCTCGAAGACCGAGCGGCTCAACTGCTATGCCGCGCAGTACACCATCATGGAGAACGCCAACGAGATCGCGCGGCTCGCCATCCGCACGTGCGGCGGCCAATCGATGCTTAAGTCGCTGCCGCTGGAACGGCTCTACCGTGACAGCCGCTGCGGCGCGCTGATGCTGCCCTGGACGGCGGAGCTCTGCCTCGACCGCCTCGGCCGCGAGACGCTCTACGAGGCCGGCGAGACCGACGATTGATGCTCGATTGGCTGGAGCGCACGCCCGAGCGCGTTGCCCTGCGCTGGCAGGGCACTGACATCACCTACGGCGAACTGGCGCGTCGCGTCGGGCGCACCGCGTCGGCATTGGCCGCGCGCGGCATCGGTCGTGGCGACCGGGTGGCCATTCTTGCCTACAACTGCCCCGATTATCTCGATCTGCTCTTTGCCTGCGCGCGGCTGGGTGCCGTGCTGGTCACGCTCAATTGGCGGCTGGCGCCGCCCGAGTGGCAGTACATCCTCGAGCATTCCGGCGCCAGGCTGCTGGTCCACGACGACGAGTTCGCCAAAGCGCTCGACACGCTGGCCCTGCGGCTGATGCGCGCCGGGCTTGACCTCGCGTCATGCAAGGGCGGCGATGTGCCGCCTCTGGCAGGGCAGAAAGACGATCCGCTGCTGCTGGTCTACACCTCCGGCACCACCGGCAAGCCCAAGGGAGCCGTGCACACGGCGGCGACGCTCACCGCCAACGCGGCGGCCGGGGTCGAGGCGCACGCCATGACCGCGGCGGATCGCATCCTCACCTTCCTGCCGATGTTCCACGTCGGCGGCCTGAACAACCAGACCCTGCCGGCGCTCTCGGTCGGCGCCACGGTGATCCTGCAGCCGCGCTTCGCGCCCGATGCGGCGCTGCAGGCCATCGAAACGGAGAAGCCCAGCATCGTCCTGCTGGTGCCCGCCGTGATGAAGGCGCTGGTCGAGCATCCGCGCTTCAAGGCGGCTGATCTCTCATCCCTGCGCTTCGCCATGGCCGGCTCATCGGTCGTGCCGGTGGAGCTGATCCGCGCCTTTCACGCGCGTGGGCTCCCGGTCGGCCAGATCTACGGCTCGACGGAGACAGGGCCGGTGTCGATCGTGCTCAAGCGCGATGCGGCGATGCGCAAGGAAGGAGCCTGCGGCGTGCCGGCGCTGGGCTGCACCGTGCGCCTCGTCGACGAGGCGGGGCAGGATGTGCCGCCGGGTCGGTCGGGTGAGGTGCTGATCAAGGCTCCCAACCTGATGACCGGCTACTGGCGGGACGAGGCGGCCACCCGCGCGGCGCTCCACGACGGCTGGTACCGGACCGGCGATATCGGCCGCCGCGACGACGACGGCTTCTACTGGGTCGACGAGCGCAAGAAGGACATGATCATCTCCGGCGGCGAGAACATCTATCCCGCGGAGCTTGAGGCGGTGCTCGATTCCTGTCCCGGGATCGCCGAAAGCGCGGTGATCGCGCGGGCGGACCGCAAATGGGGCGAGGTTCCGGTCGCGGTGGTGGTCCGCCGCCCGGGTGCGGCGCTGGAGGAGGCGGACGTCCGGGGGCTGTTCGAGGGCCGCCTGGCCCGCTTCAAGCACCCGCATTCGGTGGTGTTTGTGGACGCCCTGCCACGCAACGTAATGGGTAAAGTGCTGCGCTACCGCCTGCGCCAGGACTTCGGAAGTTCAAGCGGTTAATCAGTACCATACGGTTTATTAACCTGTTCGGGCTACGGTCCTCGCCGCATTCAAGAGGCCTTGCCCATGGCGCCCCCGTATCCACAAAAATCCGTCTTTTCCGCTGAACTGCATCTCGGCCGCACCAACGGTCACGGGATGAACGGCCACGCGCGCAACGGCGCGACCAATGGCGCCGCCAACGGTGCTGCCCACGCCCCGGCCGACGGCGACGTCGCGGATCTGCGCGCCGAGATCAAGGCGCTCAGCGCCAAGATCGACGCGCTCGGCCAGAACGGCTTTTCTGCCGCGACCGCGACCCCGGGCGTTCCCGTCGTGGCGCCGGGCATGGATGCGGCCGCGCTCGACAAGGTGAAAGGTGAGGTCGAGGCCATTGCCGCGCGCATCACCCTGACGAAGCAGGAGATCGCCAACCTCAAGCATCCGCTGGCCAAGGAAGACAAGCTGCATTCGGCGGCAATGGAGCTCTCGGCTGTGGTCAAATCGACCGAGGAGGCCACGACCGCCATCATGCAGGTCGCCGAGAATCTCGACGAGATCGTGCGCGAAGTCATGGGCCATGTCAGCGATAGCTATGTCATCTCACGGCTCAACGAGATGACCGATCAGACCACCAAGCTGTTCGAGGCCTGCTCGTTCCAGGACCTGACCGGCCAGCGCATCACCAAGGTGGTCAAGACCATCGACTACATCGAGGAGCGCGTCGAGACCATGCAGGTCATCTGGGGCCGCAAGGACATCGAGAAGATGTCTGTCAGCGACGACAGCATCGTCAAGAAGGACGGCGACCTCGAGCTGCACGGCCCGCAGGCCGCCACCGAGGCGATCAGCCAGGACGACATCGACAAGCTGTTCAACTGAACGGCAGCGCCAGCGAGATCAAAAGGCCATCCTCCGGGATGGCCTTTTCGTTTGCGGCTCAATAGACGGTACGGATCAGTTCCCCGTCGTCATCGAGCGGCGTGGAGACGACCAGCAGCCGCGTGACGTTGTCGTCCTCGTCGGCCAGTGGCAGCACGAGTCTCTCCCACTGACTGGTCTCCTTTGCCCCGACGGGGCGGCGGAGGGTGTAGACCGGCTCGCGGCGACGGACAGCGGCGCGCCCGACCGCCAGGCTGAACTCCGTGACATAGGGGCTCACCGGGTTTTCGGACAGCAGCTTCCCTGTCATGTCGAAGCCGGAGACGTTGACGAGCGTGCTGCCGAACAGCCGGTAGCGGAAATCCTGGCCGTTCGCGACGACATCGAGAAGCAGCACGTAGCCGAGCGCCGGCCGCAGATCGAGCGGACTGATCTGACGGTGACGCGGCAGGCGGGCGCCGGCGGCCAGCCCCGACCAGTGCGCAAGCACATGCCGCGGCGGCTCGCTGCGCGGCTGTTCCGGGCCCGGCTTCCAGACGACGAGGGGCGCTCCGGCGCCGTGCTTCACGAAGACCCTGGCGATGTCGCTCAGGTCTTCGCTCGACACCGCCTCGGTCCAGGCGGCGACCCGGCCCCAGTCGACCGGCGATGCCGGGGTCAGTCGCCGCTCCTCAGCCGCCGCGCCTCAGTCATAAGCGCCCATGACGTTCTGGTCGAAGTCGATCACCGAGCCGGTCATCATCTGCGAGGCGTCCGAGAGCAGGTAGACCGAGGCGGTGGCCACGTCGTGCGGCTTGATCAGGCGGCCGAAAGGCTGCTTGGGCTCGGCCTTCTCCAGCCAGTCCTTGGGATTGCCGTCGCGGCCCTGGATGACGTGCTCGCCCGGCGTGTCGGTCCAGCCGATGTTGAGGCCGTTCACCCGGATCTGGAAGCGGCGCAGGGCGTGCGCCGTGTTCTTGGTCAGGATGACCAGCGCACCCTTGGAGGAAGAGTAGGCCGTCAGGAAGGGCTGCCCGCCATGGCTCGACATGGTGATGATGTTGACGATGCTGGCCGGACGCTTGGCCGCTTTGGCGCGACGCACGACTTCCTGGGTCAGCAGGAAGGGGGCACGGGCGTTCACCGCAAACAGGCGGTCCCAAAGCTCGGCCGTGGTGTCGTCGATGGTGCCGCGATCGGTGAGGCCGGCGGCGTTGACCAGACCATCGACCCGGCCAAACACCTTGTCGGTCTCGGCGATGATGTTGCGGCACTGCTTCTCGTCGCCCAGCTCGGCCTGGACGAAGATCGTCCGGGTGCCGGACCTGGAGATGTCGGCGGCAACCTTGTCGCCGCGCTCCTTGTTGCGGCCGGTGACGCACAGGCCGGCCGCACCCGCCTCGGCGGCGGCGCGGGCGATGGCCTCGCCGACACCCTGCGTGCCGCCGGTGACGACAACGACCTTGTCCTTGAGCGAAAGGTTGATCATCTCACTTGCCTCCCAGGATCTCGGCGACTTTCACCGGGCGCTTCTGCTTGTGCGAGCGCAGCGCGGCCTCGGCGAGGACGAGGGCCATGCGGCCATCCTCGGCGCCGACCGGCATTTTCTTCTTCTTCGTCACCGCGTCGACGAAGGCGTTGAGCTCGGCCTTGTAGGCCTCGGCGTAGCGCTCGAGGAAGAAGTAGAGCGGCTTGTCGGCGCTCACCGCGTCGCCGTTGGCGATCTCGACGGTGGTCGGCGTGTGGTTGCCGGCCATCAGGCGGCCCTTGGCGCCGTGCACCTCGATGCGCTGGTCGTAGCCATAGCTGGCGCGGCGGCTGTTGTTGATGTGGCAGAGCTTGCCGCTCGCCGTCTTCATGACGATCATCGTGGAATCGATGTCGCCCGCCTTGGCCACCGCCTTGTCGACCAGACACGAGCCGTAGGCGAAGACCTCCGCCGGCTCCTCGCCCAGCAGGAAGCGCGCCATGTCGAAATCGTGGATGGTCATGTCGCGGAACTGGCCGCCGGAGACCGCGAGGTAGGAGAGGGGCGGCAGACCGGGGTCGCGGCTGGAGATGATGACCTGCTCGACCGCGCCGATCTCGCCCTTGGCGATGCGCGACTGCAAGGCTCTGAAGCTGGGATCGAAGCGCCGGTTGAAGCCGACGAACATCGGCACGCCGGCCTTCTTCACCGCGGCGAGGCAGGCATCCACACGCTTCAATGACAGATCGATCGGCTTCTCGCAGAAGATCGCCTTGCCGGCCCTGGCCGAGGCGATGGCGAGATCCGCGTGGGTGTCGGTCGAGGAGGCGATGATCACCGCGTCCACGCCCTTGTCGGCCAGCGCCGTTTTCACGTCGCTGACCTTGGCGCCGTGCTTCTTGGCAAGGGCCTTGGCCGCGTCTGCGTTGACGTCGACGACGTAGCGGATGGCCGTGCCGCCGTTGGCGGCGAGATTGGCGGCGTGGATCTGGCCGATACGGCCGGCGCCGAACTGGGCGAAGGTGAGCATGGGGATTCCTGATTAACGGGCGCGGGTGAAATCCCGGCTTGTTGGGCCCGGCTTATTGCCATTCTGGGTTGGCGAGAGTGTCATAAATCCGTAATGTGCGGCCGCGCGTCAACTGCTAAACAACGCGCCAGCGCATCTATTGCATTATAGAGGAAACGCCGGAATGGCGAGCATCCGCCTGACCGCGGCCGAGGCCGCGATTCGTTACCTGGCTGCTCAGTTCACCGAGATCGACGGCCGTACGGTGCCGCTGTTCGGCGGCGTCTGGGCGATCTTCGGCCACGGCAACGTCGCCGGGCTGGGGCCGGCCCTGGAGGCGGCGCGCCGGGACCTGCCGACCTTGCGGGCCCATAACGAGCAGGCCATGGCCCATGCGGCCATCGCTTACGCCAAGACCCACGCCCGCCGCCGGATGATGGCCTGCACCACCTCGATCGGCCCCGGCGCCACCAACATGGTGACCGCCGCCGCCGTGGCGCATGTTAACCGTCTGCCCGTCCTCTTTCTGCCCGGCGACGTCTTCGCCAACCGCCGTCCGGACCCCGTGCTGCAGCAGGTCGAGGATTTCGGCGACGGCACCATGTCGGCCAATGACTGCTTCCGTCCGGTGTCGCGCTACTGGGACCGCATCACCCGGCCCGAGCAGCTGCTGAACGCGCTGCCGGCCGCCTTGCGCGTGCTCACCGACCCGGTCGAGTGCGGGCCCGTGACCCTGGCCTTCCCGCAGGACGTCCAGCCCGAGAGCTACGACTACCCGACGGAGTTCTTCGAGCGGCGGGTCCACCGCCTGCGCCGGCCCGAGCCGGACGCAAACGAGCTGCGCGACGCCATCAAGGCGCTCAAGGGCGCGAGCAAGCCGCTCATCCTCGCCGGCGGTGGCGTGAAGTACTCGCTGGCCGAGGAGACGCTGGCCGAGTTCGCGGCCAAGCGAGGCATCCCGGTCTGCGAGACCCAGGCCGGCAAGGGCAGCCTCGCCTGGGACCACGCCATGAATGTCGGCTCGCTCGGCGTCACCGGCTCGAGCGCGGCCAACACGCTCGCCGCCGAGGCCGATGTCGTGCTGGTGACCGGCAGCCGATTAAGCGACTTCGCTTCCGCTTCGCGCACTGTCTTCCCCAAGGCGCAACTCATCGGCCTCAATGTCGGCGGCTTCGACGCCGCCAAGCACGGCGCCCAGCCGCTGGTCGCCGACGCGCGCGCCGGGATCGAGGCGCTGTCGGGCGGGCTGGGTTCGTGGAAAGCCGGCAGCAGCTGGATCGCCAAGGCGAAGGACCTGACGCGCAAGTGGAACGGCATCGTCGACAAGGTCACCGCGCCACCGGCGCGCGACCGCAACGTGCTGCCGACCGACGCGCAGGTGCTGGGCGCGGTCAACCGCAATGCCGGCGACGAGGCCATCGTGGTCTGCGCTGCGGGCGGCCTGCCGGGCGAGCTGCACAAGCTGTGGCGGGCGCCGGACGCGACCGGCTATCACCTCGAATACGGCTATTCCTGCATGGGCTACGAGATTGCCGGCGGGCTGGGCGTCAAGCTGGCGGCGCCCGAGCGCGAGGTCATCGTCATGGTCGGCGACGGCTCCTACCTGATGATGAACTCGGAGATCGCTACCTCCGTGGCGCTCGACGCCAGGCTCACCATCGTGCTGCTCGACAATCGCGGCTTCGGCTGCATCAACCGGCTGCAGAAGGGCACGGGCGGCGAGCCGTTCAACAACCTGCTCGACGACAAGGCCCCGGCGGTCGACTTCGCCGCGCACGCCCACGCGCTGGGCGCCGAGGCAGTGAAGGTCGGCAGCATCGCCGAGCTCGAAGCCGCCGTGCGCCGTGCGCGCAAGGCAAGGCGCACCACGGTGATCGTCATCGACACCGATCCTCAGATCTCCACGGCCGAAGGCGGCACGTGGTGGGACGTGCCGGTGAGCGAGGCGCCGCGCTCCGCCGCCCAGCGCAAGGCCCGCAAGGCGTACGAGACCAACCGCCGCCGCCAGAGGCTGGCGTAACCGAAAAAACTGTCACCCTCGGGCTTGACCCGAGGGCCCATCCGGATGGATGCCCGAGTCAAGCCCGGGCATGACAGATTAAGAGAGACTGGAATAATAGGATCGAACACATGTCCATCCGCATCGGCATCAACCCGCTCACCTGGACCAACGACGACATGCCGGAGCTCGGCGGCGAGACGCCGCTCGAGACCTGCCTGAAAGAGGCGAAGCAGGCCGGCTATGCCGGTGTCGAGCTGGGCAACAAGTTTCCGCGCAAGGCGCCCGAGCTGCGGCCGATCCTGGCGAGGCACGATCTCGACCTGGTCTCGGGCTGGTACTCTTCGCGGCTGCTCGAGCGTTCTGTCGAGGCCGAGAAGGAGGCCGTCGCCGCGCACCTGACGCTGCTGGCCGATATGGGCTGCACGACCATGGTCTATGCCGAGGTTTCGGGCTGCGTGCATGGCGAGCGCGACACGCCGGTCTCGAAGCGGCCGAAGATCCCCGAGAACCGCTGGAAGGATTTCGGCCGCCACATCACGGAGATGGGCCGCTATCTCGAGCGCCGCGGCCTCAAGCTCGCCTATCACCACCACATGGGCACGGTGATCGAAACCGAGGCCGAGATCGACCGGCTGATGGCCGAGACCGGCCCCGAGGTCGGGCTGCTGCTCGATACCGGGCACCTGACCTATGCCGGCGGCGACCCGGTCGCCGTGGCCAAGCGCCACACGCAGCGTATCGTCCACGTCCACTGCAAGGACGTGCGGCTGGACGTGCTGAAGCAGGCCAAGCAGAAGGACATGAGCTTCCTCAACTCGGTGCTCGAAGGCGTGTTCACCGTGCCCGGCGATGGCGGCGTCGAGTACAAATCGGTGCTGAAGCCGCTGGCCGAAGCCGGCTACGACGGCTGGCTGGTGGTCGAGGCGGAGCAGGACCCGGCCAAGGCCCATCCGCTGACCTACGCCAGGATGGGCTACGAGAACCTTTCGGCGCTGGCCAGGGGCGCAGGGTTTTAGGCAGATTACCGCCGTCCGGGACAGGGGCGGGAATGGCCATCAAGCTGAGACTGCGCATCGATCTGACGCCGACCAGTGCCGTCGGTCCGGGCAAGATCGAGTTGCTCGAGCACATCGATGCAACCGGCTCGATCTCGGCCGCGGGCCGCGCCATGGGCATGTCCTATCGCCGTGCCTGGCTGCTGGTCGACGAGCTCAACCGGCTGTTCAAGGAACCCGTGGCCACCGCTGCGCATGGCGGCAGGAGCGGTGGCGGGGCGCGGCTCACCGGATTCGGCCGCGAGCTGGTGCGGCGCTTCCGCGTCATGGAGAAGGCTGCGCACGGAGCGGCGGCGAAGGACCTCGCGGCGCTGCAGGCGGCGCTGCATTCTCGTGCGCCGCGCAAGCGGCGGCGCATCGCTCCCGACGATCCGGGCTAGAGCCGTCGTATCGACATGGATATATCGCTTTCCGGCAGCCGCCGGTCGTTGTATTCTCACGCATATAACGATGGGGTCTCCATGCGGCTGTCGCGGCGTGTCGTTGCCTTCGCCCTTGCGGCTATCGCCGGCCTCACGACCGCCTCGCTCCCGGCCGCGGCGCAGAGCGGCGACGTGGTCATCTTCGCCGCCGCGAGCCTCAAGAACGCACTCGACGAGGTCAGCACCCGGTGGCAACGCGAGACTGGCAGGAAGGCGGTCGTCTCCTATGCCGCCAGCCCGGCGCTCGCGCGGCAGATCGAGCAGGGGGCGCCGGCCGACCTGTTCATCTCGGCCGATCTCGAATGGATGGACTATGTCCAGCAGCGCAACCTGATCAGGGCCGACACGCGCTCCAACCTGCTCGGTAACAGGATCGTGCTGGTCGCGCCCCGGGATTCGACGGTGGCGATCAGGATCGGCCCGGGCTTCAACCTCTCGCGGCTGCTCGGCAACGGCCGTCTGGCGATCGCCGATACCAACGCGGTGCCGGCTGGCAAATACGGCAAGGCAGCGCTGGAGGCGCTTGGCGTGTGGCCGTCGGTGCAGAACCAGATCGCCCAGAGCGAGAACGTACGCGCCGCCCTGCTGCTCGTCTCGCGCGGCGAGGCGCCTCTGGGCATCGTTTACCAGACCGATGCCGCAGCCGACCCGAACGTGAAGATCGTCGACGCCTTCCCCGAGAACTCCCACCCGCCGATCGTCTACCCGATCGCTCTCACGGCGGCGAGCCGGCGCGCCGACGCAGGCGCGTTCCTCACTTATGTCCGGTCGGCCGGGGCGAGGCCGCTGTTCGAGAAGCAGGGATTCACGGTGATCGAGGCGCGTCGCGCCGGCAGTTCCTGACCGCCTGCTGACGGACGGGAAATCGTCCATAATCCGGCCGTGTTTGACGCCCTCACACCCGAAGAATGGACCGCCGTCCGTCTCAGCCTGCGCGTCGCCTTCTGGGCGACGCTGGTCAGCCTGCCGTTCGGCATCGCCGTGGCCTATGTGCTGGCGCGCGGCCGCTTCTGGGGCCATGCGCTCCTTAATGGCCTCGTCCACCTGCCGCTGGTCCTGCCGCCGGTGGTTACCGGCTACATCCTGCTGCTGCTGTTCGGACGGCGCGGCCCGATCGGCGCCTTCCTCGACCAGAGTTTCGGCATCGTCTTCGCCTTCCGCTGGACCGGCGCGGCGCTGGCCTGTGGCGTCATGGGCTTCCCGCTGCTGGTGCGGGCCATCCGCCTGTCGATCGAGTCCGTCGACCGGCGGCTGGAGGACGCGGCCGGCACGCTGGGCGCGCATCCGCTCTGGGTCTTTCTCACCGTCACCCTGCCGCTGATCCTGCCGGGCGTCGTCGCCGGCCTGATCCTCTGCTTCGCCAAGGCGATGGGCGAGTTCGGCGCCACCATCACCTTCGTCTCCAATATCCCGGGCGAGACGCAGACCCTGCCGTCGGCCATTTACACCTTCACCCAGGTTCCGGGCGGTGACGCCGGTGCGCTGCGCCTCACCTTGATCTCGATCATCATTTCCATGGCGGCGCTGCTCGGCTCGGAGCTGATCGCCCGGCGCATCGGCCATAGAGTGTCTTACGGATGAGTGTGGGCGGATGACTCTCTCCCTCGATGTCCGGCACCGCCAGGGTGACTTCACCCTCGAGGCGCGCTTCGAGAGCGAGGGGCGGCTGACCGCTCTGTTCGGGCGGTCGGGCTCGGGCAAAACCTCGCTTATCAACATCATCGCCGGCCTGATCCGGCCCGACGAGGGGCGCGTCATGGTCGACGAGGAGGTTCTGGTCGACACTCAGAAGCGCATTTCCCAGCCCAAGCACCGCCGCCGGATCGGCTACGTCTTCCAGGAAGGCAGGCTGTTCCCGCATCTCTCGGTGCGCGCCAACCTGCTCTACGGCCAGTGGTTCACGCCGGTGACGCGGCGCTACGAGACGCTGGAACGCGTGGTCGAGCTGCTCGGCCTGGAGGCGCTTCTCGACCGCCATCCGGGCTCGCTCTCGGGCGGCGAGAAGCAGCGCGTGGCCATCGGGCGGGCGCTGCTCGCCAGCCCGCGGCTGCTGCTGATGGACGAACCGCTGGCCTCGCTCGACGAAGGCCGCAAGCAGGAGATCCTGCCCTATATCGAGCTGCTGCGTGACGTGACCCGGATTCCCATCGTCTATGTCAGCCATTCGATCGCCGAGGTGACTCGCCTCGCCACCACTGTCGTCGTGCTTTCGGGTGGCCGGGTCGCGGCGGCCGGGCCCACGGCCGAGGTCATGGGCCGCATGGATCTTTACCCACTGACCGGCCGCGCCGAGGCCGGCGTGATCCTCGAGGGCAAGGTCGTCGAGTACGACGCCGCGTCCGGCCTTTCCACATTCCAATGCGCAGCCGGCCGCCTGCGCATTCCGAATACCGATATCGCGGTCGGGCTGGCGGTGCGGGTGCGGGTGCGCGCGCGCGACGTGCTGATCGCCATCAAGCCGCCGGAGGGGTTGAGTGCGCTCAACGTGCTGCCCGGCACAGTCGCCGAGATACGCACTGATGAGGGTCCGATCGCTGAGGTCCGTCTCGACTGCGGCGGCCAGTCGGTGCAGGCGCGCATCACCCGGCATTCGATCGCCGTCCTCGGCCTCGCGACGGGCAAGCCGGCCTATGCCGTGATCAAGTCCATCGCCTTCGACCGCCGAAGCTTGAGCTGACGGCGCGCCGCGTTCGATGGCAAATCGCTGGTGGAAATTTCCGGCCCGGGGCTAGCCGGCTGCCGGCAGGAGGAGCTCCCGCACCTCGTGCAGGTCGCGAGCGATGCGCAGGCAGAGCCCGTGCATCTCCTCCGTCGGATGCAGCAGGTCCGGCACCATGATCGTCATCATGCCGGAGGCGCTGGCGGCGCGGATGCCGTTGTAGGAATCCTCGAGGGCCAGGCAATCGGAAGGCGCCACGCCCAGCCGTCCGGCCGCCGTCAGGAAAGGATCGGGGTTCGGCTTGCTGCGGGCGTAGTCGCCGTTGGCGACGATGGCATGGAAGCGGTCGACCATGCCGTGGTGCTTGAGGTTCCGCTGCACCGAGGCGTGCGAGGACGAGGTGGCAATGGCCCGCCTCAGGCCGGCGGCGTCCAGCGCGTCGAGCAGTTCCTCGACCCCCGCCTTCAGGTAGCGCTGGGTCGTGATCATCTGGTGGAAGCGCTTGGCCGACGCGCCCCACAGCCGCTCGAAGTCGAAATCCGGCCCGAAATGCCCGGCAAGCAGGTCGCGCGTCGCCTCGTGCGTCAGGCCGATGGCGCGGAGATAGAGCTCCAGGGGCAGATCGACGCCGTCCTCGCGCGCCACGGCGAGCACGGCGTCGCGGTAGAGCACCTCTGTGTCGAAGAGCAGGCCATCCATGTCGAAGACGACGGCCTGGGGAGTGCGGGGCAGGGCCATCAGCGTTCGGCCAGTCAGCGTTCGGCGAGGGCGAGTTTCGCTCCCAGCGCCGCGAAGGCGCCGGCGAAACTGCGGCGTATCCAGGTCAACACGCGCGGGCGCTGGATGACATGCTCGCGCACGGCGGCGGCAAACAGGCCGTAGACCACGAAGACCGCGAAGGTCATCAGCATGAACACGCCGCTCAGGGTGAGCATGGTGGCGAGCGGCTGAGCCTCCTCGGCGCCGATGAACTGCGGCAGGAAGGCGAAGAAGAAGATCGAGAGCTTGGGATTGAGGATGTTGATCAGGATGGCGTGGATGGTGACCTGCAGGGCCGAACGGGCATCGACCTGCCGCTCGATGCTGAGCGCGCCGTGCTCGCGCAGCGTGCTCCAGGCCATCCACAGCAGGTAGGCCACGCCCAGATACTTGAAGATCTCGAAGGCCAGCGCGCTGGCGTGCAGCAGGGCGGCGAGGCCGAAGACGGCCGCTGCCATGTGCGGCACGATGCCCAGCGTGCAGCCGAAGGCCGCGACCACGCTGGCGTGCGAGCCGCGGGCGAGGCCGGCGGCCAGGGTGTAAAGCACCCCCGTCCCCGGCGAGGCGACCACGATGAACGAGGTGATCAGGAATTCGAGGCTCATGGGCCCGCCCTCAATGGAGAGCCAGCATATGCGGACCCGTCACCTCCGGCCAGCGTCAGTGCCGTCCGGGGGTGACGGTGCCGATCGCGTTAGAACCGCTTGAACGAGTTGTAGACGTTGCGGGTGTGGCCGATGGCGTGCTGCTCGTTGTTGCCCCAGCTCGCGTCGAGGTCGCGCAAGGGACGCGCGGCGACGACCTCCTGCTCGCTCTTGCCCTCGGCGACCAGCGGCGCGATGCGGTCTCGCGAGGTCACCAGCATCTGGTGGAAGACCAGCAGATCGGCCTTCGTTGCCAGCGGGCCGTGGCCCGGCACGATCTTGGTCTGGTCGTTCGACGCCTTGATGTAGGTCTCCAGCGCCCGGATCATGCCGCGCACGTCGCCGCCATTGCCGTAGTCGATGTTCTGGTAGCGCTTGAGATTGTTGAAGGTGTCGCCGGTCGACAGCACGTTGGCGTCGGCGAAGTAGATCCAAGTGTCGCCGTCGGTGTGGGCGTTGGCCACGTGGGTGAGCTGTGCCTTGCGCCCGCCGGCCTCGAGAGTGAACGAGCCGCCGACATACGTCTCCTTCGGCAGCGCCTCGGGGGCGCGCGGCGGCACGACGGCGCCGGTCAGCGGGTTCTTCGTCCCGGCGGCGAGACGCACGCGGATGTTGTCGTGGGCGACGATGGTCGCGCCGTCCTTGGCGAAGTTGTCGTTACCGCCCGTGTGGTCGCCGTGATAGTGCGTGTTGACCAGGTACCGGATGGGCAGCGGCGAGATCGCCCGGATCGCCGCCTTGATCTTGTCGGAGAGCGGCGCGAACTGGCCGTCGATCATGATGATGGCGTCGCTGCCGACGGCGACCGTGATGTTCCCGCCCTGGCCCTCGAGCATGTAGGTCCTGTTGCCGAGGTCGGTCGTGCGGATCTGGATGGCGGCCCAGTCGATCATCGGCGGGGCGGGGGGTGCGGCCGGCGCCTGGGCGGCGGCGGGATCGGCGGCGGTGGTCAGCGCCAGGACCGCCAGGGCGGCAGCGGCGAAGCTGGGGGCGAAGCGGGTCATGGGTGTCTCCCTGTGATCGTGTTTTGCCGGCTTTCCTGCATGAACCCCCGGCCTTGGGCAAGTATTCCCGGGCGGCGCACACACGGGTAGGGGGTGGCAGTCCCGGGTCCGGCCGCACAATCCGCTTGGGTGCCCGGGCGAAGCCCTGTATTCCTGACGGGGTCCGGAGGGCCCATGATTCTGGTAATCGAGGACAACAGCAACGAGCGCACCCTGCTCCGCAAGATGCTGGAAGGCGAAGGCTTCCAGGTCTGCGAGGCGGGCGACGGCGAGGCCGGCCTGGCGATGTTCGACTCGCAGCGGCCGCAGCTCGTCATCTGCGATCTGATGATGCCGGTGAAGAACGGCTACGACACCATCCCGGAGATCCGCGCCCGCTCGCCCGAAACGCCGATCATCGCCATCTCCGGCTTCCTGTTCGGCGTCGACCAGGCGGCGATGCGCGAGACCCTCGGCGTCTCGGCCCTTGTCGAGAAGCCGTTCCGCAAGGCGCATCTGCTGGATGTGGTGCGCCAGGCGATGACCGTCGGGCAGTAGCGCTGCCGCCCGGCGCGATGACCGCCACCCTCCTGCTGATCGACGACAGCGATACCGAGCGTGCGCTCACCCGCAAGCTGCTGGAGGCCGAGGGCTATACGGTGATCGAGGCCTCCGGGGGCGAGGAGGGGCTGACGCTCTTCCGCCAGAAGCGGCCGGACCTCGTGCTCTGCGATCTGATGATGCCCGGCCGCAGCGGCTTCGACACGGTGCGGGCGCTGCGCGAGGTCAATCCCGAGGCCCGCATCGTGGCGGTCTCCGGCACCCTGTTCGGCGTGGCCGACCACGAGACGATGGAGAAGCGGTTGGGCCTCGCCGGGGTGGTGGAAAAGCCCTTCCGCAAGGGCAAGCTGCTGGACGTGATCGATCGGGCGCTGCGCTTGAAGCGCTGAGATCCCCGGGCGGCAGGGCTCGTGTCCGGCGCGGCGTGGGACGCCCGGTTTTCGTCCCATGGCTTGAAGCCGTTGCGCGGCCGCCCCTATAGTCGATCGACATCCCGCAACCAATCGCGATCGTTGGTTGCGGGCAACAGATGCACACACGGGAGGATGTCGATGCGGGGCAATCCGATGCGGGCCGGGGTCGAGCGCGGGATTCCGCAGATCGGCTGCTGGCTCACCCTGGTGCGCCAGCCCTCGGTCCTCATGCTGCTCAAATCCGCCGGCCTCGATTTCGCGCGGGTCGACATGGAGCATGTCTCGACCTCGATCGAGACCATCGGCGAGATGGCGGCCATGGCGCGCGCCCTCGACTTTCCCATCGCCGTGCGCCCGCCGGTGGCCAACCGCGAGTGGATCACGCGGCTGCTCGACATCGGCGTGTGGAACATCCACTGCCCGCAGGTGGAATCGGCCGCGCATGCGCGCGAGATCGTCGCCGCCTCGCGCTACGCCCCCTGGGGCCTGCGCGGCAATGGCGGGCTGAGCGCCGCCACCGAGTTCTCGACGGAAGGTACGGTCGCCGAGCGGCGCGCCTTCGCCAATAAGGAGGTCTTCGTCACCGTCATGCTGGAGACGGCCAAGGCCTTCGACGATCTCGACGAGATCGCCGCCATGAAGGGCATCGACGCACTGACCCTGGGGCCCGCCGACCTGGCGCAGGACCTCGGCGTCTTCGGCAAGCCCGAGCAGGCGAAGGTGCTCGACGAGAAGCGCGACCTGATCCTCGCCGCCGCGCGCAAGCACGGCAAGACCTGCGCCATGCTGACCCACAGCCCCGAGCAGTGCCAGCAATGGAAGGAAGCGGGCGCGCTGCTATTAGCCTATTCCAGCGACGCCGAGATCCTGCACGGCGGCTTCAGCGCCGCGATGAAGAAGCTCAAGGGCTGAGGCGGCGGGCGCGGATATCCGCCCCGGCGGTCGCCGGACCGCCCGGAGAGATGCCATGAACGAGCGCGAAATCACGATATAAGGGGCGGGACTTCAAGACGGCGGTGACGGCCGGCCGCCGAACACGCGAGTGCGTCGATCCATGCTGGGGACTTCGGGACATTCGGGCGAGGGCGGGCTGACGCGCCCCGGGCTGCATTACGCCTGGGTCGTGGTGGCCGTGACGTTCTCCGCCCTGCTAATGGCCGGTGCCATCCGCGGCAGCCCGGGCATCCTGCTGGTGCCGCTGGAGACCGAGTTCGGCTGGTCGCGCGCCACGGTGTCCTTCGCCATCGGCGTCAACATCTTCCTCTACGGCCTGATCGGCCCGTTCGCCGCGGCGCTGATGGACAGTTTCGGCACGCGCCGGACCATGCTCGTGGCGCTGGCCGCAATCGGCGTCGGCGTCGCGCTGACGCCGCTGATGACCCAGTCCTGGCACCTCGTCCTGCTCTGGGGCGTGATCGTCGGCGCGGGCAGCGGCGCCATCGCCAACGTGCTGGCCGCCACCGTCGCAGCCCGCTGGTTCGCGGCCCGGCGCGGCCTCGTCGTCGGGCTTCTCGGCTCCGCCGCGGCGGCGGGACAGCTGCTCTTCCTGCCGCTCTTCGCCCTGATCACCGCAAGCTACGGCTGGCGCTGGATGTCGCTCACCGTGGCGGCGGTCGCTTTCGCGCTGCTGCCGCTGGTCGCCCTGCTGATGCGCGACCGGCCGGAATCCGTGGGCCTGCGTCCCTACGGCGAGACGGGTGTGCCCGCTCCGCCGATGCAGCTGCCCTCCAACCCGGTGCGCTCGGCCCTGCAGACGCTCGGCCTCGGCCTGCGCTCGCGCGATTTCTGGCTGATCGCCGGGACCTTCTTCATCTGCGGCGCCTCGACCAACGGGCTGATCGGCACGCACCTGATTCCGGCCTGCTTCGATCACGGCATCCCGGAGGTCGCCGGCGCCGGCCTGCTGGCGACCATGGCGGTGTTCAACTTCATCGGCGCCACCGGCTCGGGCTGGCTCAGCGACAAGGTCGATCCCCGCAGGCTGCTCGCCGTCTATTACGGGCTGCGCGGCCTCTCCCTGGTCTATCTGCCTTTCGCCTTCGACACCTTCTACGGCCTGTCGCTCTTCGCGGTGTTCTACGGGCTCGACTGGATCGCCACCCTGCCGCCGACCCTGCGGCTGATCACCGCCTCTTTCGGCCGGGAACGGGCCGCCATGATGTTCGGCTGGGTGCTGGTGGTGCATCAAATCGGCGGCGCGCTGGCCGCCTATGTCGGCGGCGTGCTGCGCCAGGATCTCGGAACTTATCTCGAGACCTTCATCCTCGCCGGGCTGCTCTGTTTTCTCGCCACGGTCCTGGCACTGTTCATCGGCCGGGGTGCGAGGCCCGCGCCGCGTCCGGTGCCCGCGGCGGCGTAGCGTTTGCGCAGCAAACGCGGGAGGCGCTTCCGGTCTGCTCTGACGGTGCTTTTTTCTCACCGTCCCCCTTCTCACCGTCCCCCTTCTCACCCGTCACCCCGGCGAAGGCCGGGGTCCAGCACAATACGGCGCGCTTCGCGCCCATATGCTTTCTGAGAGTCTGGGCCCCGGCCTTCGCCGGGGTGACGAGGGGACTACGGACCCCGCCGCCGCTGCGCCTCCAGCATGTCGATGCGCGCCTGAAGCGGCGGGATGAGGGCCAGCAGTTCCTCCGCGGCCGCACCGCGCCGGTGCAGGGTGGCCATGGTCACGAGCTGCATCTTCTGGCGGCGCAGGAAGGCGAGCTGCTCTTCTTCGGTCATTCCTTGGAGATGGGCGCGGCCTGTCCGCGGTTTCAATTCAGGGTAATTCCCATCCCTATGAATTGAGGAGAATTTGATGGATCGGGCGCCAGACAAAGACTCTTACTTTGCCGTCCACCTCTCCACCTCCGCCTTCAGTTCCAGCACCTCCACCGGGCAATCCGGCCAGTTGTGCCCCCAGCAGACGATCAGGTCGCAGCCGGCGGGATCGTGCCCGTGCTTCTCGAAATTGCGGCTTTCGTACTCGAACTCGACACGCACGCGCTGCCAGCCGGCCGGCGTGCGGCGCTTGGCCTCGCAATCGGGATAGGCGCTGGCCACCCGCTCGACCGCGAAGCCGAGATCGAGCGCCATGGCGCCGAACAGCATGATCACGCCGGCCTCGTTGATCGGCTCGTGCAGGATGCCGCGGAAATTGATCGGCGCGCCGTAGCGTGGCGGCGGGGATGGACGAGGGAAGAGAGCGGGCGCCGTGTCCTTGTCCGGCCGGGGCAGTCCCGCGAGGTAAATGAAATCGGGGTCCGCCTGCTCCGCCCATTGGCGCAAGGCTACCAGCACGTTGGACCAGCGGCCCCATCGTCTCTGATAGGCGCCGATGCTGTAGGCGCCTTTCTGGCAGAGCTCCGTCCTGTTCAACAGGCCGCCGCTGGCGAGGAACGCGTCGCGCAACGCGCGCAGCAGCGTGGTGTCATCGATCCGCACGTTCGGGGCCCGCTCGAGGCCGGCGGCGGCGACGAAGGCGCTATAGCTGCCGAACAGCCTAATGATCTGGAAACGCGCGATGCCGCTGCGGCGCTCGAACTCCCGCCGGCGCACCTGGGGCTGACCGAGCTCCGCGGCGATGGCCCGCACCTGTGAGATGAGTGTCTCGCGGCTGTGAACGGGCTGTGAGGTGGGCATGGGGTCGGGTCTCCTGACCCCTGAGATGGTCGCGACACCCCTTTTTGTCTAGGGACCGAAATGTCTATAGACGTTTGTGTTTTTGCATCGCGTTGGGATCGCTGGCCAAAGCGCCGGCACCGGCGGGTTATCCCCAGCGCGATCTACCGGCTCTGGGCGCCATGAACAATGGCGAGCACGACGACCTCATCGCGATCTTCCCGCACTTCGTAGACGATGACGTAGGGGGCCTCGATCAGCTCCGCGTGAGGCCGAGTGCCCCCACGTTCTGTGCGCGGTGGGAAATGATGAGAGGCCGCCGTAGGCAAGCCGGCCGGGACTGCATCTAGACCCGCCTGCAGACATGGTTGCGCGCATCTGCGCTCATTGACTCCCCCCGCCGCCGCAGGCTCAATCGCCGAACAGGGCAGGGGAGATTCGGCATGCGTAAGCTCGTTATTTCGGCAATCGCCGCGCTGGCGCTGGGCGCCACATCGGCCGCTGCCCAGCAGCGCACGCTCAATATCTACAACTGGAACGACTACATCGACGAGACCACCGTTGCCGCCTTCGAGAAGGAGACCGGCATCAAGGTCCGCTACGACGTCTACGACGCCAACGAGGTGCTGGACGCCAAGCTGCGCGCCGGCCGCTCGGGCTACGACCTCGTGGTGCCGACCGCCTCGCCGTTCCTCGCCCAGCAGATCCCGGCGAAGCTCTACCGCCCGGTCGAGCGCGACAAGCTGACCAACTACAGGAATCTCGACCCGGCGCTCATGCAGCAGCTCGCCAAGTACGATCCCGAGAACCGTCACGCCGTGCCCTGGATGTGGGGCACCACCGGCATCGGCTACAACAGCCGCACCCTGCTGCGCGCCATGCCCGATGCGCCGGTCTACAGCCTGAAGATCCTGTTCGATCCGGCCATCGTGGCGCGCTTCAAGGGCTGCGGCGTGGTCATCCTCGATTCCGCCACCGACGTGATCCCGGCGGCCCTCGCCTATCTCGGCCGCAACCCGGACAGCCACGCGACCGAGGATCTTGAGGCGGCGACGAAGGTGCTGCAGGCGATCCGGCCCTTCGTGCGCAAATGGCACTCGTCCGAGTACATCAACGATCTCGCCAACGGCGATGCCTGTCTCGCCTTCGGCTATTCCGGCGACATCAAGCAGGCGGGCAAGCGCGCCGCCGAGGCGAAGAAGAACTTCGCCGTCGAATACGCCATCCCGCAGGAGGGCGCGCTGGTGTGGATCGACACCTGGGCGATCCCCGCGGATTCGCGCAACGCCGACGCGGCGCACCGCTTCCTCGATTTCGTGCTGCGCCCGGACGTGGTGGCGAAGAACAGCAACTTCATCGGCTATGCCAACGCCGTGCCGGCTTCGCTGCCGCTGCTCGACGCCGAGGTGAAGAGCGACCCGACCATCTATCCGCCCGAGGAGCTGCGCCGCCGCTTCTACACCATCACCGCGCCGCAACGCGCCTACGAGCGCCAGCGCACGCGCGCCTGGACGCGGATCACCACGGGGCGGTAGTGGAGGAGTGCTCGTCACCCCGTACCAGTGAGCGAAGCGAACGCCGATACGGGGTCCAGCATGAAACTGCGCGCTTCGCGCACCTTCTTACCTGAAAGTCTGGACCCCGGCCTTCACCGGGGTGACGATCTGTCGTGGTAACCCCCCTCATCACCCTCTCCGCCGTCTCCAAGCGCTTCGGCGACGTCGCCGCCGCGCATTCCGTCACTCTCGACGTGGCGCCGGGTGAATTCCTCGCCCTGCTCGGGCCGTCGGGCTGCGGCAAGACGACGTTGCTGCGCCTGATCGCCGGCTTCGAGGCGCCGGACGAGGGGCGGGTGCTCATCGACGGCGAGGACGTGACCGCCACACCGCCCTGGCGGCGGCCGGTCAACACGGTGTTCCAGTCCTACGCCCTGTTCCCGCATCTCAGCGTCGCCGCCAACATCGCCTTCGGCCTGAAGCAGGACGGCATGCCGAGGCCGGAGATCGAGGCGCGCGTGGCCGAGATGCTGGCGCTCGTGCGGCTGGAGGGCGAGGCGGGCCGCAAGCCGCACCAGCTTTCCGGCGGCCAGCGCCAGCGTGTCGCACTCGCCCGCGCGCTGGCCAAGCGGCCCAAGGCCTTGCTGCTCGACGAGCCGCTTTCCGCCCTCGACCGCAAGCTGCGCGACGAGATGCGCGGCGAGCTGGCCGCGCTGCAGAAGCGCCTGGGTATCGCCTTCGTCTTCGTCACCCACGACCAGGACGAGGCGATGAGCCTGGCCGACCGCCTCGTGGTCATGCGGGAAGGCCGTATCGAGCAGGACGGCGCGCCGCGCGCGGTCTACGAGAAACCGGGCTCGCGCTACGTTGCCGATTTCCTCGGCCGCGCCAATTTGATCCACGGCCGCGTGGCGGGCCGCGAAGGCACGCGGCTGCTGATCGAGGGCGACGTGCCGGGGCTCATCCTGCGCGCGCCCGACGAGCCGGCGCTGTTTCCCGGCATGGAAGTCTGGCTGGCCATCCGGTCGGAAAACATCGCCCTCGACGTGCACGACCGCGCCAACACCCTGAGCGGCACGGTGCGCGACATCGACTACGCCGGCGACACCACGCGCTACCGGATCGAGCTCGCCGGGGGCCTGAGCCTGCGCGTCACCCGCCCCAACAGCGCCGGCCAGCGCCCCGGCCCGGCGCCCGAGGCGAGCGTCACCATCGGCTGGCCGGCCGAGGCCGGCGTGGTGCTGCAGCGGTGAGTGCGGACGCCATCGCGCGGCCGACAAAGCTCCCGGTGTGGGAAACGCTGTGGGCCGCTGTTTACGAGACGCGCGGCTCGTTCGACATCTACATGAGGTTGGTGTGGATTCCGTTCTTGGCGTCGCTTGCCTATAACGCCGTGCTCGCGGTGACGTCGCCGAACACTCTGGTTGAAACGCCGGACGAGGCAGGCCCTTGGTCAGCGCGAGACTTGATCGACATGTTTATCTGGACTGGAGTGAGCGTGACGCTACTTCCCGCGCTCACGGGGTGGCATCGCCATCTTATTCTCGGTCCAAGCCACCCGTCAGGTCGCCGTCGCTACTCTATCGCGGGCAAGGAGTCGGACTATTTCAAAGCCGTGCTCAAGGTGGGTGGAGTATTTGTGTCCGCGCTGATTGTCATCGGGCTGCTGCTGGAGGTGGATCAATTCGACGCTTCTCTCATAGAGAATCGTTTGTGGTTTCTCCCTGTGTATGCGGTGGCGTCATTCGCTATCGCCCGTTTTTTGTTCCTTTTTCCAGCGGCCGCCGTTGGCCAGCCTCTCGCCATGCGTGATGCCCGGTCGTTGCCGCTCGGCAACACCGTCCACCTTTGGTTTGTTGTACTCGCACCAGAGGCCGTCTCATTCATGGCCGACATGGTGTTGCGTGTAATGCTTCTGGGGCTAGAGGCGACAGAGGTTTCTCGCGCCTCGGCTGTCGCGTATGCCATCACCAGGACAGTGATTGGATTTCTCTTCCTGTCCGTCTCTGTTGCCGCGCTGTCGATTTCCTACCGTCAAATCGTCGCCGCGGCGCCGACGGAGGCTGCGCGGTGATGCGCCGCCTGTTCATCGGCCTGCCGCTCGCCTGGCTGCTGGCCTTCTTCGCCGCGCCCTTCGTCATCGTGGCCGGCATCAGCCTCGTGCCGGCCCTCGACGCCGTGCCGCCTTTCGCCTCGCCGCTAAACCCGGCGAACTGGACGCTCGATTCCTATCGGCTGCTGCTCTTCGACGATCTCTACGTCGCCGCCTTCCTCAACGCGCTGCGCATCGCCTTCACCGCGACCGTCGTCGCGCTGCTCATCGGCTATCCGATGGCCTACGCCATGGCGCGCGCACCGGAGCGCTGGCGCGGGCTGCTGGTCATGCTGGTCATCGTGCCGTTCTGGACCTCGTTCCTGATCCGGGTCTACGCCTGGATGCTGCTGCTGCGGCCGAGCGGCCTGGTCAACTCGGCGCTGATCGGGCTCGGGCTGATCGACGAGCCGTTGCCGCTCGACGCCGGCGAGTTCGCCGTGCATCTCGGTCTCGTCTATTCGTACCTGCCGTTCATGGTGCTGCCGCTCTACGCCACCCTGGAGCGGCTCGATCCGGCGCTGGTCGAGGCGGCGCAGGATCTCGGCGCGCGGCCGGTGCAGGCCTTCCTGCGCGTGACCCTGCCGCTGTCGCTGCCCGGTATTGCCGCCGGCTCGCTGCTCGTCTTCATCCCCTCGGTCGGTGAGTTCATCATCCCCGACCTGCTCGGCGGCTCCGACAGTCCGATGATCGGCAAGATCCTGTGGACCGAGTTCTTCAACAACCGGGACTGGCCGGCGGCGTCGGCGCTGGCGGTCGGATTGCTCGCCGTGCTGGTGGCGCCGATCCTCGCCTTCCAGGCGATCGAGCGGCGGAGCGCGCCGTGATCTCCCGGCGTCGCGTCGCTTTCAAAAAGTTCCCCTTCCCCTTGATGGGGGAGGGTTGGGGTGGGGGTGAGTCCCGGGCGGAGCGTGCGCCATGAAGCGCAACTCCGCTTTCCTGCTGAGCGCGCTGGGGCTGGGCTACGTCTTCCTCTATCTGCCGGTGCTGCTGCTCATCGTCTTCTCGTTCAACGAGTCGCGGCTGGTGACGGTGTGGGCCGGGTTCTCGACGAAGTGGTACGGCGAGCTGCTGCGCAACCAGCGCATCCTCGACGCAGGATGGCTCAGCCTCGCCGTCGCGGCGGCGAGCGCCACCCTGGCGACGGTCTTGGGCCTGTGCGGTGGCATGGCGCTGGCGCGCTTCGGCGTTTTCCGCGGCCGGGCGCTGGTGGCGGGATTGCTAATGGCGCCGCTGGTCATGCCCGAGGTGCTGTCGGGCCTGTCGCTGCTGCTGCTCTTCGTCTCGCTCGATCAGCTCATCGGCTGGCCGGGCGAGCGCGGCTTCGTCACCATCGTCATCGCGCACGCGACCTTCGCCACCGCTTATGTCGCGGTGATCGTCCAGGCGCGGCTGAAGCTGCTCGATCCGGCACTCGAGGAGGCGGCGCACGATCTCGGCGCGCCGCCGTGGCGCGCTTTTGTGGGCGTGACGTTGCCGTTGCTGCTGCCGGCGCTGGCGGCGGGCTGGCTGCTCGCCTTCACCCTGTCGCTCGACGATCTGGTGATCGCCAGCTTCACCGCCGGGCCGGGGGCGACGACGCTGCCGATGGTGGTGTTCTCGAGCGTGCGCCTCGGCCTCTCGCCGCAGGTCAACGCGCTGGCCACACTCTTCGTGCTGGCGGCGCTGCTGCTGGTCGGAATGGCGCTCTGGCTGCTACGGCCGCGCGCGGCGGCTCGGTCTTAAGCGCCCTGCTTCTCAGGCGAAAGAGCGCTTCTTCCGGTACTCGACAACAACCGCCTTGCGCGGCGCTGCCGGCATCGCCGGAAAGCTCGGCCGCGCGGTGGGGGCGGGCAGCGGCTCGTGCTCCGCCGCCATGATCGGGCGGCGCGTCTGGATGGTGATCGCCATCTCGGGATCGGCGCGCTTCACCTCGCAGGTGCGGCCTTCTATTTTCCGGCCATTGACGGCGGCGACCGCCTCGGCGGCGGCCTTCTCCGGCGCGAGATTGACCAGGCCATAGCCCTTCGTGTTCCCCGTCAGGGGATCGCGGGCCAGGTAGGCGCCGAGAACCAGGCCGAATTCGTCGAACGTCTGGGCGAGCTGCTCGTCGGTGTAGCCGAGCGGCAGGTTGGCCACGAAGATGTTGCCCCGGAATTTGGTCTGTCTCATCGCGGTCCCTGTCTGTAGGCAAGCAAGCGATACACCTCGCCTGCGAGTCGGACCAAAGCATAACGGCGGGGACCGGGGTTCGAGGGCCCTCATTGCTGCAGCGCAGCATTGTCCGTACCGCATGTGGCCCAAAAAGCGGCCGGAAACAGGCCGATTGGCCTCAGATTCACACAAATTATCGTTAAATAACAAATGTTTGCCTGTGGATAACAAGGCGTTAAGCTGGCGGTTGCCAAGGGGTTCGGCGTCCGGGCACCGGGGGGTGTGCGATGACCACCAAGCAGGCCAAGCTTGTATCCGGCAGACGGGCGCCGCCGGCACGTGCGCCGCGCCGTCCGGCCGATTCGGCGGGCTCCGGTACCTCGCGCCATCCCTACCAGGGGATGTTCGAGAACGCCGCCTGGGGCATCTTCCAGACCACGCCCGACGGCCACTACCTGCTGGCCAATCCGGCGCTGGCCCGCATCTACGGCTACGACTCACCCGAGGCGATGCTCGCCGCGATCACCGATATCGGCCGCCAGCTCTATGTCGATCCGCGCCGGCGCGACGAGTTCATCCGCCTGATGAAGGAGCTGGGCTCAGTCTCGGGCTTCGAATCCCGGGTCTACCGCAGGGACGGAGCGATCATCTGGATCAGCGAAACCAGCCGCGAGGTGCGCGGCGCGGACGGCAGGCTGGTCTGCTACGAGGGCTCGGTCGAGGACATCACCGCACGCAAGGCGGCCGAGCGCGAGCTGCGCGCCGCCAAGGAGGAGGCGGAATCCGCCAGCCGCGCCAAGTCGGCCTTCCTCGCCAACATGAGCCACGAGCTGCGCACGCCGCTCAACGCGGTCATCGGCTTCGCCGAGATCTTCGACATGGAGCTCTTCGGCCCGATCGGCGACCGCAAGTACCGGGAATACGCCCAGGACATCCGCGCCAGCGGCCGCCACCTGCTCGACGTGATCAACAACATCCTGGACCTCACGAAAATCGAAGGTGGGCATCTCGTCCTGGACGAGCAGGGCATCGACGTGACCAACCTGATGGCGACCTGCGAGCGCATCGTGGCCAGCGAGGCGCGCAAGCGCGAACTCACGCTTTCGGTGGTGCCGCCCGACGCGCCGCTGGTCATCTCTGCCGACCCGATCCGGCTCAAGCAGGTGCTGTTCAACCTGCTGTGGAACGCCATCAAGTTCACGCCCGCGGGCGGCAGCGTCATGGTCACGGCGCACCTCGCCAACGACGGCTCGGCCGTGCTGGCTGTCGCCGACAGCGGCATCGGCATGCGCGCCGAGGATATCCCGGTCGCCCTGCAGCCCTTCCAGCAGCTGCGCACCTCGTGGGACAAGAAGCACGAGGGTACCGGGCTCGGCCTCACGCTGACCAAGGCGATCGTCGAGCTGCACGGCGGCACGCTGGCGCTGGAGAGCGCGCCCGGTTACGGCACCACGGCGACCGTCACCCTGCCGCCCTGGCGCGTCGCCGCCGCGCCGCCCGAGCCGCTCGCCGAATCGGCCTAGCGGTCGACCGTCCTAGGCGCCGGCGTCGCGGCCGAGCAGTCCGCGGCGCGAGCCGTCGGCCATGCGGTCGAGCAGGGGGGCGAGCTGGGTTTCGAGCGTCGTCACCTCCTCGCGGATCCAGGCCACGATCTTCTTGCGCCGAGCCTCCTCCATGCGGCTTGAGATCGCGGCGACGCTGATCGCGGCGATGCTCTGCCCGTTGGCGGTGGAGATGGGCACGGCGACGGCGGTCATGCCGGGGATGACCCGCTCGTCGTTGAGCGCGTAGCCGAGCTTGAGACTGGCCGTGACCAAGCGGCGCAGCAGGGCGCGGGTAAAGCCGTAAGCGCCGGCAGGCGCGGCGGCCATCTCCAGCAGACGCTCGGTTTCGGCCTTGGGCTGGAAGGCGAGCAGGGCCAGCGAGCCGGCCCCTACACCGAGGGGCCGGCGGTCGCCGTTCTTGAGGGTCAGGGTCTTGATGGGGAAGGCGCCCTCCTGCCGGCCGATGCACAGCGCCTCGTCGCCGACGCGCAAGGTCAGGTACACGGTGTCGGAGGTCCGCTCCGCCAGGCGGCGCAAGCCCGCTTCGGCCCGGCGGGTCAGGCCGAAGCGGTTGCCGGCCGATGCCCCCAGCGCCGCGAGTCGCGCACCGGGGAAATAGCGTCCGGTGCTCTCGTCCCATTCGACGAGGCCGAGACGGTCGAGCTCCTTGAGGAAACGGTGTCCCGTCGCCCGGCCGAGGCCGGTCTGCCGCACCACGTCGGAGAAGCGGCTGCCCGTGTCGGTGCCGGCGGCTACCGCCTCGAGTACGGCCAGGGCGCGCTCGACACTCTGAATCCCGGTCGCTCTGTCGCCGTCGTCCATGACGCCCTTTCCGCGGCTCTCTTGCGATGCTCCGGCCGCTATGTTTTATATGTTTTGGCAGTTAAAATAAAGTTCCATTCAGTGGAAAAATGGTCGAGCCGCTCATCGTCGACAGCGTGACCCGGCTGGGCCCGGAATCACGCAATGCCGTGGTCATCGGGGCCTCGCATTGCGGGGTCTATGCGGCCTATCTCGCCGCCCGAATGGGCGTGCGGGCGGTGCTGCTGAACGATGCCGGGATCGGCCGCGACCGGGCCGGCGTCGGCGGCCTTATTTATCTGGAAAATCTGGGGATGCCGGCGGCGACCCTGTCCCATCGCTCGGCCCGGATCGGCAACGGCGCGGATTGCGCGGCGCGCGGCAGGGTGAGCCTGGCCAATGAGGTGGCCAAGGCCCTGGGCGTGGCGCCCGGGATGAGCACCCGAGAGGCGGCCGGGATCCTTATCCAGGGTGCCAGGGAGTGGAACGGGGTTCTGCCCGAGGAGCGGGAGAGCCGGACCCTTCTGATGCCGGAGGATGCCGGCGGCCCGGCGGTTTCGGCGCTCGATTCCGTGTCGCTGGTGCTGCCCGCGGATCGCGGGCAGATCGTGGTCACCGGCTCGCATGGCGGTCTGCTCGGCGACCGGCCGGAGACCGCCTCCAAGGTCGACGTCTTCGCCGCCCTCTACAACGACGCCGATATCGGCATCGACGGGGCCGGCATCACGCGGCTGCCGGCGCTCGAGGCGCGCGGCATCGCCGCCGGCACGGTGAGCGCCTGGAGTGCGCGGATCGGCGACGGCCGCTCGATCTACGAGGACGGATTCATCACCCATCTCAACGACACGGCACGCCGCTTCGGCGCCGAGATTGGCATCAGCGCCCGGCGCTTCGTGGAGCTCATGCGTTTAGCAGGAAGGATGAACAGACGTGGCTAACCCGGCAATCAGCGAACGGTCGAACGCGGTGCGGACGATGACGGGGGGCGCGGCGCTCGCCGAGATGCTCAAGATCCACGAGGTCGGGCCGCTCTTCGGCATGGGCGGCTTCCAGCTCCTGCCGTTCTACGAGGCCTGCCGCGTGCTCGGTCTGCGTCACGCGCTGATCAACGACGAGCGCTGCGGCGGCTTCGCGGCCGACGCCTACGCGCGCGTCACCAACCGGCCGGGCGTGGTCGACGCGACGTTGGGGCCGGGCGCCACCAACCTGTCGACCGCGCTCGCCGAATCCTACAACGCCGGGCTGCCGCTGATCGCCATCACCGGCAACAGCAACCGCGAGCATTCGTGGAAGAACATGACGCAGGAGGCGCGGCAGCTCGAGGTGCTGCGCCCGGTGGTCAAGGACGTCCTGCGGGTCGAGGTGGTGAAGCGCATCCCCGAGCTGGTGCGCCGCGCCTTCGCCATCGCCACCTCCGGCCGGCCCGGCCCGGTGCTGATCGACGTGCCGGAAGACGTGGCGCATGCCGAGTTCGATTTCGACATCTCCGAGTTCTGGGCGGACCCGGGCACGCTGCGTGCGCAGGCGCGGCGCTCGCGTCCCGACGGTGCCGAACTGGCGCGTGCTGCCGCGTTGCTGGCCAAGGCCGAGCGGCCGCTGATCCTGGCGGGCGGCGGCATCCACATCTCCGAGGCCTCCGAGGCGCTCCTCGCGCTTGCCGAGGGGCAGGGCATTCCGGTGGCGCACACCATGTCGGGCAAGGGCGCGATTTCCTGCCGGCATCCGCTCTCGGCCGGCGTGTTCGGCCGCTATTCGCGCATCGCCAACGAATTCGTCGCCGCGTCGGACTGCCTGCTGGTGGTCGGCTGCAAGCTCGGCGAGATCGCCACAAGGCGCTTCGCGTTGATCCCGCCCGAGAAGACGGTGATCCATATCGACGTGCTGCCCGAGGAGATCGGCCGCACCACGCGCACGGCGATCGCGCTGGCCGGCGACGCGCGCCTCGCGCTCGAGGATCTGGCGGCGGCCCTGGGCGACGGCAAGGCGCGGGTGAAGAAGCGCGCGGACTATCTCGCGGGGGTGCCGGCGCGCATGACGGCCTGGCGCAAGGGCGCGGCGGACCGCCTGGAATCGAAGGAGACGCCGATCAATGTCGGCCGCCTGATGGGCGAGCTCAACACCGTGATGCCGGCGGACGCCGTGCTGGTCGCCGATGGCGGCTTCGCCGCGCATTGGGGCGGGCTGCTGTTCGATACCAAGGCGGCCGGGCGGCATTTCGTGGCCAATCGCGGCTTCGCCTCGATCGGCTACGGCGTGCCCGGCGGCATGGGCGCGCAGATCGGTGCCGGCAAGCGCCGCGTCGTCTCGCTGACCGGCGATGGCGGCTTCAACATGTCGATGGGCGAGCTCGAGACGGCGCGCCGCCTCAAGGCCAATTTCGTCACCTGCATCTTCAACAACGCGGCGTCGGGCTACGTGAAGGCGCTGCAGCACTCGGTGTTCGGCGCCGGCAGCTACCAGTCCTCCGACCTGAGCGAGCTCGACTACGCGTCGATCGCCCGCGCCATGGGCTGCCACGGCATCCGGGTCACCGATCCGGAGAAACTGAACGCTGCCTTGCGCGAAGGGCTGGAGAATACGGACTCGCCGACGGTGCTCGACATCGTGGTGACCCGAGACCCCGCCAAGATGCTGCCCGGCGTCGACAACCGCACCCTCAAGGTCCAGAAGGGCGACCGGCCGGTGTGAGTTGAGGTCGGCCCACTAAGGCGAATTGCTGTTTAGCCCCTCTCCCGCATTGCGGGAGAGGGTGGCCGCGAAGCGGCCGGGTGAGGGTCTTCGAGCGCGCTCACGATGGTCGAGACTACCCCTTCCGTGTTCGAAAGAATCTCATTGTTCCAGAAGCGCAGCACTCGCCAGCCTTGGCGCTCGAGCCATGCTGTCCGCTGTGCATCTGCGCGATTTTCGTTGTGCTGACCGCCGTCCGCTTCGACGATCAGTCGATGCTTTGTGCACGCGAAATCGACAACGAACCGGCCGACAGGATGCTGCCGGCGAAATCTGTATCCGCGCAAGCGACGATGGCGTAGCGCTGACCACAGCCTCCGTTCGGCGTCCGTGCTGCTCTTGCGAAGGGTACGCGCCTGCTCTTTCACGTTTCAAACATAGCGCCGTTTGCCCTGATCCTGCGACCCTCACCCGGCTCGCTAGCGCTCGCCACCCTCTCCCGCGGTGCGGGAGAGGGGCTTTTCGTCACCCGACAATCTCCTCCCATGTCGGCAGCGGGCGCTGCTCCAGCGGCGTCTTCCACCCGGCGCAGTTCGAGCGATCGATGACCACGGCCGGAACCATGATCTCCGGCGGCACGCTCTCGCCCCTCAGGTGGCGCAGGGCGGCGCGCGTGGCGATGGCGGCGATCTTGAAGGGGCTGAAGTCGATGCTGGCCAGCATCGATCCTCTCTCGATATGCCCAATGGCCTCGGGCAGGCCGTTCGCCCCGACGACCACGGCGCTGCGCCCAGCCTCGGCGAGGGCGTCGAGCGCGCCCAGGGCCATGAGATCGTTGGCGGCCCAGACGCTGTCCACCTGCCCGTGCCTTGCAAGAAGGTCGGCCATCTTCTGTCTGGCGGGCGGGCGCTGATAGAGGCCGGTCACGGTGGCCAGCAGGGTGATGTCCGGATACGTCGCCAGCGCCCGCTGCAGGCCCTTCGTGCGGTCGCGGCTGGTGGGAGCGGCCGGCGTGCCTTCGATGGCCACGACCGTGCCCCGGCCGGCGAGCGCCTGAAACAGAGCCGTGGCTCCGTTGACGCCGACCGCCACATCATCCGAGCCGACGAAGCTGACGAAGCGACCCGTCATCCGGTTGTTGAACAGGAAAACGGGAATCCGGGCCGCCGCAAAAGCCTCGAGCTCCTCCACCATCCGGAGATCGTCGACCGGCGTGAAGACCGCGGCATCCGGCCTTGCCATCACCGCCTGGGCGACGAGGGATTTCTGCTGGCCGACGTCGTCGGGAATCTCGGGCACGTAATGCACGGTGCGCGCTCCGGCCTCGCGCGCCACACGATCCGCGGCGAGGCGCGCCGCCGCGTAACCCGGGTTGGTCCGGTTCTTGGTGAAGACCGCGATGAGCGGCGGCGCCACGGCGCGCGGGCTCCGCCGGAGGAGGAGCGTCTAGAGCTGCGTGCCCAGCCGGCGGTCGACCGAGTAGGGGCCGCCGCCGCGCAGCGCCACCGCCAGCATGACCAGTCCCCACATCAGCGGGTACTCGTAGCCGCGGTTGGTCCAGGCGAAGCCGCCGCCGAGATGGGCGTAGACGATGATGGCCATCTCGATGGCGATGGCCGCCGCCCAGAAGCGGGTGAAGAGGCCGATGGCGACACAGAGGCCGCCGATCGTCTCCAGGGCGATCAGGGCGATGGCCAGGGGGTAGGCGGGCTCGAGGCCGCGCGCCGCCAGCGTGCGCTGGGCGACGGTGTCGATGCCCATCATTACCTTGGGCCAGCCATGCGGGATGAGGATCAGGCCGACCGCCAGCCGGACGAGGAGCCAGGAGAGCGGCTCCACCTTGTCGTAGAAGGGCTTGAGCTGCGGGAACAGCAGCTTCGGCTCAGTGTCGTCGGACATCGCTTCCCCCAAATGGACAGCGCCGACGGGAATTCCGAATCCATCCGGCGCGTTGAAAGAATAGCGCCTCTGCCGGACTCCGGCGAGAGTCGTGCGAGCCCGTCGTGAAAGGGGAACCGGAGACGCAACACTCCGTTAACCGGTGTCGATTTATCCTTGCATTCGCAACACGCTGGCTCATTATGAGTCATTACATATTTGTTACAGGTCTATGGCAGTCATAGACCTCATCGATGAAATGATTTCGGCGCCGCGCGCTCGCGGGCCGGCTCGGAGTTAGGGCCATTTCGGCGACCACGATCCTCATCCACCTGCTCGGTGGCGTAGCGCTCCTGTTGTGGGGCTTGCGCATGGTGCGCACCGGCGTGATGCGCGCCTATGGCGCCGATCTGCGCCGCGTCATCGGTCACGGCCTGCGCAACCGCTTCACCGCCTTTGCCTCGGGGCTCGGCGTCACCGCCGTGCTGCAGTCGAGCACGGCGACGGCGCTGATGACCGCCTCCTTCGCCGAGCGCGGCCTGCTGGCCACGGGTGCCGCACTTGCCGTGATGCTCGGTGCCGATGTCGGCACGGCGCTGGTCGCCCAGGCGCTCAGCCTGCGCGTCGACTGGATCTCGCCCGTGCTCATCTTCATCGGCGTGGTCGGCTTCCTCGCCGGCAGCTCGACCCGCCAGCGCGATCTCGGGCGCACCGCGGTCGGGCTCGGCCTGATGCTGCTGGCCCTGCACCTGATCGTCGAGGCCTCGTCGACGCTGCAGGCCTCCCCCACCCTCGACATGATCCTCACCGGCCTGGGCAGCGAGCGCGTCATCGCCGTGCTGGTAGCGGCGGCCCTCACCTGGCTCGCCCATTCGAGCCTCGCCGTCGTGCTGCTGGTGATGTCGCTCGCCTCGATCGGCATGCTCACGCCGGTGCTCGCCCTGACGCTGATCGTCGGCGCCAATCTCGGGGGCGCCTTCCCCGCCCTCGCCACGACCTGGTACGGCGATGCCGCGGCGCGCCGCGTCACCGTCGGCAACCTCATCTTCCGACTGGCCGGCGCCATCGCCGTCCTGCCCTTCATCGATGTCGTGGCGGCGAAGCTGGCGCTCCTCGATCCCAATTTCGACCGGCTGGTGGTCAATTTCCACCTCGCCTTCAACATCGCGCTGGCCGTGGTCTTCATCTGGTTCACCGGCCCGATCGGCCGGCTGCTGGCCAGCCGGATCGTCGACGCGCCCGGCGCCGAGGATCCCGCCAAGCCGCGCTACCTCGACCCCGCGGCGCTCGAATCGCCGCCGCTGGCCATCGCCGCCGCGGCGCGCGAGACCTTGCGCATGGGCGACGCGCTCGAGGCGATGCTGCGCGACACGCTCACCGTGTTCCAGACCGACGACCGCAAATTGGCCGCCGATATCATCCGGCGCGACGACGTCGTCGACCGCCTGCACGAGGCGATCAAGCTCTATCTCACCCAGGTCAGCCGCGAGCCGCTGGGCGAGGTCGACGGCAAACGGGCGATGGACATCATCGCCTTCACCACCAATCTCGAGCATGTCGGCGACATCATCGACAAGAACCTGATGGAGATGGCGGTCAAGAAGATCAAGAACCGCCTGCATTTCTCCGAGGAAGGCTTCAAGGAGATCTGCCTGCTCCACGCCGAGGCGATGGAGCATCTGCAGCTCGCCATGAGCGTGTTCATCTCCGGCGACATCACCATGGCCCGCAAGCTGCTGGCGGAGAAGATCGAGTTCCGCGACCGCGAGCGCCAGATGACCGAGCAGCACCTCCTGCGCCTGCGCAGCGGGAGGGCGGAGAGCATCGAGACCAGCTCGCTGCATCTCGACATCCTGCGCGACCTCAAGCGCATCAATTCGCACCTGACCAGCGTCGCCTACCCGATCCTCGAGGCGGCGGGCGAACTCGCCGACAGCCGCCTGCGCGCCAGGAAGACGGCCCGCGCGCGGCGCGCCAAGGCGACGAGCGACAACCCCAACGAGGCTCCCCCCGGCGAGCCCCAGGCGGCGGGTTGAACGCGGTCTGATACCGGCCCGTCAGCTTCCGCCGCGGCCCGCTCAGGCCCCGGGATCAATCGCTATTCACGATGAAAAAGAGCGGGCCGGCCGCCAAGGCATCCGGCCAGGAGCATATGGGGATTGATAGACGTTCTGTACAGGGGCAAGGCTGAAAAATTCTCCCTCTATGCGCAGGAGATGAGGCAGACGGCGCACGCCATTAGACACCTTGGACACGATTGCACATCGCCGGCTTCCGGTTTTTCAAGGACTTGCAGGCTAAGAAAACTGCCGCCACCTTTTTGACATATTGTGGCAGCCACTCACTTAGCCTCCCGCCTGCCGCAGCCCGGTTGCGACCCTGAACGAACGTCGCCGGTCCCGCGTCCCGAAAACCGGTGCGGCCTCGAACGCATCAACTCGCACCTGACCAGCGTCGCCCCCCGATTCTCGAAGCGGCCCCAGGCGGTGGGGCGAGCTTCGGGGTGGCAGTTGATCGGCTTCACCGGAGGTCCGCGACAAACGAGGACTCCAGCACGATCCGCCGGAAGGCGACCGGCTCCGCGATGCCTTTGACCGTCGCCGTTTCCGCCTGCGCGCCGAGTTGCGCAAGCTGGCCGGCCACGGCGGGATCGCCGGCGAGCGCCTCGGAGATCACGATATCGCCGCCCCGGCTCTGGCCCTGGAGGCGCGCGGCGAGGTTCACCGTCGAGCCGAAATAGTCCAGTCGCCCGTTGAGGTTCACGGCGATGCACGCCCCCATGTGCAGGCCGAGCTTGATGACCAGGTCGTCGCCCTCCGCCCCGTCAGCGGGAGCGTGCTCGCGGTTGAATGCCGCCACCCGGCTCTGCACGGCGAGCGCCGCGGCCAGCGCCCGGGAAGGATCGCTGAAGGCTGCCATCACCGCGTCGCCGATGGTCTTGATCACCGCCCCATCGTGCTCGCGGACCATCGCGGCGAGGAAGGCGAAATGCTCGCGCACCAGATGGTATGCCGCCGCATCGCCGATGCGGCCGTAGAGCGCGGTCGAGCCTCGCAGATCGGTGAACATCAGCGTCACCTGGCCGATGCCCGCCTCGTCGCCGGCCCGCAGGATCTCGGTGGCGAACAGATCCCGGAAGGCCTGCATCGTGGTGGCACGGTGCGCGGTCAGCGCGTCCGCCACCCAGGCCCGTGATTCGACGACCAGAGTCACCTCGCGGTCGCCGCGGTTCTCCAGCCGCACCGTGCCCGGCGGCGACGCGGCCCCCGCGCCTACCCCGTCGGCGTCAGCGATCACCATCGGGAAACCGCCCGAGCTCCAGTCCAGCGACGCCTCGCCGCCCGGATGCAGGGTGCGCAGGCGCCAGGCGCCGAACGAAAGATCAGCCGGCACGTCGCGGGTCTCGCCGGGGGCGAGGGTCTGCTGGACCGCCACGTGCGGTGTGGTCATCGGGCTGAACAGGCAGAACTCGCCCTCGCTGAGCGGCCGGATGGCCGCCGAGGGCCGGAAGGTCAGCTCGACGTTGCGCGAGAAATCGCGCTCGTAGTCGATGTTGCAGGTCGCGCAGTGGGCGCCGCGCGGCAGCTGCTCAAGCGTGCCCGCACCTTCCTTGGGGCCGCGGCAGTTCGGGCAGAGCAGCTCCCACTGCAGCGTCAGCAGGCCGGACCGTACGGCACGCAGGCAGAGCTCGATCACGTCGCGCTCCGGCTCCGCCCATTGCCTGGCCAGGCGCAGCGGCCTGATGTGTTGCAGGTCGAGCTCGAATCCCTCGCTGATCAGCGCTGCCAGGCGGCGCGTGAGCTCCGGCCGCACGCCGTCCGATTCGAGCAGGCGCAGCTGGGCCTGCAGCCGTTTCGACGCCTCGTCCGACAGCGCAGCCCCCTTGGGGGCATAGGGCTGCTCGGCACGCCCCGCGGCGTAGTCCGTGACCCCGGCGACCAGCCGCGCGAAGGTCCGGCCGGTGCTGCGGAAGAAGCCGGCGGCGAGGATCAGGCGGCCGAGCAGGTTGGCGGGCTCGACCTCGAGTTTGTAGTCGGCCCTTGTGCCCGTGCCCTCGCGGGTGAGGGTGAGCGTGGCGGTCATCGAGGTGAACGGCCCGTTGCGGAACAGCCTTGCGTGCCGAAAGAAACGCCCGGTCGACCACTCAACCGGAATGTCGCGCCAGGCGATCTCGAACGGGCCGATCTTCGCCCGGCCGATATAGATCACCGAGCCGTCCGGCTGCAGCACCTCCTCGATCCGGTGCTTTGGCAGCTCGGCGGCCTCGTTGAAGCGGGCTGTGTCGGCCAGCGCCGGCCAGACCCGCTCTGGTGGCTCGGCGAAATGCCATACCCAGTTTGCCTGGCGTGCCCGGCTCATCGTTCCTGCTGCATTTGCCGTCAAAGGTGGCGAGACAGTCTACTCAGTACGTGCGTTGTGCCAAAGCGGACCAGCGACTGAACGGACTTACGCGCGGACGGCGGAGCAGCGTATGCTGCCGCTCGCACGTGTCTGATACTTTGGGGAAAAGGCCAGAATGAAGACCTACACCATCGCAGCCATTCCCGGTGACGGCATCGGCACGGAGGTTGTCTCCGCCGGGATCGAGGTGCTTTCCGCGATCGCCAAACGCGATGGCCGCTTCGCCTTCAAGGTCGACCATTTCGACTGGGGCGGCGAGTACTACAAGAAGCATGGCCGCATGATGCCGGAGAACGGCCGTGACCTGATCCGCAAGCACGACGCTATTCTCTTCGGCTCGGCCGGGCACCCGGAGATCCCGGACCACATCACGCTCTGGGGCCTGCGTCTCGCCATCTGCCAGCCCTTCGACCAGTACGCCAACGTGCGCCCGACCCGCGTCCTGCCGGGCATCACCTCGCCGCTGCGCCACGTCAACGACAAGGAGCTCGACTGGGTGATCGTGCGCGAGAACTCGGAGGGTGAGTACGCCGGCGTCGGCGGGCGCGTGCACCAGGGCTCGCCGCTCGAGGCAGCGACCGACGTCTCGATGTTCACCCGGATCGGCGTCGAGCGCATCATGCGCTTCGCCTTCAAGCTGGCGCAGTCGCGGCCGCGCAAGCTGCTCACCGTGGTCACCAAGTCGAACGCCCAGCGCCACGCCATGGTGATGTGGGACGAGGTCGCCACGCAGGTCGCCGCCGAGTTCAACGACGTGACCTGGGACAAGATGCTGGTCGACGCCATGACCATGCGCATGGTGATGAAGCCGCAGACCATCGACACGGTGGTTGCCACCAACCTGCATGCCGACATCCTCTCGGACCTGGCGGCCGCGCTGGCGGGCTCGCTGGGTATTGCGCCAACCGCCAACCTCAATCCCGAGCGGGCCTACCCCTCGATGTTCGAGCCGATCCACGGCTCGGCCTTCGACATCATGGGCAAGGGCATCGCCAACCCCATCGGCACCTTCTGGTCGGGGGTGATGCTGCTCGAGCATCTGGGCGAGACAGACGCCGCCGGCCGGCTGATGACGGCGATCGAGCGGGTGACCGCCGACAAGCGCTTTCACACGCCCGACCTCGGCGGCAAGGCGAAGACCAAAGAGGTCACCGCCGCCGTGATCGACGCCATAACCGGCGCAAACGCGTAACCGCGTTTCGCCGAGGCGCGAAACACTAAGTCGCCGGGGGAGCCTTGCTGAGGGCTGGTGCAAGGGTTGGTGACGCCGCGTACCGCACGATGCGCCGTCCCGCTTCGGCCAGGCGCTCGTCGGCCTGGGTCAGGGAGACGCGCAGATGCCCGGCGAGGCTGGGGCCGAACCCGTCGGCCGGGAGCAGGGCGACGCTCTCGGCCTCGAGCAGGCCGCGGGCGAACTCGGTGGCGCTCATGCCGGTGCCGCGCACATCGAGCAGCAGGAACATGCCGCCTTCGGGCATGACCACGCGGCAGTTCTTCGCGGTCGACAGCAGACCACCAAGCAGCTTCGCCCGACGCAGATAGTCTTCGCGCAGGGTCGCGGCTTCGGGCAGTTCCTGGGTCAGCGCCGGCAGGGCGCCGTCGTGAATGAACGGCGGCCCGCCATAGGTCATGCAGAGGATGAGGTTGAACAGGTGCGGGGTCAGCGCCGCCGGGCCGATGATCCAGCCGGTGCGGAAGCCGGGCACGGCGTGCGACTTGGACAGGCTGGAGATCACCACGGTGCGCTCGGCCATGCCGGGCAGGGTGCGCGGGCTGATATGCGGCCGCGCGTAGGCGAGATCCTCGTAGACCTCGTCGGAGAGCAGCCAGAGATCGTGCTTGCGGCAGAGACCGGCGATGGTCTCGATCTCGTTCCGGTCGAGCACGGCCCCGGTCGGGTTGTGCGGGGAGTTGATCCACAGCACGCGCGTACGAGGGGTGATCGCGGCTTCGAGCGCCTTGAGGTCGGGATGGAAGCGGTTCTCCGGCGTGAGCGGCACGTTGACCAGAGTGGCGCCGGAGACGCCGACCACGGCCTCGTAGGTCGCGTACATCGGTTCGGCCAGGATCACCTCGTCGCCGGGGCCCGCGAGGAGCTGCAGCGCGCAGAACAGCCCGGCCTGGGCGCCGGGCACGATGACCACGTTTTCCGCCGTGGTGGCGACACCGGTACGCTGGGTAACGCGGCGGGCGATGGCCTCGCGCAGCGGCATCGGGCCCACAATCCCGGCGTAGCCGGTGCGGCCGGAGCGCACGGAATCGACAAGCGCCTCGACCATCGCCACCGGCGGCTTCTGGTCGGGATCGCCGACGGTCAGCAGGATGACATCCTTGCCGTCGCGGTCGCGGCGCTGCACGGCCTCGAAATGGATGCGCCAGGCGGCGGAGCCACGGCCGGCGATACGGTCGACAAGCGGGGAGAAACGCATGGGCGGAGTCGGCGGATAAAAGGAACTGCGGCAGGTCGGCCGCGCTTGTGATCGTAACACGACAGGACTACCTAGAGAGAAGGGTGGGGATACGAGTCGCGTCTTCTGACGGCGGAGTGGTCCCATCGACGAGCGTCACATACCGGACAGCGTTGCGGAGAGCGGCTCCCGCTCAGCCTCGGGACCGGCGGCGGAGGCGTCGCGACTGACGCTGATCGGCGCCCCCTTGGATCTCGGTTCAGCCTGGCGCGGCTCGGGCGGTGGGCCTGAAGCGCTGCGTCAGGGCGGCCTTGCCGAGATGCTGCGTCGTAGCGGCTGGGAAGTCGCCGACGCCGGCAATGTCGTCAAGCCCAGCAGCACGGTGGGCCAGACCGTCGATGGCTGCGTCAGTCTTCGCGAGGTCGCGGCGGCGTGCCGCGCGGTGCGCGATGCTGCCGCCGGCGTGCTCGCCTCGGGCCGGATGCCGCTGCTGCTCGGCGGCGATCATTCGCTGGCCATCGGCTCGATCGCCGCGGCGGCGGCGCATAGCGCGCGGCTCGGCCGGCCGTTCTTCGTGCTCTGGCTCGACGCCCACGCCGATTTCAACACGGCGCAATCCTCGCCCAGCGGCTGCGTCTTTGGCATGCCGGTGGCGGTGACGACCGGCGAGGGGCATCCCTCGCTGCTGGCGCTGGGCCTTGCCCGGCCGATGGTCGATATCGAAAACTTTGCGCTGCTCGGCGTGCGCTCGGTCGACCCGCTGGAGATCGTGCGCGTGCGCGAGCGGGGCTTGCGCGTCCATTCGATGGACGCCATCCGCCGCCACGGCATGGCGGCGCTGGCGATGCGAGCGCTCGAGCGGCCGGTGCGCGAGGGTGCGCATATCCACATCAGCTTCGATCTCGACGTGCTCGACCCCGGCGAGGTGCCGGGTGTGGGCCTGCCGGAAGAGGGCGGCACGACCCTGGCCGAGACCGGCGACTGCCTCGCCGCCGTGCTGGAGACCGGGCTCGTCGGCTCCTTCGACCTGATGGAACACAACCCCGGCAACGATCCTTCGGGCAACACCACGCGCCGGGTGATCGAGCTCATGGCCCGGGTGCCGGGCCGGCCGCGCCGCTAGAGTGCGCATTCGCCAGGCAGTTTTCCGAGGCAATTGCCACCGCAATCGGCTGCGCCGGGCGCAGAGTCACAATGCCGAATTTGCAAATTTCGGCTGGGGAGTCTCGCGCTAGACTCCTCGCACAACACAACACGACGTAACGGGAGGGCCGCCCGCCCCACACCAGTCATGGAGCGGCTCATGCGGTCATCAAGCGATCATCATCTCGACAGTCTTCGCCGGACCTTTCTCGGCGACCCCTCCGACCCCAACTACGCCTACCGGCTGAACGCCTTTACCCTGGAGCGCATGGCGCAGATGCACCGCGCCATCGTCGTCGGCGAGATCCTGGCGGACGGCATCCTCTGGCTGGCGCGGCTGCCGCAAAGGCTGCTACGCCTGATGCGCGGTACGCCGGGGGTGGAGAAGATGCGCGAGGCGGGCGCAGACTGATCAATAGAAAAATGGCGGCGTCCGCAGACGCCGCCTTTTCGCTTCGGCTACAGTCGGGATCAGTAGATCAGCTCGTCATCGCCGCCGCGCTTGTCGGCGATGACGATCTCGTCCTTGGCGGCGAGCTCCTTGGCCAGCGCCACCATGTAGGTCTGCGCCTCGTCAACGTCGCGCAGCTTGACCGGACCGAGACCCTGGATTTCCTCGCGCAGCAGCTTGCCGGCGCGCTCGGACATGTTGGCGAAGAACAGGTCGCGCAGCGGCTCGGGCGCGCCCTTGAGGGCCATGGCCAGCTTCGACTTGTCGACGTTGCGCAGCAGCGTCTGCACGCTGCCGGGGTCAAGGCGGCCGAGATCCTCGAAGGTGAACATCATCGCCTTGATACGCTCGGCGGAGTCACGGTTACGTTCCTCGAGGGCCGAGATGAAGCGGCCTTCCGTCGTGCGGTCGAGGGAGTTGAAGATCTCAGCCATCGCCTCGTGCGGGTCGCGGCGCGTGGTGCGGGCGAGGTTGCTCATGAACTCCGAGCGCAGCGTGCGCTCGACGTCGTCGAGAATTTCCTTCTGCACCGATTCCATGCGCAGCATGCGCATGATGACTTCCATGGCGAAGGCTTCGGGCAGCTGTCCGAGCACGCGGGCCGCGTGGTCGGCCTTGATCTTGCCGAGCACCACGGCGACGGTCTGCGGGTATTCGTTCTTGAGGAAGTTGGCCAGCACGCCTTCGTTCACGTTGGCCAGCTTGTCCCACATGGTTCGACCCGCGGGACCGCGGATCTCTTCCATGATGCTGTCGACGCGGTCCTTTCCGAGGACCTTTTCCAGCAGTCGTTCGGTGGAGTCGAAGGAGCCGACGAGCGAGCCGGTGGACGAGATCTGGTCGGCGAACTCGATGAACAGGCGTTCGATGATCGAGGAGTGGACCGTGCCCAGATTGGACATGGTCTGCGAC
>Ga0164290_1000332_pt1 | contig 169965 bp, 155 predicted proteins | sample Micstemetagenome_FD_108782 | JGI IMG/M metagenome (GOLD analysis project Ga0164290, IMG submission 108782) | Contaminated culture microbial community from soil near Moab, Utah, USA - Microcoleus steenstrupii SON62 (Illumina Assembly) | ecosystem: Environmental > Terrestrial > Soil > Soil crust...
CCCGCCGGCCTTCGCCAGCGTCATCGTGATCGCCGCCGTCAGCGTCGTCTTGCCGTGGTCCACGTGACCGATCGTGCCGATGTTGCAGTGCGGCTTGTTACGTTCGAACTTTTCCTTGGCCATGGCCAAAACTCCTGTGGCCCGGAAAGGGGCGATTGGGTCAGCGATCGAATTCTGGAGCGGGTAGACGGAATCGAACCGACATATTCAGCTTGGAAGGCTGCTGTACTACCATTGTACTATACCCGCACGGAGACGGCCCGGGCGCCAAGGCCCTGGCCGCCGACCCGATATGGCGTCCGGACCGTCGTTTCGAAAGCGCGTGGTGGGGGAAGCAGGACTCGAACCTGCGAAGCTTACGCAGGGGATTTACAGTCCCCCCCCTTTGCCGCTCGGGACATTCCCCCAGCGCGCTGTTCGAACCGTCGGACCGCTGCGACGTTGGTCTTTCGACCCCCGGCGCAACAAAAGCTCTCGGTGTCTCGCGTCGCCTGCGATAGGAGGGGCGCCAGACCCGAAAGCCCTCAGGGCTCCAAATCGGAGGGCGTCTTATAGTGTCGAGAAATCCAGAACGCAACGACCGGAAATCGGGCAAAAAACCGGCCTTCGGAGGCAAGCCCGGCGGGCGTCCGGACGCCGCGCGGCCGTCCGACAAGGGCGCTCCGAAGAGCGGCGGCTGGAACCCCAATCCCCCCGCCCGGTCCGCTGATTCCGCCCCCCGCCCTCCCCGCGGCGGCAAGGCGGACGCCGACAATTTCGTCTGGGGGCGTCATCCGGTCCTCGCCGCCCTGGCCAATCCGGCCCGCAAGGGCATGGGCCGGCTGCTGGCCACGCCGGACCGCGCCGCCGAGATCGAGCGCGACGGGCTGGCCCCCCACGGACACAGGGCCGAGGTTATAGAGCCCCAGGCGCTGGACCGGATGCTGCCCGCGGGCGCCGTGCACCAGGGCCTGGCCTTCAAGGTCCAGCCGCTGGAGGGCGTGGCGCTGGAGTATATCGCCGAGCCGGCCTCCGGGATCATCGTCATGCTGGACCAGCTGACCGACCCCCAGAACGTCGGCGCCGTCTTCCGCTCGGCCCTCGCCTTCGGCGCGCGCGGCGTCGTGGTGCAGGACCGTCATTCGCCGGCGCTGGCCGGGGCGCTGGCCAAGGCCTCGGCCGGAGCGACCGAACGCCTGCCGTGCGCGCGGGTGACCAACCTCAGCCGGGCGCTCGAGACGCTGGCCGACCTCGGCTGGCGGGCGGTGGGCCTCGACGGCGCGGCCGCGCAGACGCTGGATGAGGCGCTGGACGAGCGGCCGACCGTGCTGGTCCTGGGGTCCGAGGGCGACGGCGTCCGGCGACTGGTGGCCGAACATTGCGACGTCATGGCCCGTATCCCCATGCCCGGCGGATTCGAGAGCCTGAACGTCTCCAACGCCGCCGCCGTGGCCCTCTATGAAGCCTGTCGCAAACAGGGCTGACCCGCCGGGACTCGCGGGCGGTTGCATTTCGTCAGGGCGAAGATAGAGAGCGATCATGGAATTCTTCGCGTCTCCCGAATTCGCCAGCCAGCTGTCCGCGCTCGGCCAGGTGCTGATGATCGATCTGGTGCTGGCCGGCGACAACGCCGTGGCTGTGGGCCTCGCCGCCGCCGCCCTCGCCCCCGAACAGCGCAAGAAGGCGATCCTGATCGGCCTCGGCGCGGCGGTGCTGTTCCGCATCGGCTTCGCCCTGATCACCGTCCAGCTGCTGGCCATCATCGGCCTGCTGCTGGCGGGCGGGATCCTGCTGCTCTGGGTGTGCTGGAAGATGTGGCGCGAGCTGCAGGAGCAGAAGACCCACGACCAGGCCGAGGCCGAGGCCGAGCTGGAGACGGCCCTGTCGATCCACCACGGCGGCGGCCCGCCGCCCGAAGCCCTCGGCGTAAAGCGCAAATCCTTCGGCGCCGCCCTGGTCCAGATCATGATCGCCGACATCACCATGTCCCTGGACAACGTCCTGGCCGTGGCCGGCGCCGCGCACGAGCATCCGTGGATCATGGTCTTCGGCCTGGTCCTGTCGATCGCCCTGATGGGCGTGGCCGCGACCTTCATCGCCCGGATCCTGACCAAACACCGCTGGATCGGCTATGTCGGCCTGCTCATCGTCCTCTATGTCGCCCTGCACATGATCTGGGACGGGGCGCGATCGGTGATCGTGCGCACCGACCGCATGGACGCCTTCAACGCCTCGGCGCCCGCCTTCCTCGACATCACCGAGGAAGAAGAGGCCAAACACCTGAAGGGGGTGCGCAGCGAGACCAGCCACACCCCGGGCCGGGGCCTGCCCGGCCGGGCCTCCGAAGCGGCGCCGCCGCCCGCGACGGTCGCCCCCGGCCCCCCGGCTCCCTGACAGGCAAAAGGCCCGGAGTGATCCGGGCCTTTTTTCATACAAGCTGAGGCCGGCTCAGGCCTCGGCGCCGCCGAACCGTTCCGACCATTCCGCCACCTGGGCGTCCTCGATCTTGGTGAACAGCACGCTTGCCGCCGCCACCGACTGGCCGCGCGGCAGGGTGTCGATCAGTCCCTCGTCGGCCGCCGGCCAGCCCAGGTCCGTCGCCCCGACCGTCGCGGCGATCTTCACCGCCGTCGCCGGCATCACCGGCGCCGCCAGCCGCGCGAACAGGGCGACCATGTTCAGCCCGGTCCGCACGCCGACGGCGGCTCTGTCGACATCGGTCTTGAAGGCGGTCCACGGCGCCGCCTCCTGCAGATATTCATTGCCCAGCACCCAGACGGCGCGCAGGGCCTGGCAGGCCTTGCGGAACTCCATGGCCTCGAAGGCGGCCGTCGCCTCGGCGATGCCGGAGCGCAGGTCGGCCTCCAGCTTCGCCTCCAGCGGCCCCGGCTCGCCCGCATCCGGCACGACGCCGTCGAATTTGCTCTCGGCGAACTTCACGATCCGGTTGACGAAATTGCCCAGCACATCGGCCAGGTCCTTGTTGGTCGTCGACTGGAACTGCTCCCAGGTGAAGGCCGCGTCCGAGCCTTCCGGCCCATAGGCGGTCAGATGCCAGCGCCAGTAGTCGGCCGGCAGCAGCTCCAGCGCCTGGTCCATGAACACGCCGCGCTTCTGGCTGGTCGAGAATTTGCCGCCGTACCAGTTCAGCCAGTTGAAGGCCTTCAGCGTATCGACCGTCTTCCACGGCTCGCCCGAGCCGAGGATGGTGGCCGGGAAGCTGACCGTGTGGAAGGCGACATTGTCCTTGCCCATGAACTGGACGTAGCGGACGTCGTCGGCGCCCTCGTCGGTCCGCCACCAGTCGCGCCAGGTGTTTCCGGTCGCATCGGCCCATTCCTCGGTGGCGGCGATGTATTCGATCGGGGCGTCGAACCAGACGTAGAAGACCTTGCCCTCCATGCCCGGCCGCGGCCCGCCGTCGGGTCCGACCACCGGCACGCCCCATTTGAGGTCGCGGGTGACGCCGCGGTCGATCAGCCCCTCGTCGAGGTGTTTCAGGGCGATCGACTTCGCCAGCGTCTGCCAGTCCGTCTTGGTCCCGATCCAGTCGCGGATGCGCTGCTCCAGCTTGGTCTGCAGCAGATACAGGTGGCGGGTGTCGCGCACCTCCAGGTTCCGCGATCCCGACACCGCCGAATACGGATCGATCAGATCGGTGGGGTCCAGCAGCCGCCCGCAGTTGTCGCACTGGTCGCCCCGCGCCCCGACATGGGCGCAGTGTGGGCACGTCCCCTCGACATAGCGGTCCGGCAGGAAGCGGGCGTCATCGACCGAATAGATCATCCGGTCGACCCGCTCCTCGATCAGACCGTTCTTCTCGAGTACCTCGGCGAAATGCTGCGTCAGGCGGTGGTTGGGCGGGTTCGACGAACGGCCGAACCAGTCGTAGCTCAGGCCAAAGGCCTCGCCGGCCGCCTTCTGGATCTCGTGCTGCTCGTCGCAATAGGTCCGCACGTCCTGGCCGGCGGCCGCGGCGGCCAGCTCGGCCGGGGTGCCGTGCTCATCGGTGGCGCAGATGTAGAGCACCTCATGACCCTGGGCGCGCTTGAACCGCGCCCAGACGTCGGCGGGCAGCATCGACCCGGCCAGATTCCCCAGATGCTTGATGCCGTTGATGTACGGCAGGGCCGAGGTGATCAGGATGCGGGCCATGGGAATCCGTGTCTTGGGGAGGCGACGGATATAGAGGGCCGTGGCGCCGCCGTCACGCCCGGCGCGAGGCGGGGAAGCCGAACACGTCCCGGGCCCGGCCGTCCGGGAAGGTTTCACGCGCGATTTTCACCCCGCCGAGCGCCCGGATGAGGCCCAGGGCGGCTGCGTTGTCGTCATTGCAGTGGGTCTCGACCTGCGCCCAGCCCAGCGAGTCCTGACCGAACCGGATGGCGGCCTCGGACGCCTCCCGGGCGAAACCCTGACGGCGGTGCTGCGGCAGGATCCACCACGTCAGCTCGGACCTCGGCCAGCCCGTGGGCCAGTACAGGCCGCAGACCCCGACGCCTTCGCCGAGGTCGCGACGCTCGATCACCCAGACGCCGTAGCCGCGCAGGCGCCAATGGCCCAGATCTCGGGCCAGCCGCCCCCAGGCCGCCGCCGCCGGAAGCGGCCCGCCGTAGAAGGCCGAGGCGTCGGCGTCGCCGAAGAAGCGCGCATACATTTCGCTGTCCCGCTCTTCCGGCGCTCGCAGCCGAAGTCGGTCCGTCAGGATTTCCGGGATGTCGCTCATCTCGCCTCCCCCGCCGTAGAATGCGGCAGCCGCCTCGCCACCCGCACGAACCGCCCCGTCAGCAGGGCCGACGACACCAGGCTGGCGAGGATCACCGCCCAGACCAGCCCGTTGACCCCGATCTCATGGGCGAACCACCAGCCCAGCGGCATCATGATCAGACTGTAGGCCGCGAAATGCATGATCGTCGGCCACCAGACGTCGCCCGCGGCGCGGTTGGCCGAGGCCGAGACCACCTGGATCCCGTCCGCTACAAAGAACAGCGTCGCCAGCACCAGCGCCGGGACCACCACCGCCAGCAGGGCCGGATCGCGGTTATAGGCGCTGGCCACCCAGGGCGCGGTCGGCCACAGCACCAGCGCCACCGTCAGGGTCAGGGCGCTGACCACCCCGATCCCGACCAGCCCCGCCCGCATCACCCCGTGCCCGTCGCGGGCCCCATAGGCCTGACCGACCAGCACCGCCGTCGCCGCCGACAGCCCCATGGGGACCATGAAGACGATGGCCGAGACATTGAGCACGATGGTCCAGGCCGCGGTCTCGATCGCGCCCAGCTGGCCGGCGATGAAGGTCATCGCCCCGAAGGCGGCGACCTCGATGAAGTATGAGCTGCCCGCCCCGTAGCCGACCTTGCGCTGGTCCCGCTCGGCGACCGGGTCGCGCCGGGGCCGGTTGAACACCCCCAGCGCCCGCGCCTCCGGCATCCGCACGATGTAGATGATCAGGAACACCGCCAGCGAGGTCCGCGCGAACAGCGTCGCCCAGGCCGCGGCGATGGCGCCGTCGAAACCCAGCCCCAGCACGTCCGGCACCAGCAGCAGGTTCAGCGCCAGATTGACGCCATTGGCGATCCACATGGCCCACATGCCGGCGCGCGGCCGGTGCAGGGCCTCGAGGAACAGCTGCGCCGCCACGCTGACCAGATAGCCGGGCATCGACAGGGCCAGCACGATCAGCACCGGCGAGGCCCCCTCGGCCAGGCCGTCGGCCAGACCCAGGCTACGCAGCCCCCACGGCCCCAGCAGGATCAGGGCGATCATGGCCCCGCCTCCCAGCAGCAGCGAATAGGTCACGCCGCGCCGCAGCACCGCCCCGACCTCGTGCCGCCGACCCTCGCCGATGAACCGGGCGGTCATCACCTGCACCCCCATCAGCAGGCCGACGGCGGTGGTGACCACGATCATGGTCGGGGTCATCGCCAGCGAGCTGTAGGCCAGCTCCAGCCCCGACCAGTTGCCGACCACGATCGCGTCGGTCAGCCCCATGGTCATGATGCCGATGCGCGCCAGCACCACCGGCCACGCGAGGTGCAGCAGATCTTTCAGCGTGGCGCGGGTCTGGAGGCTGAGGGCGAACATGGGAGGCGCGACAGGCCACGGTCCCGCTGGCAGGTCAACGGGATTTCTTCTCGCCTGACATAAGGAAATCCGCGGGCGCGCGGTCGGACCTCAGACTTCCTCGTAGGTCGCCTCGAAGCGCACGGGGAAATTCACCGACCGGGCGATGAAGCAGAATTCGTGGATGTCACCATGAATCGCGTCGGCCCGGGCCAGGTCGGCGCCGCGCTCCACCGTGATTTTCGGACGCAGCGTGGCGCTGAGAAAACGTCCGGCGCCGTTCGGGGAGGTCTCGCCGAGGCCGACGGGCCGGTCCTCATAGCCGCGCACGACGATCCCCGCCTTGTGGGCCAGATGCAGGTACCAGAGCATGTGGCAGGCCGAGAGGGCCGAAATCAGCAGATCCTCGGGGTTGGCCTTGGTCGGGTCGCCGCCCAGCAGGGGATCGTTGGAGCAATGCACCACCGCCTTGCCCGGCGTCTCGATGTCCCAGGTCCGGTCATAACCGAGATAGCGTTTCGTGCCCTCGCCCCGGTCGCCGGTCCAGCGGATCGCGGCGGTATACTCATGCGGCTGGGACATGGACGGGCTCCGCGGGCTGGCTGATGGGGGCGACCTAGGCAGCCCGGTTCCCATGGTCAAGCTCGCCCGCTTCCGTTTCCGACACTCGCCGCCATGCGACGCCACCTTTCCCCATCGCCGCAACCACCCTAAACCAGCCCCATGCCCAAGCTGACGTCCGCCATCGATCCGAACAGCCCCGCCTTCAAGGCCCTCGACGCCCACAACCGCGCCCTGCGCGACGAGCTGCGCGCCCGAGTCGCCGAGGCCGCCCTCGGCGGGCCCGAGAAATCCCGCGAACGCCACGTCGCCCGCGGCAAGCTGCTGCCGCGCGACCGCGTCGAGCGGCTGCTCGACCCCGGCTCGCCCTTCCTCGAGATCGGCCAGCTGGCCGCCTGCGACATGTACAAGGGCGAGGCCCCCGGCGCCGGCATGATCTGCGGCGTCGGCCGGGTCTCGGGCCGCGAGGTGATGATCGTCGCCAACGACCCGACGGTGAAGGGCGGCGCCTATTTCCCGATGACGGTGAAGAAGCATCTGCGCGCCCAGGAGATCGCCGAGCAGAACCGCCTGCCCTGCGTCTATCTGGTCGATTCCGGCGGGGCCAACCTGCCCCACCAGGCCGAGGTCTTCCCCGATCGCGACCATTTCGGCCGCATCTTCTTCAACCAGGCCCGCATGTCGGCCAAGGGCATTCCCCAGATCGCCTGCGTCATGGGCAGCTGCACCGCCGGCGGCGCCTATGTCCCGGCCATGTCGGACGAGAGCGTCATCGTCCGCGAGCAGGGCACCATCTTCCTCGCCGGCCCGCCGCTGGTGAAGGCCGCCACCGGCGAGGTCATCTCGGCCGAGGACCTCGGCGGGGCCGAGACCCACGGCCGCAAGTCCGGCGTGGTCGACTATGTCGCCGAAAACGACGAGCACGCGCTCGAGATCGTCCGCACCATCGTCGACAGCCTCAACACCGTGAAGCGCGTCGACCTCGACGTCCGCGAACCGCGCGCCCCGGCCTTCGACGCCGAGGAGCTGTACGGCCTCATCCCCGACGACGTCCGCGCTCCCTATGACGTGCGCGAGGTCATCGCCCGCCTCGTCGACGGCTCCGAGTTCGACGAATTCAAGGCGCTGTACGGCACGACCCTGGTCTGCGGCTTCGCCCGCCTCTGGGGCTATCCGGTCGCCATCCTCGCCAACAACGGCGTCCTGTTCTCGGAAAGCGCGCTCAAGGGCGCCCATTTCATCGAACTGGCCTGCAAGCGGAAGATCCCGCTGGTCTTCCTGCAGAACATCTCGGGCTTCATGGTCGGCGGCAAATACGAGGCCGAGGGCATCGCCAAGAACGGCGCCAAGCTGGTCACCGCCGTCTCCTCGGCCGAGGTGCCCAAATTCACCGTCCTGATCGGCGGCAGCTTCGGCGCCGGCAACTACGGCATGTGCGGCCGCGCCTTCGGCCCCCGCTTCCTCTTCACCTGGCCCAACAGCCGGATCAGCGTCATGGGCGGCGAACAGGCCGCCGCCGTCCTCGCCACCGTCCACCGCGACGCCGACAGCTGGACCCCCGACCAGGCCGAGGCCTTCAAGGCCCCGATCCGCCAGAAATACGAAGACGAGGGCAATCCGTACCACGCCACCGCGAGGCTCTGGGACGACGGGGTGATCGATCCGGCGCAGACGCGCGACGTGCTGGGTCTGGCGATCTCGGCCAGTCTCAACGCCCCGATCCCGGAGACGACGTTCGGCGTGTTCAGGATGTAGCGCCTTGTCATCCCGACCGACGCGAAGCGGAGAGCCGGGACGGATTGGTCAGAATTTGATCGGCCCGGAAGCGGCGTCAGCAGCGATCCGGGCCACAGGTCGGGTCAGCGCGATGGCGACCTGTCTCCCGGGTAATCGCAGGCGATTTCCGGGAGCCCGTTAGAGAATGGCGCTCCTCGTCCCGGCTCTCCGCTTCGCGGCGGCCGGGATGACAAGCTGCGCTCAGCTCCCGCGCAACACCTTCTCCATCGCCTTCCCCTTGCTCACCTCGTCGACCAGCTTGTCGAGGTGCCGCAGCTCCCGCATGAACGGGTCCTCTATCTCCTCGACGCGATAGCCGCAGATCATCCCGGTGATCAGGAAGCGGTTCGGGTTCATCGCCGGCGCCTCCGCGAAGAAGGTCTCGAAGTCGGTCTTCGCCGCCAGCAGCGCCTCCAGCTGGTCCTGCGAATAGCCGGTCAGCCAGCGGATGACCTCGTCCACCTCGGCCCGCGTCCGCCCCTTCCGCTCCACCTTGTTGACGTAGTGGACATGGACGCTGGCGACGCTCGTCCGGCGGATGCGGTCGGTCGCGCTGGTCGCCATGGCACGTCTCCATGTTCCGTTCGGGCCCGAACGCGTTATACCGCTGCAGCATCCGGAGACCACCATGACCGACCGCAAGCCCACCCCCGCCGAACTCAACGCCCTCGACGTCACCCCCGGGGAGGCGGCCGAGATCAACGCCATCGCCCACCCCCTGCTGGCCGACCCGGCGCCGGACGCCAATGACGATCTGGTGCAGATCGACTCCACCGCGGACGGCGTCGTCTTCATCACCATCAACCGCCCGGACAAGCGCAACGCCTTCGACGGCGCCACTGTCGCCGCCCTGTACGAAGCCTTCGAGACCTTGCACGGGGCGGACCATGTGCGTCTGGTCTTCATCCGCGGCGCGGGCGGGACGTTCAGCGCCGGGGCCGACCTGGGCTGGATGCGCGATGCGGCCGGCTGGTCCGAGAGCGACAACCGCGACGACGCCATGGGCCTGGCGAAGATGCTCAAGGCGCTGCACGACGTCCCGGCCCTGACCTGCGCCATCGTCGAGGGCGCGGCCATGGGCGGCGGGGCCGGCATCGTCGCCGCCTGCGACATGGCCGTCGCGGTCGAGGGGGCCAAATTCGCCTTCTCCGAGGTCAAGCTGGGCCTGATCCCCGCGACCATCGCCCCCTATGTGGTCGAGGCCGTCGGCGCCCGCCGCGCCCGCCAGCTGTTCCTCTCGGCCAACATCTTCGACGCCGACTATGCGGCCCACGCGGGCCTGATCGACATGGTCCTGCCCGAAGGTTCGGCCGATGAGTTCATCTCCATGCTGACCGACAGCATCGGCGAGAACGCGCCCGTCGCCATGGGCGAGGCCAAGCGGCTGGTCAACGACGTCGCCGGTCAGAAGATCGACCACGGCCTAATGGAAGAGACCGCCAAACGCATCGCCCGCGCCCGCGTCTCGCCCGAGGGCCAGGAGGGCGTCGCGGCCTTCCTCGAAAAACGCAAGCCGCGCTGGGCGGAGTAGACCGCGGTTTCCCCTCTCCGCCTTGTGAGAGACACGAATGCTGCGCTGCAAGTTAATGTGCAGCCGTCAAACCTTTCGGGTCCAACCAGCTGATTTCGTTGAACATGACCTTGGTGTCAGCGTCCTGAACCCGCCATAGGGCGGACAGGACGTATGATGCCCGTGGGCGGTCCGCCCCCCACGGTCTTTGACAACTGAACCCACCCGCCGCCGCGCGTCGCGGTAGACTGGGTAGACGAAGTAGACGGTAGACTCCCCGTCCCTTCTCCCTTGCGCCAAGTCCGGCTAGACACGACCCATGTTCAAATCCGTCCTGGTCGCCAATCGCGGCGAGATCGCCTGTCGCGTCTTCCGAACCGCCCGCCGCATGGGCCTGCGCACCATCGCCGTCTATTCCGAAGCCGACGCCAGGGCCCTCCACGTCCGCGAGGCCGACGACGCCGTCCTGATCGGCCCGGCCCCGGCCCGCGAATCCTACCTCGACGCCGCCAGGGTTCTGGCCGCCGCCAAGGCCACCGGCGCCGAGGCCATCCACCCCGGCTACGGCTTCCTGTCCGAGAACGCCGACTTCGCCGAGGCCGTCACGGCCGCCGGCCTCGTCTGGATCGGCCCGCCCCCCGCCGCCATCCGCGCCATGGGCCTCAAGGACGCCGCCAAGACCCTGATGATCGAGGCCGGCGTGCCCGTCACCCCCGGCTACCTCGGCGAGGACCAGTCGCCCGAACGCCTTCAGAAGGAAGCCGACGCCATCGGCTATCCGGTGCTGATCAAGGCCGTCGCCGGCGGCGGCGGCAGGGGCATGAAGAAGGTCGACCGCGCCGAGGACTTCGCCGACGGCCTCGCCTCGGCCCAGCGCGAGGGTCAGTCCTCCTTCGGCGATCCCCGCGTCCTGATCGAGAAATACATCACCCGCCCGCGCCACATCGAGGTGCAGGTGTTCGGGGACCAGCACGGGACCGTGGTCCACCTGCACGAGCGCGACTGCTCGCTGCAGCGCCGCCACCAGAAGGTGATCGAGGAGGCCCCCGCCCCCGGCATGGACGCCGCCACCCGCAAGGCCGTCACCGACGCCGCCGTCCGCGCCGCCAGGGCTGTGCACTACGAGGGCGCCGGCACCATCGAATTCATCGCCGACGCCTCGGACGGCCTCAAGGCCGACCGCATCTGGTTCATGGAGATGAACACCCGGCTGCAGGTCGAACACCCGGTCACCGAGGCCATCACCGGCGTCGACCTGGTCGAATGGCAGATCCGCGTCGCCGCCGGCGAGTCGATCCCGCTGAAGCAGGACGACATCCCCCTGAACGGCTGGGCCATGGAGGCGCGGCTGTACGCCGAGGACCCGTCGAACGGCTTCCTGCCGAGCATCGGCAAGCTGGAGCATTTCGTCATGCCGGACGGCGCCCGCGTCGACACCGGCGTCGAACAGGGCGGCGAGGTCAGCCAGTTCTACGACCCGATGATCGCCAAGCTGATCGTCCATGCGGACACCCGCGAGGAGGCCGCTGAAGCCCTCGCCGACGCCTGCGCCTCGGTCGAGGTCTGGCCGGTCCGCACCAACGCCGGCTTCCTCGTCCGCTGCCTTGAGCATCCGCGCTTCGTCGAGGGAGATGTCGACACGGGGTTCATCGGCGCGGAGGAATCTGCATTGGCGTTCGGCGAAAATGTTGAGCGCGAACTCGCTGCCGTAGGCCTGTTTGCCCAGGACCATTATGAGGCCCACTACCCCCACGGGACTGATTGGAACTCACCGTGGGATGACACCGCGGGCGCGATGGGGTTCAGGCTCAACGCCTCGTCCCGCAACGTCTGGGCGCTCATGATCGATGGACGGAAGATCGTAGCCGAAGCGCTGTCCGCGCAGGCGAACAATGACACATGGCTGGTAGGTCCGGCATCGCACCGACGTTCGGTCCGCCACAAGTACATCGATGAAAAATCCGGGGCCCTGCAGGTCGACGATCGTGGCTTCTCTTATGCCCGGGTCACGGGTGACGTCGTCCTATTCGATCGAGGCGATGCCCTGAAGATCGCAAAGCCGCACTTCGGTGTGGCATCCGGCGGCCCCGCCTCCGACGGCTCCCTCCGCGCGCCCATGCCCGGCAAGATCGTGGCTGCGCCCGCCAAGCCCGGCGACACCGTCTCCAAGGGCCAGCCCGTGGTCGTGCTCGAGGCCATGAAGATGGAGCACGCCCTCGTCGCCCCCTTCGACGGCGTGGTCGAGACCGTCGCGGTCAGTGTGGGCGACCAGGTCGTCGACGGCGCCGTGCTCGCCTCCGTTCGGGCCGCACTGACAAAGGACCAGGCATGAAAACTCTGGCAGCTCTCCTCGGGGCCGCCGTGCTCCTGTCCGCGGCCCCGGCCGCCGCGCAGGACGCCCGTCTCGCCGCGGCCGATCGCGCCGACCTGCAATGCATGGCCCTGGTCATCGTCGTGGCCGGCCTCGCGATGGAGGAAGGCGGAGACGATGAAAGCGTGGCCACCGAACTGGCCGGGATGTCAGGGGGCGTGATGTACTACCTGGGCCGGCTCGAGGGCCGGTCTCCCGGCGTCGACTGGCTGGGCGAGTTGAGAGCCTGGCTGGAGAAGATCGACTTCGACGAACTCGACGCCGTCGCCCCCCGCTGCGGCAAGGAACTGATGGAGAAGGGGCAGGCTCTCATCGACTTCGGCGGGAAAACCTGATCCCGCCCATGTCCCTTCACATGATCAAGCTGTGCGTCGGCGTCGCCAGGGTCGAGACGCTGGAGCGCCGCGCTTCCAAGGGCGAATGGCTGACCGTCCACACCCGGATGACGCCCAAGCGCGCCGTCGAGCTCGAGGACGGGGGCTCCCTGTTCTGGGTCATGAAGGGCTCGGTGGTCTGCCGCATGCCCATCCTCGACATCGCCACCCGGGGCGAGGGCAAGGCCTCCATGTGCCACATCAAGCTGTCGCCCGAGGTCATCCGCACCGCCCCCCAGGCCCGCCGCCCCTTCCAGGGCTGGCGCTATCTGGAGCCCAAGGACGCCCCGCCCGACCTGTCCACCCTCGACGCCGGCGACCTGCCGGAAGACCTGGCGAAACAGCTGCGGGAGATGGGGGCTTGGTGAGGCAGCAGGCAGCAGGCAACAGGCAGCAGTCGCCGGGACCGGAAGAGCGGGTGGTCCGTTCGGTCCGCGCCTGCCTCCTTTTCCTGCTGCCTGCTGCCTGTTGCCTGCCGCCTCGCGTCTCCCGCCCGACTCTGCCTAGCTTCACCTGATGGCCCCCGCCCGCTCCGACCGCCTGGAAGACGCCCTGCATCGAATCTTCGAGGGCGGCACGAACACGCGGGCCAGCTGGTTCGCCCTGACCGGCGGCGAGACCCTGTTCGCCGAGGGCGACACGGCCGACACCCTCTATCTGCTCCGCTCCGGCCGCCTGGGCGTCTTCCGTCGCGATCCCGCCGGGGACCGCCCGCCCCAGTTCGTCGGCGTCATCCGGCCGGGCGAGCCGGCCGGCGAGATGGCCATGCTGGCGGGCACCGTCCACACCGCCGACGTCGTCGCCCTGCGCGATTCCGAGGTCCTGGCCCTGCCCCGCGACGCCTTCTTCGAGGCCGCCCGCACCGAGCCCGATCTGATGGTCGAACTGTCCCGACTGATGATCCAGCGCGCCCGCGACCGCCGCTCCGGCGGCGGCGAACCCAGCGTATTCGGCTTCGTCTCGGCCCGGCCCCGCCCGATCCGCGCCTTCGTCGAGCGTATCGCCGCGGCCATCGAGGCCGACGGCTTCAGCTGCCAGGTCATTGACCAGTCCGCCCTGTCCTCGGCCAGCGAGTGGTTCAGCCGGGTCGAGGACGCCCACGACTACGTCCTCTATGTCGCCGAGCTGGACGAGCCCGCCTGGGCCGCCCTGTGCGCGCGCCAGGTCGACCGGGTCTTCGTCGTCGGGTCCGGCCTGATGGCCCCGCCCAACCGACCCCTGCCCCACGCCGGCGTGCTGGACGCCCAGCGCCGCACCGATCTGATCCTGCTGCGCGATCCCCGCATGGCCAATCCGGCCAACACCAATGTCTGGATCGACGCGATCGCCCCCGGGCGCTGGTTCCAGGCGGTCGAAGGCGACCAGGCGGACGCAGAGCGTCTCGGCCGGGTGATCACCGGCTCGGCCGTCGGGGTGGTCATGTCCGGCGGCGGCGCGCGGGCCTATTCACACATCGGCGCGCTCAGGGCCCTGCGCGAGGCCGGCGTGCCGATCGACTTCGTCGGCGGCGCCTCCATGGGGGCGGTGATCGCGGCGGGCCCGGCCCTGAACTGGTCGCAGGCGGAGCTGGAGGCGCGCATCCGCAAGGCCTTCGTGCAGAGCGACCCGCTGTCCGACCTCGCCTTCCCGATGCTGGCCATGACCCGGGCCCGCAAGGTCGACCGCCTGCTGCACGAGGCCTATGGCGACATCGACCTGGCCGACCTGCATCGGCCCTTCTTCGCCGCCTCCACCAACCTGACCAGCGGCAAGCTGGAGGTCCACCGGCGCGGCCTGATGCGGCAGGCCCTGCGCGCCTCCATCGCCATCCCGGGCATCCTGCCGCCGGTGGTCATCGACGGCCAGGTGCTGGTCGACGGCGCCGTGCTGAAGAACCTGCCGGCCGAGGTGATGCGGCAAATGAACTCCGGGCCGGTGATCGGCATCGACATGTCCGAAACCCGGGGCGTCGACGCGGCGATGATCGAACACCCACCGTCGATCTGGCGGCTGATCGCCACCGGGGCGTGGCGCCGGGGTCCGCCCATCGTCTCGATTCTGATGCGGTCGGCCACCCTGACGACCGACGCCGATCTGGAGAGCTCCCGCGCCGCCACCGACCTGCTGATCCAGCCGACCCCGGACGGTCTCGACATTCGCGACTGGAAGGGGTTCGACCCCGGCGTGGAGGCGGGCTATCGCGCCACGCGAGAGGCGCTGGACGGTCTCGACCGGCCCGTCACCCACCTGCGCCGCCGCGCACCTCTCAGCGTTTGCGCGCCACCAGAAACAGACGCGGAAACGGCATCAGGGTCACCCCGTCCGGCCGCCGTGGAAACGCCGCGGAAAGCCGCGCGCCGAGCGCGTCGAGATAAGCCTGCCGCATGAGGTCGTCGGTCAGCGCGGCCAGATACGGCCGCAGCGCCGTCCCCTTCATCCACTCCAGCACCGCGTCCGGCCCCGTCAGCGCCTGCAGATAGGTGGTGGCCCAGATGTCGACCTCGCCGCAGTCTTCGGCCAGCACGGCGTAATAGGCGTCCGGTTCCAGCAGGGGCATGACCGTCCCGACCCCCGCCAGGGCCGCGGCCCACGACCCGTCCGCGGCCACTTCACGCATCACCGAATGGTGCCGCGTCTCATGGGCCATCGGCATCTGCACGGCGATGACCCCGCCCGGAGCCAGTGCGTCCACGAGCCGTCGCAACAGCGCCTCGTGATCGGGCAGCCAGTGCAGCGAGGCGTTGGCGAGGATCAGGTCGGCCGGCCGCTCCGGCGCCCATGCCGCGATGTCGCCGAGGCGCCAGTCGATGTCCCCGCCCCGCGATCTCGCCCGTTCGATCATGTCGGCGCTGGAATCGACCGCGTGCACCCGGGCCTCGGGCCAGCGCCGCTTCAGCCAGGCCGCGTGCTGGCCGGTCCCGCACCCGAGATCCCAGACCTCGTCCGGCGTCAGGTCATCGGGCAGCCGGGCCAGCAGCTCATGGCCGGCGCGATCGCGCTCGCGTTCGAAGCGGCTGTATTGTCGGGGGTCCCAGGCCGGCGGCGTGTCGGTCATGCCGTAACGCGCTCCAGTTCGGGGAGGATGGTACCGCCTCTCAGGCTTGAACTGAGGACCTCCGGTTCCACAAACCGGCGCTCTAACCAACTGAGCTAAGGCGGCGCGCTGTCGCGAGCGGCGTGTCTAGCGGGGTCGCTGGCGTCGATCAAGGTGGATTTCAAAGAAGGCAGCAGGCAGCAGGAAGACGGGCCAATCTCCGCCGAGAGCAAGGGATGGGCTGTGCCGGTCAGCGGAGCCTCTCTCTGCTGCCTGCTGCCTGCTGCCTGCTCCCTGCCGTCTCAGCTCCAGCCCTGCCCCGCGATATACTGCTCCAGCGCCGCGATCCGGCTGGCGTCCGACGGGTGGGTCGAGGCGAACTCGGGCGTCGAACCCTGACGCTGCTCGGCCATCAGCCGCCACAGGGCGACGGCCTCCGACGGCCGGTAGCCGGCCCGCTGCAGATAGTCGACCCCGAGGCGATCCGCCTCCAGTTCATGCCGCCGCGAGAACGGCAGCAGCACGCCGAGCTGGGCGCCGAGGCCGCCGATCGCCCCGGCCGCCTGGGCGTAGTCCCCCGCCGCGCTCTGCACCCCGCTCAGAACCAGGCTGGTCGCGGCGGTCGAGGAATAGCGCTCGGCGGCGTGACGGGCGACGACGTGCCCGACTTCATGGCCGAGCACGGCCGCCAGCTGGTCGTCGTTCCGGACCAGGTTCAGCAGGCCGGTGGTGACCCCGATCTTGCCCGACGGGAGGACGAAGGCGTTGGGGCTCTGGCTGACGAAGACAGCGTAGTCCCAGCTCTGGCCGCTCAGGCCGGCGCCCTCGACGATGCGCGCGCCGACCCGGCGGACGCGGGCGTTGGCGGCGGCGTCGCTGGAGGTGGGCTGGGTGCGCAGGGCTTCCGCCCAGGCCGCCTCGGACTGCCGGGTCAACGAAGCGTCGTCGACCAGGCCGACGAACTGGCTGCGGCCGAGGGTCTCGTTATAGGCGCACGCCGCCGTCGCGAGGGCGGCCGCGGCGGCGAGGGCGAGAGTGAGCGGGCGATTCAGGGAACGGGTCATCAGGGGGCTCCAATGTCAGCTTTGCCGCACAACGCCTGAACGGACGTCGCGCTCCGCGCAAACGAAAACGCCCCGGCCGCTGGGACCGGGGCGTTCGTCGTATGGATCGTGCCCGGCCTATTCGGCCAGACGGAACCGGACGGTGAAGCGGGCGCGCCCGCCTTCAGCGACCCCGTCGACGGTCCGGGGCGAGAACCGCGCCCGGGACATCGAACGGAGAGCGGCCTGACCAAACCCGGCGCCGGAGGGATCCTCCGAAACGATCGAGCAGTTGGTCGCCGAACCGTTCGGCGCGACCGTGCAGACCAGGTTCACCGTGCCCGATTCGATGCCGCGCGATGCGGCCCGTTCCGGGAACTCAGGCGCGGGCTGGCGTTGCCAGGTCACGTTGCTGATTTCCGGCGGACGCGGCGGCGGAGGCGGCAGCGGGATCGTCACCGGTCCATCGATGCGGCCCGGCGGGATCGTCGAGGCGATCCGGTCTTCCTTCGGCGTCGGCGGCACCGGAAGCGGCGGCACCGGGATGTTCACCGGAGGCGCCGTCGGCACCCGCACCTGCAGCTTCGGCGGCGGCGCCGTTTCGGGCGGCGGCGGCGGAGGAGGAGGCGGAGGGGGCGGCGGCGGGATCGGTTCAATCAGTTCGACCTCGACGGACTCGTCCGAGTAGTTCACCTCGCGCAGCTTGAACTGGGCGTTGATGAAATAGAAGGCCAGCAGGGTGAACAGCAGACAGACGATCACGACGCTGGCGATGAACACATGCGGGGGAACCCCGAAAATGCCCTTCGCCTTCGGCGGGTCGTACAGACTGCGATGATATTCGACTTCAGTCATATTCTCATCGCTCCTACTGTGCCGACTGGTCTTCGCCGACCAGGGCGACGCTGTAGAAACCGCTGTCCTGCAGCGAATTCATGACCTGCATGAAGTCGCCGTACCGGGTCGTCTGGTCGGCGCGGATGAAGATCCGCTCGTCCGACGGCACCTTGTTGCCGATCAAATCCAGCAGCTCTATGCCGACTGCGTCGATATCCACCTCGTTGTCGCCGATATAGACCCGCGAATTGGCCTGGATCGAGACATAGAACGGCTTCGGCGGGTTCTGTTGGGGCGGTGCGACCGCAGCCGGCAGTTTCACCTCCACCGACACGGTGGCGAGCGGGGCCGCCACCATGAAGATGATGAGCAGGACGAGCATGATGTCCACGAACGGCGTGACGTTAATCTCGCTGTTCTGCTCAATGGCGTACCTGCCGCCGCCGCCACCGGAGAGTTTGGCGGCCATCCGACTTACGCCCCCTTGTCGAGGTTACGCGAGATGGCGTTCATCAGTTCGGCGTTGAAGCCGTCCGAACGGGTGCCATAGGACGCGATGCGGGTGTTGAAGTAGTTGTAGAAGATAACCGCCGGGATGGCCGCGAACAGACCGATGCCGGTGGCCAGCAGCGCCTCGGCGATGCCGGGGGCGACGACGGCCAGGTTGGTCGTGTTGGTGTTCGCGATGCCGATGAAGGAGTTCATGATCCCGTACACGGTGCCGAACAGACCGATGAACGGCGCGGTCGAACCGGTGGAGGCCAGGAACTGCTGTCCGCCCGAGAGGCGCTTGGCCAGACCGGCCTGGACGGCGTTGACGGCGGCTTGCGAGCGGCCGATGGCCGTGTCGCGGTGGTCGCCGGTGACCGAGAGGCCCGCCTGACGCGACAGTTCGACTTCGTCGGTGGCCGCGGCGGCCATGTCGGCCAGCGGGTTGCCTTCGAACTCTTCCGAGGTCGCCACGCGACGCATGTCGGCGATCGTGCGGGTTTGACGGAAGGACTCGAGGAACTGGTCGGTCTTGCGGTTCAGGGCGCCGAACTCGAACAGTTTGATCAGCAGGATCACCCAGCTGAACACCGAGGCGAGCAGCAGACCGATCATGACGACCTGAACGACGATGTCCGCTTCCATGAACATCTTGGCGGGGGTCAGCTTGCCGTGGCTTTCGGCGCCTTCGGCGCCTTCAGCGGCGGGAGCCGCTTCGGTCGTGGCGGCCGGAGCCGTTTCGGCGGTCGTGGCGGCGGGGGCGGTGGCCTCCGCGGCCGGAGCCGGGGTGGTCGCATCCTGCGCGAGGACCGGCGTACCAGCCATCAGGACGGCAGCGCCGGCCATGGCCAGGAGGATGTTGGTCTTCTTGAAATCGAGCATAGTTCGCCAGTTCCTGCTTTTTTGGTCTGACTCGTGGAACCCTGAGGAACGGCCGCAGACGACGCCCGCCCCCCCATGAAAATCTCGTCTGCCTACCGGGACCATATGGAACCCGGATGGCTGAACGCCTCCTGACGCTTCCGGTTGCCTGTCGGCTTCCGGGGCGGTGTCGACGACGTCGGGAAAAGGGAGAACTCCCCTCGCCGCCGACCGCTTGCCGAGGAAAGCGGTCAAGCTCCTTTGGCGAACGGTTACCAGAGCGTCAAGTGCGCAACCGCGCTTTTCCCCCTGTGGGAGAGCAAGCGTGTTCGAAGCCGAGGATTCAGGCGGAAAGCGACAATTTCATGATGGGTGACGCCGTTTTCCGGCGCGATGCGGGGACGATGGTGCCTGGGGGCGGATTCGAACCACCGACACGCGGATTTTCAATCCGCTGCTCTACCAACTGAGCTACCCAGGCGAGGCGTCCATTCGCGAGAGCGGCGTCTATAGGCGAGCCGTTTTCAGGTGTCCAGCGGTCTTGTCAGCCTTCCTCGTCGTCCCGCGACGGCGTGTCGTCGGCCGCGCCGGGGACGGCGTAGGAGCCCGTGAACCAGCGCTGCAGATCCACGTCGGCGCAGCGTTTGGAGCAGAACGGCTTGTATTTCGGATCGGCCGGCGCGCGCCGGCAGACGGGACAGGTCGCCATCGGTTCAGCCTTCCTCGATCGTCACGCCGTCCGACAAAGCCGGATCGGCCTTCACCCGGGCGCGCGGACCCAGCCGCGCCGCCAGCGCTTCCGCCGCCGCCGCGATCGCCGGCGGGCAGCCCAGGGTCAGATAAGGCGCGGTCGTGTCGGTCGCCAACGCCAGCGCCAGCCGCCGCACCGCGTCGATGGCCCTCGCCTCCGCTGTCGCACGTCCCCCCGGCCCCGACAGCCGCTCCTCCACCGGCGTCGTCCGCCACGGCAGCGACAGCATCAGCACGCCGAACCGGCTGATCGGCCCGAAGGCCGCCTCGGGCTCGTCCCCGAACGCCGCCCTCGCCGCCGCCAGCATCGCCGCCCCGTCGTGCCCGGTCCCGACCAGATCCACGGCGACCAGCCCGCCCCAGCCCTTCAGCCGGATCAGGCGCGCCGCCTGCATCAGCGCATCGCGGTTGGCGCGCCCCTTGTCGCGCCGCCCCTCCCGCCCCGGCGTCGAGACGTAGTCGATATCGACCGCGACCAGCGCCCGGGTCCGTTCCACCGCCAGCCGCACGCCCAGATGAGCGAACTGCGCGCCGGGCGCCAGGGCCTCCTCCTCCGCCTCCAGACTCGCCCGGATCGCCGCCGCCCCGGTGCGAGGTTCGACGCCCGGAGCCAGTCTGGCCAGGGTCTCGGCAACGGTCGGCCCGGGCTGCAGCAGCCGCGGTTCGCCCTCCCCCGCTCCGATCAGCCTCAGCGTCGGCCCCTTCTGCTCGCGCGGCTCCGCGACCGTCTCGACATCGAGCTTCGCCCCCGCCGTGAGCCGGTCGGCCTTGCGCAGGGGCAGGAAGCCGAACGGCTCCGGCGCGCCGAGATCGACAAAGGCGCCCCTCAATCCCGGATCGACGGCGACGACCCGGCCGACCGACCGGGCGCCCCGCCTCGACGTGGCGGCGTCGCTGTCTCTCTGGATGATCAGGCGTTCGAAACGGCCGCCCCTCACGACCACGCCCCGGACCTCGCCGGGGCTGTCGTCCAGAAAGGTCTCGAGCTCGCTCACTCCGTCCGCCAGCCGGCGCCCCCCAGCAGGTTGACGGTCTCGAACAGCGGCAGGCCGACGATGGCCGGATAGCTGCCGACGATCCGGGTCACATAGGCCCCGGCCCGGCCCTGGATGCCATAGCCCCCGGCCTTGCCCCGCCATTCGCCCGAGCGGACGTAGGCGGCGATCTCGGCGTCCGACAGCACCTTGAAGCTGACCCGCGCCTCCACCACCCGGTGCCGGATCACGCCGCCCCCGGCGACGGCCACCCCGGTGAACACCCGGTGATTGCGACCTGACAGCAGTTTCAGAAACCGCACCGCCTCGGCCTCGTCGGCGGCCTTTTCCAGCAGCCGGCGCCCCACCGCCACCACCGTGTCGGCGGCCAGCACCACGGCGTCCGGCGCGCGTTCGGCCGCCACCGCCGCCTTGGCGCGGGCCAGACGGGCGGCGAGGCGCGGCGGCGTCTCGTCCTTCAGCGGCGATTCGTCGATGTCGGCGGGTTCGATGCGGTCGGGAACGATCCCGACCAGCGCCAGCAATTCCACGCGGCGCGGGCTGGCCGACGCCAGCACCAGTTCAGGACGGCTCATTGCGAGCCCGCCCTTACTTGAAGCGATAGGTGATGCGGCCCTTGGTCAGGTCGTAGGGCGTCATCTCGACCAGGACCTTGTCGCCGGCCAGCACGCGGATGCGGTTCTTGCGCATCTTGCCGGCGGTGTGGGCGATGATCTCGTGGTCGTTCTCGAGCGTCACGCGAAACGTCGCGTTCGGCAGCAGTTCGCTGACGACGCCGGGAAACTCGAGCAGTTCTTCCTTAGCCATGCGGCCTCTCGCGCCCTGAAAATACGAGTCTGGACGCGCGCCGGGCGAAAGCGCGCGTCTTTAAGGAGCGGGCGTATGCCTGAGATCGCGCTGAAAGTCGAGGTGAAGCGAGGGAGTGATTAGTGGCTAGTGATTAGTGGTTGCCGCTTCACTGGCGGCGGAGGGCGGCGCGGACCGCTCCGTCGCCCCCGGCGCCGGCCAGCCACTAATCACTAGCCACTAATCACTCCCTTACCCCCGCCGGTACAGCGCCGTGACAAGGGTGAACAGCCGCCGCGCCGTCTCGTGGTCGATGGCGATCTTGCCGTCCAGCCGCGCCTTCAGCAGTTCGGCGCCTTCGTTGTGCAGACCCCGCCGGCCCATGTCGACGGCCTCGATCTGACCGGGCGAGGTGCCGCGCAGCGCTTCGTAATAGCTGTCGCAGATGCCGATATAGTCCTTCACCACCTTGTTGAGCGGATTCAGCGACAGGCCGTGGGCCCTGGCGAAATCCGGGCCGGCGATGTCGAACACCAGCCGTCCGTCCAGCAGCGACAGCTTCAGCCGGTACGGCCCGCCGTTCGCCCCGACCGGCTCGAAGCTGTTCTTCTCGACGAGGTCGAAGATGGCCACCCGACGCTCGTGCTCGATCTCGGCTGTCGCCGAGGGCAGGGTCGCCGCATCCAGCTCGACCGAGGACAGGCGGTGCTCGCTCACGCCGGTTCCGGCCCGTCGGCCAGATGGGTCGGCGCCACCTTCGCGGGCCAGCGCTCCGACAGGTCGGTCAGCACCGCGTCCAGGCATTCCACATCGATCCGCAGGTCGCCGCCGCCCGCGAACATCAGCGTCACCCGCCCTCCCGGCGCCTCGCCCGGCTCGAAATCCATGGCCAGCAGCTCCAGCGCGTGCTCCGGCCCACGCGGCAGGCGGCGGCTCTTGACCGCGATCACATCCCCGAACTGCATCGCCGACATCACCCGCGTGCCGCCGCACTCCCAGCAGAACCGGCTGAGCTGCAGGGTGACCCGCCGCCACGACGGCTCCCAGACGATATCCACCGGCCGCATGATGGCGTCCTGCAGCGCCGCCGAGATGATGTGCAGGTCGTCGGCGTCCTCGGCCAGCAGGCGCAGGGGCTCCACGGCCTGACCACCCGGGGCGGCGCCCGTCTCGGCTTCGGTGTCAGCGGCGGTCGCCTCAGTGCTCATGGTCGTCGCCCTTGATCCGGCGGATTTGCGCGCCGCAGGCGCCGAGCTTCTCTTCCAGCCGCTCGAACCCGCGATCCAGATGATACACGCGTCCGACCGTGGTTTCGCCCTCGGCGGCCAGACCGGCGATCACCAGGCTGACCGAGGCCCTCAGATCGGTGGCCATGACCTGGGCCCCGTGCAGGACCTCGACCCCTTTCACCACCGCCTCGCCGGCGTGGACGTGGATGTCGGCGCCCAGCCGCATCAGCTCCGGGGCGTGCATGAAGCGGTTCTCGAAAATGTTCTCGTGGATGACGCTGTCGCCTTCGGCCATGGTCATCAGGGCCATGAACTGCGCCTGCAGGTCGGTGGCGAAGCCCGGATAGACCTCGGTGGCGACGTCGACGGCCTTCAGCCGCACCGCCGGGTCGCGCTTGACGATCACCCCGTCCTCGGTCGGCGTCACCTCGACCCCGGCCGCGATCATCTTCTCGCTCAGCGCCGACATCAGCTCGGGCCGCGCCCGCGTCAGCCGCACCTCGCCCCCGGCCATGGCCGCCGCCACCGCATAGGATCCCATCTCGATCCGGTCGGCGATGACCGGCCAGTCGGTCCCGCCCAGCGAGCTCACCCCGGTGATGACCAGTTCGTCGGTGTCGATGCCCTCGACCTTCGCCCCCATGGCGACGAGGCAGCGGGCTAGGTCGCCGATCTCGGGCTCGCGCGCGGCCTTCTTCAGCACCGTCGTCCCGTCGGCCAACACCGCCGCCAGCAGGGCGTGCTCCGTGGCTCCGACCGAGACAAACGGAAACTCGATCTCGGCCCCCTTCAGCCCCTTGGGCGCGCGGGCGATGACATAGCCCTCGTCCAGCTCGATCTCGACGCCCATGGCGGTCAGGGCCTGCAGGTGCAGGTCCACCGGCCGCGCGCCGATGGTGCAGCCGCCTGGCAGCGACACCCGCGCCTCGCCGGTCCGGGCCAGCAGCGGTCCCAGCACATTGAACGAGGCCCGCATCTGCCGGACCAGATCATAGGGCGCGAAGGACGAGGTGATTCGCGCGGCGTGGAACAGCGTCTCCTGCTCCTCCCCCTGCCCGTTCTCTGTGACCTCGACCCCGAGTTCGCGCAGCAACCGGCCGAGGAATTTCGTATCCGCCAACCGCGGCATATTGGTCAGGCGCAGCGGCTGATCGGTCAGGATCGAGGCGGCCATCAGCTTGAGGGCGGAATTCTTGGCGCCGCTGACCGGAATGGTTCCGTTCAGCCGGGCGCCGCCTTGGATGGCGATGCTGTCCATGTCGTCTCACAGGCCGGCCCCGAACGATCTTTCCGGGGCGACGGGGTCGGCTATCTAGCCCGGACGGCCGGGCTTGCGAAAGCCCGTCCTGTCGACGCCCGCGATGACTTTCAGTTGCTCGGCTTTTCCGGCCTGGCGGAGCGGCCGGCCGCCTTGCGGCGTTTCAGATTGTCCCTGAGGGCCGTCGCCAGCCGCTGGGCCCGCGCCGTCGCCGGTGTCTTCGGCGGAGCCAGCGGATCGGGCAGGCTGGGCGGCAAGGGCGGAAGGGGGGCCGGGATTTTCGACTCATCCATGCGTTGATGAGACCCGCGGACGAAGTTTTCCGCAAGCGGGGGAAATCAGGGCTTCCCCCGTTGTCCCCCGTTGGCTATAGGGCCGCTTCCTCAGTTTCCGCCGCCGTAGCTCAGTGGTAGAGCGCATCCTTGGTAAGGCTGAGGTCGTGGGTTCGATTCCCCCCGGCGGCACCACTTCTGAAAAAGGCCCGATCCGCCGGATCGGGCCTTTTTCTATTCCTCGGACGCCGGCTGCGGTCGCGGCGCGGGCCGCGCCCAGATCGGGCCCTCGGGCCGGGTCAGGCGGCGCTCATGGCCGAGGGCCGCGCCGGGCGCGGCCTGGCCGGGGTAGGCGTAACCGCCGTCGTTGAAATACGGATCGACGCTCGCTCCGTAGCCCCCATGGCCGTAGCCATAGCCATAACCATAGCCGTACGGATTGTTCTTCGACTGGCGATAGCTGAAGTCCAGCCGGGCGTTCTCGCCGATCGGCAGGGACACCGCCGCCGCATAGTCGCGGTAGCCGCCGGTGCCGACGCTGACGCTGACCTCGCCGTGAGGCTTGCGGTCATCCCGCCAGACCGGCGAATCGTCCTGCGGCGCGGGGCTCGCGGAGTTCGCCGCCAGCCACTGCGCGATCTGCTGATCGGTCGTCAGGCCGTGGGGCGACGTCGACTGCGGGCCGCCGGCGGGGACGGAGGGCGCCACGGGCGCCTCGGCGCCGTCGAGAATCACCGCCGTGGCGGGCGCGGTGGCCATCGCCCCGTCCTGATCCGGCCCGTCCGACGGCGGCGCCGCAGCGGCGGCCAGCACGGTCAGCAGCAAAGGGATCAGCATTCGGTCGTCTCCTGCGTGAGGTCCACCCTAGCCTCAAATGCGGCCAAGGTCAGGCCGTCCCGTCGCCGCGGCCCAGGGGATCAGGCAAAGGCTCGCCCTCGGGGACGAAGCTCAGCGCCACAGAGTTGATGCAGTAGCGCAGCCCGGCGGGCGGCGGTCCGTCGGGAAACACATGCCCCTGATGGCTGTCGCAGCGGGCGCAGCGGGTCTCGGTGCGGGTCATGCCGTGCGAGCGATCGGTGATCGCCTTCACATGGGCGGGGTCCACCGGCTCGGTGAAACTGGGCCAGCCCGTGCCGCTCTCGAACTTGGTGCCGGTCCGGAACAGCGGCAAGCCGCATTCGCGGCAACAGAAGACGCCGGGCCGCTTCTCGCCCAGCAGCGTCCCGCAGAACGGCGCTTCGGTGCCGTGGGCCAGCAGGACGCGCCTTTCCTCGGGCGACAGGTCGGCCTCCAGCCGCTCGCGCTCACCGTCGTCGGGGGGCGTGAGATCGAAACCGGAGGGCGAGCGCAGGGTGGGAGCGATGTCGGACATGGCGCTGAAATAGGAAGGGCCGGACGAGGCTTCCACCCCGTCCGGCCCTGAAGTCCGCGTCTCACGCCGGACGGGCGCGATAACGCCTAGCCCCCGAACAGCGTACCCACCCAGGCCCGGACGGCGTTCTCATCGACCGGATTGCCGGTGTAGGCCAGGCCCTGCGCCGGGATGAACGGCTGGTTGTTGGCCCGCTGGCGCGAGGTCCACGCCTTGTGGCCATAGCTCAGGTCCGCATAGGACGACGGCAGGCGCTCGACGGTCTGCTCGATGAAGATCGAGTCCGCCGCCGTGGTCGAGCCGGCGATGCGCACGTTCGGCAGGCGGCTGACCAGGTCGAGGGTGTCGAGGCAGCCGCCCGAGCAACCGGCGTCGACCAGAACGATCACCGGGCCCTGCACCGGATTGGCGGCGGCGGGATCGGCGGTGGTCGCGGGCTGCGGCTGGGTGAAGCTCGGCTGGCCGGCGGCGATGGCGGCGTCGAAGGCGGCCAGCACGGCCTCGGTCTGGGCGATCACCTCCGGCGCCTCATAGACGAAGCGGGCGTCCTGCTTCATCCGCTCGATCACATCGGCGTACCACTGGCGATTGCCCGGCGTGGCGCGGTAGGTGAAGTCGCCGCCGGTCGGCTGGCGGCTCTGGGTGAATTCCGAGGTCCAGATGCGGTTCAGCACGCCGTAGCCGCGCGCCGTCGAACCGAGGTTGGACGAGCCGCTGCCGCCGCGCAGATCCAGCACGAAGCCCTGCGGCCCCTGGATCGCGGCCAGCTGGCCCTGAATCTGCGCGTTGAAGGCGTCCCAGCCGGCGTCGTCGGCGAAGGAGTGGACATTGATCCACGGCCGGCCGTTGACCGTCTCGATCGACAGCGGAACCGGGCCCGGCGTGTAGAGAGTGGCCCGATAGGCCGCCTCCAGATTGGCGGCGACGACCGGCACGGGCTTCAGCTCAAAGTCGCGCTCGCGCCGGTTCCCGGCCTTGAATTTGCAGGTCGAGGGCGTGCCGGCCGCGTACGGATTGTTGCGGTTCCACAGCAGATAGGGCGCCGAGGTGATCCGGCCGGCCTCGGTGTTCAGGTCGCCTTCCCACAGGTCCAGCTTGCCGCGGGCGAAATCCTCGATCGGCACCAGATTGCACTCGGTGACCACCGCCCCGACCGGGGGCAGGCCGCGCACGCCCTGCTGCACATAGGTCACCACGTACTGGCCGTTGCGCCAGCCGGTGGCCAGTCCGGGCCAGCTGGTCGCCGTGAAACGGTCGGCCGAGGTCTCGTAGCTGGGGCGGATGACGATGTTCGAATCGCGGAAGCCGGCGGCGTAGTAGCGCAGCAGATAGGCGTGGCTGGAGCCGCTGTTCGACTGGCCGACCTTGGACAGGGCGTCCTGCAGCCCGCGATCCAGCCAGCCGCGGAAGGTGTCGCTGGCCTGGCCGGGCACCACCGGAGCCGGGTGGTTGGCGGCCAGGGCGTCGTGGGCGGCCTGCAGGTCCTGACGCGCCAGCGCCTGGAAATTCTGCGCGGCGACGGAGCCGGCGCTCAGCGCCAGGGTCAGGGCCGCGGTCGCGGCGACAGGAAGGATACGGGACATGAAGTCGGGCTCCGGGGCCGTGGGAACAGGGATCGGGCAGCGTTAAAGCCCATCGGAGCGGGCCTTGCCAAGCCCGTACCCCGTTCGGATGAACGCCCCCTCGGTTTACTCACGCCGGATCGCGGCCTAATCGGGGCGGTCCCTTCACGCGGCGATCACGTTCGCTTCAGATTCAAAGACGCATGTTCTCCAAAATCCTGATCGCCAACCGCGGCGAGATCGCCGTCCGCATCATCAAGACCTGCCGCCGCATGGGCATCAAGACCGTGCAGGTCTATTCCGAAGCCGACGCCGGCTCACTCGCCGTCGAGATGGCCGACGAGGCGGTGCTGATCGGCCCCGCCCCCGCCGCCCAGTCCTATCTCCTCGCCGACAGGATCGTGGACGCGGTGCGTCAAACGGGCGCGGAGGCGGTCCACCCCGGCTTCGGCTTCCTCAGTGAGAACGCCGGCTTCGCGCGCCGTCTGCGCGACGAGGGCATCGCCTTCATCGGCCCCAACCCCGAGGCCATCGAGGCCATGGGCGACAAGATCAACTCCAAGAAACTGGCCGCCGAGGCCGGCGTCTCCACCGTCCCCGGCCACATGGGTCTGATCGAGACGACGGAAGAGGCGGTGAAGATCGCCAACCAGATCGGCTATCCGATCATGATCAAGGCCTCGGCCGGCGGCGGCGGCAAGGGCATCCGCGTCGCCCACTCCGACGCCGACATGGCCGAGGGCTTCGCCGCCGTGAAGGCCGAGGCCCTCAACGCCTTCGGTGACGACCGCGTCTTCCTCGAGAAATTCATCATCGACCCCCGCCACCTCGAGATCCAGGTGATGGGCGACAAGCACGGCAACGTCGTCCACCTGTTCGAGCGCGAATGCTCGATCCAGCGCCGCAACCAGAAAGTCATCGAGGAGGCCCCCTCCCCCCTCCTCGACCCCGAGACCCGCGCGGCCATGGGCGCCCAGGCCGTCGCCCTGGCGAAAGCCGTCAACTACGACAGCGCCGGCACGGTCGAGTTCGTGGCCGACCAGAACCGCAATTTCTGGTTCCTCGAGATGAACACCCGGCTGCAGGTCGAGCATCCGGTGACGGAGCTGATCACGGGGGTGGATCTGGTGGAGCAGATGATCCGGTCGGCGTGGGGCGAGCGCCTCGCGTTCGGGCAGGAGGATCTGGCGATCAACGGCTGGGCGATCGAGAGCCGGGTGTATGCGGAGGACCCCTACCGCGGCTTCCTGCCCAGCATCGGCCGCCTGATCCGCTACGACACGGCCGAAGAGGGCGATCAGGGGTCCTACACCGTGCGCAACGACTCCGGCGTCCGCGAGGGCGACGAGATCTCCATGTTCTACGACCCGATGATCGCCAAGCTGTGCGCCTGGGGCGAGACCCGCGACGCCGCCATCGACGGCATGGCCCGCGCCCTCGAGGACACCCACCTGCAGGGCGTCGGCCACAATGTGCCCTTCCTGGCCGCCGTCATGGACCAGCCGCGCTTCCGCAGCGGCCACATCTCGACCAGCTACATCAAGGACGAATTCCCCGACGGCTTCCACGGCCTCGCCCCCGACCGGCGCCAGACCGACATCCTGATCGCCGCCGCCGCGGCCATGAACGAGGTCCTGACCGAGCTGTCCGGCGACCCCTCGGCCCGCACCGACTGGATCGTCCTCGTCGACGGCGAGGCCCACGGCGTCTCCCTGTCCTATGACGACGACGAGGCCCTGACCCTCGACCTCGCCGGCGAGGACCGCGCCCTGCAGCTGAGCGACATCGACTGGCGCCCCGGCCTGGCCCAGTTCCGCGCCCTCCTCGACGGCCAGCCCTTCACCGCCGAGGTCGCCCGCGTCGCAGACGGGTATCTCATCCGCCACCGCGCCGCCCGCGCCCGCGTCCGCGTCCTGACCCCGGCCATCGCCGCCCTCTACGCCCGCCTGCCGGAAAAGGTCGCGGCGGACACCTCGAAGCTGATCCAGTCCCCCATGCCCGGCCTCGTCGTCGCCATCCCGGTCGCCGTCGGCCAGGAGGTCAAGACCGGCGAAACCGTCGCCATCATCGAGGCCATGAAGATGCAGAACATCCTCAAGGCCGAGCGCGACGGGGTGGTCAAGGCGGTCAGCGCTAGCGCCGGCGACCCGGTGGCGGCGGATGATGTGCTGGTGGAGTTTGAGTAGGGGCGGCCGGCAGTCACGGCTCGCAGCGCTACGCCTTCTGGTTGCTGACTTAGCAGTATGCTAGTCAGCCGTAGATGCCTGTTCTGGAATTGGGGTGCCTATGCAGATCGACCTCAAGGAAGCTGTCAACGCCATTTCTGACGTTATACAGAACCGGCCGAGGCCGCTGCGGAACTTCGACCAAATATACATGAAGGCCGGGGACATGGTCATGCAGACCGAGTTCGTAGCTAGCTGGGCGAGGAACCAGAGGCTGGCCTTCATCGGCGATGGCGACGCTATCAGCGTTGCTGCGGCATATCTCCAACACCGGGGCATTCTCGAATACGGCCCGGCGAAGATAACGGTCTTCGACTTCGACGAGCGGATTGTGCAGGCGGTGAAGCGGTTTGCTGACGCGGAGCAGATAGATACGCTTGATGCCGTTCTCTACAATTGCTTGGAAGAATTCCCGGAGCCCGAGGGCTTTGACTGCTTCTATACCAACCCCCCATGGGGTGCGAGTAATAACGGAGAAAGCGTCAAAGTGTTCGCCCAGCGTGGCATGGAGGCCGTTGGCTATAATGGCCACGGAATGGTGGTGATTGCTGACGACGACGAACTGGCGTGGCCGAAGGAAGTCTTGGGAAGCGTCCAAGGCTTTGCTAGCGAACGCGGATTTTACGTCTCTCGGATGATGCCGAAGCTTCACCTTTATCACTTGGATGATGCGCCCGACTTGAAGTCGTGCAATCTCATTCTGTCCTCGTTGCCCGGTACCAAACCACCCCCATGCGAGGGCGCGATAACTGACCCCCAGCGGCTAGCCAACTTCTACGGAATGTCACAGGCACCCCGCGTCCGGTTCGTCCGTGAGCTCAAGCGCCTAGACTACGGGATGGCACATGAGGAAGAATACCGATTAGAACTCTTGGAGGAGACCCGCAAATGACAGCGATCATTCGTCCTGGTGCCGGGGTTCTGTTCATGAAGGTCGGCGTACACGCCCAAGAAGACCTTGCATCGATCATAGCGCGAAAAAGTAAAGAAATAGACGAAGCTGGCTTTGCGATGTGGGGATATGGCGGGAATACTTGCCATCCGAGCACCATGGTCCAGCCGTTTGCGAGGCAAGTCCACGCAAGAAACGAACCCATATTTCTCTGTATGCAGCAAATGTCATCCAAGCATTTTGCTGAGCCACTCCGGGCTACCCAATACTCCCCTGACGGACTCAAATGGTCTGACATCCCAGGCCCGGTTAACGTCTTGGGCTCTCGCTTCGCGCTAGTTATTAAAAATCTACGGGCCGAGGAACATGTTCTTCCGCTCGACCAGACTGTGGTGGCTGTCGGTCCAAGCTTAGGTCGCACAGGAAGCAGGTATATCAAGGGTCAGGTGGATAAGGCATGCCTCGAGGTTACCGATGAGCCTGCCCCCTCAAATCTTCCACCCATAAATATCCCGATCAACTTGGTCGCTGAGCTAGCTGAGCCCTACGCTGTTTTTCTCAAGTAGGTCTTCAATTGTCAGACCAGCAGAAAGTAGTGGCGTGGCCGATTTTCGGACATCTTCGATATAACTTTCGAGACCCGTCAATGCGGCCTCTAGATTAAACGAAGACGCGCACCCGAAACAAATCGAAATCGCCTTATCAGTATCGGGTTCGTTACATACGCTACGCGCATATTCTACGCCTTCTCCGTACTGAACGAGATGGAAGAGGACTTGTTCTAAGCACCCTACTCGTCCAGAGATTCCGTCGATCGTTGCAGAGTCCCCTACCGCTGCCACGGCGCATCCGAGAGCGCGTTTGTCCCCCGTGGCAAGCACTGCTGATGCTCTGAAAGCCAGGACCGCGATCAGCAGGCTCTCTCCTAGGTCGAAAGGGAGGCCCATGAGCTGTGCCCTGTCCTCAATCCTAGCGGCGAGTTGGATTTCGGCTTCATCAGGTTCAACGGTGTCACACTCAGCCAAGGCCTCATGGAGGCGCGCGAGCGCAGCCTCTTTGGTGCGGATCGACTTCGATCTCTCGATTGCCTTCGTCAGTACGAAGGGGGCCGCTCCGAGAACTCCCAAGCTTCGCTGGGCCGACTTGGTGATCGCCACTAGCTCGGAGAACAAGCCGTAAATGGCCAGCTTCTTGACCACATCGTTATCGATCAGGAACTCACTGCTCATGGAGGCCCATCACACGAAGGAGGAAGTCCTCGACGTCGGAGGAGATCGCCGTCCAATCGATCTCAGTCCGCGCGATGTTATTTACAGCGGCCCAAACCTCCTGTTGTCGTGGATACACGTGGCGAAGCGCCCCGCTCGCCGCCGCCCAGTTGCCCGTTCGGTAGCCGAAACAAAGCGCCAGCGTGCCAGGCTCGATTCCCCTGGGTGGCCCAGCTTCCAACACGGCCTCAGCCAAAGCGCGCGCGCTTGGATTGACTATCTGGGCCTGAATGTCGGGTTCGGGGCTACCGGTAAGGAGCTCAAGTGCAAATCTGTCAGCGGCAATCTCCTCACCATCCCCATCGCCACTTGATGCCGGATCCTCCAGGTCAACTATGGAGCCTCCCTCAGCGAGATGACCGAGTGATATGTGCCCCAGCTCATGGGCCAAGGTGAAGGCGACCTGCGCTGGGTACTTGGCATCCTTCGCAAGGAGTATGATGCTCCTGCCGCCGGTCCTTACTGCCATCGCGTGCATCGACTTCCCGGACAAGGGAAACACGCGCAGATGGATCACAGGAATTCCCAAAGCCCAGCTGGCACTGATCAAGCCCGAGAGGTCCACAAAAGCCCGGCTGGCAAGGATCGCTCGCCTTAGCTCTGCGGCGGTCGGCACGGGCCGAACTGTTAGGTGTTCCACGGCGGCAGCGACTTGATTGCTTAACCCCGTGCCAAACGACGCCAGCGCCGCCTGCTCCTGGTTGGTTTCGCTGCGGAGGTGCTTGAAGCGTGCCTGATCACGCCAGATGAATTCGACCTCATCGCGCGCCAAAGCCGATGCCGAGACCCCAAGCTTCCGAGCTACCGAGAATCGCAATTCAGCTTGCGCGGACGGCGAATTTGACGCGGCTTCACTCCACCAAGCGGGCCAAGCGGCGTTGACAGCCTGTTCGGTCAGGCCCGCGATCCGCAGAGTATTCCTAAGTTTTTTGGTGTCCGCTTCCATGCAACCGCCCCCCAACCTGCGCTTTGCACGATTTGAGCCGTCTGAAAATGCCTAGAGCAGGTGGAGTTGTCCTCGGGGCTCTGTTTGACCCGCAAGGGAACAGTCCCGGATCGAACTGATAAGGCTCACCCAATCTTGCGTGGTCAGTGGGCTCCCATGCGCGGATTGGATTTTATCAAGGGCGCTCGGAGCGAGAATAAGCGGGCTCCCAAGTTTCACCCAATACGCGCCGGAAAGACGAGCGCGCAGGTTTATCCGATAAGTACCCGGGGCCTGCTCGGGCCTATAGCGCTCCACCAGCGCAGTGACTTGGGACGCACCAATCGGTCCCTGCTCTGCTGACACATTTCGGTAGGCCTGATGATCGAACGAGCCATAGTCGCCGAGTTTCAATGGCTCATCAGCCCAGCACATCAGGGCGTAGTGGGCGAACTTGTCCCTCGTGATGCTGTCGGCCCGACTTGTAACAAGTGAGCCGTCGGGCAGAGGACGCTCGAACCCAACTTCGTCAAAATATGTTCGCCAAAGCACCACCCGGGCCGGCTTGACATCGACTGCCTTGGGCTTCGACTTCATGATCGAGAAGATTGCATCCACCGGCTTACCCGCGGTCCTAACGCCGCGAAGGGCCTTCGCTGGCGGGTTGCCGACGCCCCAGAGGAACAACCCGCCGTTCGCACGGCGCTCGATCTCCTTCCGATGGACGATAGCATCCAGGCCTTGACCCGCTTCCGTCTGCATTCTGCTCCAGCACAAGATTGGTGTTGGGGCATAGTCTAGTATGCCTCCGTGCCGGTCAGGTCTGGTTTCGAGATCATACATGGGTTGGTTCCGCCAAAGCGAATGCCTAAGCGTCCTCATCCACGCCGACCAAACATTCGGCTTCGGGAGACCGGGGACAAGCTTGGGGGCTACCCTGTGGACGGTGGTGTAACGATCGTCAGAACGCATGTGCCGACGACGGTTCGTTATATGCACAGCCGCTCTTCACGAGTCGTCGCGCCAGTTCCGTCGCAAGCCCGTCGTTAGGGCTGGACGAGTCGAATAGCTCAACCGTAACGCCGATAGCCATGCCGTAAGTCGCAGCCACGGAAGCTTGGGTGTGCGTATGCATCGTTGCCTCCTCCAAGCTAATCGTTGGGCGACCTTGGCTGTTGGCCTTGATCCGTTGGAGCGCCACTTTGGCGGGTGTGTACAGCATCCAAATGTGGGTAGGCCGGAGCTTCGCAAAGTCCTCCAATGAGTAGGGTGTTATACGGAACCCAAAGGCCTCCTTGGTGACGGGATGGCTATCGATAATGACGGGTCCAGTGGCGCGGTGTTCAGCGACAAACTCCAAGAGAATGCGGTCCACAGCGGCGACATGTTCCGCCGTACTAATCCGCCCGGATTGCTCCCGGAGGTCGGACTGGAGGATCTCGGCTCGCTCCACTCGGTTGATATGTTCCGTCAGGCGAGCCCCGAATTCGAAAAATCTGAGGTTTTGAACCTTCTCCCGCAAGCTCGCCGTTAGGGTGCTTTTTCCGGCGGCAGGCGCTCCGGTTAGGTAGATCACGGGGAACATGGGTGCTCCTGCTTGCTCAGCATTCTTTATAGCTGGCCGATGCGTCAAAAACGGACGTAGCGATTCACGATAGTCTGAATTCAGCTGGGCAAGCGACACCCGCCTCACACCCACCGCACCCTCGGCCCCCGCTCCCCGTCCGGCGCGTCCACCAGCAGGTCGGTCACCGCCCACACCAGCGCGTCCGCCCGGTCCAGCGAGCCGGCCGCCTCCATCTCGCCGCCGAAGGCCATCAGCTCTTCCTCGAGGGCGTCGAAGGGGCCGGCGTGGTGGATGCGGCCCTGTTCGTAGAGGGCGGCGACGGGTTCGGCGCGGATGTATTTGCCGCGCGTGGCGTGGACCTCGCGGATCTTCAGCGTGGCGCCGGCGGTCTTCAGCACCGCCTTGACCATGTCGCCGCCCTGGTTGACCTCGGCCACCACCGCCGTGGCCCCGAACTCATGGGCGAGGGCGACGGCGCGGCGGGCCCAGGCGTCGGGGCCGAGGCCGGCGATCGAGCGGTCGGCGAGGATGACGGCGCAGCGGGTCCCGTCCGCGCGGCGGTAGCTGGCGGCGGCGATGAGGCCGCAGGCGTCGCCGCGGGCGGTGGCGGCGGGGTCGATGGCGACGATGACCTTGTCGTATGGCCTGGCGCCCTTCGGGCTACTTGAGGCCGAGTCGTAGACAACGGCGTCCTTCTCCCGATGGGAGAAGGTGGCGGGGCGGAGCCCCGTCGGATGTGGGCCGGCCGGCGGAGGCGGCGAAGCCGCATCGGGACGGTCGACCCTCACCCCTTCGCACAAGGACGACGGCTGCGCCGCCGTGCGCTCAAGCCCTCTCCCATCGGGAGAGGGAAGCGGTTGGCGCGCCCGCGCCATCATCTCGGCCGTGAACAGGGCGCCGTCGAGTTCGACGATCTGGCCTTCCAGCTCCTGGGCGGCGCGGCGGGTGCCGCCGTACAGGGCGTGGAGGTTGTCGAGGAAGCCGGGGGAGAGGTGCTCCGCATTGGCCGAGGTGGGGGCGTGGGTGTGGGCGCAGCCGGCCTCGGCCTTGAGGCGGACGAGGGCGCGGGTGGGTCTTGGCGTTGTAGTGACGACGAGGCGGGGGTGGGTCGGGGCCCCCTCCACCATGCTTCGCATGGTCCCCCTCCCCCTTTGGGGGAGGATTGAATTCGCGCATTCCTCCCCCCTTGAGGGAGGGGGACCGCCGGAGGCGGTGGAGGGGGCCAGGGGCAGGCGCAGGCCCATGCGCAGGAGGGCCAGCGTTTCCGCGGCGCCGCGCGGGCCGCTGCCGCGCCAGGCGCAGAATTCGTCGACCCAGGCGGCGCTGAACTGGGGGCCGCGCAGGGAGTCGGGGTCCTCGGCCGAGAAGGCGTACGCCTGGCAGCCGTTGGCGAAGATCAGGCGGCGGCGGGAAGACTGGAATTTGGGGCGGGTGGCGCGGGTCCAGCGCGGCAGGGAGCGGATGCCGCTGACGCCCTCGATCATCACCTCGCGCACGTCGTGCAGGGTCGGGCCGATCAGGGCCAGACGGCCGCCGGCGCCGAGGGCCTCGGCCTGGTCGGCCAGCCAGCTGGCCCCGGCGAGGGTCTTGCCGGCCCCGCGGCCGCCGAGGAACAGCCAGGTGGACCAGGGGCCGTCGGGAGGGGTCTGGGACTCACGGAGCTTGATCGGAGCGGCGGCGGGGGCGCCGTCGAGCGGATCGGGCGCGGAGGCCGCAGCCGGGCCTTCCCTGAGCGCGCCCTGGACCCGGTTGCGCATGCGCAGATAGTCGGCGACGGCCTGGCGGTCGCCGTTCTCCGCCGCCTCGCGGATCAGGGCGGTCAGTTCGGCGACAGTGGCCTCGGGCCGGTCGAGGTCGAGGAGGAAGGACCGCGCCTTGCAGCGCACCAGCAGGCGGGTTTCGGTGACGCCCTCGACGGTGACCGGCTTGGGCCCGGTCGAGCGGTAGACGGCGCCGGGGGTGTCCTTCTTCTGGCGGCCGACGGCGTGGGCGCGGGAGGTGAGCGCCTTGGGGCCGACGCCGATGTCGGCCTCGATGACGGCGGCGGCCTCGCCGGCCAGATAGCGGTCGAGGGCGGCGTCCCATTTGCGGCCGGTCATGCCGGATTGGCTCTGCGGGATGAGGCGGTCGGGAGGCCAGCCGCCGGGCGGGATGCGGCGCTGGTCGGGGGCGCCGGTCTGGCGCTTGAGCAGGCCGCGCGCGGAGGCCTGGCGATTGATGGTGCCCTTGTGGACGCCGTATTTGGCGCCCAGCTCGCGGCGGGACAGGCCGGCCATCTCGTCGGCGAAGAGGGCCTGCCATTCGGGTTCGGTGAGGGGTGACTTGCTCATCCGCCCATTATCAGGCGGTTCCTTCCTCAGGCGGGTTCAGGACGCTGACGCGAGGGTCGAAGCGAGGGAAATCAATGCCCTGGGTCCGGGAAGTTTGATGGCTGGCGGCGAATAGCCAGCATGAAATCGCCCCTGTCCGGGGGCTAGCGGCCAAGCAGTTGCGACCAGCGCCAGCTTCCGGCGCCGAAGGCCACGCGCTCGCCCCCGGCGAAGCGGATCAGCACCAGGCCGCGCATCGGCTGGCGGCGGCAGGCCTCGGGGGCGAAGGCGATCTCCAGGGCGATGGCCTGGCGCAGGCCGGCGAGACCCTTGCCGGACTGGCCGGGAGTCTGCAGCCAGTCGCCGTCCCAGACCAGAAGGGCGCGGCCGCGACCGTCGGCGCGGTGGGCCTCGGCGACGGCGGCGCGGACCTCGGGATCGGCGCGCAGGGCCGCCTGCAGCCGGCCGATCATGTCGCAGCCCGCGCCCTCGCCGCCCGAGCCGGCGCCGGCGCCGGCGCCCTGCCCGCTTCCGGCCCCGGCGCCCGAACCGGCGGTCGCGGCGCCGGCCAGTTCGGCGTCGCCGAGGGTGGCGAAGACCGGCGCCGGCGCTGCGACGGCGGCGACGAGGGGCTGGACGTCGGGCGGCGGCGAGGCGAGGACGCGGGCGGCGCGGGGGGCGGGCCGTGGAGGATCGGGGCGGGGCGCCGGCGGCGCGGGCGCGGCTTCAGCCGGGGCCGGGGCGGCCTCTGCGGGGGCCTCGCTGCGGACTTCCGGGACCGGCGGCGGGGGCGGAGGCGGGGGCGGAGGCGGGCGGAACAGGGTCACCTCGACGGCCGTCCGGGCCGGGGCCGGCGGCGCGACCGGCGGGGCGGGGGGCCGGATCAGCATCACGACCGCGAGGACGGCCAGATGGAACCCCAGACTGCCCGCGCCCGCCGCCAGCCAGACGCGGCGACGGGATTTCAGCATTCCCTGATCCGTGTTCTGTACAGACATGCCGCCTTTCGAGTTCACTTGCTGATGTGCGCCAACCGGGTTTCAGATCACCGGCTCGCGTCAGGATCGTGGCGCGGCGGTTATTCTGTGCAGGTCTGCTTATGGTCAAGCTGACACCTTCTCGCCCCGGACGCGTCATCACTCCGCCGTGACCGCTCAGCTAGCTGGCCGTTCGGGGATTCAATGGAGACTTCATCTTGAACAGATCCACTCTCAGGACTGCGGCCGTCACCGGCGTGGTGCTCGCCTTCGGCCTCGCGGCCAGCGGCTGCGCCAGCCACCGTTTCGTGCGCGACAACCTCGCCGTGGTCGACACCCGGGTCACCGGCGTCGAGGGCACGGCGGGCCAGGCGCTGGACCGGGCCAACGCCGCCCACAAACTGGCCGAAGGGAAATTCCTCTACGAGGTCGTGCTCTCGGACGACTCGATGAAATTCCCGACCGACGAGGACGCCCTGTCGCCCGAGGCCGAGGCGCGGCTGGCCGAGCTGGTGCAGCGGCTCAAGGCCGAGAACCGCAACGTCTACCTCGAGATCCAGGGTCACACCGACGCGGTCGGCGACGCGGACTACAACGAGAAGCTGGGCCAGGCCCGCGCCGAGGCCGTGCGCCGGTACCTCAGCCGCGGCGGCATCGCCCTGAACCGGATGGCGACCATCTCCTACGGCGAGGAGGCCCCGGTGGCGCCCAACGACACCCCTGACGGCCGGGCCCAGAACCGGCGCGTGGCCATCGTCGTCCTCAGCTAGACCGGAGCGGAGCGGCCGCCCGCCTCCCCGGGCGGCCGCGCCTCCAGGACCCGGTCGCGGAACGGCCGGGCCTCCAGCGCCGCGATGGCGGCGGTCACCGCCCCGGCCAACGGCAGGCCGATCTCGGCCTCGAGGCCCGCCGCCGCCTCGTCCGCCATCGCCCAGCGCGCCTGCAGCCGGGGCAGCAGCGCCGCGCCGCACGGGCCGAGGCTTATCGCGCGTTCGCGGGCGTCGGCGCCGGCGGCCTGGACGGCGAACCCCCCGGCCACCATGCGCGAGACGGTCTGGCTGGCGGCCGAATGCGAGACGCCGCAGCGCCGCGCGAGGTCCTTGATCGTATGCGGCTCCCCGTTCGCCAGCACCTTCATGATCGGCGTGTAGCGAGGCCGGTAACCGGGCGCCTCGTCGGCGTAGATCGCTTCCAGATCGCCATCCAGCAGGTCCAGCAGTCGCCTCAGCCGGGCGCCGAGCCCTTCAGTCAGGTCTGTCATTGCACAATTATATAAGCGCTTATATATCTCGGCAAGACCCCATCGCCGAGGACCCCGAATGACCCCGTACCGCCCCCTGCTGATCGCCGCCTCCCTGCTCGCCGTGGCGGCCGGCGCCCCGGCCCACGCCCGGCCGGCTCCCGACTTCGCGCCGCAAGCGGCGGCTTCCGATGCGAGGCGGCTGACCGACGCCGACCGTCGGGACGTCGTCCGGCGGACCGCCGACCTGATCGAGGCCCGCTACGTCTATCCCGAACGCGCCGCCGCCCTCGCCCGGTCGCTGCGGCGGATCGAGGGCGGCTTCCACGAGGAGGAGCCCGAAGCGTTCGCCGCCGCCCTGACGGCGCGACTGCGCGAACTGTCGGAGGACGGCCATTTCGCGGTCGAGCACCGCCGCGCCGCGCCGGACGAGGCCGAAAGCGCCGCCGACGCCGCCCACATGGCGGCCCAGATGGAGCACTGGTACGGCGCCGGCGTGAACCACGGCCTGGAGTCGGTGCAGCGCCTGGATCAGGGCATCGGCTACCTCGACTTGCGGGTCTTCGCCCCCACCGACATGGGCGGCGACCTGATGCAGGCGGCCATGACCCTTCTGGCCCAGTCGCCGGCCCTGATCATCGACCTGCGCCACAACGGCGGCGGCATGGGCGAGATGGTGCAGATGCTGGAGGCCTATCTTCTGGACCAGTCCGCCGAGGTCAGCGGCAGCTACGATCGGCCGAGCGACACCCATATCCGCGCCTTCACCCCGTCCTGGGTCCCGGGCCGGCGCTTCGGAGCCGACAAACCGGTCTTCATCCTGATCTCGAAGCGGACCTTCTCGGCGGCCGAGGCCCTCGCCTACGACCTGCAGGCGATGGGCCGGGCGACCATCGTCGGCCAGACCTCCGGCGGCGGGGCCCATCCGTTCAAATATCGGGCGATCACGCCGGACTTCATCCTGTCGCTGCCGGAGGGCCGCTCGATCAACCCGATCACCGGCAAGGACTGGCAGGGCGTCGGCGTCCAGCCGGACGTCGCGGTCGAGCCCGAACGCGCGCTCGAGACGGCCCTGGATCTGGCGAAGGCTGCGATCACGGCCGGGGCGGCCCCGACCCCTTGATCCGGGCCGCCGGCTCGCGCCCGGCCCGCCGGCTGTCCAGCAGGTGAGTCAGCAAGGCCTCATAGTGGTCGGCCAGTTCCGCGCTGGCCGACCGTTGGCGCCCGTCGAGGGCTTCAGCGGCGCGACGGCGCCAGCATTCGGCGCGGCTGCGCAAGGTGTCCTCGTCCATGCCCGATCCAAAGCGGCGAAGGCCTCAAGGCCCCCTCCGGTCCAACGACCGGGGCCGGCGGATTCATCCCGGGCCGTCCCGTCAGCGCCAGCCGGCGTCGCGGGCCCGGACCTCGGCGGCGGCGTCGAGGGTCTCGTCGGCGATCAGGGCGTCGACAGCCGCCAGAACGGCGGCCGGCGTTTCGGCCCCGGCGGTGCGGATTTCACCGCCAGAGGGACGGGAAGGCGCCAGCGCCTCGACGCGCCAGGCGTCGCCGTTCCGGCAGGCGAGCCCGGCCATCCCGGCGTCGGCGGCCTGGAAGGTGCGGCACCAGCGGCCGGCCCCGTCGCGGAAGGTCAGGCCCACGGTCCGGCCTTCGGCGTCAGGCTCGTCGGCGGCCAGTCCGCGATCCAGCACCCGCACCAGCCCGGCGTCGGCGACGGCGCCGTCGGCGGCGACGGTGAACCCGTCCGCGGCGCGGTCCTGTCCCAGCCATCCGACCGACAGGCCGAGTACGAAACTGGCGGCGGCGATCGCCCCCCAGAGCGGGGCGTGGCGGGGCGCGAAGGCCGCGTCCAGGGCGGCGGCCCACCGCGCCGTCCATGGCTCCGGCCCGGACCCGGCCGCGGCGATCATCCGGGCCAGGTCGGCGTCGCGGGGGTCGGGGGCGACCGGGAAGGCCGCGCCCGCCGCCGTCCGCAGACGGCGCAACTGTTCCAGCCGGCGCATCAGGGCCGGATCGCCGGCGGCGGCGGCGTCTATGGCCGCCCCGGCCTCGGGCGTCAGTTCGCCGTCGATGCGCCGCATCAGGACTTCGTCGTCGAACGGACCGGTCATGCGCTCACTCCCTGTTCCGCCAGGGTCTGGATCAAGGTCTGGCGGCCGCGCACAAGCCGACTGGTCAGGGTGCCGGCGGGAACGCCGAGCACCTGTGCCGCCTCGGCGTAGGACAGGCCGTCGACCAGAACCAGCGCCACGGCCAGCCGCTGGTCTTCCGGCAACTGGCGCAGGGCGCCGCGCACCGCCATGGCGTCGGCCCGCAGCGCCTCGTCGGCCTGGGTCGCGTCGGCGACGTTCGGAGTGGCGGCGTCCTCGGGCGCCAGCACCCGGCCCCAGCGGCTCTGCGAGCGCGCCTGATCGATGTGCATTCGTCTCATGATGGTGAAGGTCCAGCTGTCCAGACGGGTCCCGGGCCGGTAGCCGCCGCGTTTCGCCAGGGCGCGCTCCACCGTGGCCTGCACCAGGTCCTGGGCGTCGGCGTCGGAGCGGCAGATGGCCCGCGCCAGCCGGCGCAGCCTTGGCAGAAGCGCCACCAGCTCCGTCTGAAACCCATCCAAGCCTTGACTCCGGTCATAGGGATGAAACGTCCGGGCCCCGGCGTTTCATCCCCGAGGCCGCAGCGCGAAAGCTTCAGACATTGTCGCGCCGACGCCAATGGCCTTTGATCATTTGTCTGGAACGGAGCAAGCCCTTGTCGATCCGCATTCTGGCCGCAGCCCTCGCGGGGACGGCGACCCTGCTGGCCGCCGCGCCCGTCTGCGCCCAGATCGGCCTGCCGGGCGGGGTCCCCGCCCTGCCCGGAAACCTGCCGAACCGCCTGCCGGTCGACGCCAACCGGCTTCAGGACGAGGTGCGCGGCCGCATCGACCGGACGCTGCAGGCCCCCTCAAGGGCGCGCGCCCTGATCCGCCGGTCGGACGGCGCGCTTGAGGCCGATCCACGCGGCTGGCCGACCGTGCGGGCCGAGATTCTGGCCGTCGACCTCTCCCCGGCCGGCCGCCGGTCGGCGATCGACGCCGGCTTCACCGTCGTGCGCGAAGAGCGGCTTGAGGCGCTGGATCTCGCCGTCGTGGTGCTGGCTCCGCCCCGCCGCCTGTCCCTGCATCGCGCGGTCGAACGCCTGCGCGACCTCGACCCGGCCGGGACGTATGAGTTCAACCATGTCTACAGCCCGGCCGGGACGCTGGCGGAGGCCCCCGCCGCGCCGCCGGCCTCGTCCCCGAAAGCGCACGCAGGTTCCCCGGCGACGCAGGCGGGCGGGGTGCGCATCGGCCTGATCGACACCGGGGTGGACGCTGGCCATCCGGCGCTGGCGGGCGCAACGATCCGCCAGCGCGGCTTCGCGGGACCCGCTCGACCGGCCCCCCACGGGACCGCGGTGGCCTCCCTGCTCGCGGGGCGGTCCGGAGGCTTCTCCGGCGCGGCTCCCGGAGCCTCCGTGTTCGTCGCCGATGTCTATGGCGGCTCGCCCTCGGGCGGCGCCTCGACCGGCGTGGCCGAGGCGCTGGGGTGGATGGTCCAGAACGAGGTGCCGGTGGTCAACGTCAGCCTCGTGGGGCCGCGCAACGCCCTGGTCGAGGCGGCGATCCGAAGAGCCCGCGGGCGCGGCCTGCTGGTCGTCGCGGCCGTCGGCAACGACGGGCCCGCCGCTGCGCCCCTCTACCCGGCCAGCTATCCCGACGTGGTGGGGGTGACCGCCGTGAATGCGGGAGGGCGGGCCCTGCCCGAGGCCGCCCGGGGGCCGCAGGTCGACTTCGCCGCCCCCGGCGCCGACATGGCCGCCGCCGGACCGGGCGAAGGCTACGTCTCGGTGCGAGGGGCCTCATTCGCAGCCCCGCTGGTGGCCGGCCTGCTGGCGCGCCGCCACGGACGCGCCGATCCGGTCGAGGCTCTCGCCGCGGAGGCGCGCGACCTCGGCGCTCCGGGTCCCGACCCGGTCTACGGCCGCGGCCTCGTCGCCGCCGACCTGCGGGTCGATCCCGCCGCCGTCGGGGCCCGTGGACGGCTGTCGCGCTGATATTTTCCAGAGGCCGGATGAATCCCCGGAAGCCGGTCGTTGGATCCTGCGAGGGCGGTTTTCCCGCCCGCTGATTGCAGGAGAGACGAGATGCGCAAGACCCTCATGCTGATGACCACGGCAGCCTTCACCCTGGCCCTGGCCGGCGCCGCCAACGCCCAGGTTCTCGGCGGCTCGGGCGGCCTCACCGGCGGACTGGGCGGCCAGGTCGGCGGCCTCGGCGGCCAGGTCGGCGGCAATGTGACCGGCGGCGTGACCGGAGCCGTCAACGGCTCCGTGGTGCGCGACCGCCTTGGCGAGACCACCGGCCGCGCCGACCGTCTGCGCGCACGGGCCGAACGCCGCGCCGAACAGGCCCGCGCCCGGGCCGCCGCCGGGGCCGGGCGCGCCGCAGCCCGGGGCGAATCCGCCGTGGACCAGGCGCGCGGAACCGCCGTCGGCGCCGCGTCGGGCGTCTATGGAACAGCGCAGGGCGCGGCCGGCGCGGCCAGCGGATCGGCTTCCGGCATGCTGGACGGCTCGGCCGGCGTGGGGCAGGGCGCCCTCGCCGGCGAGACCTCGGGCTCGGGCTCGGGCGAAGCGACCGCCGAACCCCGCCGCGAACGCCCTGAGCGCCGTGACCGCCGCGTCGACGCGGACGCTTCGGCCACCGGCTCCGCCTCGGCCGATCGCAACGGCGCCTCGGTCAGCGCGGGCGCCAGCGCCGGGGCCTCGGCCCGCCCGCGGGACTGATCCGACCGCAACGACGGCCCTTGTCCTCCCGGGCGCCGCGAACGCGGCGATCCGGGAGCACAGGCGCCCGGCCTCAAGCCGGCGCCCTGCCCGCAACCACATCTCCGAACACCCGTCGGAAGCTGGTCCTCAACGCCTCGTCGGCCTCGTCCATCGTGGCGGGGACGCCGAGGTCGACCAGGCTGGTGACGCCGTGCTCATGGATGCCGCAGGGGACGATGCCGGTGAAATGGCCCAGGTCGGGCTCCACGTTCAGGCTGATCCCGTGGAAGCTGACCCATTTGCGCACCTTGACGCCGATGGCGGCGATCTTGTCCTCCCGGGACCAGCCGGGGCCTTTCCGCTCCACCCAGACGCCGACGCGGCCGTCGCGGACGTCAGCGGGGACGCCGAACTCGCCCAGCGCCCCGATGATCCACTGCTCCAGCCCGCGCACGAAGGCGCGCACGTCCTTGCCGCGCCGGTTCAGGTCCAGCATCACATAGGCCACGCGCTGGCCGGGGCCATGATAGGTGAACTGGCCCCCGCGTCCGCTGCGGTGGACGGGGAAGCGGCCCGCATCCAGCAGGTCGCCGTCCTTCGAGGAGACGCCGGCCGTATAGAGCGGCGGATGCTCCAGCAGCCAGACCAGTTCGGGCGCCTCTCCGGCCGCGATGGCGGCGGCGCGGGCCTCCATGGCCTGAACGGCGAACGGATAGTCGACCAGGCCGGGGGAGACCGCCCATTCGGCCGGGACGCCGTCCTCGCGACTCAATTTCGATACGGCCGTGCTTAAGGACTGGGAAAGCATGTCGCCCTCAATGTGGGGATCGGGAGCGCCATGCAAGAACCGCCCGTCCAGACCCAGTCAGCGTCAGAGTACCCAGTGAGTCAGATCGAAGCCGTAGACGTAGAGATTTCGGTCGTCCTGGGACGCTCTGTTCTGCCGATGAGCCAGCTGCTGCGGATGGGCCGCGGGGCGGTGATTCCGCTCGACGCCTCGGAAACCGACGAGGTCTGGATCCTCGCCAACAACTATCCGGTGGCGCGCGGCGAGATCGAGATCCGCGAGGACCGCATCGCCATCACCGTGACCCGCGCGGCCGACGTCTACGACTTCATGGCCGGCGCGGCCTAGGCTTCCGCCTTCACCAGCACCCCGTCGATCGGCTGGATCACGCCGTTCTTCGCCAAGGTCTGCTCGCCGGTCAGCCGGGCCGTTGCGCCGTCGGGCGCCGTGACCACCACCGTCTCGCCGTCGCGGCTGAAGCTCAGCAGGCCGTCGGCCACGGTGCGCATCTCGACCTTGCCGCTGGCGTTGGCGTCGATCGCCGCGAGAATGTCCTGACGGGTCAGGGCGCCCGGCACGATATGGGCCCGCAGCAGGGCCGCGGCGGGGGCCCGGTTCTCCTCGCTGGCCAGGTCGCCGGGTCCGGCGGCGCCGAAGGCGGCGTCGGTCGGGGCGAAGACCGTATAGGGGCCGACCCCCTCCAGAACCGACTCCAGCCCGGCGGCGGCGACGACGCGTTCAAGGCCTTCCAGATCGCCGCCCTCCCCGAGACTCGCGGCGAGGGTGGCGGAGGACGGGGCGGCGGCCGCACCCCCTCCGGCCTTGCCGTCGTCGGCGGGGGTGCAGGCGGCCAGGGCCAGGGCGGCCAGCGGCGCCGCGGCGAGGCGTGCGAGATTCGACATCATGACTTCTCCACTCGCGCTCAGACGAGCATCTGGATGACGGCCTGGACGATCCGGGTCGTCGGATCGACCTGATAGATCTGGCCGTCGTTGTAGCGGTACATCCGGTCCGGGGTGTCGGCGTAGCGGCTGCGGTAGTCGTAGGGGACGTTGTAGACGTCGTATCCGGCCGGCATGGCCTGACCGACGTTGAACTGCTGGCCGGTCAGCAGGGCGGCGACCTGGCCGATGGCCTGGGTCTTGGGATCGACGCCGTACAGGACGCCGTCGGCGGAGCGGTAGTCGTACCGGTCGCCGAGACCCAAATACTGCGTCAGATAGGAGGGCGCGGCCTGGTACTGATACTGGGCCGGCCAGGCGGCGCCGGGCGACAGGGCCCCGCCCAGCATCGGCAGCCAGCCGAGGAGCGAGCCGCCGGAGTCGGTGCGGTACAGATAGCCGTCGTCGTAGCGATAGCGGTCCCGGGAGTCGCCGCGGTTCCACAGGTAGTCGTAGCGGGCCGAGGCGCGGGCGATCTTGCGGGCCTGGCCCGGAGGCAGGCAGCCGTTGTCCTTGCGCGCCAGTCCGGGCGGGCAGCCGGCGATCAGGCGGCGGTCGTCGGAGCGGCGCAGCGTGAGGACGCGGCCGTCGCGGACGTCGCGGACGTCGCGGACGTCGCGCTCCACCCGGCGTTCGACCCGCTCGATCTCGCGCTCGACCGCCCGGCCGGGCCGGTCGCGGTCTGCGGGGCGCACCGCTGCACGGACATCGGGGGCGGCTTCGGGACGGCCCCGACGATCGTCGCGGTCGCGATCCGGGCCGCCGCGGTCCTGATGGGCTTCGTGGCCCTTGCCCTTGCCGTTGCCCTTGCCGTTGTCCTGGGCCTGGGCGGCCATGGGCGTGGCCAGCGCGAGCGCCAGAACGCCCGCCATGGGGATCATCGTCTTCATCGAAATCTGCTCCTCGAAAGGCGTCCCCGTCGGCGGTTGAAACGTTTGCCGCAGATCGCGGTTCCTCCCCCCTTCCCTTCCCCGCCTCTCTCCGCTATCAGCCCCCCTCCGATGCGAGCGGTCGTGGCGGAATTGGTAGACGCGCAGCGTTGAGGTCGCTGTTCCCTAACCGGAGTGGAAGTTCGAGTCTTCTCGACCGCACCATCAGAATTGACAGGGTAGATCATCGGCGGAAAGCTGATCTGAAAACAGGGGAGGCCAAGCGTGAGCAACACCGCAGACGCCCCCCTGCCCCCCGTCCGGAACGATGAAATCGACCACGCGGCGCTGGACGGGGACTATGTCCTGACGGCGGCTTTCGTGGAGAAGGTCGTCGACGCCTCCGACGCCGGCGACGGCGTCAAGCTGCGCTCGCTGCTGGAGGACCTGCACCCGGCCGACGTCGCCGACCTCATGGGCTTCCTGACGGCCGAGCATCGCGCCGTGGTGGTGCTGTGGCTGCCTGCCGACCTTCTGGCCGACACCTTGCCCGAGCTCGACGACGGCATCCGCGAGGAGGTGCTGGAACGGGTCCCGCACCTGACCCTGGCCGAGGCGCTGCAGGAGCTCGATTCCGACGACGCCGCCGCGGTGGTGGAAGATCTCGAGGACGACCAGCGCGAGCGTGTGCTGGCCGCCATGCCCGACATCGATCGGGCCGCCATCGAAAGCTCGCTGCGTTACGCCGAGGATTCCGCCGGTCGTCTGATGCAGCGCGAGGTCATGGCGGCGCCGCAGTTCTGGAGCGTGGGCGACACCATCGACCACGTCCGCAAGCAGGGCGAGGACCTGCCGGAGCTGTTCTTCGACATCTATGTCGTCGACCCCCTGAACCGGCCGGTCGGCAGCGTCCCGGTCAGCGGCCTGCTGAGGGCCCCGCGCACGGTCGCCCTGTCCGACATCATGGAGCCGGTCAACGAGATCGCCGTCGACCAGGACCAGGAAGAGGTCGCCTACATCTTCGAGAAATACCACCTGATCTCGGCCCCGGTGATCGACTCCGCCGGCCGGCTGGTGGGTCAGATCACCGTCGATGACATCGTCAACATCATCCAGGAGGAGAACCGCGAGGACATCCTCCGCCTCGCCGGGGTGTCGGACGAGGACCGCGGCTCGTCGGTGAGCGAGATCGTGCGCGGGCGCGTGCCGTGGCTGGCCATCAACCTCGGCACGGCGGTGCTCAGCGCCGTGGTCATTTCTTGGTTCGAGGCGACGATCGACCAGATCGTGGCCCTGGTCATCCTGCTGCCGATCGTCTCGGCCATCGGCGGCAACGCCGGCACCCAGGCCCTCACCGTCACGGTGCGGGCGCTGGCGACGCGCGAACTGAACAGCTCCAACGCCCCGCGCACCTTCCGCCGCGAGTTCGTGGTCGGCCTGGCCAACGGCCTGGTGCTGGCCCCCCTGATCGGCGTCGCCGCCGGGCTATGGTTCCGGGACTGGCAGATCGGGGCCGTCATCGCGGCGGCCATGGTGCTGAACCTGCTGGTCGCCGCAACCGTCGGCATGCTGACGCCCCTGACCCTGTCGCGGCTGAAGTTCGATCCGGCGGTGTCCTCGGCCGTGTTCGTGACGGCGACAACGGACTTCTTCGGCTTCCTGATCTTCCTTGGTCTGGCCACCATCGTGCTGCTGTAAGGCTCTGGACCGGCGCGAGGTTTGCTGGTTCTCCCACTGAGCGAGCGCTTCCGTCTCGATTTGGGTCAATCCGGTGTCCGACGCGACCACCCCACGTCTGAAGGTTTCCCGCGAGGGAATCGTCCTCATCAAGAGCTTCGAGGGCTTCCGGCCGCGCGCCGTACGCGACGAGGAAGGCCGCTGGGTGATCGGTTACGGTCACACGGCCTCCACGCGGGAGGGGCTGGTGATCCACGAGCAGGACGCCGAACTGCTGCTGCAATACGACCTGCTGCCGGTCGTCAAAGCGCTGAACGAACAGGTCTCCGCGCCGCTCAACCAGCACCAGTTCGACGCGCTGGCCAGTTTCGCCATTTCGGTGGGCGTCGACCGCTTCCTCGCCTCCGACGTGCTTGCGCGGCTGAACGACGGCCATGCCGGCGAGGCCGCCGACGCCCTGATCGGCTGGCCCGAAGCGACGTCGCCCGACGCCCGCCTGCGCCGCCGGGCTGCCGAGCGGGCCCTGTTCGTGGCCGATCCGGCGACGCCGGTGCATCTCGCCGACCTGCTCGCCGCCCCCTTGCCGCCGCCCCCGGTTGAGGAGCCGGCGCCAGCGGCCCTCGTCGCGGACGCCCGGGCCGCCGCCGTCGCCGCCCTGCTGGGCGAGCCGGCGCCGACGCCGCCCGCCGGACCGGATGACGCCGGCGACCTCCCCGATGTGACGCCGGAGCCGGATGCGGCGTTCGAGCCCACGCCGTTCGAGCCGGCCGCCCCCGTCACCACCATCCACCTGCAAAGGTATTCGCCCTACGCCGGCATGGCCGACGGTCCTCTGCCGGGCTTCCCGACGGTCGGAGCCCCGCCCTACGCGCCGCGGCCGCAGGCCTTCCCCGCCGCCGCCGCGCCGCCAGAAACGCCGGAGACGGCGGCTCCCGAGCCGCCCGAACCTGTGATCCCGCTGGTTCCGCCTGCGCCCGGTCCCTCGCCCTTCCCGGCGACGGACGAGCCGCTGGTGCTGACGCCAGCGACCGAGGCGGACTTCGACGATGTCGCCGCCCTTCCCGCCTGGGAGCCCGGCCAGCGCGCCGACCCCGCCCCGCAGGAGGAGGAGACTGTACTGTTCGAGGAGGAGCCGACGGCTTCGGTGCTGCGGCACGAGGTCGAGCCGGCCGCGCCGCGCCGCTTCGACTGGAGCGTGACGGGCGCCTTCGCGATCATGGGGCTGACAGGTTTGGCGGCCTGCGCCGCGGCGGCGGCCGCCTTCCGAAAGTCCATGGTCGATGAGTCGTCGCTGAACGACTACGCCGTGATCGGCTGGGTCCTCGCCCTGATCGGGGCCATCTGCGTCGGGGTCTCGGCGTGGAATCTGTTCGTCCAGTGGGGACGCCGGGACTGACTTTGCCAGCCGCGCGGCGCAGTGCTACGCCGCCGCCATGAGCATTCCCAACGCCCCCCAATCGATGGAATTCGGTCTCGGCGAGAACGCCGACATGATCCGCGAGACCACTGCCCGCTGGGCGACCGACCGCCTCGCCCCCCTCGCCGCCGAGATCGACGAGAAGAACGAGTTCCGGCGCGAGCTGTGGCCCGAGATGGGCGAGTTGGGCCTGCACGGCATCACCGTCGAGGAAGAATACGGCGGTCTCGGTCTCGGCTACCTCGAACATGTGGTGGCCATGGAGGAGGTGTCGCGCGCCTCGGCCTCGATCGGCCTGAGCTACGGCGCCCACTCCAACCTGTGCGTCAACCAGATCCGCCGCTGGGGCACGGAGGAGCAGAAGCGCAAATACCTGCCGAAGCTGATCTCGGGCGAGCACGTCGGATCGCTGGCCATGTCGGAAGCCGGATCGGGCTCGGACGTCATGTCCATGCGCACCCAGGCGAGGAAGGCCGGCGACCGCTACGTCCTGAACGGCACGAAATTCTGGATCACCAACGCCCCTTCGGCCGACACCCTGGTGGTCTACGCCCGCACCGGCGAGGGCACCGGCGGGGTCACCGCCTTCCTGATCGAGCGCGGCATGAAGGGCTTCAGCGTCTCCAAGAAGCTGGACAAGATGGGCATGCGCGGTTCGGACACCGCTGAACTGGTGTTCGAGGACTGCGAGGTCCCGGAGGAGAACGTCATGGGCCCGGTCGGCGGCGGCGCCGGCGTGCTGATGAGCGGCCTCGACTATGAGCGCGCCGTGCTGTCGGCCGGCCCGCTGGGGATCATGCAGGCCGCGCTGGACGTGGTCCTGCCGTATGTCCGCGAGCGCAAACAGTTCGGAAAGCCGATCGGCTCGTTCCAGCTGATGCAGGCCAAGGTCGCCGACATGTACGTCGCCCTGAACAGCGCCCGCGCCTATGTCTACGCCGTGGCCCGCGCCTGCGACCAGGGCAAGACGACGCGCTACGACGCGGCGGGGGCGATCCTGCTGGCGTCCGAGAACGCCGTGAAGGTCAGCCTCGAGGCCGTCCAGGCCCTCGGCGGCGCCGGCTATACGAAGGAATGGCCGGTCGAGCGGCTGGTCCGCGACGCCAAGCTGTACGACATTGGCGCCGGCACCAACGAGATCCGCCGCTTCCTGATCGGTCGCGAGCTACTGGGGAGCTGACTCCGCCGGGCAGTCGCCGATCCGTTCAGCGGTCATCACCATGGAGACTTCGGCCATCGACAGGGTCGGGGCCGGCGTCATCGTGCTCTTCACCTCCATCGTATAGTTCCGGCTGTAGTCGCCGGTGACCCGGGTGTCGGTGACCATGCGCACGCCGTCGTCGGAGGTGCAGACCGAATGGCCGACCATGGCGTCGCCCTCGCGCCGGAACGACTGCTGGTCGCAGGTCATGCCGGGGGTCTGGGGGGCGGCGCCCGCGGGCGGCTCGAATTTCGCCTCGCGGATACAGGTCTCGATCTGCGGAGCCTGCATTGCGTCCGGCATGCCCGACATCCGGGTGGTGACCCGCCACAGGCCGGGCGTGGGTCCGTCCGGCAGATCGCTGCCGGCCACGGCCCCCGCCGCCTTTCCGGCAGCCTTGGCGCCCGGCGCCGCTTCCTCGCCCTGGCCGCAGGCCGCGAGCGACAGGGCGGCGAGTCCCGATACGAGTGTGACGATGCGCATGACGATCCTCCAGACCAGACCCGACGCTAGCACATCCGGGAACGGGCGTACGTCGCAACCGCCCGGGAACCCGCGCGGACCGGCGGCGGTTGGTCGGGAGGTCAGAGGAGATGCGCCATGCCCGCCAAGTCCGCCGCCCAGCAGAAGGCCGCCGGGGCCGCCCTGTCCGCCAAGCGCGGCGATACGCCGAAGTCCGAACTGAAGGGCGCCTCGAAGTCGATGGCCGGTTCGATGAGCGAGAAGGAGCTGGAGAAGATGGCCAGCACCAGCCGCAAGGACAAACCCGAGCACAAGTCGAAGGACTGACCGACGCCAGAATCCTCCGGCTCGGGCGGCGTCGCCCGATCGTCCGAGGTCGCATGGATGTTTGTTGAGTGGCGCCTGCCCGCGGACCCGCCTAGATCGTAGAACCCCGTCGCCCGAGTCCTGCAGCCGCCATGCCCGACTACGACTACCAGGCCGACACACGGCCCTTCTCGCAGGTGCTGGAGGACATCGGGGCGAAGCGCGATCCGAAACTGTACCTCGGCGAGCTGGTCAACGCCTTCGGGGAGCGCGGTTTCGGCGCCCTGATGCTGTTCTTCGGCCTGATGAACATCGCCATCGGCATCATCCCGGGCACGACGACCATCCTGGGCGCGCCGCTGCTGCTGATCGGGCTGCAGCTGATCATCCGCCAGGACCAGCTCTGGCTGCCGAGGTGGGCCCTGCGCCGCTCGATCGAGCGGGAGGCCTACCGCACCGGGCTCGACACCGTCCTGCCGCGCCTTCGGAAGATGGAACGGCTGTCCAGGCCGCGCCTGACGATCATGACCAGCGAGGTGTCGGAGGTTCTGATCGGCATCGCCACCTTCCTGCTGGCCTTCGTCCTGATCCTGCCGATCTGGGGCGGCAACCTCATCCCGGCGCTGATCATCTCGACCTTCGGGTTCGGCCTGATGCAGCGCGACGGCGTGGCCGTCCTCATCGGATGGTGCGCCTTTGGCCTGATCTGCCTGGCCGGGCTGGTCATCTGGCTGACGTGGCGGTGGGTGTCGCCGTACCTCCTGCCGGCGCTGGAGTGGCTGCAGGGACTGCTGCCTCAGGCCTGGGCGTGGCTGAGCGGCCTGTTCGGCGGCTGAAACGCACGAGGCGCCGGAGGGCGAACCCTCCGACGCCTGCGAGAACCCGAAACAATCAGCTGCGGAACAGCGACAGGACCAGCTGCGGCGACTGGTTGGCGATGCCCAGCGCCTGAACCCCCAGCTGCTGCTTCGTCTGCAGGGCCTGGAGCTTGGCGCTTTCCTTCGCCAGATCGGCGTCGACCAGGTTGCCCACCCCCGACTCCAGCGCGTCCGACAACTTGCCGACGAACGTGATGTGGGTCGAGAGCGCCTTCGACTTGGTGCCCAACCGCGCGAGCGCGCCGGAAACCAGGTCGATGGAGGCCGTGACGTCCGCAAGTGCGTCCGCCGCGTCGGTCATGGTGCTGATCGATTGCGTCGCCGCGACCGTGACGTTCGTGCTGCCCAGAGCAAGGACTTCGGCGCCGACGGTGAGCGTCGACGTGCCTTGCGCGTTGGCCAGGGCCTGGAATCCGGTCGCGCCGGACTCCAACAGGTTGATCCCGTTGAATTCGGCGTTGGCGGTCACCGAGGCGATCTGGTCGCGCAGGGCGACGAAATCCTCGTTCAGTGCGGCGCGGGCCGCGGTCAGGAGCGACGCATCCGTCGCCGCCAGAGCTTTCTCCTTCATCTGGAGCAAGAGGTCGGAGACCGTCTCGCCCGCCGCAAGCGCCACATCGACCGCGGCGACGCCACGGTCGAGAGATTGTTTCACCGCGGTCAGCGCCCCGATTTCGGCTCGTTGGCCCTGGGCGATGGCCCAGATAGCCCCGTTGTCCTTGGCGGTGGCGACGGACTTGCCGGTGTTGATCCGGTTTTGCGTCGTCGCCAGTTGGGCGTTGGTCGCGTTGAGGTTCTGGAGCGCGATCTGGGCGCCCACGTTGGTGTTGACCGACATAACCATCGGTTGTCCTTCCATTCTGGTCGGTTGGGGAACGGCCTTCTGGCCGTGGAACCGGTTCTGGTTCGCGCACGGCTACGCAAGGTTCGGGCCGGATCGGGGGCCGATAAAACCGATTGTTTGTTCTCACTATTCTGCAGCGCCCCGGCCGAAGCCCGGCAGATTCCGCCGCCGGCCCGGCCCGCTCGACCGGTCTTTACCGGGTCGGCGGCCTGCGGCTGCCCACATGATCATTGTTAACCCGCGGCGGCTTCGCTACGCCTGTAACCTCAGCATCGGAGCCGTCCATGACTCGCCAGAGCGACCGGTTCGAGGGCGCCTCGAACCCCGGCCGTTTCCACGGAACAGCCGACTATATCGCCACCGACGACCTGAAGATCGCGGTGAACGCCGCCGTGGCGCTGGAGCGGCCGCTGCTGATCAAGGGCGAGCCCGGCACCGGCAAGACCGTCCTGGCCTATGAGATCGCCAAGGCCATGAACGCCCCGCTGATCACCTGGCACGTCAAGTCGACCACCAAGGCCCACAACGGCCTGTACGAATACGACGCGGTCTCGCGCCTGCGCGACAGCCAGCTGGGCGAGGAACGCGTCCACGACGTCCGCAACTACCTCAAGCCCGGCAAGCTGTGGGAGGCGTTCACCGCCCCCGCCCGGCCCGTGCTGCTGATCGACGAGATCGACAAGGCCGATATCGAGTTCCCCAACGATCTGCTGCAGGAGCTCGACCGGATGGAGTTCTTCGTCCAGGAGACCGGCGAGACCATCCGCGCCGAGATCCGGCCGATCGTGGTGATCACCTCGAACAACGAGAAGGAACTGCCCGACGCCTTCCTGCGCCGCTGCTTCTTCCACTACATCCGCTTCCCCGCCGACGAGACCATGAAGGCCATCGTCGAGGTGCATTTCCCCGGCATCAAGCCACGACTGGTCTCCGAGGCGCTGAAGACCTTCTATGAAATCCGCGATACGCCGGGGCTGAAGAAGAAGCCGTCGACATCGGAGTTGCTGGACTGGCTGAAGCTGCTGCTGGTCGATGATATCGATCCGGAAACCCTGCGCGAGAAGAACCCGAACAGGTTGATCCCGCCCCTGCACGGGGCTCTGCTGAAGAACGAACAGGATGTGCACCTGTTCGAGCGGCTGGCCTTCCTGAACCGGCGCGAGAGCGCCCGGCCCGGGGCCTGAACACATGAGCGAACGGGTTTCGTCATCGCGATTACCGCGATTTCACTGGATTCCCGGCCGCCGGAGCGCAGGATGAAGGCGACAAGGACCGTTAGAATGCCCATGCGTCCCGTTTTGATTTCCGTTCTCTGCGCTTCAGTCCTGGCCGGGGCCTGCGACGGCGATTCCGTGCGAATTTCCTCGACCCGCACCGAGAACGAAGACGTCAAGGGCGCCCTCAAGGTCGTCGAGACGCTGCAGTGCCCCCAGACCATCGGCTCGCTGACCCGCAAGGGTACGGCCAGCGCCGGGGGAACCGTCTGCACCTACGCCGGACCGCGCGGGGCCGAGGTCAGCCTGCATCTCGTCAAGCTCGACGGCGCCACGCCGGCGGAGGCCCTGAAGGCGTTCGAGCATCGGCTGGCGGAGTCCATGCCGCTGGCCGTCGCCCAGCTCAAGACGGCCTCCGCCGAGGGCGCCGCCCCCGCTGCCGCGGAAGCCGGCGCCGGGGTACCCGCGACCGAGGAAGTCCGGGGCGACCGGGCCTCGATTCGCGCGCCCGGGGTCGATATCCAGACGGAGGGCGACGACGCCACGGTCCGCCTGCCCGGCCTTCACATCGAGACCCGGGGCGACGACGCCAGCGTCCGCATCGGCGGAATCCATATCGATGCGAGCGACAGCGAAGGTCGCGTGAATATCGGAGGCGCCGGAGACGGCGACAGCGTCAGCGTCCAGGCCAACCAGGACGCAGCCGAGGTGCGCACCAGCGCCGGCGGCGGCGCGACCCGCGCCAGCTGGATCCTGACCGACAACCGGCCCTCCGAGGCGGGCTGGCGGCTGGTCGGCTACGAGGCCCGCGGCCCGGCGGGCGGCCCGATCGTCGTCGCCACCGTGCGTGCGCGCGACCGCGAGCGCGGCCGGGTGTTCGAGGACGCCAAGGATCTGGTGGCCCTCAACGTCGGCGAATAAGGGCCGTCAGGCTTGATCGCGGCGGCGGGATGCGTCACCTGACCTGCCAACGCAGGATACCCCCTTGGCCGCCACGTCCCGATCCACTTCAAGAAAAGCGCCCCGCGCCTGGCAGCGGATGCTGTCCGGCCGACGACTGGACCTGCTCGACCCCTCGCCCTTCGACATCGAGGTGGAGGACATCGCCCACGGCCTCGCCCGCGTCGCCCGCTGGAACGGGCAAACGATCGGGGAACACGCCTTCTCGGTCGCCCAGCACAGCTGCGTGGTCGAGGAGATCGCCGCCCACATCCGCCCGGGATTGCAACCGAAATGGCGGCTCGCCGCCCTGCTCCATGACGCCTCGGAATACGTCATCGGCGACATGATCTCGCCCTTCAAGGCGGCGCTGGGGGTCAGCTATAAGGATTTCGAGGCCCGGCTGGAGCACGCCATCCACATCCGTTTCGGCCTGCCGGCGAAGACCCCGTTGGAAATCAAGAAGCTGATCAAGGAGGCCGACAAGGCCTGCGCCTTCTACGAAGCGACCCAGCTGGCCGGCTTCACCCGCGCCGAGGCCCTGGGCTTCTTCGGCAAGCCCCCCGCGGGCTACGACCTGACCATCGAGCCCCTGCCCGCCCCGATCGCCCAGCAGCGCTATCTGGAGCGCTATCGGGTGCTGGCCGAGGCGGTCGGACTCGTCCCCGCCCCCGACGCCTGGCATACGGAATAGCCATGGCGGGACCGGCGGAACAGGGCGTGCGCATCGGTCTCTCGGCCGTGGTCATCGCGCTCCGCGACCGCCAGGCCTGCGTCCTGACCACCCCGGGCGACGACAGCGCCCTGGCCCTGCCCTTCGGCCCGTTCGATCCCGCCCGCGACCGCACCTTCGAACTGGCCCTGCGCGCCTTCGTGACGGCCCAGACCGGTTTCCGCCTCGGCTTTGTCGAACAGCTCTACACCTTCGGCGACCTGGGCCGGGCCAGTCCGCGCGCCACGCCCGGGCCGGAACGCCGACGCGAGGTGTCGGTGGGCTATCTGGCCCTGACCGCCGACGCCGCCGACGCGCCGCTGGCCGAGGCGCGCTGGACCCCGGTGCTGGACATCTTCCCGTGGGAGGATCGCCGGGACGGGCCCGCCGCCTGCCTGGAGCCCCTGCTCGCCGGACTCGCGGCCTGGGCGGGGAACGACCCCCGTCGCCGGGTCCGCATCGACACCCTGTTCGCCGCGGCGCCCCCGCACCGCTGGAACGAGGGCCGGGTGCTGGAGCGCTACGAACTGCTCTATGAGGCCGGCCTGGTCGCCGAGGCCGCACGCGACCGCGACCGGCCGGTCGCGCCCCGGGCGCCGGGCCGGGCCCTGGCCTCGGACCATCGACGCATCCTCGCCACGGGCCTCGGCCGGCTGCGCAGCAAGCTGAAGTACCGGCCAGTGCTGTTCGACCTGATGCCGCCGACCTTCACCCTGTCCGAATTGCAGGCCGCAGCCGAGGCGGTCGCCGGCCTGTCGCTGCACAAGCAGAATTTCCGCCGCGGGGTCGAGCGCACCGGCCTGGTGGAGCCGACCGGCCGCCTGTCGGCCGCCACCGGCGGTCGTCCGGCCGAACTGTACCGCACCATCGCCGGCGACCTTTCCACCGCCGACACCCTGGGCCTTCCCCTGCCGGCGCAGCGCTGAGGAAGCCGCCCCCGGCGGGCCGCGAAAGAAGGCCGGTGCAAGGGCTTGCGGCCCGGCTCTCGCCCCATTAGAGAAGCCGCTCGCTCGACCAAGCGTACCGGCGCCGCGGAGAGGTGGCAGAGTGGTCGAATGTACCGCACTCGAAATGCGGCGTGCCTTTACGGGTACCGTGGGTTCGAATCCCACCCTCTCCGCCACCGGCTGCAAAAGTCGGTTATCATTCAAATACGTAGATATATTGATGGTCGTTGGTACCGCTTCCGGTCCCAACTCGATCGACTCCCGGCGGTTCTGCAGTTCTAAGCGCTCAGCCGCCATCAAGGCTGTTGGAACGTTCGAAGGCGACGATCGGAACCGTGACGCGGCCATTGCCTTCGATCCGGGCACCACATGAAGCGCCGGTCACCTGAAAGTTCTCGTCGTAGAAGAGCTTGCACATGCCCTCCTGCGGCGTAAGCAATTCCGTCCCGAGATAGACGGAGTCGATCTCAACAAGATCGTCCCCCGAAGCGCGGCCGGCAAAGCCAAGAATGGACATGGTCTCCCGTCCTCTCTCGCTGAACTGAATCATCACCCGGCCATCGGTGATTCTCGAGAACGAAATCGCTGCAGAGTCGCAGAGGAAACGTGACCTTCTCTCGCGCAAGTCGACGTCGGCGGGACCTTCGGTAATCCGGCTATCGGGCCCGCATAGGCCAGACAGGGTCTGCACGTACCCGACTGGAGTCGCGACAAAGGAGGACTGGTCGCGCGAAGAATCCTGGGTTGGAAGGATCGCAGCCAAAGCCAGCATCCAAATCGCTGCGGTCAAAGCACGCCCCCTTCGTCCATCACCACCTCGCGCGGCGTGGGTCAAATTCCCCTATAGCAGAGGATAGGGCAGAATAGGAACTATAGCTCCTAGAGCTGAGGCGCTCGACGAGCGCCGATGGCTCCATGCATTGGGAGCGGCGAGTCGGCATTAAGATCAGACGGTTGAGGCAAGCTAAGAAGCTGAGCCAAGAAGCGTTGGCTCACGACGCCGGAATGGCCATGCGCTATCTGGCTGGCATCGAGCGCGGCGAGGAGAACCCCTCCTTAGCTTTTCTTGTGAAGATCGCAGAAGCGTTGGGAGTCGACCCTGGCGAACTCTTCAGTGATTGAAGCTCGGTCCGGTTTTGCTGTCAGGACTCACCTGCTCGCCGCGGCCCTCAAGCGCTTTAATTTGCGGTATAATCTAATCGCGCCGCGCCAGCGTCTGCTTTGCACCAGAAGCGGACGTTGGCTCGACCGCCAGAAGCGGACGTGCGGGCTACCCTTCCCCAAGGCCGAGCCTCTTGACCACGGTCTTCACATACGTCGGCCCGACCGGCACGGTCACACCATCTTTGAGAACCAAGGCGATCAATCCCTTTCCGACCCGTTCGACTTTCTGGACCCGGGCGGGTCTCACGAAGGCGGACCGGTGGACGCGCAATAGCTGGTCGGGGTCAAGCGCGGTCTCCAGCGCCGACATCGTCGTTCGGTGGATGTGGCTACGCAGTTCCGTGTGCAGCAGCACATAATCCTTCGCCGCTTCGATCCATTCGATCTGAGCCAGCGGCACGCGAATGTGGCCGTCGCGAACCTGCACCCATAAGCCGCTGACATTCTCGTCTGTTTGGTGGTCGTTCCCGCCCGCGTCCGTCGTCACCCGCGCCGCCGCCTCGCGCAGGTCGCGGCGACGCTTCGCCCGTTCGACGGCTTGGCGGAGCCTATCGAACCGCACTGGCTTGAGGAGGTAGTCAGCGGCTTCCACCTCAAACGCGTCAGCCGCATAGATCTCGAAGGCGGTAACGAAAATGATCTCGGGGCGCGCGTCGAGCGGAAGGCTGCTCGCCACTGACAACCCGCTCTGCCCGGGCATCTGTATGTCCAGCATGACGAGATCGGGCTTCAGCGCGTAGATCTGCTCGGCTACCTCTCGCCCGTTGCAGGCCGAGCCGATGACCCGCACGCCTTCGATTTGTGAGAAGAGCGCCGCGAGGCGTTCAACGGCAGCGGGTTCATCGTCGACAAGCAACACCCTCACGTTACGCCGCCCCTCTGTTGGTCTGGTCCGTCCATTGCAGAGGCAGCCGAACCAGCGCGAGGAACCCCCGTTCCCGCGGAGTCGTCTGCAACCCCCCCCGAGGACCGTAGAGCGCCTCAAGTCGCTGTCGAATATTGTGAAGACCGACCCCGGTGCCGGGTGTTACGGCGGCCTTTGCGTCGCCGTCGTCCTCGACCAAAATGACCAGGTCATCCCCGTCGCGCGCCACCTCCATGCGGATTGTGACGGTTCGGCTGGTGTGGGCGACGGCGTGCTTGATCGCGTTCTCGACAAGCGGCTGAAGGATGAAGCTCGGTATCAGGGCGCCGCGCAGCTCGGCCGGACAGGCAAAATCGACGCCTAACCGGTCGCGGAAGCGCTCCGTTTCGATCTCGAGGTAGTTCTGCAGCGTGGCTAGCTCGTCCTCTAGCGAAATCAGGCCCTCCGGGTCGGAAGAAAGGGTCACCCGCAGGAACTCAGCCAAGCGGTTGAGCATCGCCTCCGCTTCCGTATTGCGGCCGGTGATCACGGCCGATGAGACCGCGTTTAGCGCGTTGAACAGAAAGTGCGGGTTGAGCTGGTACCGAAGGGCCGCCAATCGAGCAGCCGTCGCGGCCGCTTGGGCCTCGCCGGCGACCGCTCGAGCCTCAGCCAGCGCATGGTGATGATCCCGCGCCGCCCGATTCGCCTCGAGCATCAGGAAGAGGGCCGCGCTGAGTCCCATGATCCACGCCATTCCGAACCAGTTGGTGACGTAGCGGAAAACCGCGGCCTGCGAGCTGAGGGCAGAGACGCCTGGATCGAACGCATGACGAAGCCCGGCGCCCACGGTGGCGTCTACCAAAGCCGCCAGCGCTCCCCCCGCGAGACAGCCAAGCGCGACAGACGCGTAACGCATCGCGGCGGGCCTGAACCTAAGCCTCGCCGCCAGGAAACATATACCGACCGAGAGGGTCGCGCCGGTCAGCGCCAGAAGGCCTACGCCGGCGGCGACGGCGACCGGAATAGCCTGACCGCTCGCTGGATAAGGCGCCAGCAGCAGGAAGATGTTTGAGCCCCAGATGGCGAAGGTCAGCCACAGAGCTTGCCGCGCTTGAGCCGCAGGAAAAGGATTGTGAAAGTCCGTCATGACCCCATCATAACTCAAGGCTCAGCTCCGGACGTCCGTGTTCGTCTCCCCCGGTCACGCCTTCGTCGAAGCCCCTACGCCCGCACCTGATTTCGGCGGCTGTAGAGCGCGGTTCGTCGCCTGGACGCTCCCTGCTCGGCCTCGGTCGAAAAATTGCGGATCCGACGCGCCGACCGGAGCATGACGGACCCGGATACATTCCCCGGAGCCCGCCATGTCAATCAGCTTTCGCCTCGCCTTTTCGCACGCCTTGATCTGCGGCGTCGCTTTGACCACCACCCTTCCTCTGGCCGCTCCGACCATAGCGGTCGCACAGAGCGTGCAACCGGAACGTACGGTGTTCGGCGTCCGCTTCCTCGGGGAGTGGGTCGATGATTATGGGCTCCGTTACGTTTTCACCGATGAAGGGCTGGGGCGGTTGAAAGGCGAGGTGACCCGCGCCGCCAGCGGCGAGGTCGTCGCGAGAATAGAATGGCTCCCCACACGGGACGGCATGGGCGGCAACTTCTTCGTACCGAACGCGAGCCCGTCGGAGACGGTCAACGACAGGGGGATCACCGGGTATGTGGATCATGCCGGCCGGGCCGTGCTCGTCGTTCGGGCCGGCAGGTTCCCAAACGGCCACGCTGTACCCAGCGCCTTGGATCTGAGGGTTCGGGGGGGGATCCCGGAGCGGATGACCCAGGGAAACGTCTTTCCGCTCCGACGTCCGGATGGTCACCCGACCGGCGAGGATTCCGCCCGATGGAGCGGCCGCTGGCGCACGACGCGAGGGCAGCTCGAACTTCGCCCGGAAGGCCGCAACCTTTTCGGTGCCTTGAAGCAGGGGGAACGCCTAGTCGCCACGGAGCGCCTTGCGATGCTCGGGGACGCGGGGGGCGTCGCCTCGGGCGCATGGGAACGTGAGGGCGAGTGGACGCCCAACGTCGATCGAGGCGACCTGACGCTGCGTCTTTCGGCTGACGGGCGCAGTTTCAGCGGGTGGTACACTGATGTCACTCGGACAGGAAATACCCGCATTCCATGGACCGGAGAGCGTATAGACGACCCATCCGCGTCTACGGCAGCGAACTCTCCGGCGCCGTCCCAACCGGCCGCGCAGGAGCCGATCCCCACAGCCTCGTCCAGCGCGAACCCGCCGGCGTCTGGGCCTGCTCAGCCATCCCCGCCCCCCGCGGCGGGCGGCTTCAAGCCTCTGAACCGTGTCGATGTCCGCGTCGACCGAGTGGTGGTGGCGCGCGGCTACCCGACCTACCAGGTCCACGCCTTCATAACGGTCAAGAACACCTCCGCCGTTCCGCAATATTTCACCTCCGGATTTCTAAAGGCAGTTCTTGCCGACGCGGACGGCGTGAGCTGGGAGCGCAGCCAGCCCTACCGGGCGAGCGGTGAACCTGCGGAACTGTTCGGCTCGACGCCAGTGATCCAGCCGGGCGGCGAGTTGAGAGCCCGCTTCGTCTTCGTGCCCGAGGCCGATGCGCATCTGACCTCTCTGACGCTCAGCGAGGGAGGGAAGCAGGCCGAGTTTCCCGTCGGCGGTCTCTGAGCGGAATCCAGCAAGGACATCTGTCATGACTCGGACCATCCTACTTGCGACTGTGCTTGGCGGCGCGCTGATCGCGCCTGCTGTTGCCCAGCAACTGCCTCCCGTGCCGCTGGTCCAGGCGGGCGCCGGCGGCCGCTACGAAACCCAGATCGACCCGAAACAAGTCGTAGGGAGTTACTCCCCGACGCAGGTCGGAGCCTTTCGGGGTGAGGTCGACCGGCTTGTGACGTTGCTCGGTGCGATGCCGGAGGTGATCTCGCCGCCGGCGCCGGTCTGCCATCGCCTGACGTCCTGGATCGAGATCCAGTCGCCGCACGATGTGCTGGCGGCGCAGGTCGGCGTCATGTCGCCGATCTCGTTCGAGAACGGGCGCTGCCACCGGATGACGGGCACGGGGGTGACCTTCCGCCTGAACGCATTCTCCCTGCTCTTCGATCCCCAGCAGGCCTTTCTGCACATGGACGGCGGCTCGTCCGACTGGTTCCTGCTGCCTAACGGGGCCGCCGACGGCCGGATCATCCGCATCGGCGACACCCGGGCATTCACACACGGCCGCGCGCCGCTGCTGCGGCCAGTCTCGGCGGAGCGCTATCTCACAGAGTTGTTGCGCCGGACTCCACAGGACCCGGAGGGGGGCGGCGCCGGTGAACTGGCGCGATGGCTCGCAGAGGAGAAGCCACGATTGGTGGCCGAAACGGAGCAGATGATCGCCGAGCTTAGGGGCTCTATGAACGCGACCGATCTCGCCAGGATCGCGGACGCCCGGCGAGTTTCGATTGCAGCAATCGAGGACACCCTGCGCGGAGCCGCAACCACCGATGTAGGCCCCACTGAACGGCAGCGTCTCTCGGCCGAGCTTGCAGCGCTCAACCCCGACGCTCGGGCGCTGCCCGCTTGTTTCGTGCCCGGCCGAGCGTCGCTGGATTCAACACCGGGATGTCCAGCCGGACTGACGGTGGTCGAGTTAAACCCGGACTATTTCGACACGAGCCAGCCAGAGGCCATCCAGTTGTTGGTAGTCGAAACGCCCGAACGTCCCACCCATGGCGAGGACGGCGTCCGATTCGCTGCGCGGCGCGCTGTGTGGGAGGCATTAGACCTTCCTGCTCTGGCGGCCCTGGTCCAATGAGCCGGTTCGAACGCCTCGGGGGCACCCCCGCCCTTTCGACGAAAGGACGTCAGCTGTCGGCGTCGGCCGCCATCGTTCTTGCGCTTCTTGCGCCCGCCGAAGCCTCCAGCCAGTCGGCTCCCGGTCGTTTCATGCCTGGCTCGGTCTCGGGAGAGAAAAACGATTACAATCTCAGCATCTCGGCTGACGGACGATTGATGGTTTTCGCCCGCTCCGACGCCGACTTCGCCAATGCCACGATCATGATCAGCGAACAGCCCGTCGAGCCGGGAACTGGGTGGTCGGCGCCGCAGCCGATCGCCTTTTCCGCCGATCGTTACGGGACTCCGATCCTTGGCTGACGCCAGACGGCCTCACGCTCTACTTCGTATCGGACCGGCCGACTGCCGCCCGCGGAGACCGGCGCGATCTCGACATCTGGCGCTCGATCCGACGCAATGGGGAGTGGCAGGAGCCGGAACACCTCGGCGAGGTGAACGGCCGGGGAGAGGAACTTGGCCCAGAGGTGCACGACGGCGTTCTATATTTCGCCACAGCTCTGCAGAGCGGCCTTGGCGGACTCGACATCTATTTCGCCACAGCCTCCAGCGACGGCTTTGGCCCGCGTCAGCCGATGCCGGAGCCAATAAACTCGCCCGACAGCGAGAGCGACTTCACCCTCAACCCGGAGGGTGACAAGGCGCTCCTCTGGCGCTCGGCCAACGGGCGCGGACTGCTCCATCTTACCTGCCGGCAGGCTGACGGTCGCTGGATGGTTCCGACGCCCTTGGGTGACTGGTTCAATCCCGGTGTGTTCAACTTCACTCCGGCCTTCGGCCGCGATGACCGGATTACGTTCGCCAGCGACGCGGAGCGTCGGGGCCAAGGCGCCGGATTGGCAGACATCTATGAGGTGTCTTCCGCAGGCGTCTCGGACTGCGGATGAGGCCGGCCGTAAGTCTGCTTTGAAAAAACGCCCAGCCGCTTGGACAGAGCGGCAGGCAACGACAGAAACCACACGCGACAACAAGGAAAGACGATATGACGTCGACAGCCCAAGAAGTTCTTCGTCTCAAGAAACATGTGGGGCGACTGCAGTTCGCTACGCTCGCCCTCGCCGTCACCGCCACGGCGGTTCTGGTTGGGGGGGCCGCAGGAGACGGCGCGGTGAGTGACGAAATCCGCGCCCGACGGATTGCGATTATTGACGACAAAGGGGTCGAGCGGGTTGTTCTGGGGCAGGATAGTGAAGCTCGCCAACACGGACGCTCCGCCGCCCTTTGGATCTACGACGAGACTGGCGCTGAACGGGGCGGGTTCGGCACGTTTGCGAACGGGCAGGCGTCGCTTGCGATCGACGCCCCTGAAGGCGTCGGGTCCTCGCCCCGAGACAGACTGGGCCTGCGCGTCACCGAAACCGGGGAGGCGTCGATCATGGTGCAGAACAACGACACGGGCGTCCCTGTCCGAATGATCGCCGACGGCGATGAGGGCGGGGGCTTGGAGTTCTTGGAGTGTCGGCGGGCGGAGCAAGTCATCCGAATTAAGAGGCTGACCATCGCCGGTGAGACAACGCGAGATATTTCTCAGCCTTGCGGCGACTGATGCATGTCCGCGAAGCCGAACCGATCGTGGCTGAACGCGCGTACCGGCGTGCGAACACCGCCGTCCGTCATGCAGGTTGGTGGTTGCTCGAAAACCATGCCTCTCACATCTTCGAACTTCTCAGGAGCGGTATGTTCGCCCCTCGTCCGTGGACAGGCCGGGCTGGCGCCTGGTCTTTCGCTGGGACTGCGTCAGCCACGGAGCTTGGCGGCCGTGATTTTTGCGGGAATGGCAATCAGCCTGTCGAGCTGCGCGTCTCTGGCGGTCGTCGATCCCCAGGTCGACGACGGCACCGCCGCTTTTGCGGCCGCGTGCGTTGGGGTGCTGGCCGCTGAACGAGCCTATGTGGAGCGGGAAGGCGGGATTTTCAGCGTGGACCAGCATCGGGCTCTGAGCGAATGGATGTTTCAGGCCAGCCGTCGCCGCAACCTCTTTGATCATGAGATCGATGCGCCCGAAATGCCTGGCCATTGCCGACGCGGTCGAGACTGCGTCAGTGGCGATCCCTTCGCGAGCAAGTCGAACCTTGAGCGCATGATTGCCGGCGAGCCAGTTAGATGCGTGCAGACCGATATCGACCACTATGACCGCATCGTCGCGCTCTGCTCCGTTAATGGTCGAGATCTCTCCTGTGCGCAGGTGGGCAACGGGTTCGCAATCAACCGATATGGCGCGCTGGAGTGTCCAGCAGGCTGACGCCCTCGCCAACTTCGGAGTCGCCGCTCAGTGCATTTGTGCTGATCTGCACTCATACGCGGAAAGCGGACGTGTTGAACGTCCGCTATGGGTGGATCGCGGACATCAGGATTATCGGGCGACCTTCGATAATGCGGTGAGCGGCTGATCGGACCGCCGGATCACGCTGATGCTGCCGTCTGTTTCAAGGACGACTCCTCCCACGTCCTCAACCCGCCCAATCCCTGCTCCCCTTATTGCGGCTTCGACCTCGGGCCGGGTCACCCTCTCGCCACGCATCGCGTGATCAAGATAGCGGCCCTCCTCTGCGAGCAGCCGAGGTTCGCTGCGAACAGCATCCGCAACAATCTTCCATCGGACCGACAAGCGGGAGACCAGCCATTGGAGGCCAGCAAGCATCGCAAAAGCGGTCGCTCCTTCGAGAAAAGCTACGTCGCCACTTAGAAGGACGGTTGCCAAGGTGGAGCCGAGCGCGACGGTCACAACCAGATCGAAAGCGTTGAGCTTGGCGAGGGACCTTTTCCCACTGATCCTCAACACGAGAATGAGCGTGGCGTAGGCGAGGACCGAAATCACCACGACCCGGAGAAGCCCATAAACGTCGTCAAAAAGCATGTCGTTCGAACGCGCCAGTGGCGCGACCGGTCCATCGCACTCGATTTCTGATGAGCTTGGCAGGGTTAGGTCCGAAGCGGGTCGGGAGCGGTCCTTCCGGGGCGCCGTCTGAGCTCCGTTGTCGCCAAGGCGCCAATGTCCGTGTTGGCGCATTTTCAGCCGTGGAGAGGCGGGTGGTCTCCGACTTGCCAACGGTGAAGATGGTCTAGCACGTCGGCAATGATCTGCTCGCTGGTGAAGCCGGTAACATCGCGCGGGCGTTTCGCATCATCCGACCCAGCCGATAGCCGCCACACCGTTGCGCGCGCGCGCCCGGGCGTGTCCAAAGCCGAGAGTGCAGCGCGTGGTCGCTCGCGTGCGGTCAGGCGATATTTGAAGACGCGCCCGGAGCCGGCTGTAGCAGTCAGGGCGAGGCCTGTGTCATCCCGATATACCGTCGCCTCCAGTCCCTCCGCCTCCAAACCATCGCGGACCGTCTCCAGAGCCGGTGCGGCGACACGGTCAATCTGGGCGTTAACGTCGGACCGACTGGCGGGGACCAAGATGCGCTTCAGTTGCTCGGCCAAGGGTGGGCCTTCCGTTTCGATGGCGCGGCCGGCAATATCGGCGTTCATCTGACGGACCAGCCCCGCGGCCAACAAAATCATTATCACCGCGAACGGCAGAGCGGCGACAAGGGTCGCCGCCTGTAGAGCGCTCAGGCCGCCCGCCAGCAGCAGTAGGGCGGCGGCCAGTCCCTCTAGTGAGCACCAGTAGACCCTCTGCCACCGCGGGGTGTCGTCAGCGCCGCCCGAGGCGATGGTGTCGATGACCAGCGATCCGGAATCGGCTGAGGTGATGAAAAACACCGCCACCAGCAAGACCACCAGCGTCGAGGTGATCGCCGACCCCGGCAAGCCAGCGAGGAAGCTGAAAATCGCGGTCGACAGATCCTGATTCACCGCCTGTGAAATGGCCCCGGCGGCGGACCCCATGTCCATGCTGATCGCGGTGTTTCCGAAGACCGTCATCCATAGGAAGGTAAAAGCGGTCGGGACCAGCAATACGCCGATGACGAACTCCCTGACCGTCCGGCCTCGCGAGATGCGCGCGATGAACATGCCTACGAAGGGCGACCATGCGATCCACCAGGCCCAGTAGAAAAGGGTCCAGTTCGCCATCCAGCCGCGCGGCTCATAAGCGTAAAGGTTGAAGGTGCGGATGAAGAACTGGTCAAGATACAGCCCGAAATTCTGCACCAAAGCTTTGAGCAGAAAGCCCGTGGGCCCGACGGCCAGAACGAACAGCATGAGCAACACGGCCAGGATCAGGTTCAGTTCGGACAGTCGCCGAATGCCCTTGTCCAGACCGGTCAAGACTGAGGCGGTCGCCGCGGCCATGACTACTGCGATCAGCCCGACCTGTATCCATGGCGTATTCGGGAATCCGATTAGATGCGAGAGGCCGCTGTTGATCTGGGCCACGCCCAAGCCCAGCGAGGTAGCGATGCCGAACAGGGTGCCGCAGATGGCGAAAATGTCGACTGCATCGCCTATCGGCCCATTGATCCGCTTGCCAAGCAATGGTGAGAGGCCCGAACGCAGCGTCAGCGGCAGACCTTTGTTATGGGCGAAGTATGCCAAGCTCAGCCCCACGAGCGCGTAAATCGCCCAAGCGTGAACACCCCAGTGCGTGAAGGTGATCACCATGGCTTCGCGCGCGGCGGCGTAGGTGCCCGGTGCAGCTTCTGGCGGAGCGGCGTAATGCTGGATCGGCTCGGCCACGGCGAAATACATCAGACCGATGCCCATGCCCGCTGCCAACAGCATGGCAAGCCAGGAGCCGTAGGGAAAGTCCGGTTCCGAGTCGGCCGGCCCGAGCTTCAGGCGCCCCGTTGGGCCCAACCCAAGGAACAGGACCAGCAGCAGGAATCCAGCCACCGACGCGATATAGAACCAACCGAATGTGTCGATCACCCATGCCTGAGCGAGCCGAAACAGGCGGTCCGACTCGCCTGGCGCTGCGATGGCCAGAACCAACAGGACGCAGATGATTAGACTGGCGCCCCAGAAGACGCGCGGGTTCATCCTGGACTTCAGCGTCATATTACCGAAGCCAAACGGGTGAGAGCGATCACCAACCCAAAATAGCCGAGACAACAAAACCCGCAACGGCTGCTGGACGCCGCCCGTTTGACACCAGCGGACTGTATTCAGGGGACGCACGCGAACCCGCGCGTCCTGGCAAGCTCCGCCGTCAATGTCGCCTTTCTAGTGGTCGGCCGATGACCGCCTATGGCGCTCTGCCGACGTCATGCTGGTGGAGGCCTGGTCGTCCGAAAGGGGGAACCGACGCGCGCCGACGAGCGCTCCGTATCCGTGAAATCGAAGCTAACCCGACCAGTACTTTGCGCCGTCGCCGGCGCGGCCCTCCTGGGCGCTTGCGCTTCTTCTGAGAGTCCGGTGCAGGGCTTGACTGTCACACACTACGAGCCATCACCGATCATCGTTGAGACAAGCAATGCAGGCGTGTTCCGACCTGCGGATGGCTGCATCCTTTTCACCTATGGAGCCGGCAGGCGATCACAGGCCGCAGCGCTGTTTCCGCCTGGGACCCGCGGGGCCGCCGACGGGCGATCCCTGCTGCTGCCGAACGGCCAGGCCATCCCTGTAAGAACCGAAGTCACGGTCGTTTTCGAGGCTCCGCCGACCCCTCCTGACGGCGCGCGCTGTGGCCTCCGCACGATCCGGATCCTGCATCTCCAAACGCACTGAATTGGTCCGCAACGGGTCGTGAGCGGACTGTCGTCTAAGGGTGGCAAGCAGTCGTTAGATTGCGACCCCTTCGTGAACGAGCGTGGCCATTAACGCGGTGAGGCCCAGGCCATCATCGGCTTCAAGTAGGGCCGTCACTCGAGGGGCCAGCCTCGCGAGGTTGACGCGAGCCATCGACCAGCCCGGCACTAGTCGTCTTTCTGAAGGGGCGCGCAGCAGGATGCGCAGCTGCGTGTGGCGTGTGTCAGCTTCTAGAGCCCCGATAAGGTCGTCAATTGCCGACGGGGGGCCTTCAAGAAGCTGGATGTAGTTCTGCTCAGAGAAGCCCAACGCTCCGGTGATCATCAGGCTGGCGTTCTTCGGGACCGAGACCCTGAAAATCCTCTCCAGCGCAACTTCTGGTGAGATCCCCGCAGCTCGGCTGCGGTAAACGAGGCGGTCGATCAAGGTCTGCTTCCTTTGGCAATCACACCCAAGGTCTCAACGAGCGCGGCTTCGACCGTCGACGATCCATGGGTCACCCGCCCCGCGGTGCTTGCAACGAAAGCTCATCGATAAAACCCGCGAGCTGGGCCAGCGTGAACGGCTTGGCTAGGCGCGGCAGGGCGCTCAGACCTCTATCAGAATCCGGGTGAAGGTCAGCATAGCCCGACGCCACCGCGACCGCCGCGCTTGCACGCAGTTCTTTGACCCGCCCCGCCAACTGACTGCCGGATAATCCGGGCATAACCTCGTCCGTCAGAACGAGGTCGATCTCTGGATGTCGCTGGAAAATCACCAACGCTTCATCACCGGAGTTCGCCACCAGAACATTGTGGCCCAATTCATCCAACATCGCGACGGTGTTTGTCAGAACCAGCGGGTCGTCATCGACGGCGAGCACAACAAGCCGCTCCCCCGCTTCTTGGACGGCGTCATCCGCGGGCGCCCCTGCAGCGGGTGCCTCAGCAGCGGCAAGTGGCAGCCACAAGTCGATGTGGGTGCCCGTGCCCACCTCGCTTTCGATTTCGAGCCAGCCTCCGGACTGGCCCGCAAGTCCCTGGACCATAGACAGCCCGAGGCCGGTCCCCTTGCCAACGCCCTTTGTGGTGAAGAATGGCTCTGTCGCCTTGGCGACCGTCTCCGCCGGCATTCCTGTTCCATTGTCGCTGACGCGCAGCCGGACAAAGCTTCCTGTCCTGCGCTCTCCCTGCGCGCGAGACACGGTGGCCTGCTCTGCCGTGATCGTAATCTCCCCTCCATTCGGGAGCGCGTCACGGGCATTCACCACGAGGTTAAGCAGGGCGGTCTCAAGTTGGTAGGGGTCGGTCTCAACTCTTGGCAGCACATCCGCGAACCGCATCCGGACGTCGATGTTGGGCCCGATGGAACGGCGAATGAACTCGCTCATGCCCCTGACGAGCTGCGGGATGTTAACAGCCTCAAGCTTCAGGTCCTGCTTGCGCGCAAAAGCTAGCATCCGTTGGGTCAGGACAGCGCCACGCTCTGCGCCCTGGATGGCGTTCTCAAGCAGCGGCGTCGTCCGAGGATCATACGGAAGTCGTCTCCGCAGAAGATCGAGACTGCCGATGATTGCAGCCAAGAGATTGTTGAAGTCATGGGCTACGCCTCCAGTGAGTTGCCCGATGGCCTCCAACTTCTGTGATTGGTAGAGCGCCTCTCGCGCCGCCTCGAGTTCCCGCTGAGCGTCGGCCCGCTCTGTGATGTCGCGCGTGATCTTTGCAAAACCCACTATCTCACCGTCGTCGCCGGTGATTGGATCGATCACTACGTGTGCGCAGAAACGGGTCCCGTCCTTGCGTAGTCGCCAACCTTCTTGCTCGTAGCGGCCAGCTTCCCGTGCAATGCGCAAGGCATTGGCCGGCGCGCCCGCCTCCGCCTCCTCTGGAAGGTAGAAGCGCGAGAAATGGTCGCCGATAATTTCATCCGGCGTGTAACCCTTGATGCGTTCGGCGCCGGCGTTCCAGCTGATCACCTTGCCCATCGGGTCGAGCATATAGATGGCGTAGTCGGTCACGCCTTCCACCAGTATCCGGAACTGCTCCTCGCTCTGGCGCAGAGCCTGCTCCGCCGCCCGCCGCTCTGTCAGATCCCGGGTGATCTTGGCGAAGCCAATCAGTTCGTCGCCTCGTCGAATAGGGTCGATTACGACATGGGCCCAGAAGCGGGCGCCATCCTTACGCAGACGCCAACCTTCCGCCTCGAACCGCCCGGCTTCCGCTGCAGCTTGAAGAGCGCGCGTTGGGAGCCCGATGTCGCGATCTTCGGGCGTGTAAAACTGAGAGAAATGGGAGCCGAGGATTTCGTCAGCCGTGTATCCCTTGAAGCGCTCCGCTCCCGGATTCCAGCTCGTCACCTGACCCGCAGGATCCAGCATGTAGATAGCGTAGTCGGTAATGGACTCCACGAGGAGCCGGTATCGGCTGTCGTCGGTGCCGTCGTTCAAGGTTGTCAAAACATCCCCACCCATTCCCGCACGCCCAACGAACCCACCGCTGGAATGTTCCCTTGCAGACATTCGGGGGCGAGCGAGGGCCGAGCAAGCGGGCGCGCCAACCCGTGAAGGGATGAATGATTGGCCCGAGGTCATCGCACTAGTGGCGTGCGAATACGCACATCGGCAAGCCCGCAATGGGTCGGGAGCGGACAGTCACCCAGGTTCGCTAACGGTCCGTTCAACAGAGGTCTGCAGTATGCTGGGGCGGGGAGTGAAATCATGCGAGCCATTCTTTTCCTGCTCCTGATCGCCGGAGTTCTGGCCGGGTGTCAGAAAGCCGCCCGATGGGACAGCGCGGATCCGGTCCATTGCGTGGCCATATTTGGCATCGCCAGCGTCGGCGCGGCGGCGCAATCAAACAACGCCGTCGTGACCGAGATGAACGACCGGATTCTGGGCCTCGTCCAGGCGAACGGGGGCGCGGCGTGGCTACAGGAGATCACACCAGAAACCCATCGTTTCGCGGCCGAGATCGAAGCGGCTGATGACGATGCCGCAGTCCTGAGGCTGTTCGACGAATGTGCGGCCCGACACCCGCCCCACGGGTAGAACATCGCGCTACGGGTCGAGATCTGCCCAACGTTTGCGGGAGCGAAGTGGACGTTGACGCGGACCCGGTTCTGGTCAAGCTGGAAACGATAAGCGTATCGGAAGCCGCTCAGGACCCTAGATGGCCTACTTGGTTGCAGTGCAGGTCTCGAATGGTGATTGGCACGCCTACGTCGTGGCTCATCCTTCACAGCGGTATCGCGGCGACCTCGACGTGCTGGGCCGGATCGTCCCCGAATATTGCTTTGTGGAGGTGTGGGACGGAGTGCGAAAAGAGGACGCGCTGCGACTGGCCCATACACTCAACGGCACCTCAAAAGCTCGGCGACGAGAAATGATTCTCGAGCGGGCGAAGCCTCTGAAACTCCGTGCGAGAGGCGGAACCCCTCGGGAGGATTAACCTCTGCAATGGGTCGGAACGCTAACTGCCTTGAAGCGGACTTCGACGACCGGCACTCCGTAAGAGGGTGCGGTGCTTCGGTCGGTTCTGGATCGTCATCCAGCGACGACGCATAGTCATTGCTTGACGACATCGGGACTGCCGTGCCTCCTTTGGCGAACAAAGGATTCCTTCATGAAGCGAACAACTATCGTCGCGCTGAGCGTGTGTGCTTTGGCGACTGTCGCTGCGTGCCAGCGTGATGATGCTGCTGGGACCGCTGAGGTGGACTTGGCTGATGGGCCGCGCGTGGTCGCTGCCTCTGATATCGAAGCCGGGCGTTATATCGTCGCCACAAGCGGGTGTAACGACTGCCATACGCCGATGTACGCCCGGACTGGCGGCGCCGAGCCGCCAGAGGCGGAATGGCTGAAAGGAAGCTCTGAGCCTCATCCCGGCCCATGGGGAATAAGCTACGGGAAGAACCTGCGCCTAACAGTAGCGGCGAATTCAGAAGATGAATGGGTCGAGCTGCTGAGTACCGGATCCAATATGCCTCCAATGCCGTGGCCAAGCGTCCGGAACATGTCAGACTACGACAAGCGGGCCCTCTACCGTTATATCAAGTCCCTGCCTGGCGACCCAGGGCAGCCCGCTCCGGTCTCTCTTCCACCAGGAGCAGCGCCCGCGGCGCCTAGCGACCAGGTTGATCCGTAATCGAGGTCGCGGTCTTTCGCGCACCGCATCCCCGTGGCTGACACGCCCGTGTGATGACGGGGATCGAACTGCCGTGCTAGCTCAACGGTATGGGGCACTACCGGCTTTACTTCCTTGACGAACAGGGGCGCATCAACCGAGCTCTCGACCTTGAGTGCGCGGACGATGAGGAAGCCGTGAGCCGCGTTTCGGAACATCGCTACCAGTACGGCCTGGAGTTGTGGGAAGGTGCGCGACTGGTGAAGCGCTTCCCGGCGTCCGAAGAGCCGTAGCTACCTGATGACCGGCGTAAGTCGTCCCCAGGGGGACAATCCGACCAGCGCCTGTTCGATGCGGACTCCGGAACGTGCCGTGGACGACTCCAAGCGCCCGGTGAAGATCGTGGTCATGTCAGCCCAAACCGAGGAGGTCTGACAACACCGTCGGATGAGAAAGCGGCACGAACCCGGCCGGCATCCTGGGGGTTCGTTCGAGATCCTGCTTTTTGCGGGCCATTGACGGCGGGTCGAACGACAAGCTGAGCGATTCGCTCCAGCCCGCAGCGGATTCAGAACCGCTCCATCCCGGCAAGCTGGACGAGCATCTCCCAAGTCATTGTTTTTACGGCCCCGCTGAAACCTTGCGCCGCCTCCTCGGCTTTTCCACGCATGCCGCTGTCCGCCGAAGAATGTCGCCGCAGAATTTCCGAGCTGATCGCGGCCGCTCTCCCCGAGCACGACCCTGACCGCCGGAAGGCGCTTTTGATCATGGCCGACCACTGGAGCGAACTGCTGCGCCTCAGGGTGGGACCGCAAGCCTAGCGTCTGCAACCGGAGACAATAGTTCAAGGTTAGCTGAAAGATGACGAACGATATTGCACTGAGCCGTGGCAGCGACCCTCTCAAACCCACCGCCGAGGATGGCGTCGTGGTTTTGGAGAACCCGCCTGCTGAGCCCATGCACCTGACCGATGTGGAGGCGGACTTGTCGGCCATCAGGCTGCTGGACGCTGCAGCCGAAGCGGGGAAACAAAACGGCCCCACGGGAGAGAACAATGACTGACGACACAATCCAGGCCAGGCGGCCAAGACCGCACTCGCATCAGCCTGAGCGGGGCTACGAGGTTCGCGACGGGAGCAACAAATTCGGCGTGAGCGAGGAGCGCCTGCGCGCCGCCCGCGGAAAGGTGGGCAACATGGCTGAGGATATTCACCGCGAGCTTATGGCCGGCTGATGCGGCCGATCACCATGCTGATGGTGACAGCCGCGGCCGTCGCGATCAGCGTGGCTGTCTACCTCGCCACCGGCGGGCACATCGTGTTCTTCGCCCTTTCGCTACTGTTCGCCCTGCCGATGCTGGGACGGCGGCGCCGCTAGGCCGTGCCCCAGCGTGAGATCGTCAGAACTATGGAGGCAGGCGTCCGGCTGGTCTTGTCAGCCCAAACTGATCGGGCAGCCTAGCTCAGCTTCTTCATGACTTCTCGCTCGGGGCACCGCCTGCTCAGAGCCCCTCCTGCTGAACACCTCTCAGGTGGAGAGGGGCCGGAGGCAGCGTCGAATCCGTTTGGGCTGACAACACCCCTCCACGTTCCGCAGAGACAGCGGGTACTTCACGTACATCATCACCACGAGGCGGATCACCTCGGGCGAGCTGTCGAAGTAGCGGAACGGGTTGGTCGATTTGGCCATGAGCGCGACGCTAGGCGCCATGCCGGTCAGCGGCAATCAGTTTGGGCTGACAGAGCCCCTACGACCTACCGACCCGCCAGGCGTCGAGGCGACCGACACAATACCTTCGCTTAAACGTCGCGCCCCTTTGGCCAAAGTCCACCGGAAGCGTCACAGGTCCCCGATAGGGCCTCGAGAACTCAAGCTCGGGGAAGAAGACCAATGACCAACAACGTTCCGTGTGCCCGCCGCGCCGACCGCTCTCTCAAGATTTCCCTGGGCGCCCTCGCCTTGGCCGCCGCCCTGGGGGTGGCCGCGCCGGCGGCGGCCGAAATTTCTGCGCAGAACGCGCTGACCGGGCGCGTATCGGACGCGTCCGGCGCGCCATTGCCGGGGGCCAGCGTCGTCATTCGCGAACTGGGGATATCAACCGCTACGGATCGTCAGGGGCGTTACCTGCTGCCCTCCTTGCCCGCCGGCGAATACACGCTTGAGATCAATTACCTCGGCATGCCTGCCATGGAGCACCGGGTCGCCGTCACGACGGGTGCCGCCACGGTGGCGAACGTCACGGTTCTGGATGTGACGGAGATCGCCGAGGTGGTGGTGATCGGCTCGCTTTCGGACAGCGTCGCGCGCGCGCTCAATCAACAGAGGACGGCCGACAACACCATCAACGTGGTGTCTTCGGACTCGATCGGGCGTTTCCTCGACTCCAACATCGCCGAGGCTCTTCAGCGGGTTCCAGGCATTGGCGTCGAACGCGACCAAGGCGAAGGCAATTTCGTCAGCCTGCGCGGCTCGCCGGCGGAATTCACATCCATCACGGTCGATGGCGTTGCGATCCCCGGCACAAGTCCCGACACACGGGCGGTTGACCTCGGCGCCCTGCCTTCCGAGGTCGTGAGCGCGCTGGAGATCAACAAGACCCTCCTTCCCAGCCAGGACGCGGACTCCATCGCCGGCTCGATCAACCTGGTCACCCGGTCGCCCTTCGACAGCCGCCGCCGCAACATCCGTATCAACGCGGGCGGGAGCCACAACGAGATGGGCTCGACCCACGACCGCCGCGCCTCGATCGTGGCTTCCGACCTGTTCGGGCCTGACCGCCAGTTTGGCGCGCTTGTCTCGGCCAGCTACGCCAAGACCGATCGTCGGGTCGACAACATCGAGTCGGCCTGGGACATCATCGAGACCGCCGATGGCGACGAGATCCTTGGAGTGCCGGCGCAGGAGTTCAAGGATTACGAGACCCGGCGCGAACGCCTGAGCGTCACCGGCGCCCTCGAGTATCGACCGGATGTACTGAACCGGTTTTTCCTGCGCGGGACCTGGGCGCGCCGCACCGACGACGAATTCCGCAACCTCCTGGCCATCCTCTATGAAGACGGCACGATCCAGCCTGGCGCGACCGAACAGTCGGCGACCTTCAACCGGGGACGCTTCGCCCGCGAGTTCCGTCACCGCGTGGTGCAGGACGAGAACATGGCGATCGGCGCCGGGGGCGAACACGACATTAACACGATGACGCTCGACTACACCGTCTCGTTCGCGCGCGGCGAGCAGAGCTATCCGAACCGCCAGCAACTGCTGTTCCGTTCGACCGCCCGCCCGGACCTGAGCTATGACTTCTCGGGCGACTTCGACAATCCGGACCTGTCGCTATTCACTACCCAGGAACACCTGAACCCGGCGAACTACGAGTATCGCGAGCACGTCAACCGCTGGCAGACTACGTCGCAGGACGAAACGGCCGCCGAGGTCAATCTCAGCATTCCGGCCACCCTGTTCGACCAGCCGGCCGAGTGGAAATTCGGTGCTCGTGTGCGCCAGCGCGACATCGAGGCGGATGAAGAAAGCTACCGGATCCGCGCTCCTGGCGGAAATCCGGGCGTCAGTTTCGCCGATCTGTTGTCGGCCGAGCCGTCTCGCAACTTCGACTACGACCTCGGCTGGAAGTACGACACCGGAAAGATTCAGGACTACTTCGACCGTCAGGGCCCGTTGACGGCAGTGGAAGCCAACCGGCGTATCCCCAACTCGACCACGACCGACTACACAGCCCGGGAAGACATTTACGCGGTCTATGGCATGACCCGCGTCCAGTTCGATCGCGCCAATCTGATCCTCGGCCTGCGCGTTGAACGGACGGATTTCGAGGGCGCGGCGCCGGTGTTCAACGAAGCGACCAACGACTTCACAATCAGCAGCGTCTCGCGCGCCTCCACCGAGGTCTTCCCCAACGCCACGCTGCGCTACGCCTTCAGCGACGACCTCGTGGGTCGGGTCGCCCTGACCCGTGGCATCGCGCGCCCGCGCTATCGCGACAATGTTCCGCGGATCAGCGAAAGCGGTGACCGCGCCGCTGGCGATGTGATTGACCTGACGGCCGGGAATCCGGATCTGAAGGCGACGCTGTCGAACAATTTGGACGCCAGTCTGGAGTACTACTACAAGCCGTTGGGCGTGCTGTCGGCCGGGGTCTTCTACAAGGACCTCGAGGACTATGTGTTCGAGCTGACATCGCGGGGAACCTACGCTGGCCTGACAGCAGACATAACCCGTCCGGAGAACGCGCCTGAAGGCTTCATCCGGGGCGCCGAGTTCAACTACCAGCAGCAGTTCACCTTCCTGCAGGGCTGGATGTCCGGATTTGGCGTTGCCGCAAACTACACCTGGACCGACGCCGAAATGACCCTGCCTTTCGTGGGGCCCGGCCGAGGCTTGAAGGCGGCGCTGCCCAACCAGTCGGACACCACGATGAACCTGTCGGTCTTCTACGAGGCGCCGCGCTTCAACGCCCGTCTGGCCTGGACGGATCGCAGCGATTTCCTGCAGGAGTTCAACTACGAGGACCCGCGTCTCGACATCTATTGGGAAGGTCGTTCACAGCTGGACTTCACGGCCGATTTCGACGTGACGGACCGCGTCAACATCTATCTCGAGGCCAAGAATCTCACGGACTCTGAGGGCGTGCGGTATGCCGGGGAGCGTTCACGGCCGACGGAGCGGGAACGCTTCGGTCGACTCTACTTCATCGGCGCGCGGGCGACCTTCTAGGTCATGGATACAATCGGCCGGCCCCCGGGGTTCGGGGCCGGCTGGCATCGGGAGCAATGTCATGCAGCGCAATCGCCGTACACCGGTCGCCTCTCTGGCCTTGACCGCATTGGCGTGGGCGCTCCTCGCGCCGGCGACCAACGCCCAGGTGGCGGGGCCGCCCGATCCGGACCCGACGCCTCCGCCGATCCACGCTCCGGGCGGCCGGTACGCAGCCAAGGGATGGGCGGACCGGATCGTCCTGTCCCCAGCGGCCGACGCCGCGCGCGGCGCGGCCGTGGCCTGGCGAACCGACACCCGCCAGCCGACGGCCGAGGCGCAGATCGCACCCGAAATCGACGGCCCGCTCCTGGGCTACGCCGCGGCGACCGTGACCGGCCAGAGCACGCCGCTCGAGAACGAGAACGGCTCCGCCATCTATCACCAGGTGCGCTTCAATGATCTCGAGCCGGCCACCCGGTATGTCTATCGGGTGCGAGCCGCGGACGGCTGGAGCGAATGGCTGCCTTTCCGCACGGCTTCGGCCACTGCCGAGCCGTTCCGCATCATCTACCTGGGCGATACGCAGAACGACATTCTCGAGATCGCATCCCGCGTCATCCGGTCGGCGTTCAAGGAAGCGGGCCCGGCGGCCGTCGTGCTTCATGCCGGTGATCTGGTGGCCCAGCGTGAAACCAAGGTCCACGACGACGAATGGGGAGAATGGACCGAGGCCGGCGGTCGCGCCTTCGCTATGACGCCGCAGATCCCGGCGTCGGGCAATCACGAGTACGTGGATCATATCCTGCCGGACGGAGAAGAGTCGCGGCGCCTCGGACCGCATTGGCCGCTGCAGTTCGCCCTGCCCGGCAACGGCTCCGCCGCGGCCCCGGAGACCACCTATTTCGTCGACTATCAGGGCGTCCGGTTCATCATCCTAGATGGCACCGCCGCTCTCGATCTGGGCGCGCTCGTCAGTCAGACCGAATGGCTGGATCAGGTGCTGGCCAGCAGTCCTGCACGGTGGAATATCGCCGTCTTCCACCAGCCGCTGTTCACCTGCGCGCGTCCCAACGACACGGAGGTGCTGAAGGCGGCGTGGAAACCCATATTCGACGCCCGTGGCATCGATCTGGTCCTGCAGGGCCACGACCACTGCTATGCGCGGGTTTCGGATCCCGCCGGCGCGGCGGCGTCGCAGGATTCGAGTGACGCGGGTCGTCCCCAGGGACCCGTCTATGTCGTCTCCGTTGCAGGCTCCAAGATGTACGGGCTGAACGACCGGGCCGACATCCAACCAGTGCGCGCCGCCGAGAACACCGAACTCTATCAGTTGATCGACGTCGCGGCCGACCGTCTGTCATTCCGCGCCTTCACCGCAACGGGCCGGCTGTATGACGCCTTTGTTTTGGTCAAGGCGGAGGATGGCCGCAATCGACTGATCGAGTCCTCCGAAGAGGATTTGGTCGCCATCCGCAGATGCGCCGGAGAGCAGGGGCCCGACGCGCGTCCCTGCACCGCCGAGATCAAGGACTGACCGGAAGGTCCAGGGCCGGATTGGCAACGGCCGCTTTTCGGCTCCGACGCGATGACTGGTTTCGACCCGTTGCGGACATTCCAGCCATCAGCGACAAGATGCGATGTCTCGCTATTTGAAACCTGGCACGCTCGTTCGGCGCATCAACCATCCCGGCGACAATTGGCAGGACGGGGTTGTCGTCCATTGCTGGCTGGATGATCAGCTTCGCGTTTTCGACTGCTACGTGGCCTTCTTCGGAAGCGCGATGCCGGAGGGCGAACCTACCGAAAAACCATATGTCCTGCGCTACGCCTCGACATCACTGACAGAGATCGAACCGGTTTCACCGGCGCTTGGCGGCTATCAGTTAGTGATGGGAAGCGACGTGGCTGACCGAGACGGAATGTATCTCGAACTGAATGACGGCTCGATGGAAACGATGCCGCTCGGTGAAGTCTTTTACTCTGACCTCGACGGCTCCATGACGGCATCCACCTTCGGAAATAGCCTTCCGCTCGATGCGGTGGAATGGATGATAGGCGAGGCCAAGAGACGGCTTCCACCGAAGAAGTAACGACCGCTCGCCACCCCTAGGCGAAGGTCGGCTCGCGACCCTTAGCGGACATCAAGCTTCCTGCTAAGGTGGGGTTATGACCGCTTGGATGCTCGCCCCGTTCGTGACAGCCTTCCTGACTTACGTCGGCGCGACCTACTGGGCCTCACGGCTGCTACCCGGCGAGCGGCGACGCCTGGGAGACACCCGTCCCGTTCCTGATCTTCTGAACCCTCTGACCTCACACCGCTGGTTGCCCATCCTGCTGTTTGAGAAAACTACGGGGTTCCGGCCACCGGCACGGCGTGCTTTCTCAATCTCCCGTATCGCGTTGTTTCTGACCCCAGTGTGCTTCTTCGCCACCATGGTCTTGGCCGCCAACTTCCCCGTCGCCGGTGAGGAAGCCGACCGGAGTTCACCTCCGCCCGTCACGCTCGCCATTCCCGACTGATGTCAGCTTTCCACCCTTAGGCGACGGTCGGCTCCCCGACCCATAGCGGACCTTTTGAGCTGACCTCGTCCGCGATTACAGCCTGATGAAATCGCTGGCGCTAATTTGACCGGAGAGGCTGCTCTGGGTGTCCCAGCCCCGATTTCCGTCAAGGTTCCAGTTGTTCTCGAGATACCTGGGAGCCCAGGGCAATGCAGCGGCGACCTTATCGCGGGTGACCGGGGCGTCCGTCACTTCGATAGAGGCCCCTGTAAATCGAAACTCCGCATCACCGGGATCCACCGAGAGGCGCTGAACGCTTCGAGGGTCAGACGCGTCCGAAAAACGTAACATGAGTGGCAGTTCGGCTGGCGGAATAGGGATAGGATCGCTTCGCTTAATGGCGGTCAGCCCATCCCAATCCGTCTCCCTTGGCACCAACGCACGCGCGAGACGATTTGCGGCCCGCCAGTTCCGGTCCACAGGAGGGCGACCGCCCCACACGGGCTCGATTGGTCGCTGGGAATTCGGTGCCCCCAGTTCAACGAAGGTGGATACGACCGACCCCCATTTGCCCAGATCAACGACAACCCCTTCGCCCTTCAAAGCCACGGATGTGCCGCCGAATGAGAAACCCGAGCCCTTCCGATAACGCCACTCCTGCACACTCTCCCCGCTGTGCGGCCGACCATCAACTTCCATGGTAAGCCGCAGTTGGAAACGGACAATCCGGGGCGGCACGCAGCCCCCCACCGCGACGCCCATGAGCGCCGCACCGATCAAGCTTCCACGTCGGGTAAGCGTGTGCCGCGACTGGAGTTCGTGTGTCATTCATCCAGGCCCTGTGATGCTTGGCTATGCGCTGGGCAGCGTTTCTGGTCGATGAACGGGATTGCTTCGTGATTTCCGCTCCCCACCCTTGTCGGACATTCCGGGAGTCCGCTCGAAGGCCCGATTGGCAATCCTGCATCTCGGCGGCGACCTGCTTCAGCCGGCGCGCTGGAACTAGGGGGCTGCGCTCGGTGTTTCTGAGCCATGTCGGAAAAGCGACCGAGCCCGGATCCAGCCCGACAAGGGCCGCTTAAGCCCGCTGCGGGGGATGGCGTGGTGGAGGTTCAGGACCCCCCACACGATCCCATGTTGATGACACCTGACGAGGCGGACATCTCCGGCATCCGTATGATGGACGCGGCGGATCGCGCTCGAAACGGCGGCGAGAGAAAGGCTGAGAACGATGACTGACGACAAGACGAAGACTGGCGGCCAAGACCGCAAGCGGATCAGCCTCGAGCAGGACTATGAAATCCGCGATTGGGCCCAGAAGTTCGGCGTGAGCGAGGAGCGTCTGCGCGCAGCCGTCGGCAAGGTTGGAAACATGGCGGATGACGTCGAGCGCGAACTTCGCGGCTGAGGAAATCTCGAGGTGCGGCGCGTTCGCGTCCTTGTTCTCAGCTTGTCCGTGGCCTTTGCACTGACCCTTCTGTCTACCGCGGTAACCGGCACATACATCCTCGATTGTGAGCGGGATGATCCAGCGCCATGTGTCCAGTTGGCGAGGGGCTTTCCGCTGCTTTACGTTGTGGACCACCACGCATTTTCGCCAGCCGGGAGCGCGGATTTGATCGGCGCCGCGCTTGGAGTGGACCTCTTCATAGCGGCGCACTTCTGGGCGAATGTGCTGTTTTGGTGGTTCGGCATCTTGTCTGTCTGGATCACCGTGCGACGACCGGACAGGTAGCCCCGCCGTGGGAGGGGGACACGGCGGGGCGAGCGCAGTCCTGGAAGGCGCTCGGCGAGCCGAGCCCCCTGACCTCGGCCAGCGACTCCACAACCAGACGGCGGCATGACAGGTTCCGCGGATGTGCAATCTCTACAGCCTGTCGAAACACATGGCCGGCGTCCGCGAGCTGGTTCGCGCCCTGACGCCCGAGATAGGGAATTTCCGTCCGATGCCGTGGTGGCGCTGCCGCAGCTTCCGGCGAACGATCCGTAGATTCAGAACGCCTCCCGGTTTCAGCCCTCTCGCTACCCTGATTCAACCCCCGCCTCAGTCTTTCCAGCATGTCGAACTGGTGATTGATCGGGACGGCCTCTGGAAATGCGCGGAAGAAGCCGCGTTCGAAGGCATTCTTGTCTTTCGACGCCTCGCCGATTCCGACCGTCTGCCACAGGTGCTGACGGAATGCGTCCAAGCCAGTTTCATCGGTCAGGTACTGGTGGAATTTGGAGCGCCGACCGATCAGGCCGCCGTCAGAGGACGACCGTGGAGCGGCTCCTTATCGCTCAAGGGCGAACTGCACCGAAAGCGAAACACCAAGCGTCAGCTCTCCGGCCTGAACCGAGGGTGCCATCGGCGGTGGGGGTGGCGGCGCAGAGAGGCCGCCGCCAAATCCCGTCACGGTAATGACCGTGTCGCGCGCCACTGGGTAATAGCCGCCGCCCTCGGAGATCGTGAGCATACGTACGACGCGCATACCCGCGGCGCGAGCGTAGAGCTCGGCTCGGGCCTGGGCGTTTCTCACGGCTTGCGCGCGCGCCTCATCCACCGCCGCTTCCTGGTCTTCAACGGTGAAATGCGGCCCATCGATCTGATTGACGCCCGCCCCCACCAGACTGTCGATGATGCCTCCCATGTCGGCGATCTGGCGAACCCGAACCGAAACGCTGTTTCGCGCTTCATAGCCAATGATCCGCGGCGCCTGGGGCTCCGGCGGATCCACGGCAACACCTGTCGCCTCACGCAGGGGGCGTTCGTGTTGAGGATAATAATACTGAGGTTGAAGGCTGAGCGTCGCGGTCTGAATGTCCCGGTCGGCGACCCCGCCGCGCTTCAAAGCGGTGATGACTGCCTCCATACGGGCCGAGTTCGCGCTCAAAGCCTCAGCCGCCGTTTTCGCCTGCGTCACGACTCCGGCGTTGAAATTAGCCAGGTCGGGTCTTCGATGGGCGCGGCCTTCAGCAGTGACACTTAACAGGGTCGTATTCGGCCCCATCGCCAGGGCGGTGTCGGTTGAGGTCTGGGCCGAGGCCGCCGTCACGCAAATGGCGGACAGGATGGTGACGAAACCGAGAAGCTTCACTTTGGATCTCCAGCTGGACAGACCTCGGCGATAACGCAGCTGGAGGGTTTTCGTTACCGAGCCGAAGCGCAGCCACGACCGGACCCCTCGTCCGCCGTATGCGTTAGCTTTGGACAGTTCGCCCGGCCAACCACGAGCTGCGACGGTGCCGGCTGGTTGTGTCTTACCGACCGAGCGCGAACTCGGCGTTGACTCTCACCTCACGTGTGCTGATCCCTGCCTGAACCGGCGGTGCCGGCGCCGCCACCTGAGCGACGGCCTCACGAGCATGGTTGCTGGCGTACATCGGCATGCCATGGACTGCCCCGTCCCGGATCGACAGGACGCGCGTCACCCTAAGGCCGGCCGCTTCGGCATAGGCATCCGCACGAGCGCGAGCCCCCTTGTAGGCGGAGGCATAGGCCGCGTTGTCAGCCGCTTCAGGATCACTAACCCGCAGATCGGGCCCCGCAGCGACGTTGCCGCCAGCTTCCGTGGCCGCGGCAATGGCCGGGCCCGCCTTGGTGACATCGCGGACCCGCACCTCGACGAGGTTCTCCGCCTGGTACCGCCCCGTTTGAGAGCCATAATTGATGCGGGAAAGCCCGACGTTGCGGGTCTGGATGTCATCCGCAGCGATGCCTAGACGACCTAGCGCAGCTACGACATCCGTCATGGTCTTGCTGTTTGCCTCGCTCGCCGCTGCGGAGTTGGCGCCCGTGTTGGAGACCCCAATCGTCAGGCGAGCCTCGTTGGGGCGAGCCTCCGCTCGGCCCGTCGCGGAGACCTGCAGCAGCACCTCATCTGAACGGACGCCACGAAGGTCGTCTGCAGCCTGAGAGCACCCGGTGAGCGCGACAAGCGCCGCTATTGCCAAAAAGCGCATTCATGACCCTCCGCCTCGGATCAGGAACGAACGACCGGACTGTGGCAGTCGAATGGCGTTAGCTGGTTCTGACTTGCTGCCCTGGCCGTGCCGACCGACCCTTCGCCAGCCGTGGGTGCCGCGCCCTGATCACCTGTCGCTGTCGCAGCATCTCGTGGTATTTGTCAGCGAGGGCCAGCATCTGTTCGTCGCAGAGCCGATCCCCCAAGGCCTCGAACCTATTGCAGACCGCCTCGAACTCTTCATCCGTGAGGCACGGGCGGGCGAGGGTAGCGGCAGGCTCTGGCACGAGGCTCTCCATGGTTGCAACAGTCGAACCAAGCGGGATTGATCGACATCGTTCCCGGAGAAGATTGCTAACGGGCGTTAACTGTGTTGGGCGGGAACGGTACCTGCAGGCTCAGGCTTTCTCTGCCATGCAGGACGGTATGACGGACGATGACCGCGAACTCGACGCTCTGTGGCGCGAGAAGTTCGGGGAGCCGCTCCCTATCCTCGGTGCCTCCGAGATCGTTCGCCGGGTCCTCGGTCTGAAGCCACAGAAGGGACCGACCAAGGCGGCATAATCTAGATGGGTGGGCGCATCTCAGGCTTTGCCCGGATCGGCCCGCGTGGCGGTCGCCGTCCGAGAGGTCTAGCCGGGGCCTCCAGTGGCCGCCTTGTTCCGGGCGCATTGCCCGAGCCGTCGCCTGCCAAGGATAGTGGCTCTATTCGCTGGGAAGCGCAAGATGCTGTGTAAATCGCACCCCAAACTCAGGTGCATTACCTTCGGCTTGGGTCGGTCTAAGCGCGGACCCCGGGAAAGGCAGCGCGGCGTCGAAACCCGTCAGATAGAGCGGCCGGCCACGACACGGCTGTGCCGCTTTCGGCGCATTTGCCGACCGGCTTTCGGATGCCGAGCCGTCTCTGACCGTTAACTTGAGGAAATGACGGCGAAGAGGGCTTAACCGCCCGAGGTCAATCAGTTCGGCGTCGGTCCGGGACCACCGAGTGGCATTTCCTCGTGGGCTCCGCCGCGCGTGGCGTCCTGCATATAGACACGGGCGCTGTCGGCGGCGGCGTCGGAGCGCTGCTGGGTCCGGCACATCCGGCGTGACATGACCGAGCCCGTGGGAGCACGGTTCTCGCAGACCAGGTCGGCGCGGCGCTCACGGCGGCTTGGGCGCGGCGCCTCGGACGACGCCGCGGTCGCAGCAGCCTCCTGTCCCGTCGGGGCGGCCGTCACCTGCGGCGGGCCGGGATCTTGGGCAAGGGCGACGACGAACAGAGCTTCCAGCAACATCGGCCTAGTCTTTCTCGCGGAACAACGCTCCAAGATTGTCAGGCAACCTCGAAATATGCAAGCAGAGCAGAATCTGGGCGAAGTCCAAGGTTGGAATCCGCCTGCTGAAAGCCGACGCCGTCAAGTTCTGCTAAGGGTGGGAAGCAGACGTCATGAAGCATAGTCTCTGCCTATTCCGGTGCCTTCGAAGGAAAAGAAATGAGACGTCGAACTGTGTCTCTTCTAAGCGGAGTGGCCGTGATCGGCGTCGGAGTGCTGGTCGCGATCACCTTCGGCCTGCTCGGCACGCGTTGGACAGATTACGCCGCCATCAGCTCGGTCGTTGCATCGTCTGACTGTTCGCCTCGAGGGCAAGAGTTCAGTTTGGCGAGAGGGGAAGTTCAGGAGTCTCGGGTGAAACGCCGCCTTATCGCGGCGTCCTGGCTGCCCAACACGTGGACTCTAGAACACGAGACCCACAGCGTAGTGCGGACCTTGGCAACCTTGCGCGGCCCAGCCGCGCCTGAACAGTTTCGCGCGGCGTCAATCTGTTGGTCGGATCCCTTCAGCCGATCATCTTGGTCGCGTTGCCGTCAAGACCCGAACGAGATCGCCCTCTTCACGCTGCGGAAGGGATCTCCTTTGCCTGCTGCCCAATACTATACCAGCAGGCAGAGGCTCCTCATTCACCAAGTGGAGTCATACAATGCGGCAAGCTCAAGGTCCGCGTCGTGCACAGCCGAGCGATCTCTTGGATGATGCGGAGGTCCGCTGTGGGTCGGTAGCGGTCGCCCGGCTGGGTCACCGAGTGTCTGTTTCTCGGCCGGTGTTAGAGGTCCCTTCCCGGCGCAGGCCAATCAAAGGGCTGCGCGGTACCTTTTCTCCAGCGCCTCCAGCGACCTGTGGTTTCGGGCTGCCTGAGCCTTAGCGGGGTCGCAGACCGTTGCTATGATCTGTCCTGCCACGCTGTCCGGCGCAGCGGTTCTCAGCTCGGGTTCAGGCTCGTGCGAATCCAAGGTGGCGCCGTCCTGAAAGGTGAAGGTTTGGGACAGCGACCCCCATGCCCTTGCCGTACAGTCGAAGCGACTTTGATAAGTCATGCTTCGGACAAGAGGTCCCTGCGGGTCCCTTGCGTCCAGAGGCTGAGGGGCGGCGAGGACGTAGTGAACCGTCGCCGTCGAAACAGCGCTACTGTCCCCATGAACCACATCCTCGAGAACGACGAGCACGTCATCATTCGCCGTGGCGACATAGCTCCCGCCGGCAGCATCGCCGCATCCCGTCAAAGCCAAGCCTGAAAGGCCGATCGCAGCCGCTTCCCAACGCATCTTTCGCCCCACAGTGATCCCCGGTCCCGGGGGAGAATGCACATTGCCGCTACTGACGGCTGGTAGGATCGTAGCGACCGTCTCGTAAAATGTCCGCAATGGGTCGGGAGCAGACCGTCGCCTGAGGGTGGAAAGCGGCCCCTGACAGAGTTCGCTGTTTCGCTGTATAACCCAGTCATGTTCCTGTCGGAGAAGCAGAACCTTATTAATTACTGGGCCGTCGCGCGATGGACGGCAGTCTTGGTTTGCCTCTGTTTTGGCGTAGGGGTCGTTGCCCGACAGGGCACGGGGTGGATGTTCGCGCTAATGCAGCTTTATCTCGTCTTAATCGGCTCACGCAGCTTTTTTGATTGGTCACCTGAACCCACAGCCAAGCGGCAGATCGCTGTAGCCATAGCTGTTCAATTGATCCTGGGGGTCGCCGGATACTTTTTGGTGAACTGGCTGATCGGACTCTACTTCACCAGAGCCCTCTTGTGGCGAGGGTGAGCTTGTTGACCGGTGGCAGACCGTAGCTGTCCGCTAAGGGTCGGGAGCAGTCCTTCACACCCGGCCAGAAAGCGGGCGTTCGGAATAGGCCCCCAGGACCGGACTTCGCCAGCGTCTGCACGGGGTGGTGAGCGGACATCACCTGATCTCCCCGTTATGGCCACGTGATCACCAAGGCCGTCGCAGTGTCGGGGAGCTTGAGCTTGCGGCGGACATTCGCGTCAGCGGGCGATGCGACGCTTGCGCCGGTTTCGAGAAGCGGACCAATCCAGTGGTCTGGAGGGGATTGTGAGACGACCACAATGGCTTCTGCATAGACCTCGCCCTCGTCCTCGGGGTCCGTGAGGATGATTTTCACATCATTGATGTCGGACCTGGCGGCCAACGCCTCGAAGCATTGACGGAAGGGCCCAAGTCCGGGGTTGGGGGTCAGGTTGACCGCGAAGTCGTCATCTCGCTTTGCAGCGGAAAAGAACTCATCAACGGTTACGAGCGCATGACCCGTGACCAGACCGGCGCTCCATCGCTTTCCTAGTCCCTCGACCAGCTGAACGATGCGCATGGCGGGCCTGCCGCCGGTGGGTCGGGAGAGATCAATCTCTATTGGCAGGCTGCCATCACTGGCCACAACAAGGATGTCCTTCCGGCCTCGGTAGGCGACCTTTGAGGATTGTAGGTCGGCCCAGCGAATAAACGCCCGCGCCGTTCCTGACTTCGATCCGACGCCCTCCCGAGAGAAGAAGTGCTTCTGACGGAAGGCAGCAAACACAGGATCACCCTGCTCTACGACCGGGGATTTAGTCCCCTCCGGGAAGCTCAAACAATCCTCGGGGAACCCCTCTTTCGCTTGCAGATAGAACATCCGCAGAATCATTTCGCGTGGGTCATCGACCAGCGCCATAGTTCCCCTCCCAAGCCGAGCATCAGGCTTAAACAAGCTCTCTCAGACGGGCCAGATGAATGTCCGCAACGGGTCGGGAGCAGTCCATCACACCCGGCCGGATAGCGGACGTTCGGCATAGGCTCCCAAGAGCGTATGTCCCCAGCGTCCGCTATGGGTGGTTTGCGGACCCCGCGTCGGTATCTATTGTCACTGGTCGGCAGGTTGGAGGGGGGTTTTGTGGACGAACTATTACAAGAGCCGATCCGTTGGCGGCGTCCGTGGTTCAAAGAGAAGTATATTGTCGGCACGGCTACTCACCATGGTCGAGAGCTGAAGGTCCGCATCAACGACTTCCCGGACGAACCGATGTTCACCCTAATAAGCGCGCATGGTCAGTTAGACTTTGATAACTGGCCGCCTGCGTGGGGAGCTCAGCCGTTTTAGGTCCGCTTTGGGTCGGGAGCGCACCGTCGCCTGAGGGTGGCAAGCGGACGTCTACCTCTTCATCAAGAGCGTGGATCTACGACGGATCATCCCCAAGCCTATCCTGAGGGCCTGAATACCAACGAAAAGAAAAGTGACTGCGGACGCGAGATCCATCCAGTCCGTGGTGGCACCAGCAGCCCACAGGGCCGCAGCAAATCGCCAGAGCATCCAAAGCCCCACCGGGCCGGCCACGACGCCGACAGCCAAGACAGCCCAAGCAATACCCTTGAGCATGACAGCATTCAGGACATTCGCGGCCTTCTCCTCCCAGCCGTCTTGCACCTTCCGATCTCCGCTGCTGCCTGGCGTCATGGGCATCCCTATCTTTGTCCCGACATTGGGTCACCGAACTGCGAAGTCCGCAACGGGTCGGAAGCGGACTTTAGTCTCACGGCGGACAGCGCGCCCGCCTGCGGCCCAACTCGATGTCGTCATGCCCTCCTCGCAGCTCAGGACGGCGAGCCACGACCAAGCTGGACGCTTCCCGAAGCGCGCGCCAGTTATTAGAAACGCAAGGCCCTTCATGACTTCGGGCTGCTTGGCCTCGGACGCGCGGTCGAGCGCGAAGACGTCTTCGAACTGGGCGAGTTTTGCGATCAGCCCGCGCAGCTCGTCGGCCGACAACGTCAGCACTGCGTTTCGTGATGGCCCTGACGATGTCGCCGCAACCGGAATCGGGAGGGGTTGGCCGAAGGTGGCCGGAGCGCTCGTTCGCCGGCTCCGATTTTTGCTCCCGGGCTTCAATCGAACGAATTGCGCCAAATCTCCGACTCGTGAGGCTTGAACCTGGCGACGATAGTGAGGCCCTCCGGCGCAAAGTCGCGATCAATATGGCCGCCGAGTTCGGTCTTGATCAACCGGTCGATCAGGCGCGATCCAAACCCTCGCCGCTCCGGTGCTGCTACCGGGGGACCGTCCTGTTCCTTCCAGACGAAATCGATGCCTTCGGCGGGCTGAACAGTCCACGACACCAGAACTTTGCCACCTGTCAGGGAGAGCGCGCCGTACTTCAGGCTGTTCGTCGTCAGTTCGTGCAAGCACATGCACAGCGCCAGGGCTGCTTGGGGTGGCAGCAGGACGTCCGGTCCCGAGGATATGAAGCCGCCAGCCGAAGCGTCCGCGCATCGGGCCACCACCGACTGCATCCCGATCGCCTCCCATGACGACTGGGTCAGTAGATCGTGTGCGCCGGCGAGCGCGACCAGCCGCTGATCGAATTTCGTCGGGGCGTCCGGATCCCCGTCGCGGAAGGTCTGTATGGAAATCCCCTGGACCGTCGCGAGCGTGTTCTTCACCCGGTGGTTCAGCTCATTGATCAACAACTGCTGGCGCGCGCCGCGGCTCCTCAGCTCCGCCGAGGCGGCGCTCAGCGCCGACTGGACGCGCTCAATGTTTTCGATCCGGCTCGGACGAGGCGTCACAGGCCTCCCGTGGCCGAGGCGCTCGGCGTCGCGCTCAAGCTCACCCAGCTCGCGCATGAGGACGCCGCTGACGATCCTCGACAGACCCATTCCCAGGAGCAGCAGTCCGACCGCTACGATGCCGAACGCCGCCGCGTTCCGCAGGACGGGGTTGATCACCGAGCTTCTCGGCACGACCACCATAGTGGTCCAGCCCGTGCGCTCCGATCGGGTATAGGCGACCACGGTCGGGTCGCCTTCCAGCGAACGGTTTGAGACTATCCCTTCCGGGCGGGCCTCCAGCTCCGCGAACATTGCAGGCGTGGCGCGCACGCCCAAAAAACGCTCATGCTTGCTGCTGCGAGCGATGACCCGCCGGTTGCGATCAACGATCGTCACAATGGCTTCCGGAGGCAGGCCTAACTCCCCGGGCTTCGGGAGCAGCGCAAGCGGCTCGATCACAACGGAAACGACGAGCGCTTCGGGGCTGTTCGGAACAGCCTGGTCAATCGCCACCACCTTGCGGCCTGTGCCCGCCCCGACAAAGAGGTTGCTGACTACCGGTTCCCCGCTTTTCAGGGCATCGAGAACACTGGGTGGCCTTGGCAGGGTCACCGCGCGGTCAGAAGCAATTTGCGGATGGGTGTTCAGGAGCCGTCGGCCTGCCCCGTCACTAACTGCGACCCAGACGTCGGCGCCGAGGCCCAAGCGAGCAATTCTCGGTCGGGCCCTCGCCCAATCGCCGGTAAGGACGGGCTCCGAGGTCGCTAGCGCTTCAGCGGCGGTGGAAAGCTCCGCTATCCGCAGATCGACCGCTCTGGAGCCCGACCGAGCTGTGGCTATCAGCTCGGCTTCGCGAGACTCCCAGACCTGAAGAACATTCCACGCCACCAGGCCGCCGACGGCGACCGTGGCTGGCAGAAGAATGCACAGCACGAAAAGCACCAGGACAGCACGCAGAGATAGCGACTTGTTCGAGTTCATGCCCGCCCCACGGAACTGCGCCCGTGAAGCGCACAGCTACGGTACAGGTTCCTTATGGCGGCCCGCCTGAATATCGCTACCCCTGCTACGGCGAGGCGATGTGAAGTTCTGTATACCGGACGGGTCTTCGGCCGATAGCTACTAGCGGCCTCCAGCCTATCCGAAAGGCGTAGTTTTAAAGATCGACCAAAGGTGGTGGGAGGACCGCGTCGCGGCGCTGGTCAGATGCGCCGCCGCTTCTCACAATCGCAGCCGCCTTGGCCTCGCACTCCTCAGCATAGTCAATGAGGGCTGTTTTGGAGGCAGGGTCGATCATTGTCCTGAGCATTATCCGCGCGCGATCCGCGATGTCGATAAGACGCTCTAGCTCAGTCATGCAACTGAAACGCACCGCAGCCGATTAAGCCCCGCCCGTTGGCGGTGGTTAGTCGACGTTCTGGGGCTATTCGTCGAGCGTTCAGGCGATGTTCGCGGGCTCTACCAAGAATTGAGTAGGCCGACGGGTTTGAGAACTACGGATGCACGGCGATCTCCGCTTTGGACGGGATCTGCATTCCAGCGGCTTTATAAGGTCGGCTCAAACGAGGGATCGCAAGCGGGCGAGCGCGACCTGAACCAAATGTCGGCCTCAGTGCGTGACCCAGTACGAACAATCCGGTCGGCGCCTGCCGACCTTGCCTTAGCGAGCAGCCACGGCACCGGCGACACGGCCGGGCCTTCGGCGCGGCGGCGTCGGCCGCATGTTCGCCCCAGACAAGACGCGCAGCGCGTGCCGGCCTCCGGTCGCAATGAGATTTCAATGATTTGCGTTGGAAATGGCCTCCGGAGAGGGCGAAGGAAGCCATGAAACCCCATCACCGCCGCCTGGTATGCGTCGCAATGGCTTCAAGGGCCCGGCAATGGCGCACGCGTGTGGCGCTGGGGTGCGTGATAGCAACCTTCTTCTTCACAATGACGGGGTTTGGCTTCGCGGTTGCATGGCTCGGGCTTTACGCGACGCTCCAGCTCATCGAGCTTCGGGCCTTCCGAGCCGATGACCGGGTCGAAAACTGGGTCGCCTCCACCGCCTATTGCTGGTCGGCCATCGCCTACATTGCGCTGAACAACCTGGTCTTCGGAGCCTTCGCTGCCCGCCAGGCCTTCACCGGCCACGAACTCGGGCTTGTGTCTGCCGCCTTGCTTATCGCCGGCGCCATCATCAACGGCGTGATCGTGAGCGCGGGATCCAGGCATCTGACCTGGGCCTCTATCGGACCGCAAATACTCTGTTTCTCTACTCTGGCCGTCGCCACCATGCTGGACGGAGGATCGGCGTGGCGGTCGGCCCAGGTCGCGGGGGCCAGTATGCTTTTCGTCATGGCCGCCGTGACCGCGTCCCACCAGCTGGCGAAGACGCTTAGGACCGTCGGAGACGGCAAGCTCGCGGCCGAAAAGGCCAACCGGGCCAAGAGCGAGTTTCTGGCCAACATGAGCCACGAAATCCGTACGCCGCTGAACGGAGTCGTCAGCATGGCCGACCTGCTCGCTCGCTCGCCCCTGTCCGATCGCGACCGGGAGATGGTTGATGTCATCCGCACCTCTGGCGAAACACTGAGCAACCTCCTTTCAGATATTCTCGACACGGCGCGTATCGAAGCGGGTGAGGTGTCGCTGGAGAATGGGCCCTATCACTTGGGCGACCTGCTCCGATCCGCTTGCGCCCTCTATCGACTCAAGGCCCAAGAGAAGGGCGTACAGCTGCTCCTGGATCTTCCCGAGGGAGCCGACCGGGTCGTGGTGGGGGACGCGTGCCGCGTCCGTCAGATCCTGAACAATCTCATATCGAACGCGGTGAAGTTCACGGCGATCGGACACGTGGCTGTCAGCGTCCGTCTCCTCGAGGGAGGTCGGATAAGACTGAAGGTGTCCGACAGCGGCATCGGGTTCGATGCAGCCGCGGGCGCAGACGTGTTCACCCGATTCCAGCAGGCCGATGGGTCGATTACGCGCCGGTTCGGCGGCACGGGTTTGGGCTTGGCCATCAGCCGGGATCTGGCGCGGTTGATGGGAGGATCGATGGGCTGTGCGAGCACCCCGGGGGTGGGCTCGGAGTTCTGGGCCGACCTACCATTCATCCCCGGCGCTGTGGCGTCGACGGGCGAAGAAGAACAGGGTGAGCCGGAATTGGACCAGGAGGACGGCCGGGCGCTGAAGATCCTCGTGGCCGACGACAACGCCACCAACCTGAAAGTCGTCGCGTTGGTCCTTGAGCCGCTCGAGGTTGAGGTCACGCTGGTTGACGACGGGCTCGAGGCGCTGTGCGCCTACCAGGCCGCGCCCTATGACATAGTTCTGATGGACATGCAGATGCCCGTGATGGACGGACTTACCGCCATCCGGAAGATTCGGGCATTCGAACGAGAATCGAACCTGGCGCACGCGGGCATCGCAGTCCTGTCAGCGAACGCCATGGCGGAGCACGTGACCGCCGCTTACGAAGCAGGCGCCGACGAGCACGTCGCCAAGCCGATCAGGCCTGCGGATTTGATAACCTCCATCCGGCGCCTGGCTTCGCCTGCCTCTCGCCAAGCGGTTGCGGCCGGCCGGCGGTGCGGCAGCGGGCTGGTCTGACCTCATGGCAGCCTTTCACCCCCGGGCCCTTGGAAGAGGTGAAATACCGGTCAGTCGAAGTCGGAGCGGTGCAGGTTAGTGCTGTCAACTTAACCCCCGGGCTCCACCGAGCAGATCGCCCTGCCCCGCTCATGCGACCGCCGCATTCCACGCGGCGCGAGCGTCGGCGCGGAAGCGGCGCAGGGTGCTCGTGCTGACGAGGCGCCTCTGGGTGTAGCAGGTGTTGTAGATGGCGGATTGCACGCTCAGGAACCGCTGCGGGGAGGCTTTGGACATGAAGCTCCAGTTTTCTATAGTTGGGGCAGCGACACGATGAGTGGGTTCGCCGCAATCACGTCCAAGGCCTCGTCACTGATCTTTTGTCCGCAACGGGCCGGAGCAGTCGTAGGGCCGGATCCCCAAGCGGCCATCCGAGTTCGCACGTCGATCTCAGTGCGCTTTTGGTATTGTGCACTGAGTGAAGGGATCGACTTAAGCTTGGCTAGATATCTGCTGTCTGCTCGGGTACCGATGGCCGCTCCCGACCCGTAGCGGACATTCAGTGCGTCAGCTGGGGGGGCAATGTTGCTCTTCCTTTTGGGCCTCGGCATGGGGGATTTGGCGCTTGGTGGTTGCGCGCCGCCTCCATCAGCCGTTGCGCTGGTCGCGCGTAGCCACGGCGGAAGAGTAGCAATCGCAGGCGGCGGCCTCGAGGAGAGCCCGGTTCTTCACGAAAACCGTGCCGCGACTGTATTTGATCGCTCCAGAGCGCCTTATCTTGCTGGCGGCCGCGTTTACGGTCGAGCGCTGCGTTCCCAACATCGTCCCCAGGAGCGCTTGGGTCAGCTCCATCGCATCACCTTGATGCCGGTCGTGACATCTCAACATCCACTTCGCCAGCCGCTGTTCGACCCGATGGACCGCGTTGCATGCGACCGACTGTTCGATCTCGGCGCGCAATCGCCAGTCATATTCCGCAATGCTCTCATGGAGCGTCTCGGAGGCGCGGATCAGACGGCGGAATATCTCGCTGTCGATAGTGCGCGACACTCCCGGTGCCTGGACCAGCAACCGCGTCGCTGAGATCGCCGGACCGTAGCAGGCTTCGATACCAGTGAAGCCCTCACTGCCGACCATGCAGGCCTCAACGGCATGACCGTCGCTCATGGGGATCACTGAGGAGATAATGCCCGAATCAACAAAATGAACAACAGAGACGGAGTCTCCCCGCTCAGACACGACCTGTCCCATCGACAGCCGGCGGCACCGCAGGTGTGGCGCGATCGACTCCAGATCCTGGGGCAGCAAGGAGTTAAGGAATTTGTTAGTAGGAGCACCACCGTCGATCGCTGGCACTGAGCTGTCTTGAGGGCCATCCTCCTCGCTGCCGGTTTGGTTTTGGGAAAGGCTCATAAGAACTGACTTTCTGGGGCGGCCACTCGCTGGCCGTCGCTGCCGTTGCCGTCCAGTTTGCGTGTCGGCCTCGCCGGCGGATGAGATCTCGCCGGCTGCCGGACGTCACTGTCTATTGTGTTCAGGAGAACCGGCGACAACCGCTAGTGGATCGGGATAATGAGCACCTGATCGTATCCGGTCGGGCCATCTGTTCTTGGAAGGGCCACGTAATCCCTGCCGGAGCGATGGATGGTTTCGCGTGCGAGCGCGTTGAAAGCTTGAGCGTGCTCAGGGCTTCTTCGAACAATGGCGAAGCCTTCTTCTGTTGGCTCAGTCAGATGACACGCATCTGCTTGCCGCAGACCATCAATAAATGCACCCACAGGTTGCTCCTCCATAGGAGCCATCATTCATCAATCTGAACGCCGCCGCCACAACATGGGTTAGAAAGATCGCGGCGGCGAATAACCGGTGCCTCAGCTTTGCGAGCGCTGAGCTCCATCGAGGTGCAGATACCGTTGATTGAAATCGCCGACGTCCCGCATCCTCTCCCACGAGGGGAAGGCGATGTTGCGCTTGTTCCGCCTGATCAGTCCGGTAGCTTCCAACGCCTTGAGAGTGCGGTTGACGTGCACCGGCGTGAGGCCGACGGCGTCGGCCAGTTGTTCCTGCGTGATCGGCAACTCGAAGCCGTCTCCTCCTGCAAGCCCTGCCTTCTCCATCCTCAAGGCGAATTCGCACAGCAAATGGGCCATGCGGGTGCGAGCGTCGCGGCGTCCGACGTTCAGAACCCATTCGCGGAAGATCGATCCCTCGATCAGCACTGCGGTGAAGATCGCGTGGGCTACCTCGGGTTCGGCTGACATGAGCCGACGAATGTGGCCTTGTTCGATGATCGCCACTTGGCCCCTCGTCAACATCTGGACGCTATGATCGGCCACTTCGAGGGCCAACTGCTGCAGGTCGAGCCCCTCGCCGGGAATATGAAGCGACACGATCTGGCGCAGGCCGTCAGTGGTCTGCTTCTGGCGATAGGCGTATCCCGTGACCAGGATCGCGCATGTCAGTGGCCTGTCGCCTTCCCGAACAAGGTAGGCCCCGGGTTCCAGCGACTTTAGCTGGAGGGGCAACCCGAGAATCCCTTGGCGTGCCGCCTCGTCGAGGGGCGAGTGCAGCTCGAACTGGCGCACCAGTAGGCTAAGGGGATGGTCAAGAAGATCGGTCATGGGGCTCCCGGCGGCGGGGCGGGAGCAGCGTAAACTCTCGGTCGCCGACGCCCGGATATAGCCGGTCAGCGATCCGGCACATTAACATAGGCTATGGAGCGCTGGACAACTTAAGTGTCGTCTGGGAACATTGGAGTTGGCCAGTCAGTTGGCCCGATGGACAAAAAGCTTTCCGGTCGTGGCGCAGTATTATTTTCACATCAATGGTGAGCCGGATTTCGACGAGGCTGGACAAGAGTTTAGCGATGACGAGGCGGCCCGGCTAACCGCTCTCAGAGCGTTCGGTGAGATTTTACGAGATGAGCGGGTTCTGCTTGGTTCGGGGTCTTTTTCACTGAGTGTTACGGACGCCGAAGGCCGTTCTGTCGTGGCGCTGGCGGCCCGGGACGAGACGAGGGGCTGAAGTCTGGTGAGTTCCGGTGGCAAGCCGGCACCGGTATCTCTCTGCCGGGCCAGGTCTTCGGCACGTCGCGTCATAGGTCCAAGCAAGGTATTCCATCGCCGCTCGCTGGGGCGACGGGAGCAATGCCGAAGGTGTCGCGTTCACGGGGTATGTCCAATCCATTTCTCCGCAAGATGGCGTTCGGCACCGACCTCACGACAGAGGATCTAGCGCTTCTCGCCGAGGTATCGTCATACGCCCGACCTATAGCGGCGAAGACGGATCTGATCAGCGAGGGCGAGCAGCCGACAAACGTGCACCTCGTCATGTCCGGATATGCATGTCGTTACAAAACGCTCCCGGACGGTCGACGTCAGATCATGGCGATCTTCGTGCCAGGCGACGTGTGCGACTTGCACGTTCAGATTCTAGGAGAGATGGACCACAGTATCGGGACGCTGTCAGACGCTGCTGTGGTCGACATCTCGCCGGTCAAGATTGACGAGCTGATCGCCAACCCCCGGATCAACCGGGGCCTCTGGTGGATGACGCTGGTTGACGAAGGCACCTTGCGCGAATGGCTGGTCAGCATGGGTCAGAGAGGCGCGACGGAGCAGATGGCGCACATCTTCTGTGAGTTGCACCTTCGGCTTCAATCCGTGGGGCTGGCGGCCGGGGATAGCTTCGACATCCCCGGAACTCAGGAAGACCTCGCGGACCTGATGGGGGTCACCCCTGTGCACGTGAGTCGGACTCTCGCCACGCTGCGTCAGTCCGATCTGCTCAGGATTGATCGTGGCCGTCTGACGATCCTGGATGTCGCCCGTCTCCGGGCGCTGGGCGGGTTTAATCCGAACTATCTTCACCTGCGTGACGGCCCGGGGGTGAGTAGAAAACTAAAGGAAACGCCGGTGTCGCAATGACTGGTTCGGGCATGCCCCGCTATTTCTTTGACACCTCCGATGATGGTCATCTGATCCCAGACGCAGACGGCCTGCTGCTGGCTAGCCCTGAGCACGCGCGCGTTCAAGCAATCAGGACGCTACCCTATATGGCGTTGGATGCCTTGCCGGACGGGCCGAGCCGCCAGTTCGTGGTCGAGGTTCGCGACGAAGGCGGTGCGCGGCTGTTTCGAGCCGAACTCACGTTCAAATCTGAATGGATCGGCCAAAAGCACTCTCGCTGAGCAACGCCCATGTCGAGAAGCCGACTTAGGAACCGCCCGTTAGCGCCACGGTTCAAAAGGCGGAGCTGAAGGAGATGCCTACGCTAACCGTGCGACTATATGCTGAGTGCGCCCATCCGGTTCAGACCCAAGACCTTTCGGTCATCAGCGCTGCGGAAGCTCGGGAATGGGCCAATGGTAAACTGCGCAACAACCCTGGTTTCACTCGGGCCCAAATATATGCCGGCGAGACTCTGCTGAGTGAGGTCGGTTACCGCATCAACCGTCCCGATCGAAGCGGTCCTTAAGCCGATGCCATCCAATCACCGTCAATGAATGTCCGCTAACCACCCCCATTGGACATTCCGAGGGTCCGCTTTAGGTCTGTTCGGCGACGCGGCACTTCGGCGGCGATCTGCTTAGCCAGCCTGCTGGAACTGGGGGCTGCGCTCGGTGTTTTTGAGCCATGTCGGAAGAGCAACTGAAGCCGGATCCAGCCCGACAAGGGCCCCTTAAGCCCGCTGCGGGTGATGGCGTAGTGGAGGTTCAGGACCCCCCACACGATCCCATGCGGATGACACCCGACGAGGCGGACATCTCCGGCATCCGTATGATGGACGCGGCAGATCGCGCTCGAAAGGGCGGCGAGAGAAGGGCCGAGAACGATGACTGACGACAAGACGAAGACGGGCGGCCAAGACCGCAAGCGGATCAGCCTGGAGCAGGATTATGAGGTCCGCGACTGGAGCCAGAAGTTCGGCGTGAGCGAGGAGCGTCTGCGCGCAGCCGTCGGCAAAGTTGGCCACATCGCGGACGACGTCGAGCGCGAACTTCGCGGTTAAGGCAATCTCGGTGTGCGGCGCGTTCGCGTCCTCATTCTCAGCTTGTCCGTGGCCCTTGCCCTGACCCTTCTGTCTACGGCGGTAACCGGCGCATACATCCTTGATTGTGAGCGGGATGACCCAACGCCATGTGTCCAGGTGGCGAGGGGCTTTCCACTGCTTTACGTTGTGGACCACCACGCGTTTTCGCCAGCGGGGAGCGCGGATTTGGTCGGCGCCGCGCTGGGAGTGGACATCTTCATAGCGGCGCACTTCTGGGCGAATGTACTGTTTTGGTGGTTCGGCATCTTGTCTATCTGGATCACGGTGCGACGTCCGGACAGGTAGCCCCGCCGTGGGAGGCGGCCACGGCGGGGCGAGCGCATCTCTGGAACGCGCTCGGCGAGCCGAAGCCTCCGGCCTCGGCCAGCGATTCCACAACCAGACGGCAGCGTGAGAGGTTCCGCGAATGTGCAATCTCTACAGACTGTCGAAATACATGGCCGGCGTTCGCGAGCTGGTCCGCGCCCTGACGCCCGAAGTGGGGAATTTCCCCCGCTGCCGGGCATCTTCCCCGACTATTCGGCCCCGATCACCGAGGCTGCCGTCACGCAAATGGTGGACAGGATGGCGACGAAACCGAGAAGCTTCACTTTAGATCTGCAGCTGGAACGGGCCTCGGCGACAACGCAGCTGGGTAGATTTCGTTACCGGGCCGCAGAGCAGCCACGACCAGCCGCTTCGTCGGCCGTATGTGTCAGCTTTGGACGCCCCGGGGGACGACGATCTGCGACGGTCGCTGGCGGTTGTTTCTTAGCGACCGAGCGCGAACTCGGCGTTGACTCTCACCTCACGTGTGCTGATTCCTGCCTGAACCGGCGGCGCCGGCGCCGCCACCTGAGCGACGGCCTCACGAGCATGGTTGCTGGCGTACATCGGCATGCCATGGACTGCCCCGTCCCGGATCGACAGGATGCGCGTCACCCTAAGGCCGGCCGCTTCGGCATAGGCATCCGCACGAGCGCGAGCCGCCTTGTAGGCGGAGGCATAGGCCGCGTTGTCAGCCGCTTCAGGATCACCGACCCGCAGATCAGGCCCGGCGACGACATTGCCGCCCGCTTCTGTGGCGGCGGCGATGGCCGGCCCTGCTTTGGTGACGTCGCGGATCCTCACCTCGACGAGGTTCTCCGCTTGGTACCGCCCCGTTTGAGGGCCATAGCTGATGCGGGAAAGGCCGACGTTGCGGGTCTGTATGTCATCCGGAGCGATGCCCAGCCGACCTAACGCAGCCACGACATCCATCATAGTCTTGCTATTCGCCTCGCTCGCCGCTGCGGAGTTGGCGCCGGTGTTAGAGACTCCGATCGTCAGCCGAGCCTCATCGGGGCGAGCCTCCGCTCGGCCCGTCGCCGAAACCTGCAGCAGCACCTCGTCTGATCGGACGCCACGAAGGTCGTCTGCAGCCTGAGAGCACCCGGTGAGCGCAACAAGCGCCGCTATTGCCAGAAATCGCATCCATGACCCTCCGCCCCGGATCAGGAGCGAACGACCGGACTGTGGCGGTCGAATGGCGTTAGCTGATTATGGCTTGCTGGCCTGGTCGTGCCGAACGGCCCCTCCAGCCGTGGGTGCCGCGCCCTGCTGACCTGCCGCTGTCGCAGCATCTCGTGGTATTTGTCAGCGAGGGCCGGCATCTGTTCGTCGCAAAGCCGATCGCCCAACGCCTCGAAGCGATTGCAGACGGCCTCGAACTCTTCATCCCTGAGGTGAGACAAGAGGGTGGCTCGCGCACGAGGCTCTCCAGGCGTTGCATCAGTCGACCCAAGCGGGATCGATCGACATCGTTCCCGGGACAAGATGGCTAACGGGCGTTAACCGTGTTGCGCGGGAACAGGACCTGAAGGGTCACGCTTTCTCTGTCATGCAGGACGGTATGAGCGACGATGACCGCGCACTCGACGCTCGGTGGCGCGAGAAGTTCGGGGAGCCACTCCCTATCCTCGGGGCCTCCGAGATCGTTCGCCGGGTTCTCAGTCTAAAGCCACAGAAGGCACCAACCAAAGCGGCCTAATTTAGATGGCTGGGCGGATTTCAGCCTTCAACCGGACCGGTCCGGTCGCGGTTGCCGTCCGAGAGGTCCCGGCACCAGTTCGGGCTCGTCTGGCTAGGCGAGCCCGAAGAAGCCCAAGGGCCGGAGCCACGGCGGCGGGCTCCTAGATTTCAGGAGGAGCGTCCGCTCTCGCAACGGGGTCGAACGCAGCGAGCGTCGTGATCGAGGCCACCAGCCTCCCCGTCTCGTCCTTCACGTTCACGGTGAAGGTCTTGTGCTTCCAAAGCGCCTCTGCCTTGAGGGGCAGCATCTGAACCAGAACGTCTACGGCTACCGCTCGGGCGGCATCCAGGTCGGGAAGCTCCTCGCCCTCCTCGTCCCGGAAGACGGAGCCGTCGGCAGCATGGAAGTGATAGCGGGGCATCCTTGGACAAGCCCGCGAGCCGGACTCCTGTTCCATGACGGCGTGGTTTCAAGTTGAGAGGCAAGTTGACACACGCTACGGCTCAAACGGCGTTTGGCGGTGGAGCTGTGGTAAGATGCGCAAATGCCGTTGTTCCTGACATCACTCTCGGAGCCGTCCGAAAACCACCGGATTGAGCCTTTGCACGAGGGCTTCCTGATCCTGCCGGTGACTGGACGAGAGTTGCAGTTCGACGCTTTGGCGCGTCGCGTTATTAATCACGTCGGTCCCTTCGCTGCCTTTGCTCGCAAGGACGAGAACGGCCTCTACGAGAGTGTGCACATCTTGCCGACCGATCAGGGATAACCCGGCCCCAAGAGGCGGTCCACCTGCTCCTGCCGTCCGTCCCGCCCGGCGACCGAACCGTCATTGCGGAATCCCGCCAGGCCGACTGCATGAGCGAGTACGGATTGTCGATCATCGCGCCTTAAAAGACGGTCGAAGCGTTGGGACGCCGTTCTGGCCCCTGGTGAAGTCACCACCCTTTATGCGCATTTCAATTTTGAGCCGACCGACCAGCAACTGGACGGAATCAGCGAGAGCAAGAGCTGCTTCGTTATCTTCGGCCGCATCGATTACCGGGGTGTTTTCGATAAGCGGCAATCCACCACGTTCTGTCACTACTACCGTGGAGAAGGGCCGCTCACTGAGGAAACCGCGCGCTTCCACCACGAATGGAAGCCGCCACCTAGCGCGAGGGTGGCTGCAGTCGGACCTCCAGCGCGAGTTGGGCGAAATGGATGCGACCATCGCTCGCCTGACCGAACAATCCTGACGTCCGCTCTTCGCCCAGATGTGACCGTCGGCTCCCGACCCATTGCAGACGTAAAGAATGTGGCGTTTGCTGCCGGGATGAGAGCCATCGTCCTTCCCTTCGTGCTCGTGCTGTCTCTGCTTTTGGCGCAGAGCCAACCTGTCGGGCGTTCAGTGTAGATCGTGAAAAGTGCACTATCGCATTGGAGCACGCTCTTCCCTCGCGCTACGCTCCGACTGAGCCCGGGGGAAAGACGACATGCTTGAGAAGATTGGCGCGAACTTAAAGACGGCCAACGACGCTCTCTCGGACGCCCGCAAATCATGGCGGGACGACAACATATCCGAGCGCGAGAAAAGGCTAGTTGAGCGTGAGAAAGTCGTGGCCGCCCGTGAGGCTGAACTGGCTCACACCATGCGAACCCTCCGCCAGAGTCAGTCTAAGGCATGGCTCCAAAGAGTCGGCTTCGGGATGGGCGCCGCAGCGTTGGTTTGTATCGCATTCGTTGCGGGATCGATGATGGCGCAGGCTCCACTGCCCACCCCTTCTGGTTCAGACGCAGGCTCGACTCTAGCGCTGAAATCGAACCAGCCCAGTGAAGTCCTCGCTGTCGAACCGACGATCGAACCTGCCATTTCGAGCTACGGGGAATGCGTCGCAAAGGGGGACGCATATTTCAAGGAGATCGGGTCCTGGCCCACGCTAAAGAGCACCGGGCAGGACGCGCACTCTGCGGCTATCGAACGGTGTGGCCGAACGATCAATGCGTTCGGCCCCTAGTGATGGCGGGGACCGGTCTAAGGCCGCGCTACGGAGCAGCTCAGTGCAGATGAAGACAAATGCACTGAGCGCGGACAGCGCGGTTCAGATGTTTAGCCGTGCATCTGCTGAGGAACGGTCCGATTCACGCGCACTGGTGCCCAGGTCGGTGTTCGACGCTCCATAGGCCTTCGGAGTTTCCGCGAGACCTTAGAAGGCGTCGCACTATTTGGGCAACGGTGCTGGCGTTCTGCCACCAAGCTACGAAACAAGGCGCGGCTTATATTCTGCCGCCGAGTATGTGCTCACGTTCAACATCCGGCCTTTGACGGCTGCCGATCATTCGATGGGCTCCTAGCGAACTCTCGCCTAGCGCGACATGTCTTGCACCGATTGCGTGCACGTGAGACCGTTTTCCGAAGGGGTTTCGGTTAGTGGCGACCTCCCCACACGACTTAAGCAACGCCCTGAGGCTCTTCCATGTTTGCTCACCGTTCCCAGGGAAGCCTGTCGTCCGAGCTTGGTTCACCGATTCTGGTTGACAAGGCCCAGGTCCCGAGTTCGGGCGTCGGTCTCAAGCAGAGCGCGGCGCCCGGTCCGTTGTCCGCGGCGGCCGATCACGTCGGCCCCCATGCCTTCGCGGGCACGGGCGGACCTAGCGTGGGGTTTTCGATCACGACCGCCGCAACCGTCGGGCGGATCGGCGGCCAAATTCCGGTCAATACGGCCACCTGGAATGCCCAGCAGCTCCCACTGATCACCACCCTCGCCAACGGCGGCTTCGTGGTCGTATGGCGCGACGACAGCCTGGGTGTGGGCGGCGCGACCGGCGATAGCGATGGCGCCGCGATCAAGGCGCAGGTGTTCGCTGCCGACGGGACCATGGTCGGGACCGAGATACTGGTGAACACGGCGACCGCCGGCTCGCAATATGCGACGCAGATCACCGCCTTGCCGGGCGGGGGATTCGTTGTCACCTGGACCGACGAGAGCCAGGGCGTGGGCGGCGCGACGGGCGACAACAGCCTTAACGCCGTCAAGGCGCAGGTGTTCACCGACGCAGGCGTCCCGGTCGGGACCGAGATACTGGTGAACACGGTTATAACCTTCAATCAGACGGCCCCCCAGGTCACCGCGCTGTCGGACGGCCGCTTCGTCGTCACATGGGAAAACCAAAGCGAGGGCGGCAACCTCAAGGCGCAGATTTTCACTGCTGCGGGAGCCAAGGTCGGCGCCGAAATCCTGGTCAACACCGCCACAGGGGGCAACCATCTCGATGCCCGGATCACCGCCCTGTCGGATGGCGGTTTCGTGGTCACATGGGCGGACTCAAGCGTCTCCGGCGGCGACGGCAGCGGATACTCCATAAAGGCGCAGGTGTTCGCGGCGGGCGGCGCCAGGGTCGGGACGGAGATCGCCGTCAACACGGCGACGGCGGGTAATCAGTACGCACCGCAGATCACCGAGTTGGCGGATGGCGGCTTTTTGGTGACCTGGCTGGACCCCAGCGCCGGTGTCGGCGGCGCAACTGGCGACCACAGCGAAACGGCGATCAAGGCTCAGGTTTTCACCGCCGCCGGAGCCAGGGTCGGAACCGAGATCCTGGTGAACACGGCAACGGAATCTCAGCAGACCAGTCCTCGAATCACGGCGTTGGCGGATGGCGGCTTCGTGGTCACCTGGTGGGACGACAGCCGGGGCGTGGGCGGAGCGACCGGGGACAACAGCGGCTACGCCGCCAAGGCGCAGGTGTTCACAGCCGGGGGGGCTATGGTCGGAACCGAAATCCTGGTGAACACGGCTATAAATTCATTTCAGTATTTCAACGAGATCACCGCATTGTCCGATGGCGGCTTTGTCGTCACTTGGCACGACGCAGGCAGCTCCAGCGTGAAGGCTCAGGTGTTCACCGCCGCCGGGGCGGCGATCGGCGACGAGATCCTGGTCAACACGGTGAGTTTTGGCAGCGCGCCGCGGATCGCCGCCCTGCCGAACGGCGGCTTTGCGATCACCTGGCAGGGCGGCAACGGAACCGACGGGTTCGGGATCAACGCTCAGATATTCAGCGTCGGCGTGGCGGCTGTCGAACAGGTTCCCCTGAACCTTCAGCACATCGGCTTCACGATCAGCGATCCGGACGCGGGCGACGTGCTGACCGTCACCCTGTCGGCCGATTACGGCGTACTCACCCTCGATCCCGGTGAGTTGAACATTATCGTCGCCGGTTCAGGCACGGCGACCCTGACCCTCACCGGTACGGCCGGCGAGATCGGCCGCCTCTTCGGCGACGGCGTCTTCGCCGATGCGCCCCTGCTGACCTTCACCGCTGACACCGACACGCCACCGGCCTCGGCCACCATCACCCTGACCGCTGACGACGGGGCGGGCGGCACTGCCACCGCTTCGACGACCATCTCTATCACCGATACCTTCGACGTTGCTCCCGCCACGGCCGGCGACGACACCCTGACCGGGTCGGCTGCCGACGAAACCATCGACGGTCTCGATGGCGACGACATCCTGAACGGGCGTGGCGGGGACGACATTCTGAACGGCGGGGCGGGTTCAGACACTGCCGACTACGGCTCCGCCCTGACGGGGGTCACCGTCAGGCTGAATCTCGGCAGCGCGCCCGATGACGGCGAGGGCGGGACCGACACCTTGGTCAGTATCGAGAACGCGATCGGCTCCGACTTCAATGACCTGCTGGTCGGCGACGGGGGGGTGAATGTCCTGACCGGCGGCCTGGGCTCGGACACCCTGATTGGCCTGGCCGGGAACGACATCCTGATTGGCGGGGCCGGCGCGCCGAACCAGATGCAGGGCGGGCTGGGCGACGACCTTTACGTGGTGTCGGCCAACGACACCCTCGTCGAGTTTGCCGGCGAGGGCATTGATACGGTCCAGACCGACCGCGCCAGCTATGTGCTGAAGACGCATTTCGAGAACCTGACCTATACCGGCGCGGGTAACTTCCGGGGCGTCGGCAATGCGGGGGACAACACCATCGAGGGAGGGTCGGGCGATGACGTTCTCATCGGTGGGGCCGGCGACGATGTACTGGACGGCGGCGTGGGCATTGATGCGGCGGATTACTCGGCCGCTTCCGGCAGGGTGACCGCCAGCCTGTTTGACGGCGCGGCCAGCGGGGATGGCGACGGTGGCGTCGACATCTTGATCGATATCGAGAACCTCATCGGTTCCGCCTTCGACGACAACCTCGAGGGTGACGACCTGGCCAATGCCCTGCACGGCGGCGACGGTGACGATGTCCTGTCCGGTCGCGGCGGGAATGACGTGCTTCGCGGCGGGGCAGGCCTGGACACGGCGGACTACAGCGCGGCCGCGGCGGGGGTGCGGGTCAAGCTCAGCGTTGGAACGACGAGCAATGACGGCGATGGCGGCGCCGACCAATTGATCGATATCGAGAACTTAACTGGCAGCGATTTCAATGACGTCTTGATCGGTGACGGGGGCGCCAATGTCCTGACCGGCGGCCTGGGCGCCGACTACCTGATCGGGCTGGCCGGGAACGACACTCTGGTGGGCGGCGCGGGAGCCTCGAACCAGCTGCAGGGCGGGCTCGGTGACGATCTCTATATCGTCACCGCCAACGACACCCTGGTCGAGTTCGCCGGCGAGGGGATCGACACGGTTCAGACCACGCGGACGTCCTACACCCTGCGGGACAATCTCGAGAACCTCCAGTTCACGGGCGCCGGTGATTTCATCGGAACCGGCAATGCCGAAAACAACACCCTCACCGGCGGCGGCGGCAATGACGTCCTGACCGGCGGCCTCGGCGACGACACGCTGAACGGCGGTCTCGGCGACGACGTCGCGGTACTGTCGGGCCTGTTGGCTGATTACGGCATTGAGGACCTCGGCGGCGGTCAATACCGGATCACCGACGGCGTGGGGGGGCGCGACGGCATCGATCTGCTGAACGGGGTCGAACGGGTCCGCTTCAGCGATGGGTCTACGGCGCTGCTGACGGACCTCGTCTCGTCAGCCGCCCCGCTGCTCGCCGAAAAGGACGACGGTGGTCCCCTCGTCCTGCCCAGTCTTGAGGATGATGGCTTCCTGCTCAGTAAAGACGCAGGTCCACAGGTTCTTCCCGGCGGCGGCTCCGATGTTTTCGGCTGGGGGGACGCACTGATACTCCCGAACCCGGGCCGTTACGACTTCCTCGCCCTGCGGCTGGACCGTGATCCGACTCCCGACCTGAACGAACCGTGGATGATGGATCTGGGCCACGATCAGTATTTCTGATCGCGGTACGAAGCAGGGGCGGGGCGAGCGACGCCGCCTCGATTGTGCGCCGGGTCGGCCAAGCTGGCTTCAGACGGTCAAACACGCTGCCGCTATAGTGCCCCGTTGATGTCCGCTTGCCCCCCGAAGGAGACCTTTAGCGGGTCCGCTTTCGAGCGGACCCGCCGCGGGCTAGAGATCGATCTGCTCGGAAATCTCCAGAGCGTCATCCACCTCGATGCCGAGGTATCGGACGGTGCTCTCCAGCTTGCCGTGACCCAGTAGCAGCTGGCAGGCGCGGAGATTTCCGGTCTTCTTGTAGATCAGCGCCACCTTCGTCCGCCGAAGGCTATGTGTGCCGTACGCACTCGGGTTCAGGTCGATCATTCGAACCCAGCCGTCGACGAGGCGGGCGTACTGACGCGTGCCGATATGCCTGCCGGCATTGCTTCGGCTTGGGAACAGCCAATCATCCGGCCGCCGGCCCGCAGGTCGAGCCATTGCATCAGCGCTTCTCTCGCTGGCTCTGTGATCTCGAACGGTACGGGTCGACCGGTCTTCTGCTGGACGATTGTGGAGCGCTGACGGACAGCGCCTCCGTGCGCCACGTCGGCGAGTCGCAGCTTGACGAGGTCACAGCCCCGGAGCTTAGCGTCCAGCGCGATGTTGAACATCGCCAGATCCCGGACCGATCCAAGCGACTTCAGATGCTGGCGTATCGCCCAGATGTGTTTCGGTTTGAGCGGAGCTTTCGCTCCGGTCATCCGACCAGCGTTCCAGGGTTGCGCGGCATGCGGAAAAGGTCGGGCTGGCCCATGGCCACCTCCCATTCTGGCGGCCCCACTACCCACAGTACGCCTTGCGGGACGCGAATGCGCCAGCAGCGGTCATTAAAAACCGACCTTGGAACGACCGGCACCGCGCCGGAGACAGGCCGGCTTGGTGGAGGGAGCTGCGTTCCCGCCAACTCTTCCTTTACCCGGCCAGCGGACTTTCCGTTCGGGAAGGATCCGAACATGACCCGATGGCAGCGCCTAGCTGAAACCAATCCGTGCGCCTCGCCCGCACAGCAATCCCTGTTGGGGTTGTTGGTGGTGGCTGAGCTGGAAAATTCCGGCTTGGCTCAAAGCGCTGATCGAAAACAGCATGACGGGATCGCGGCCTTTCCGGCCTCCCCTAGGCGGGACGAGGCCTCTTAGACGACGTTGAGGCGATGCCCTGGGAAGGTCGGCGCTGCGCCAGGAACGGACGTTCGTGCGTGGTCAAATAGCAGACGTCCGGTGCGGACCGCCGGGGGAACACGTGTGGCACATCGGGGCCTAGCGGACCCGAAGCCCTCGCCGAATGTCAAGGCTGCTTTACCCGCGTTGGCGACGAAGAATGAAACTGCTCACTCGCCGACAGGTCAAACTGAGTACCGAAGCCTGAGTTTTCGTGTCCAGACATGGGAGGTTCAACGTGCGCGCCGCGCGGTCAACAGCCAAGGATGGCCCCGACGCCGACGGACTACCTTTCATCGCACCGCAGCGACGACAAGCGTCACGCCGGCCATCATGCCGTTGGACACGTTGTGGATCAGGATCGGCGCCAGAAGGCTCTGGGTCCGGTCGTAGGCCCAAGCGTAGACCAGTCCCAGTCCGAGCGCGACCGCGAGCTGCGGCCAGTAGAGGTGGGTCACCGCGAGGGGCGTCAGGCTGAAGTTGATGTGGACCGCCGCGAAGATCAGGGCGGCGATCAGCCCCGCCACGGATAGGCGCAAACCGAACACGCTCACGGCGGCGCTGGTCTGTCGTGACAGCCAAGTTTGCATCATGCCCCGGAAGAGGATTTCCTCTGACAAACCCGAGATCACTATCATGAAGAACAGCGTCCCCGCGATATGCCCCAACGTCAGGGGCGGGGCAGAGCGAGGCGGCGCGCCGGAAAAGAGTTGCAGCGCGAGGCTGATCGCCATGATGATGGCGAAGATGAATACGACCTCGCGGGTTATGCGAAGCGACCGGCGCCAGTTCCGCAGGTTCAGGCCCCAGTCGCCAAAGGCGGCCTTGCCGACCGCGGCTATGACGCACAGGGCCAGAACCATCTGCGCCAAGTGGTGGCCCGTCATATAGAGCCAGGCACCGTTCTCGACGAAACTGTCCGGCGCACCGAACAGGTTCAGGCCGCCGAACCAGACCGAGGGCAGCTGGATCAGGTAGTAGAGACAAACCAGGCCGACGGCGAGGATGAGGACGCGGATCGCCGGCCGGGGCCGCCCCAAGGCTTGAGGGGACTCCCTGCCTGGTCCCGCCTTATGACCGCCGGTCACCGGTCACTGGTCTGCGACGGGGAAGGCCGGGTTCGCCGACGGCCAGTCGGTGTCGCCTACCCGGTTCAGAGTCATCTCGAAAAACGGAAACTCACGTCCGTCCGGTCGCCTGACCACCCCCGTCTCATGCCAGACGCCGTCGCGGATGCTGACCGTATAGACCATCTCATTGTCGCCGGTGCGCGTGCGCCACACGAAGCCGTCGTCGGTCATTTCGACGAGCCGCGTCTCGACATGCCCCGGGGTATGGGACCGCATTTCGATACCGCCCTCCCCCAGCGAGAAAACCGTCAGGGCGTTGAACAGCCTTTCGCCGGCGGCGCCTCGCGCCTGCCCTTCCATGACCCGGATTTCGCCGGCCAGCATGGGGCCGATCCGCTCCATCTGTTCGAAGCGGATGGTCTGGCCGTCGGGCGTCGTCATCCGCGCCGGGCCGATCCACACGCCGTCGAAAGCCGCCAGGGCGTCAGTCGCTCCGGGACGGGCGACTGGCATGGAAAAGGACGGCGCATGGGCCTCTTGGGTCCCCTGGGCCGGCCGGGCGGGCGAACCGGTGGGATCTCCCGGCAGGGAGAGCGCTATCGCTAGGGCGAGCGCTGTTAGCATGGGATATCCTCTATTGACCGTCTCGGGTCATCATGGCCCTTCGACGTCCCAAGTCTTGAACATTTCGGACATGCCCCTTCGCGCACGGCGGCATGACGGATGAGGCGCAGATAGGCCGCCACCGCGGCCGGCGGCGCGCCGAAGCTTTCCAGCACCTCGCGCGAGAGGTGGGCCTGGTCGGCATATCCGGCCTCGCTGGAGACGGACCCCATCCGCGATCCCGCCTCCACGGCAAGAAAGCAGGCCCGTCTCAGCCGCCGGACGCGCGCGAAAGTCTTGGGGCTCAAGCCCACCGCCCGACTGAAGCGCCGTCGCAGCTGGCGTTCGCTCAGATCGACCGCTCTGGCCAGGCGGGCGATCCGCTCCCCGCCGTTGCCCTCGGCTAGCTCATCGACAACCCGGCGTACCAGGGGATCATCCGCAGCCCGCCCGAAGGGCCATGCGTCGAACGCCGCGTCGCCGGCGCGCTCCGGCCGATCGTCGAACAGGCCGCTCAGCGTGTGTCGCAGCCAGGCGGCGAGCGCCGGGTCGACGCCGCCCTCGCCCAAGGTCTGGCCGGCAATGTCCAGCGGCGCGGCGCAGGGGATCTGCAATCCGCCGCCCGGCCTCAGGCGTGCGCCCGCGTAGACGAACCCCTGCCGCACCTCCGCGACGTGCGCGCGGTAGGCGGGTCCGAGGATGGAGACGCCAATCCCGATTGGCGCCTTGACCACGCAGAGGGAGATCGCGCCATCGGGCGGGATCACATGCCTTAGGGTCCCCCGATCGTGCGGCTCCAGACGGAAGCGCCAGTAACAGTCCACCTCGGTCGCATGTCGGGGCGCCGGACCGAACTCCTCGTAGATCAAAAGCGGACCCCCCGGTCGTTTACGCTGCGACTGTGGACGCGCTCGGTGGCCTTGCATAGCGACCGTTTCCTTAAAGCGCGCCGACGCCGGCAGGCGGACACCGCAGAACGCCTGGTGGCCGACTGCATCACCCGACTGTCCGCGTGCAACTAATCGCTGGCCTTAGCTTCCGCACTTAGCCAAGCTCTCAGCTGGGCTAAGTCGCCGTCAAACAGCCGGTCGGCGAGCGCCTGAATTTCGCCCTCCACGTGTTGTTGATGAGTTACCTCAGCGTGATATCGCTGGCGTCCGTCTTCCTTCACGGACCGAACGGCCCCTTTGTGGATCAGTCGGGTGAGGAGCGTCTTGATCGTCGCGTCGCCCCATGCCTGTGTCGATCTCACTTCCTCGATCAGCGAAGTGAATGGAAGCGGCCCGCTTCGCCAGAGCGCCGCCATAACTGCGCTTTCGGCCGGGGTGATGTTCGGTGCTTTGATTAGGATCGCAGCACCGCCCGGTCGATACGGCTCTCCACAACCCAGTGGCAAATGACGGCGATCGCTCCGGCGAGGAGCCCAAGACCAGCGAGCATTGCCACTTCAGCCAAGCCTGGTGCAATCACCTGAAACGGTGCCGGTTCCGGCGAGTTGGAGATGGCAATGAAAATGGAGAGTCCAACATAGGTTGCGCCAAGCAGGCCGATCAAAGGCCCTCCAAGGCGAAGTGCCGATAAGAAGGCAGACCCTCCCGCTAGCCGAGGCCCGGAAGCTAACTTTAGCCCGCACACAACCAGTGCTGCCAAGGTGCTCACTACAAGTCCTGCCATGATCAGCATCATCCATGGTGATGCATCGAAGAATACGGTCGCGAACGTAAATGTCGGCGCCGCGGCAGCAGGTGACGCAAGGGCGGTGGTCAGTACACAAAGGGTGGCGAGCCGGCGCATTGGGCGATCTCCTAGATTACGAGCGTAATCAGATTACATGCGTAGCCGTTTGTCAACCTGCTAATCGAGCGGCCCTGTGTGCACGTAAATCGCGCGAGAATCGCACCTTCCATTAGGGGTCCTTCGCAGCCTGCTTCCTTGTGTCTGGGCAACGCCACATGCGGACCTTTGGATCCGGTCGGAGACCGGACATTGACGCGAGGACAGACGGAGCGTCGATCACCTCCTCGACGTTAGCCCGAGGGTCAACGGCAGCATGGCGAGACAGACCGCGCTCGACAGTACAATAGTGAGCGCCACCGAGGCGTCCAGCGCCAGTGCGAATACCGCTGGCGCCACGGCCTGAAGGTATCGGGCCGGCGTCAGCACCATCGCCTGACGGACGGCATAGCGGTCCGGGCCATAGATCTGGAGCGGCAGGACTCCCGAAGCGACGGACAGCAGGCCGTTGCCGAGGCCTTGACCGATAGGCAGCAAGACCACGGCCTTGCCCGCCGTCGCCAGCGCCGCGAGAGCGCCGACGGGGTGAAGAAGGCAGGCCAGGCGCACGGTCGTCAGCGGATGGGATTTATGGAGCACGACGAGGTCGAATACCCGGGCGACGATCGCGCTCATCGCCATCAGCCCCGCCGCCCACGCCGCGTCCGTCGTTGTCATGCCGAGGCCCGCCAGAATGCGCGGGAGGTGCGCCCCCATAGCGGTTGAGACCACCCAGGCCCCCGAGAACAAGCCAGCGAGCTGAAGCATCTTTCGGTCCCACACGATGCAGTCCGGCTTCGCAGTTTCCGCGGAAACGTCGCCGCCCTTGGGTCGGCGTGGCACGAGGGCGAGGGTGAGGGGCAGGCACAGCAGGAGATGAGCCAGAGCCCAGGAGCCAGAGGCGAGGCGCCAATCTCCGGCTTCGAGCAGCGCCCGGCTGATCGGCCAGCCGAGCCCTCCGCCGAGCGCCCCGATAAGGGATACGGCGGTGATCCCCCGGCGCGCCTCGGTCCCTCGAAGTTCCACCAGGATGGCGAACGCCGTGCCGTAGAGACCTGAGCCCATGCCGACGCCCAGGAGCGTGACTCCGAGCCAAAGCTCGAACGGGCCCCGAGCTGTGCACATGACAAGAAGCGCCACGGCGAAGGCGATATGGGCGAACGCCTGCACCGAGCGTCCGCCGCGTTTCTCGATCGCCCGCCCCGCGAAGGGCGTAAGAACGGCCGAGAGGAGAAAGGCCGCGGAAAGCGCGGCGAAGAGGCCGGCCGGCTGTCCTCCTGTCGCGTCGGCCATCGGATCCGCGAGGACCCCCAGGAGATAATAGCTCGAGGCGAAGGCGACCATCTGGCCGAAGCCGAGCGTCGGAATGAGGAGCCAATTGCGCATGCTGCGCAGTCGCCTGCTTGTGGCCGGCCGGGAAGCGACTTATCGACATCGGGGTGTTCGAAAATCTCACAACCCCAAGACGGATGCCCTCCCTCAACGCCCTGAAGGCCTTTGAGGCGATGGCGCGATTGGGAAGCGCCACCCGCGCGGCGGCGGAATTACACGTGACGCACAGCGCCGTCAGTCGGCAGGTGAAGGCACTGGAGGCATCCTTGGGCGTGCGCCTCTTCGAGGGGCCCAGATCACGTCTTCAACTGACCGCCGCAGGCCGCGGACTGCTCGCGGGGCTCACGCCTGGTTTTGATGCGCTCAGCGAGGCCGTCCGTCGCGTGCGTGTGCGCGCAGGCGTCACCATCGCCATCCACAACAGCCTGGCCGTGAAGTGGCTGATTCCGCGGCTGGGAGACTTTGAACGGCGCCACCCCGACCTGACCCTCGAACTCTCCGATTTGCCCGTGGAGGCTGTGCGTGCGCGAGACGCTGACCTGGTCGTCCGCCTGCTCGACGGTCCGCGGCTGCTCGATCCCGACGTCCATCCCCTCGCGGAGAACCGGATCGGCGTCGTCGTCGCTGCCGGGCTGGAGGATCGGTTGGCGGAGTTGCCGCGACTGGTGGCCGCCAGCCATGCGCGCGGATGGACGGACTGGGAGCAGGCCATGGGCATCGCGGTCCCCCATGATCGAACCCGATCGTTCTCCCATCTCCATCATGTGCTCGACGCGACGGTTTCCGGGCTAGGAGCGGCGGTGCTGCCTTGGCATCTGGTGGTTGACGCCGTTCGAAGCGGAGAGCTCGTGGCGCCCAGGGGCTTTATTCCCGATGGCGGTCAGCTGGTCGCCGTCGGATCAGAACATGCTTCGGCCGCAGTCCGCCGGACCATTCTCTGGCTTCGCGCCCAGGGCAGCGGCGAGCCCGCCTCCAGTGAAGGCGCAAAGTAGGAGGGTCTTGGTTGCGCCAGGAGCGGACGCTGGATCACGTACCGAAATGCGACACTCCACACGAGTCAGCACGCTGCGCCGTCGGTGCCGTTTGCCCCTTCAAGACCGCGCTGTAAGGTCGGCAAATGACCGACGGTGACCGAATTGAAGCTCTTCTCAATATCGTGGACGAGACGCGGACTGAGAACCGCGACGAGAGCGAGAAGCTCGTCGTGCTCGGTTTTGCAGAGCGTCGAGGAAAGAGTGGATTTTGGCCGACGAATGCAGGGTGGAACATGATGGGCGACCGCGGGCGCGCCTACGACAACACCTGGGCTTCGATACGAACTGCCTGCAGGCGGCTATACGCCAAGAGCGGACATTCACTGCCGGCCGCAAACGGGACATAACACATCCATGTCCCTGTCGGCCCGGCGCACCGAACGCACCTTTAACTTCGTGATGACCGAATTGGTTCGTCATTCGAAGATGTCGTGGGGCGAGATGAAGGGCTTGGGCCTAGCCCATTTTCTCAGCCCTCAACTGCTTGACACCGATGGCACGAAATGGACGATCGGCGAGACCGCCGCGCGGGAGCTCAAGGAGCTGACCGAGTTGGCGCTCGATGACTCGCCGTTCCGCCGCCGTGTCGACCCGCACGAGGCCTATCAAGCGGTTCTCAAAGGGTATGCTTCTGAATATCTGCGCCCTGGTAGGGGCAAGACGCGGGCGGCGGAGGATCGCGCCAACCTCAGCACTTGGATCGCATCGGCGGGCGAAAACTGTGTGCCGCTTACCCACTTCATACCTTGCAACATCGGCCTCAAGGGCGCCGGAACGGTCCAGATTGGCCCCGTGCGCATTGGGGCTCGGTCCGAAATAGCGCCGCGTTTCAATGATGCTTTGGCGGCGTCACGCACGGAAGAATCCCGCCGACGTCCCTACGGCGATTTGCTTCTGGCGGACATGTGCGAGGAGTACCTGAACGCCTTCTCGGACATCGCTGAGGTCACTGTTCCGGCGTGCGATCCGACCACGTCTCGCCAAGCCGCCGAAGAGGCTGTGCAGGCTGCGGTCAACACCGTCCACCTGATCGCCGGCGTCTATGACACCCAAGCGATGCGCGCCGGCGGGCCCGCTCGCCCATACATCAAGACGGCGAATGTCGCCTTGCGCGCTGACGGCACAGCTGACCTCCACTTCACCAAAAGCTGGGAGGGCGCGAGCATTCATTCCAGCTTCTGGGCCACGCTCAAGGAGCCGGGTCGAGCTGCGATGCTCGACGCGGTGGGCGTCGCAGTTTCCACAGTGCTCAACCGAGCGGATGCCGAGTTTGTCGCGGCTCGCTATCTCGATGCGGTAGCATGGTATGCGGATGCCGTGACCGAACGGGCCAAGCCCGCCGCCATCGTCAAATATCTGACCGCCATGGAACGGCTTCTCTGGACTGGCGAGACCGGGTCAGGGATCACCCGCCGACTTTCCGATCGAACGGCGGCTCTGTGCTTCTCGACCGACATCTGGAACTTCCAAGAACTGTCGGATGAGGTCCGAAGGGCCTATGATCTGCGATCGGGCATCGTGCACGGTAGACTGTCGGCCTCTAACCCAGAGATCCTGAAAAGCCATCGCCTTTGCAAGAAGGTCGCGCGTGACCTGCTGATCACTTGGCTCTCCCGGTACGGCGAGGGCTTCGCGACACCGACGACCATCGAAAAGGCCAAGGCGCATTTCGACGGCTTCGTGGCCGAGGTCCAAGCGGAAACCGCCAAGCGCCGGAAGGAGAGGGCTTGATCTCGCGGGGCCGTCTTCGCGACCGATTAACGGTCTGAAATCGCGAGGCCTACCATCCGGCAATGGACCTTGCCAACAGCCGCAATGAGTCAGAAGCGGATGCCAGTCCCCTGCCCTTCTGCGCATGAGCGCGATCCAACGAAACGGCCTTTTGGCGATGAGCTGGCGGCCGCCGCGCCGGTCACCGACCGGCGCGCCTGCGCCTATGCCCAGGGATCGAGCTGGTCGCGGAAGGGTCCGAACCAGTCCTGCCACAGATCGATCCCGTCGGTGTGGTCCGGATGAAGGCCAGAGGCCCCCGACATCGGCTCCAGCGACCGGAAGGATCCGTCTCCGCTGTCCCGCAGATTCTGCACCACGCCCCAGTCCCGGGCCGGGAGGCCATCGAGAAGCCCGGGCGGAAGCAGGAACTCATCCCCGGAGCCGGGCAGAATCTGCATGTCGAAGCCCTTGGCCTCGACGCCGGCGAGGGTCCCCGGCGAGGACGGTTCCCCGGCGCCGGGCAGGACCTGCCTGTCGTCCCATCCCTTGAGCGGGGTTTCGCCGGGGATCGGCAGGAAATCGTCGGCGGCGTGGGGCAGGACCTGCATGTCCTGCCATCCCTTGACCAGGTCGAGCGTCTCCGCCCGCGGGAGGACGAGCGGGTCCGAAGGCTCCTCGGCCAGCGGCAGGACCAGCGCCTCCGTACCCTTGTCCGTCGCTTCGGTCGTCGCCGGAGCCGGCGGCGGATAGGTCAGGGCGGTGGTGGTGTTGCCGGACACGAAGCGCAGCACCTCGATGCTCTCGACATAGGTCGAGCCGTCGCGCCCGGCCACGCCGTCGACGATGCGCCAGCCGTTGCCTTCCGCGGTGACGGTGTACTGCGCCTTGGACCCGCGCAGCTGCACCTCATCGGCGCCCAGGCCGCCGCGGATGATGTCGTCGCCGCCGCCGCCGCGCAGGATGTCGTTCAGGGCGCCGCCGGTGATGATGTTGTTGAGCGCATTGCCGCCGCCGACGAACTTGCCGGGGCCCGTGTAGATCAGGTTCTCGATATTGGCGCCGAGGGTGTAGGTCCCGATCCGGGCTTCCACCGTATCTATGCCCTCGCCGACGAACTCCACGCAGGTGTCAAACGCGTCGAGAATGTACCAGTCGTTGCCGGTCCCGCCCTGGAGCTGGTTGTTCATCCCGCCGGAGCCGCCCATCAGGATGTCGTCGCCGCCGCCTCCGACCAGCACGTCGGAGCCGTTGCCGCCCCGGAGGACGTTGTTCCCGCTGTCGCCGAAGATGACGTCGTTGAAGTTCGAGCCGATGGCGTGCTCGATCGAGGTGTAGGTGTCCGTCCCGCCGTCGCCGTTGTTGGTGGCGCGTTGCAGGTCCAGCCGGATCACCGCCCCGGCCGCGGCCAAGGTGTAGTCGGCGGTATCGGACCCGGCCCCGCCGTTCAACACATCGTTGCCGGCCCCGCCGCGCAGGACATCGTCGCCGGCTCCGCCGGTGATGATGTTGGCGGCGCTGTTGCCGGTCCCGTTGAAGTTTCCGACGCCGCCGAAGATCAGGTTCTCGACGTGGTTGGCCAGGACATAGGTGTTGATCCGGGCGTCGACCGTATCGGTCCCCTCGCCGGCGAACTCGGTGATGCTGTCCCAGGCCTCCAGCACATAGAGGTCGTTGCCGATCCCGCCCTGCAAGGTGTTGACCGCGCCCGCCCCGCCCCACAGCACATCGTTCCCGGCCAGGCCGATCAGGGTGTCCGAGCCGAGCCCGCCGCGCAGGACGTTGGCGCCGCCGTCGCCGATCAGCACGTCGTTGAAGGCCGAGCCGGTCACGTTCTCGATGCCCGAGAAGGTGTCCGTGCCGCCGTCGCCGTCGTTGGTCGAGGCGTTGGTGTTGAGCTGGGCCCGCATGCCTGAAGCGGCGAGGGAATAGTCCGCCGTGTCGACGCCCGCGCCGCCGATCAGCACGTCCGCCCCTCCCCGGCCGCGGAGCACGTCGTCACCGGACCCGCCCGTGATCACATTGTTCGAGCTGTTCCCCGTGCCGACAAAGTGGCCAGTCCCGGTGAAGATCAGGTTCTCGATATGACTGCTCAGGGTGTAGGCGGCGATCCGGGCCTCGACCGTGTCGGTTCCCTCGCCGGAGAACTCGACCACGGTGTCATTGGCCTCGATCACGTACCAGTCATCGCCCGCGCCGCCCTGAAGCTGGTTCGTGGCACCGGCGCCGCCCCACAACACGTCGTTCCCCCCCAGACCGAGCAGGGTGTCGGATCCGAGGCCGCCGCGCAGCACATTGGCCATGCCGTCGCCGATCAGGATGTCGTTGAAGGCCGAGCCGGTCAGGTTCTCGATGCCGATCAGGGTGTCCGTTCCGCCGTCGCCGTCGCTGGCCGCGACGCCGGTGTTCAGCTGGGCCCGCACGGCGGCCGCAGCGGTGGAATAGTCCGCCGTGTCGATCCCGGCCCCGCCATTCAGCACATCCGCGCCGCCGCCGCCGCGCAGGACGTCGTCGCCGTTCAGGCCGGACAGGATGTCCCCCGCGGCCCCGCCTTCCAGGAGATTGTCCGCTCCGTTTCCGGTCAGGGTTTCACCGATGAGCCGCTCGGTTTGGTCGTCGAACAGGGCGAACTCGACGTCCGTCAGGGTGTCGGTCCCGTCCGGTCCCGTGATGGTGAAGGTTCCGTCCGCGTTCTGGCGGATCGAATAGGCCGACCGGTTTCCGGAGTAGCCGGCCGTGTCCTGGCCCGAACCGCCGTTCAGCCTGTCCGAACCCGGGCCGCCCACCAGCAGGTCGTCGCCGGCGGCTCCCTCCAGCACATCATCGCCCGCCAGACCGGTGATGGTGTCGCCGCCGCGTCCACCCGTAAGGGCGTCCGCCGCGCCCGACCCTGTCAGGGTCACCCCGGGCGGAGCCGGCAGCACCTGGACGGTCTGATAGGCCACGGTGGTGAAACTGTCGGCGCCCTGACGGGTGGTCACGGTGACGATGAGGTCGAAGGTGGAGTCGGCAGAGGCTGACGGCACGATCAGGGTCAGACCATTCAGGTCGCCCTGCCCCAGCAGCCAGCTGCCGTCGGCCTGAAGCGCGCCCGCGGAGAGGACAGCGCCGGCCGGCAGGTTCGAAAGGACGATCTCGACGGTCTCCGAGGCGTCGCGCGCCTCGACTGCGATCGCCAGCCTGATCGGCCCCCCGGCCTCGCCGACGAAGGGCGGCGCGGGGTCGATGTCGAAAGTCCGCCGGTAGATGTTGCCGTCCCGGAGATCGGTCCACACCACAATCAGGTCGCCGTTAGCGTCCAGCGTCACCATCGGGTCGGAGTAGAGGCTGATCGACAGCTGGTCGCCGTAGCTGGTGTCGTTGATCCGGAAACTGGCGCCGACGCGGCGGCCTTCGGCGTCATAACGCTGGGCGTAAATATCGACGCTCTCATCGCCGGGCTGCTCCCACTGCGCGAGAATGATCCAGCCGCCGTCCGGCAGGCCGACCACATCCGGATAGCCGATGGTTCCGCCACCTGCGCCGAAGACGCTGAACTCGTTGTGACCCACGAGCTCGCCGGTCTCATTTAGCTCGAAGCGGCGGGCGTGGACGCCGTTGGTCGCTCCGGGCTGGTCGGCGATCGTGGTCCACACGGCGATAAAGGAACCATCGGCTAGGGTCGCGATCTTCGCGTCGGTCTGCGACCCGAGTGTGGCCTGGTTCACCCGGTAGACGGTGGCATCATTGCGGTCGTCGAAGACCCGCATCTCGAGCCCCATCCCCGAGCCGTCGGTGGCGAAACTGTTCCAGACGGCGACGAAGCCGCCATCCTCCAGCGCCGTCACATCCGGCCAGCGTTGGCTGCCACCGATCATGTCGCGCACCAGGAACTCGCCTCCTGCCGGCGCGCCGGAGGAGTCGAAACGCTGGCCTCGAAGCTCGAAGCCGGCCCCGTTGACCGGCTCGCTCTCGAACAGCACGACGAAGCCGCCGTCGCTGAGCAGGGTGGCGGTCGGCGCCTCCTGGGTGAATGCGGTGGTCGTGTTGACGCGGAACTCGGCGCCGACCTTCAGTCCCGTGGCGTTGAAGCGCTGGCCGTACACGCCGGTCTCGGAACCGTCCTGCGCGTCTGAATGCCAGAATACAGCGAACCCGCCGTCCGCGAGTCCTAGAACCGTCGGGTTCCATTGGCTTCCGGTGTGGTAGGTGTTGGCGGTGAAATCGCCGGGGTTGCCCCAGTATTCGTTGACGCTGACCACGTTGCCGTCGGGGCCGTAGACCTTGGCCCTGATCCCCCAGCCGTTGGTGTCGCCGAACTGGCCGGACCAGACCACCACATGTCCGCCGCCGGTCAGAGCGGCGACGCCCGCGTCTTCGTACAGTCCGCCGATGACCTCTGTCACCGGCACGTCCCCGTCGGTGGTCGGATCGGCGCCGGTGCGGAAGTCGACTTCGGCCCCGTCGGCGTCGTTGTCGATCGGCAGCACCTGCACCGGCCGGTAGGAGATGGCTGTGGCGCGGCTGTCGCCATCAATGGTGGTGATCTCGATGCGCAGCAGCATGTCGCCGGCGTAGCCCGCCGGAGGAGCCAGTGTCAGGGTCGCCGCCTCGGCCGCAGTGACGACCCAAGCGCTGTCGGCGCGCTGGGTTCCGGCCGACAGCACGGAGCCGGGCGGCAGGTTGGAGATGGCCAGCTCGAAAGTTTCCGAGGCGTCCACCAGCGTCACCGTCAGCGGAATCGCGATGGTCTGGCCTTGGTAGGCCGTGAAAGCCGCCTCTGGCGGGTCGAAGCGGCGGTGATGCACCTCGCCGTCGCCCCACCAGGTCGCCACCAGGGTTCCGTCTTCCAGCACCGTGAAACTGGTCTCGGTAATGGCGCTGTCGGACAGCTGGTCGCCGGCAGTCGTGGCGTTCAGGCGGAATTCGGAGCCGAGATAGAGGCCGCCATCGGCGCTGACGCGCTGACCGTAAATGCCGGTGCCCGAACCATCGGTCCCGGCTGAGGTCCACAGGATCAGGAAGGTCCCATCGGCGAGTGCGACGATGTCGGGCGACGATTGGTTCCCGGCCGTAGTCCGGTTGGCGAAGCGCTCGCCAATGAGCGGCACGCCCTCAGAGTCCAGCACGCGAAACACGATGCCGGTTCCGGACGCGTCCGCAGTCTGCCAGGCCGCCACCATGTTGCCGTTGGCGAGGATGGCCAGGGTGGGATGGGTCTGATTGCCGGCGATGGTGGTGTTCAACTGGAGCGGCGCGTCGAGCGCGCCGCTCAGGCCGTGGCGCTCGATGTAGATGCCGTAGTCGCGGTCCCACCCGCTGGTCGGACCGTTGTAGAAGCCGTCCACCTCCTGGTAGATCGCGAAAACCGAACCGTCGGGAGCCCCGACGAGGGTGAGGTGATCCTCCAGGCCGCCGTCGGCGGCGACAAAATGGTTGCCAAGGACCGCTCCCGCCGCGTCATACTGGCGAATCCAGATGTCGGTATCCGTGGCCGAGTAGAAGGTCGTCCAGCCTACGACGAAGCCGCCGTCTTCACGGGCCGCCAAGGTCGGGGCGCCGTGGTTGTAGGCTGTCCCGGCATAGTACTGGTTGTTGAAGGAGGCGTCGGAGACCAGACGGGTCTGGATCGCCGTCCCGTCTGCGTCGAAGCGCCGGGCGTAGATCCCGGTGGTGGAGCCGCCCTCGATGGGGCCGGACCAGGCGATGACCCAGCCGCCGTCCTCCATGGCCAATATGGCGGTGTGCTGCTGATCGCCGGCGGTCAGATGGTTGACCTGGAACTCAGCGCCGACCTTCTGGCCCCCGCGGTCAAACCGTTGGGCGAAGATACCGGTCCCTGAGCCGTCCTGCCCGGCCGAAACCCAGGTGATCAGGTAGCCGCCGTTAGCCAAAGCCGCGACCGAGGACTGGCTCTGCATGCCCGTGGTGGTGGTGTTCACGCGCACGTCGGCGGGGTCGATGGCCGCCGGCGTCCAGTTCGCCAGCTGGCCATAGCTGAAGGTGGCGCCGTCGGTCTCCGCCGCGACCTGAAGCGTGGCGGTCGCGGTTGAAGTTGAGCCCGAGGAGTCCCGGACGGTGTAGGAGAACCCGGCCTCGCCGCTCCAGTGGACCACGGGCGTGAAGGTCAGCGTGCCGTCCGCGTTCAGCTTGAGGGCTCCCACGCCAGCGAGGGTCACGCTCCCGCCTACCAAGATGGCCGTCCCGTTGATGTGGGTGATGGTCATCGCCTCGCCGTCGACCTCGCGGTCGTTGGCGAGCGGATTGAGGATGACGACGAGATCTTCGACGGTCGTCAGGGTGTCGTTCTGGAGGCGGGGGGCGTCGGGAATCGGTCTCAACACCACGCCGAAGGACCGGGTCACGCCGTTGGCCAGATCGCCATCGGTAAAGGCGGTAATCTGAAGCTGGAAGGCGCCGTTTACGTCCGGGCCCGACAAGGTGAGGCCGGGCACATCGGTGCGTTCGAGCAGCCAGGAGCCGTCCTCCTGTCTTACCCCGGCGGACAGGCTGGCGCCCTCGGGCACGCCCCGGATCAGCAATTGTCCCCTCTCGTTGGGATCGACCTGGTTGAACTCCAGCACGATGGGGATGACCGAATCCTCGTCGGCGGTGGCGTCGGCGGGCAGGCTGATGCGACGGACGTTGTTCACGCCCTCTTCGAAGACCAGGATCAGGTCGCCGTTCGGCGCAACGGTGACGGACCGGCCGTCGGCGAGATCGGCGTCGATGTTGTCGGAGAGCGCCGGATTGCTGATCACAAAAGTGGAGCCGACGGGCTGCATCAGCGCGTCGAACCTCTGCGCCACGACCTCCTCGGCGCCCCCGTAGGCCTCCCGATTCCACAGCATGACGAAGCCGCCGTCCGGCAACCCCACGACGTTCATGTTCGCGGATAGCGCGCGGTACTGGCCGGTGTCATTGATCACGATGACAGGCGAACCGACCGGCTGGCCGTCCGCATCGACGCGTTGCGCGACGAAACGGTTGCCTGTGCCCTGCTGGAGGACCGCAATCCCGGTCCCGTCGGCGAGCCAGCCGAAAGCCACATCGCCGCCAGTCCCTGTATTGCCCACGAAGGTGCGTGGACCGGCCACGCCGTCCGCGCCGACGATGGTGACATGTCCTCCCAGTACGTTGTCGATAATGGCGTAGCCGCCGTCCAGAGACGCGGCGAGGTCGTAGCGGCCGTTTCCGCCGATGTTCACCGCGGAGCCCACTGGAACGCCTGCCGAAGAAAGCAGCTGAACCTGGCTCTGGCCGCCCACTCGGTAGAGCGCCACGATCTGGCCGTTCGCCAGTTCGATGAGGTCGTCGAGAGCCTGCGGGTTCGTGGTCCAGGTGGCAATCTGCCGCGCAGCGGCGAGCGCGACCCCCGATGCATTGTAGGGCCGAACCGAAATGCCGGTGCTGGTTTCGTAGGCGACCATGAAGCCGCCGGCGCCGGCGCTGGCTACGTGCAGGGTATCGGCGCCCGTGGCCAACGCCAGGTCTCCGGTGCTCGCCGTTCCGTTGGCGTTGAAGATCTTCGCATAGGCAGTAACGACCCCGGTGGTCGCCGACGTCCCGTGCCAGACGACCACGTAGCCGCCGCTGTCGAGCGTGGTGATGCGCGCCTCGCCCTCGTTCATGCTGGCGGCCGTAAGCCGCGACAGGGGACCCATCACCGGGGCGGGCGGCGGAATCGTGAAGGTGAAGCCCGCGGATTGCCCGGCGAGGTCTATGTTGATTGTCCCGATATCGCTCAGCCCCCCGGCGTTGCGGACCGTGTAGTCAAAGGTCTGGCGGCCATCGAGCTCGTTGACGGGCGTGAAGGTCAGGGTCTGGTCGGCATTGAGTAGAACATTGCCGACACCTGCAAGCGTAACCGTTCCGCCTACCGAGATGGCTTGGCCGGCGATGTGGGAGATGGTCAGGCCCGTCCCCTGGTCGTTGGCGAGCGGGTTCAGGACGAGGGCCTGGCTTTCAGGCCCGGCGAATAAGTCGTCTCCGGCGACCGGGGCCGCCCCGTTGCTCTCACTGCCTGGGAGTGCCGCAGCCGACGCCCCCGCGTCCTTGCGGTCGGTGCCGGCGAGCAAACCGCTAAGGCCACCTCGTTCCGTTTCGCCCCGGAGCGAGGTGCCAATCCGCTTAACCATGCCGCCACTCCATCCCCGGCGCTCTGTCGTCAGTCAGGCGCTCGCCGAACCCCTATCCGGCAACTCTACCTACCCTCAGCGGTTGTGCAACCGGGAGATCGGCGTTCGAACCAGCCGAAACCTGACGGACGCTGAAATCCAACAGCGCGCGGATGAGCCGCCGACGATCTCGCCCACGGGCATCACGACATATACGGCCGATCCTCCAGCCGGACCCGCAGTCGCGTTGGAAGGCGCGGCGACGGAGGGCGGCCGGTGTGTTGTCAGGCCGGCTGCGCCCCGCCGACCCCGGCACCGGTGTGATCGCCTTTCCGAGGCTCGCCTTCAGGTCGTCGGGGTCACGGCGGGACGGTGGACTCGCGTTGCTCGTTCGAAGATCGATCTCCGCCGCGGTCCTGCTCACCTGCGCGAACCAGAACGAGCCTGCGGCCGGCCAGACAATGAACGATAAGGGATACTTCATCGTCGTACTCCGGGAGCGCCTCCAGCCTGGCCAGAAATTGCGGACTTCGCGGTGCAAAGAAATCCTGAAGCGGAGACAGGTTCTCGTCGGACTGCCCCCACCGCCACGCACTTCCTGGATAGCCGCCGGGTCCCTGTAATCCGGGAAATAATCCCGACATCACCGCGCCTTCGTCGACCCGGAGACGGACAGCCTGTTTCTGATCGCGCGATCTTGCCACAACACCCCGCTTTCGCCGGCCCCGTCTCCGTTCGCCCGGCGATGGGGCGTTTTCGACTGTCCGGGCCCGCGAGCTCAAGACGCCGTTGGAAAACCGGCTGACCCGGATCGTCGCCAATCTGGTGGCGGGGCGGCACGGACGGGTGGACCGACGACCGCTCCTGACTCTTAGCCGCGGTTCGGAATGTCCGTGGTGGGGCGGTCGCATGCTCACGCATCGACGTCGGGACGGGGCTCATGGCTGGAGTCCCGAATGTTCGCATCGGGGTAGGTTACTGCCCCGCAGGCGAGATGATGGACGACATGACTGCCTGGACTCCCTCGACTCAGGGCCTGTTTCGCATCACTCGTCATCTTGCAGACGAGGTGCCAGCGTTCTGCCAGACGAAGATCGGTTCGATGACTCGGGAGGCGCCATGGGCGGTTCCTACCCGAGGATAAGTCAGCGATGGCTGCGGAGATCCTCAACCAGGTTCGGAAAGCCGCCTGAGCCAATCCGGTTCGAGTGAACATCGAAGCGAGCGAACGCGTCGTATCGCTGTCACTCGTCCCGAGCGCCTCCATCGGAATGCAGCCACTGTAATTGTAAACAGCATCGAGGTCCGGAGTCGGACCGAAATACGATCCGCTCTTGGCGCAAGAGTCGTAGAGTCGGAGCTGAAAAGTGTGCTGCTCTGCCGGTTCGCACCGACGTGGAACTCAAAACGTGTCGAGGAAGGCGTTGTAGTCCCTGACAGCCGCTGCCCCGCGGCCAAGGACATAGTGCTTGTCCGCAGTGTCGGTGGTGGCGTGGCCCAGTACTGCAGCAATGTCGGACGACGAGTTAGTATAAGCTTCGGCCAATCCCGTCGCCGCGATATGACGCATCAGGTGAGAACTGATGGACTGGCCAAAGGCGGCGGTCGTGCGCAGCTTGATAAGCTGAGCGACCGATGCCGGCGGCATTGGGGCCCCGAACTGCGACATCCAAAGGGCCTTGGACGCGGAGTTGCCTCTCGCTAAGAGCAAGCAACGATGCACGGCCAAATACTGCGCGAGCGCCTCCTCCAGTCGTTCGGGCCAACTGCAGCCCCAAGGTCGACGCTGCTTCATCTCCGCGGCGACGAACTCAAGCCGATGATGATCGCCGGTTCGCACGAGTTGGCCATCAATGGTAATCGCCGCCAGATTGGATACACGCAGCATCCGGCACGCCCAAAGAGCGATCAACAAACCATCTCTGAACGCGATCGGTCCGCGCACCCCGGGCAGGTGATCCGTGTCCGCCGATCGCATCAGTTGGTAGCCTAGGTCGAGAATCTCGCGCGCCGGTCGAAGCCGGCCGTTAAGGTCTCTCAAGGGCCGCGCCTCGGCGGACAGCCGACCGGCGAGTTTACCGATAAAGGCAGTCGAGGTCTCCAGGCTCATTGTGCGCAAGGCGTCGCCCAAAGCCTGCAGCCGGCCCGCTCGCGTGTAGTCCGCGAGCCCGGCTTGGGTCATCTCTGTCAGGTATTCCCCGACCCGTTCGACTGTCGCGCGTTCGGCTGGACTCGCGTCCGAACAAACGCGATGGCGAGCATCTAGCCAGCCCAGCCAATTTCCGTAGCCGAGCTCTACGAAAAGCCGAGTGGTGGCGCGCCAGTGCGACGACGCTCCCTGCCCTTCCCGGGCCAACGGATCAATTTCCGCGGCGCGCGCCCAAGCTCTCTGATCGACGACCGGCCAGTTCGCGATCGGCCAGCAGGGGGGCATGCGAGCCGATCTCATCGGTTACCCTTCCGCGATTGAACGGGGCTCTCGTAGAGGTCTAGCAGGGCCTCCTCCAGCCGCAGGAAGGCGGGTTCGGTCTGGAAGTCGGCATAGGCCTTAAGGGTCGTCTTGATTGTCGCGTGGCCAAGCAACTGCCGAACCGTTTCGAGGCCGCCAGGATCGAAACGGAGGTAAAGCTTCGCGGCTAAATGGCGGAAAAGGTGCAGGTGCATCTTCAGCCCCGCCTCGCGCGCAACGAAGCGACAGATTTTCGCGGACAGCGATCCTTGGCTTCGCAGAAGCCCGGAGGCGTTGGGAAAGAGGTAGGGGCTGGCCTGATTGGATATCAAGGGCCGCCAATCCTCCTGCCAGGCGTCGAGAAGGGTCACTACGCGGGCTGGCAGAACCGCCATGAAGTCGCTGTGGGTTTTGGTCTCTTCTCGCGAGAGAAACAGACGCACCTGGCGCGTCTTGCCCTTGCCGCTCACGATCAAGTTCTCCCCCAGCTTCAGGCCGGTGAGATTTTTCGCCCGCAGGGGCACGGCCAACAGGATTGCCACCTGCAGAGCATACATGACCCGAACCGCGGCAAGGTGGGTTCGCGGAGCGTCAGAAGCCCTCTTCAGGGTCCGCTGCGGCAGTTCCAGCAGCCGCTTTACATTGTTCGGATCGTTGAACGGGGCGAGACGCTCGCGGTTCTTGTCGGTCATCCCGCTGGTCTGTCCGAGCGCCCCTTTCAGCGACTTGATCAGAAGGCCGATCTGCTCGGCCTTGGGGAGGTCCTTTTCCCAGTGCTTGGCGATAGTTTTCATCAGTTCAGCGTGGTTGAGAAGCTGCGGTCGCATTTCCTTGCGGAACCGCTCCGCACGAAGGTAGCCGAGGGCCATTCGGATGTTGACCGGTTGGGTCAGGATCGCGAGTCCCGTAACCTCATCGATTGCGACCTCTCCGCTCAGGACAAGCGCACTGGCGAAGGCGCGAAGGTTCTTCTCACGGGCCTTGCTCGTGGCAGGCCGCACCCTCGGCGCCGGATCGGGGCTCAGGGGATCGGGGTGAAGGCGGGACAGGAGGAAGGTGTCGACCTCCGTTCGCAGGCTCTTCGGAAACGCCTCCCACGGGAGGGAAAAGCGACGCGGATCCTCTGGAGATTCGATCGCGACGCGGGGCCAACCAGGTACCTTGTGCTCAGACGCCTTCCAAAGCCTGACCATCTGCCTGTAGGAGGTTTCCGGATTGGCGCGGAGACTGGTGTCCAAGAGTTCACCGCGCCACGCTGCAAATGCGTCAGCGCTGATGGTGTCGGGCTCTACGCCCATGCGGGTCAGGAACTTGGCGAACCTGCCGAGTCCGATGCCGACGCGCATTTCCCCACTATCCAAAAGCTCCCGCCAAGCCGGGCTCATTTCGGAGATATCGCGACCGGAAGCCAACTCGATGCCTGCTTCGCGGAGGGCCCGAAAAGCAAGGCACTTCATCGACTTCCAAGACATGGGCTTCACTCCCGCACGGGCGGGCGAGGCTGTGGCCAGCAGGGCGCGCAGGCGCACAACGTCGGCGGGGATCTGGTCGAGAGGCAGACCGATCGCTCTGGACATCGCCTTGAAGGCGGAACGGATGCCGCTTCGATGCGGATGGTCGCTATTGGCGTCATGGTAGAAGGCGTGGGCCTCTGCTAGAGTCGCCGGCGTGGAGAGTTCCGGAAACGGGATTTCCAACTGGGTCAATGTGTCCTCCTTGGGACATGGTGGACTTAGGCGGCCGGCAGCGGCCAATTTTGATTAAGCACGGATCGGATCGGGGGTCGGTTGAGTGCGGGTGTAGTCAACAGCTGCCCAAATCATGAGGACAGTCAGGGACTTGGTGGGCCATCAGAAGCCGCGCCGCAGCGCCACGAAGTCGTGAAAGTCACGCTCGGAAATGCGGACCTGACGGCCGACTTTGTGGTGAGGGAGATCGCCACTGGCGATCAGCCGTCTCACCGTTTTGTCGGATACAGTCAGGATGTCAGCGACGTTCCGGACGGTGAAGAATTTCGGCAGTGCAGGGAGGGCGTTGGCCATGATCAGCAGGCCCCCAAGCGAGCGGCTGGGTCCCTGGTCAGACTTTCAATCCATTGATCGATGGCTGCCGCGCTCCATCCGGAGGCGCCGCCGACCTTGACTGGCTTCGGGAAGCGGCCAGCCGCGACCTCTTTATAAATCCAGGACCGGCTCATCCCGGTCCGAGCGACGACAGCCGGCAGCCGCTCCAAGCGTAGCGATGTGGGTGACATGAATAGCTCTCCAAAAACGGCTCGGGCGATCAGCCCGAGCAGTGAGAGCTTGGCGTCACGACATGGCAGCTAAGGCCGCCATTCGCTCTGTTGCCATGTCGTGACGTCGGTTCTAGGCCTTGGGTCGCCTGTCAAGAGCGAAAGAAAGAGTCCGGATCGGAATTCCGTGCAGTTTGGCCGTGCCGGTTAGAGCGCCGCGTCCTCCCCATTCGTCATAGGTCTTAAACACGCGCTCATAGTCGTGCTTCGGCTTTCGCTTCGCCCGCCCTCCTACACTCCCCGCTTCCTTGGCCTGTCTGCTTTTCCGGAGTTCGCGAAGCGCGGCCTGAATGGGATCCAGTTTGGCAAGTAAGGGGCGGGCCCTCGTCTCGAGCCGTTCAATCTCACGATCGATCCGGGCGAGCTCTTCCTCCAGCGACAGGACGCGCTTGCACGTCATTCCCCGGTTTCCGCATGGCCGACCCGCTCAGACTCGCTGGCGTCGCAATATCGGCTCCACGCATCGATAAGCTCGCGACGCTTTGAAAGAGCGTCGCCACGGCGATAGGCGCGCTCGGTCATGTCACCAACCGCGTGGGCGAGGCACATCTCGGCTACGTCACGCGGGAAGGTCGTAGTCTCGCCGGCCCAATCCCGGAAGCTGGATCGAAAGCCATGTGGTGTGAGTACGCCGTCTTTCCCCATCCGCTTTAGCAGGGCGCTGAACGCGGCATCGGATAGGGACGTTCGGGATCCCTTGGGGCCTGGGAACAGGAAGGCTTCAGTATCGTCGCCCGCCAGCGCCGCGACCTGGCCAAGAAGTTCAACAGCCCGTTTGCTTAGGGGGACCTCGGTGCTCCCGGCCGGCCTTCATTCGGTTCGCGGGCACCGTCCATACCGCCTTCGTCAGATCGATTTCTGCCCACGTCGCTCCCCTAACCTCGCCCGACCTCGCCGCCGTCAGGATCGTGAACTCCAGCGCGAGCGCCGCCATTCCCTCGCGGCACCTAAGATCCTGAATGAACGACGGCACATCCGAGAACGGGAGCGCCGCATGATGGCCTCGCGTGAGTTGGGCTCGCTTTGGCAGGAGCTGATCGAGATGCCCCTTCCAGCGGGCTGGATTTTCGCCTGAACGATAGCCTTTGGCTTTCGCGGCATCGAGAACCCGTTCGATCCGCCCCCTCACCCGCGACGCGGTTTCCGGATTTGAGGTCCAGATCGACTTGAGAGCATCAAGAACATGGCCGGTGTCGATATCGTCCAGTCGCAGTGGTCTCAGGTCACCGGCATGCCGCTCAAGCGAGCTTTGAAATTGTTTCTGATGCTTGGCATTGCGCCATTGGCTCTTCAGTGACTCAACCAAGTCATCGGCGAATGCACCAAATGTCGGAATAGACCTAGCGGCCCGCTTCGCGATGAGCGGGTTGATGCCTTCAGCTATCTTGAGCCGTGCTTCGGCGGCGCGCTCGCGCGCACGGCTGAGGGGGACGACCGTGGCCGATCCCATGCCCATATCCGAAAGCCGTCCCTTCCAGCGAAATCGGAAAACCCATTTGCGGCTGCCACTAGGCGCTACGACGAGGTAGAGGCCTCCCCCGTCGGCGTAGCGTCCTGCGATCGAAGTGGTTAGCGCCGCGCGCGGTGCCAAGCGATGTAGCTGCCGAGCCATCTCAGTCCCCAGGTCAGTCCCTACTTCAGTCCCTACTCAGGACGTCGAAGCCCTAGGATGACTGGAGACTGATATGGACCATCCGTCAACCAATCTATTAGAAAACAGGTAGTTAATAGACGTGTTGGGACAGCCTGAGATCCGACTACGACGGACACCCTCTCCGCCACGCACCCCCGGAACAGTTCTCTGATCCGACTCCGGCCCCGCAAGGGCCCGGAACGTCGGGGCTATTCACCGCCAAACTCCCGTGCTGCCCGCTGTTCCAGCGCCTTCAGAGCCGGCGTTCGGCCGTCGTTGGCGGGCTGCGCGAGGTGTTGTCAGGGCGGCTTCGCCCCACCGACCCGGCGGTGTCAGTAAACCTGATCCACTGCCTTTCTAAGGCTCGCCCTCAGGTCGTCGAGTTCACGGCGGGACGGGTGAATCCCGTTGCTCGTCAGAAGATCGATCTCCGCCGCGATCCTGCTCACCTGCGGAAACCCGAACGAGCCGGCGGCCCCGGCGAGGCGATGAACAATAGAGGTCACTTCATCGTCGTGTTCCGGGAGCGCCTTCAGCCTGGCCAGGTCGGTCCGGCAGCGATCGATGAACTGCGCGCGCAGGGCTTCCAGCGGATCGGTCACGAGACGTTTTCCAGATGGGCCCGAACCTGTTCTCCGAGCGTCATCGGGTCGAAGGGCTTGATGATCACGCCGATCGCGCCGGTCGCCAGGAGGGCGGCGCGTTCATGGTCCTGCGTCTGGGCGGTCATGAATATGGCCGGCGCGGCGGCGCCCTCTGGACCGGCCCGTATGCGTTCCAGCAGGCCAGGACCGTCCATGTCAGGCATCATGACGTCCAGAAGCAGGAGGTCCGGCCGGATCCCGTCCGCCAGAAGTCGGAGCGCCTCCGCGCCCGAGGAAGCCGAATGAACCACGGCGTCGCCGCGGAGGTCGAAGGCGAGGGCGGTCAGGGCCCGAATGTTGGCGTCATCGTCGACGTGCAGGATGATCAGCTTCGACATCGCTCTACTCCGACACGCCCAGAGGAACCTCGAACCAGAAGGTCGAGCCCTGCCCGGGCAGGCTGCTGACGCCGATCCGGCCGCCCATCAGTTCGATCAGCTCCCGGCTGATGGCGAGGCCGAGACCCGTGCCACCGAAACGGCGGCTGGTGGACTGGTCCGCCTGGACGAAACGTTCGAACAGGACCTGCGCCGCTTCGGGCTCGATGCCGACGCCGGTGTCAGAGACCCTGACCCTCAGAAGCACACCGCCCCCCGGACGTTGGACAGCGTCGGCGAACAGGCTGACACCGCCCCTCTCGGTGAATTTGGCGGCATTGCCGAGGAAGTTGAGCAGGACCTGACGAAGGCGCCCCGGGTCGCCGAGCAGGACGGGTGGGACGGTGGGTGCGATGTCCTGCGCTAACCAGAGACCCTTGCTCTCGATCTGGCCGAGGATGACCTCGGCGGCCTCGCGGAACAGGGTCGACAGTTCGAATGGGCGAGCCTCCAGCGTCACAGCCCCCGCCTCCAGTTTCGAATAGTCGAGGATGTCGTTGATGATCGACAGCAGCACCTCGCCCGACAGGTGGATGCGGTCAGCGCACTGACGCTCCACCGGACCGAGTCCCTCGCGCGACTGCAGGATGCGGGCGAACCCGATGACGCTGGTCAGCGGCGTGCGCAACTCATGGCTCATGTTGGACAGGAACCGCGACTTCGTCTCGGAGGCGGCCTCGGCCTCGCCGAGCGCCAGGCGGAGCTCCTCCTCGAGACGTCGGCGCTCGGAGATGTCGCGGATCACGGCGATGACCTCGACCGTCTCGCCGGCATCGCCAGTCACGGCCTGGAAACTGGTCTCGACCCAGACCGATCCCCCATCCTTGCGCAGGGCGCGCTGCTGCAGGGTGCAGCGCTTGAGCCCGGCGGCCATGTTCCGGAAGGCGGTCAGCAGCGCCGGGCGATCTTCGGGGTGGACGAAGTCCTGTGCAGGGCGGCCGGCCATTTCGGCAGGCTGGTAGCCCAACAGCTGTTTGACTGCGGGGGAGATATAGCTGCTGCGGCCGTCGGGGCGCAGCCGTGTCACCACGTCGTCCATATGGTCGGCGAGCAATCGGTAGCGGCTCTCGCTGCGCCGGAGCCTCTGGATGACGGTATGCCGGTCGGTGATGTCCTGGACGACGCCGAACAGCGCTTCCACGCGCCCGTCGTCGGTCATCTGGCGCAACGCGCTGAGCACCACCCGGCGGACCTCTCCGTCCGGGCGCCGTACGAAGGTCTCGAACTCTTCGTGGCTGCCGTCGCGCAGGACCCGGCGAATGAAGGCGTCGCGGTTAGCCCGCTCCTCGGCCGAATAGAAGCCGCCGAGATCATCCCGGGTCACCGCACGGCCGATGGGCAGGCCGTAGATCCGATAGACCTCGTTTGACCAGTCCAGCTCGCCGGTGTCGAGCCGCCAGCGCCAGTGGCCCACCCGTGACACGGCTTCCGCCAATTCCAGCAGCCGCCGCTTTTCCTCCGCCACGAGGCGTTCGGCGGTCAGTTCGATCTGTTCGGAGACGAGGTCGCCGAGTTCGCGCAGCCGCTCCTCGTCCGCCTTGTCGAAGGTCCGCGGCTCGACGTCGATCAGGCACAGGGTCCCGAGGTTGTGGCCCTCTGACGTCGACAGCACGGCCCCGGCGTAGAAGCGGATATGGTCCGGCCCGGTGACATAGGGGTTGTCGGCGAACCGTGCGTCCTGCGTGGCGTCCGCGACCACCAGCACGCCGCCTGCCGGCATCTGGATGGCGCGGTTGCAGAAGGCGTCCTCGCGGTTCGTCTCGCAGAGCTCCATGCCGTGCCGCGACTTGAACCACTGCCGGTTCTCGTCGATCAGGGAAATCAGGGCGGTCGGCACGCCGAACAGGCTCGCCGCCAGCCGGGTGAGGCGATCGAAGCGCGGCTCGGGCGGAGTGTCGAGCAGGCGCAGGGCGTGAAGGGCGCCGAGGCGCTGGCGCTCGGCCTCGAGGAGATCACGGCCGTCCATCAGACCGCCCCCTTGGGAGCCGCGAAGCCCTTGCGGGTCATCGTGCCCCACGACTGGCTGCGGCGCAGGTACTGCCAGACGCCGCGCAGCCGCCAGAGGTTGTTCAGCTGGCGGTAGCCGAAATTCTCGAGCACGGCGACGGCGGTCAGCAGGACCAGGTCGCGGACCCGGGGAAAGCGGCGGAGCTCGGACTCCTCCAGCGCCAAAGCACCGACGGAGATGACCACGCCGAAGGTGAAGCTGACCGCGAGGAAGGCGAGCAGATACTCCGTGGACAGGACGCCGGTGACCCACAATATCGGGATCAGGAGGTAGCCGAGCAACTCGACGACCGGCCCCAGCACGTCGACCAGCAGGATGTAGCCGAAGCCGACGAAGGCCAGCCGGCCATAACGGGGTTTCACCAGCACGTCGCTGTGACGCTCGAACGTCTCCAGCGCGCCGCGGTGCCAGCGCGCCCGCTGACGGCCGAGCACGCGCAGATCTTCGGGAGCCTCAGTCCAGCAGACGGGCTCGGGTACGAAGCCGATGCGGTAGGGGAGGCCCTTGTCGCGCATCAGCCGGTGGAGCTTGACGACCAGCTCCATGTCTTCGCCGACGGTGCCGCGGGTGTAGCCGCCGACTTCGATCACGCGGGCGCGGCGGAACAGGCCGAAGGCGCCGGATATGATGGTCAGGGCATTGATCCGGCTCCAGGCCAGGCGCGCCATCAGGAAGGCGCGGAGGTATTCGACAGTCTGCAGCAAGGCCAGGAGGTTGCGTGGAGGGCGGACCTCGATCACCCGGCCGTGCGAGATGGTGCAGCCGTTGGCGATCCGCACCGTGCCCCCGACCGCGACGGTGCGCTCCGGGTCCTCCACGAACGGCCTGACGGCGCGCAGAAGGGCGTCGGGCTCGAGCAGGGAGTCGGCGTCCATCGAACAGAATATGGGTGCGCGCGAGACGTTTATGCCGGCGTTCAGTGCGTCCGCCTTGCCGCCGTTCTCCTTGTCCACGACGATCAGGCGCGGCTGGTGCGTGGCGCCGTAGACGCCCCGGATCGGCGCATGCTCGATGGCCAGTTCGTAGTGACGCTGGATGGGGCGCAGCTCGAAGGTGTCGATCAGGACCTGCAGGGTCTCGTCGCGCGAGCCGTCGTTGACGACGACCACCTCGAAGCTGGGGTAGTGCAGCGACAGCAGGGAGCGGACGCTCTCCGCGATGGTCATGGCCTCGTTGTAGGCGGGGGCGAGCAGGGCGATGGGCGGGGCGGCGTCCGAATAACGCCGCCATAGCAGGCCGCCGGAGGCCGCGGGCGGGGTCTCGATCAGGGCCGCGGCGGCGAGTCCGAGCTGGACCAGATAGATGCCGTTCTGCAGCAGCCCGGTGGCGATCACGAAGAGGGCGATCAGTTCGGCGGTCAACGCGAGGATGGGGAAGATCGACTCCATCAGGCGGACACCATCGCCAGACCGCGCTCGGCCAGGACCATGGAGGCTGCGCGACGGGACAGATCGTCGCCGGTCGCCGCGACCAGGCGCAATCGCTCCTGTCCTATCTGGCCGAGCGCCGCCAGCGCCTCGCCCGCGCGGAAGCGGACCCACCACACCTCATCGCGGAGCTGATGGGCGAGCTGCGGGATGGCGGAACGCAGGCCGATCCGTCCGGCGGCTTCGCAGGCGGCGGAACGCACCATCCACACCGGGTCGTCGAGACCGACGAGGACGGCCTTCTCGGCGCCGGGGTGGCCGAGCACGCCCAGCGCCCGGGTGCAGGCGATGCGGAGTTCGACGTCCGGCGCCCGCGTCGCGATGCAGAGGGGCTCGAGCGCCCGGTAGTCTCCGCTGGCGCCCAGCGCCTCGGCGAGAATGACCCGGGGCTCGATCGCCAGCCGGGAGTCGCCGAACGCCCGCAGCGCCGTCATCGGATCGTCGGCCACCAGCCGGGCGATCAGGGGAAGGTAGAGGAGGGATTCCGAGGCGCGGCGGCCCGCCAGATCGGCGAGAACCTCGGTAAGCGAGGGCGGCGCGCCAAGCTCGATCAGGGACTTCATCACCCCGACGCGGAGTTCGACCCCCTTCGACGCCGCAAGCGCGCGCCGCAGGGCGGCGGTCGAACCCTCGCCCGGAAAGATCGACAGGGCCTCGGCCGCGGCGATGCGGCCGGCGAAGGAGCCGCGGAACAGGCGACGGCGGAAGACGTGATCGACGTTGAAGGCGGCCAGCGCCGAGATCAGCCGCTCGCGCTCGCCTCCCCGCACCAGCGACACAACCTCGAGGAGGGTCTCGGCCATCAGTCTGCCCCGGCCCTGCACCTTGCGCAGCCGACCGATGGCGTCGCCGGAGCCGGCCATGATGTCGAGGAAGGCGTGCTGAATGTCCTGCCGGTCCCGGTCCCGCCCTGCCTCGGCGCGCTCCCTGACCAAACGGCCGATGATCAGGCCGATCATCCAGATCAGGGCTCCGCCCGCCAGGACAAGCGATGTCGACCAGATCAGCAGCAACGAACTCATCAGAACCGCCAGCCAAGACCCAGCGACAGCTCCTCGCGGTCATAGGCGTCACGATCCTCCGACAGGTAGCCGACACGGAGCACAAGGCGGTCCGTGAGGCCGATGTCCGTCCCGACGCTCCAGGCCGTCACATCGGCGGTTGCTCCGTCAGAGGACTCGGGGGCATCGGCATGGCCGAGGCGGAGGGCGAAGCGGTCCGTCGCCTGCCAGCGCGCCGTCGCGGCCCAGCCATTCCGGTAGTCGTCGTTCTCGTCCCGGACATTGATCCAGCGCGCCGCCAGCCGGACGCGGTCGTCCGCGAGATCCACGGCCAGTCCAGGATGGAGGCCAGTGACCGTGCCGGTCGGATAGCGGGCGACGGAGGCGTCGAGCGTGGCGTCCAGCCCGCCGGTGATCCGCATCTGCCCGCCGGCCAGCAGGGCGACCTCGGGCCGGTAGTCGGGGTTGAAGGCGCCGCCGACGGCGACATAGGCCGCGCCCCGCCCGACGCTCCGGTCCAGCCGTCCTTCCAGATAGAGGTCGGTGTCGTCGAACCGCTCCGTCGCCTCGACGGCCAGGCCGCCGGTCGAGTCCGCCGCCAGCCGCCGGGAGACGGACAGCCGGATCTCGGTCCAGTCAGGCAGCCCGCCCGACAGCTGGCTGCGCGCGGCGGAAAGATCGACCCGCCACTCGGGCTGGGGCCTGAGGGCGGCCTGAAGGTTGGCGATTTCGGCGCTTTCGGGGGCGGCGCGGCTGGCCTGTTCGGCGAAACCCCGGGCTGCCGCCAGATCGCCGCGCCGCTGCGCGACCCGAGCCAGTCCGGCCCAGGCGTCGGCGTAGTTCGGCGCGCGCTCGACGACCTCCCTGAAGGCCGCTTCCGCGGGATCGAGACGATCCAGAGCCAGGAGAGCCAGGCCAAGGTTGAGGCGGGCGTCCACGTCGTCCGGCCGGGCGGCCAGCACCTGCTCCAGCTTGATCACCGCCGCGTCCGGCCGTCCCGCCAGCCGGTCGACGACAGCGGACTGGTAGAGGCTCTGCGGGTCGACCTGAATGATCGCTGCGGGTTCAGGCGCGACGATCACGGGCGCCTCCCTCGGCCCGGGGCGACGCCTGCAGCAATCTACGGATGCGCTGGCCGAGCTCGTCGGGGATGAAGGGCTTGACCAGGTAGTCCGCGGCGCCGAGTTGCAGGGCGCCGACGATGTCCTGCTCGCGCTTGAGTGCGGTGAGCATGATCACGGGGGCGTCCGTCAGGTCGCCGGACTTGATCCGCCGAAGTACCTCGAAGCCGTCCATCACCGGCATCAGAGCGTCAAGGACGATCAGCTCAGGCCGCTGATCGCGGATGACCGCCAGCGCCTCGGAGCCGTCTCCCGCGGTGAGGATATCATGGCCGTCAGCCGAAAGCCGATGGACCAGCAGCGCCCGCAGGAGGGGATCGTCGTCGGCGATCAGAATGCGGCTTGCTGACATAGGGCGTCCGACCTCTTTCAGAGCGCCCCCAACGACATTGTGGACGATCGGACTAAACGAACTCCTACCTCGGCCGAGGTTTCCAGAACGGGGGTCGGCGGCAGCCTTGCAGGGTCTCTACTGTCGGCCCGGCTCCGTTGCACCCGAGACCAACTGTCGAGCCCGGCCCGCAGAAGGGCAAGGGGACCAACGACGTCCTGGTTACTCCATCCAGTCCCAAGCCCGGTCGGCGGTGGACGAGAGGCGTCCGCAGAAATCGACCGGATCGCCATCCGCCCACTGCAGGCGACTGAACAGCCCGTCCACGCCGGACCGGGCGAGGCCCTCGTCCACGAAAGGCAGGGGTGGCGGCGACACCTGTGGCCCCGGCCCCCCTTTGCTGGACTGGTCAGGATATTGATCGCTGGACGGCGCGCCCGGCTCCCCGGGGAGAACCTCCGGCTCGAGCTCCTGACCCGGGCCGGGCGTTTTTGGGTCGAGCACCGCAGGCAGCACCAGAGGCTCGTCGACTCCCCAATGAGAGCCAGCGAGTTCGCTCAGCAAAAGCCCTTCGGATCGACCCTCGAAGCCGCCCTGCGAGTACAGGCGGGCGAGGTCAATGGTCACCCCGTTGCCAAAACGGATGATCTCGACGCCCGAAATCCGGTCTGCCCCCTCCGGACCCTTAAGCAGGTATTCGCCTTCACTGATCATCAGCAGCCGGCTTTGCGAACTCGAGTCCCAGATGAGATGCAACGTATCCCAGCCCTCCCCACCCCTGATGTCATCATTCCCACGGGTGGCGTAAATGACGTCGTCGCCTCTGCCTCCGTCCAGCGTATCGTGGCCCTCCGTCCCGCGCAGAACGTCGTTCCCGTCGTCGCCGAACAGGTCGGATCCCTGCGCCCAGGTGGGCTGCGTCGCGTGACCGGGGACGGTGACGTGCAAGGTGTAGGTATGGCCGGCCGGGGGCGGCGCTGACTGTACCGCTGCCCCGGACCCTCCAGAGTAGACCCCGACCTGGAGGTAATAGACCCCGGGCGTGACCAGCCGGAAGTTCAGGTACGAGTCCCCGGGTGAACCGCCGTCGCCATTGTAGGTCGCATCATCATTCCGGGCGAGTTCAACTCCGCTCCCGTCGAAGACCCTGATGACAGTGTCGAACGACGCGCCATCGATATCGAAGTTTACATCCGTATTGGGGCTGGCGGTGGTGAAGGCATAGTATTCGAAGCCTCCGTGGGTGGTGGCGACGACCGTGGCGTGTGGCTGCCCAAGTCCCACGACGCCGTCACGTGGCAGGCGATCGAACGCCTGATCGAGCGACACCGCTGTCGCTATCGACCCGTTGGCCTGGTCTCCTCCCTTGAGCACGTCCTCGGCGCCGCCGGCCTCCATCCATGATCCGATGAGCTCGTCATCTCCTCCGCCTCCGTGGATCACATCGATGCCGCCGAACGCCTGGATGTAGTTGTCGGCGAGGTCACCCGTTATGTGGTCGTTGAGCCTTGAGCCGACGATCCGTTCAATACCACCGATCAGATCGGTACCGCTCCAGCCGCCTGTCATCACGCCGGTCTGCAAGTCGAGCACGACGCCCGTCAAAGAACTGCTGAGGTCGAGAGTGTCTTCGCCCTCGCCGCCCATCAGCGTGTCGTCGCCGGGATCCGCGTAGATGATGTCATTGCCGGCGCCGCCGTCGACGAAATCGTCTCCGCGACCGCCGACGAGTTGATCATGGCCGTCAAGACCGTAGATCCGGTCGTCGCCATCCGAGCCGCTTATGCTGTCCGAAAAGTCTGAGCCATGGGCGGTCTCGTCTGTGATGTCTCCGACCACCACCAGCCCGCCCTGAATAACCACGTCGATGGTGACGTCGGAGAACGTCAGATGCTCGACGTTCCGCACGCGGCTGCTGCCCTCCGGCCCGGAAACAAACAGATCCGGACCGCTCCAGGTCAAGGTGTAGGCGGATCGGGCGCCGGAAAACACAACGGTGTCTGCGCCGAGACCGCCGTCGACCCGGTTGTGGCCGGCGCCGGTCACAAACCGGTTGTCTGCGCTGTTGCCGAAGAACTGGTCGTCGCCAGCGCCGCCGATTGCATTTTCGATCACCGCGCCGACAGCGATCGAGACATTCCCGGTTCCTCCGATATTTGAGAAACTCCCCTGCCTCAGATCAATCATCAGAGCGATTGAGTATCCGGAAAAATCCAGCGTGTCCGTGCCGCCCGCGTCCCATACCGCGAACACCGGGATCGGCCCGCCGGCGGTCACAGAGAACCAGGGCCGATCCGCGGTCGAGTTGAATCCGTAAACGGTGTCCCCGGTCCGTGTCTGGTAGTTGGCCCCATACAGGCGCTGGGCGGCCGCGATGTCGTCCAGCATGGGTGCGGAAACATAACGACCGACGCCGAAGGCGGCCCCGGTCGCAGCTTCGCTGAAGTAGCTCATCACCGTGTACTGGTTCGAGTCCTCGTAATAGCTCGCGTGCGCTGCGTATGTGATCCCGCCGCCGGGGGCAGCATCGTAATCTCCCGGGTGAAGCAGGCCGATGGCGTGGCCGATCTCGTGCACAAGCGTGAGTTGGCCGTAGCCCCCCATGACAGGCGCCGCGTTGTAGGAGAGTGATCCGTTCACCCAAACGTCGCCAGCTATCGAGTTGAACGCCGTTGAGCCTGGCAGGGACGCAAAGGCGGCCGCGCCGTCACCCCCGCTTGAATAGGACCCGAACAGGATTGTGGCGTTGTCAGAGTAGCCGCCGCCGTCATCCTGCCTGACGAATGTGATGTCCGCGACGTCCGACCAGGCCTGCAAGGCGAGCAGGGTGGCCTGGATCTGCGCGGTCGTGAACCGGGCGAATCCGGAGACGTCCAGCGGCAGCGGCCCCGAGCTGGCGCGAAAGGCGAAAGAGACGATTGCGCCTTCTCCCAGGGCGCTCCACGACAACCCTGCCCGCGTGAGATGGGCCGCAGCCTCGGACACGGTCAATGATGGCTTGTCTGTGTTGCCTGCTATTCCGCGTCGGTCGGCGTTGAGGCCCAGCCAGGAGTGCGGAGCGGTGTCAGACGCATCTTCGCTACGAGCACGAGAAATCGGGGGCATGGCGACCTATCAAACCAGTCAGGCGCGATTCATAGCACGCGAACAACCGAATGGACCACGCACCACAGCTCGCGCAATACGCCTGGTCAGTCCCGCCGGAGTGGTCCGGGTGAAGGTCAGACGCCCCCGACGGACCCGCCGCCGATGACTCGCCGGACGTCGGTCCGTGTGCCACAGCCTCGACTCTCGGAGACAAGTTGTCGTCGGATGCCCGCACCGCCACCGGCCACGGCGACTGTTCGGCCGGGAGCCTCTTGCCGTTGGACTGATCGCCCCGCGACCGGCTAACTGCGACCGCAACCCTGACCCCGCCGACCAGCCTGACGGAGCGACCCCATGACCGCGCCTTCGATCCCCGCCCGCGAAGGCTGGCGCTTCTGGATCGACCGGGGCGGCACCTTCACCGACATCGTGGCCCGCGGACCCGACGGACGGCTCGAGACCCGCAAGCTGCTGTCCGACAATCCGGAACAGTACGCCGACGCAGCCGTCGAGGGCGTGCGCCGCATCCTCGGCGCCGGGTCCGGCCCCCTGCCGCCGGGCCGGGTGGACGCCATCCGGATGGGCACCACGGTGGCGACCAACGCCCTGCTCGAGCGCAAGGGAGAGCCGACGCTGCTGGCCATCACCCGCGGTTTCGGCGACGCCCTGCGCATCGGCTGGCAGAGCCGGCCCGACATCTTCGCCCGCCAGATCGTGCTCAACGAGCAGCTCTACGACCGGGTCATCGAGATCGACGAGCGGGTTCGCGCCGACGGCGCCCTCGACCGGCCCCTCGACGAGGATCGGGCCCGCGCCGACCTGAAGGCGGCGCATGCGGCCGGGCTGCGCGCCGTCGCCATCGTCCTGATGCACGGCTGGCGCTTCACCGCGCATGAGAGCCGGCTGGCCGAAATCGCGCGGGAGGTCGGCTTCGAACAGGTTTCGGTGAGCCATGAGGTCGGCGCCCTGATCAAGCTGATCGGGCGCGGCGACACCACGGTGGCGGACGCCTATCTGTCGCCTGTCCTGCGCGCCTATGTCGACCGCGTCGGGGCCGATCTCGGCGATGCCGTGCCGCTGCTGTTCATGCAGTCCAGCGGCGGCCTGACGGCGGCCGGGGCGTTCCGGGGCAAGGACGCCATACTCTCGGGTCCCGCGGGCGGCGTCGTCGGCATGGCGCAGACCGCGCGGGCGGCGGGCTTCGACCGCGTCATCGGCTTCGACATGGGCGGCACCTCGACCGACGTGTCCCATTTCGCCGGCGACTACGAGCGAACCTCGGACGCCGTGGTGGCGGGCGTACGGCTGCGCGCGCCGATGCTCGGCATCCATACGGTGGCGGCGGGCGGGGGCTCGATCTGCCGCTTCGACGGCGCGCGGCTGCGGGTCGGACCGGAGTCCGCGGGCGCCGTGCCGGGACCGGCGGCCTACCGGCGCGGCGGCCCCCTGACGGTCACCGACTGCAACGTCATGCTGGGCAAGCTGCGGCCCGACCAGTTCCCCGCCGTGTTCGGACCCGACGGCGACCAGCCGCTGGACGATGCGGCGGTTCGGGAAAGGTTCGAGGCCCTGGCGATCGAGGTCTCCGACGCGACCGGCCGTAAAACCACTCCCGAAGCCCTGGCCGAGGGCTTTATCACCATCGCCGTCCAGAACATGGCGGAGGCGATCAAATCGGTCTCCATCCAGCGCGGCTATGACGTCACCCGCTATGTGCTGAACTGCTTCGGCGGCGCCGGCGGCCAGCACGCCTGCCTCGTCGCCGATGCGCTCGGCATGACGCGGATCATGCTGCATCCCTTCGCCGGGGTGCTTTCGGCCTGGGGCATGGGGCTGGCGGACGTTCGGGCCATCCGGCAGACCACCGTCGCCGCCCCGCTGGAACCGGCCGGCGACGCCGTCTCGGGCCGGGTGATCGAGGCCCTCGCCGCCGAGGCGCGGGCCCAGCTGACGGCGCAGGGTTTCGCCGGGGGATCGATCACCACCCTCCTGCGAGCCGAGATCAAATTCGCCGGCTCTGACACGCCCCTGTCCGTGCCGTTCGGATCGACCGGGGCCATGCGGGCGGCCTTCGAGACCCTGCACCGCCAGCGCTTCGGCTTCTTCGCCGAAGGCAAGGCCCTGATCGTCGAGACCCTCGAAGCCGAGGCCGTCGCGGCGTCGGACCAGGCGGCTTCCACCTTTCCGGCCAGCGAACCCGGGGCTGAGGCCGCGCCCGTCGCCCGGGCGCCCGTCCGCATGGCCGGCGCCGACTACGACACGCCGGTCTACCGCCGCGAGGCGTTCGGCGCGGGCGTCGCCGTCGACGGCCCCGCCGTCATTCTGGAGGACACCGGCACCACCGTGCTGGAGCCCGGCTGGCGCGCCACGGTGGACGAAGCCCTGAACCTGATCCTGGTGCGGGTCGCCCCCCTGCCCTCGCGCGCCGCCCTGGGCACCGACGCCGATCCGATCATGCTGGAGGTCTTCAACAGCCGCTTCATGGCCGCGGCCGAACAGATGGGCGAGGCGCTGCGGGCCACGGCCTGGTCGGTCAACATCAAGGAACGGCTCGACTTCTCGTGCGCCGTGTTCGATGCGGCCGGCGCCCTGATCGCCAATGCGCCGCACATCCCGGTCCATCTCGGCTCCATGGGCGAAAGCATCCGCACCGTCATCCGCTCGCGGGGCGGCGGGGCCGACGGCCGGGGCATGAAGCCCGGCGGCGTCTATATGCTGAACGCCCCCTACAACGGCGGCACCCACCTGCCCGACATCACCGTCATCATGCCGGTCTTCCTCGAGGCCGACGACGCGCCCGCCTTCTTCGTCGCCGCCCGGGGGCATCACGCCGACGTCGGCGGGACCACGCCCGGATCGATGCCGCCGTCGTCGAAGTCGGTCGAGGAGGAAGGCGTGCTGATCGACGACTTCCTGCTGGTCGAGGCCGGGCGGCTGAGGGAGGCGGAGACCCGGGCCCTGTTCGCCTCCGGTCGCTATCCGTCGCGCAACGTCGATCAGAACATGGCGGACCTGAAGGCCCAGGTCGCCTCCTGCGCGCGCGGGGCCGATGAGCTGGCCCGCATGGTCGCCGAGTTCGGACGCGAGGTGGTCGCGGCCTATATGGGCCATATCCAGGACAATGCCGAAGAGGCTGTGCGTCGCGCCATCGCGGCCCTCAAACCGGGCGACTTCGCGCTGGAGATGGACGACGGCGCCGTCATCAGGGTCCGCATCGACGTGGATGCGGTGGCCCGCAGCGCGGTGGTCGACTTCACCGGGACCAGCGGTCAGCGGCTCAATAATTTCAACGCGCCGCTGTCGATCACCCGGGCGGCGACGCTGTACGTCTTCCGCACCCTCGTCGACGACGCCATTCCCCTGAACGAGGGCTGCCTGAAGCCGATCCGACTGATCGTACCGGAAGGGTCGATGCTGAACCCCCGCTATCCCGCCGCCGTCGTGGCCGGGAACGTCGAGACCAGCCAGGCCGTAGTCGACTGTCTGTACGGCGCACTTGGCGTGCTGGCCGCCAGCCAGGGCACGATGAACAATTTCACCTTCGGCGACGAGTCGCGCCAGTACTACGAGACCATCGCCGGCGGCTCGGGCGCCGGTCCCGGCTTCGACGGCGCCCCTGCGGTACAGACCCATATGACCAACAGCCGCCTGACCGATCCGGAGGTGTTCGAGACCCGCTTCCCTGTCCTGCTGGAAGCCTTCTCGATCCGCCGCGGCTCGGGCGGCGACGGGGCGCACAGAGGCGGAGACGGCGCGGTGCGACGCGTGCGCTTTCTCGAGCCGCTGACCGCCGCTATCCTGTCCAACCGTCGCCGCATCCCGCCGTTCGGCGCCGCGGGAGGAGAAGACGGCGCCCTCGGCGTCAATCGCATCGAACGATCCGGCGGCGCGCAGGAAATCCTGGGGTCGACGGCCGAGGTGGAGATGGCGCCGGGCGACGTCTTCATCATCGAAACGCCCGGCGGGGGCGGATACGGCAAGGCGTGAGCACCCGCCTCCCGTCCGCGTGGCGACGACGGGAAAGTCCTTTCCTCCGGAACCCCCGGCGGACTAGCCTCGCGATCAAGGGAACGGGGGAACCAGGCTCATGTGGGTGTTGCTCGGCATAGCGGTGCTGGTCGCGGGCTTTGTCGCCCGGCTCAATCCGCTGGCGGTGATTCTGGTCACCGCGGTGGTGACGGGCGTGGCGGCCGCCTTCGGGCCGGGAGTCGGTCCTGCGGAGCTGGCCGGGGCGGGCGTCGAGACGATCGCCGCCTTCGGCCGCGCCTTCAACGACTACCGCTACATCAGCGTGATCTGGCTGGTGCTGCCACTGATCGGCCTGCTGGAACGCTACGGCCTGCAGGAGCGTGCGCGGATCCTCGTCAGCAAGGTCCGGTCGGCCACCACCGGCCGCATTCTGCTGGCCTATTTCGTGTTGCGCCAGATCAGCGCCGCCGCCGGCCTGACCAAGCTGGGCGGCCACCCCCAGATGGTTCGGCCGCTGATCGCTCCCATGGCCGAGGCGGCCGCAGAAGCCCGCTACGGCGACCTGCCCGACGGACTGCGTTATCGCATCCGCGCCCATTCGGCGGCGGTCGACAACATCGCCCTCTTCTTCGGCGAGGATATCTTCTTCGCCATCGCCTCCATCCTGCTGATCAAGGGCTTCCTCGAGGCCAACGGCATCATGCTGGAGCCTTGGCAGCTGGCCATGTGGGCCATCCCCACCGCCATCGCCGCCCTGCTCGTCCACGGCTTCCGCCTGATGCGGCTGGATCGCGCCATCGCCCGGGAGGCGGGCCAGTGATCACGCTCGACTGGGTCTATATCTTCGCCGGCCTGACCTTCGCCGCCTTCTCCACCCTGACCGTGCTCGACCGCGATCACCCCCGGCGCTTCGGGACCGCCGCCTTCTGGGGCCTGCTGGCGGTCAGCTTCCTGTTCGGCGGACGTCTCGGAGACCTCGGCAACGGCGTGCTGGTCCTGGCCCTGGCCGCGCTGGCCGGGTTCCGGCTGCTGGGCCAGAGCCGTCCCCCGACCAGCTCGCCCGAAGAGCGCGCCGAGAGCGCCGAGCGACGCGGCAACTGGCTGTTCGTCCCCGCCCTGATGATCCCGGCGGTGGCCATTCTCGGCGTGCTGGTGCTGGAGAAGGTCGACATTCTGGGCGTCCCCCTGTTCGGCGAGGAGCAGCCGACCATCATCGCCCTCGGCCTCGCCGTCGCCATCGCCCTGGCCATCGGCATGGTCTGGCTCAAACCCCCGGCGCTCGCCCCGCTTCAGGAGGGCCGGCGGCTGATGGATGCGGTCGGCTGGGCCGGAATCCTGCCCCAGGCGCTGGCGGCGCTGGGCGCAGTGTTCGTCATCGCCGGCGTCGGCGACCAGATCGGCGAACTGTTCGCCAGCTATCTGCCGCTCGACACCCGGCTGGTGGCGGTCGTCGCCTATTGCATCGGCATGGCCCTGTTCACCTTCATCATGGGCAACGCCTTCGCCGCCTTCCCGGTCATGACCGCCGCGGTGGGCCTGCCCATCGTGGTGCTGCAGTTCGGCGGCAATCCGGCGATCGTCTGCGCCATCGGCATGCTGGCCGGCTTCTGCGGCACCCTGACCACCCCCATGGCGGCCAATTTCAATGTCGTGCCCGCCGCCCTGCTGGACCTGCCGGACCGCGACGCGCCCTTCAACGGCGTCATCCGTGTCCAGCTGCCGACCGCCGGCATCCTGCTCGTGACCAATATCGTTCTGATGTACCTGCTGGCTTTCCGGTTCTGAGCATGACGCACCGCCTGACGCCGGAGATCGCCGCCCTCTACGCCCGCACAGCCCTGGGCCACGTCACGCGGGAGTATCCGCACAAGCTGGACCACGTCATGGGCGGGGCTGCAGACGTCCAGGGACCGCGCGCCCTGCATCCGATCTTCTTCGGCAGTTTCGACTGGCATTCCTGCGTCCACGGCTGGTGGACCCTGTTCACGGTGGCGCGTCTGTATCCCGACATGCCCGAGGCCGAGCGCATCCACGCCCTCGCCGACGACCTGTTCACACCGGACAATGTGGCTGTCGAGACCGCCTATCTGGCCCGGCCGGAAAGTCGGGGCTTCGAGCGGCCCTACGGCTGGGGCTGGCTGCTGATGCTGGCGGCGGAGCTGGAGCGCCACGACGACGGGCGCGCCGCCGCCCTGCGGCCCCTGACCCTGGCCTTCGCCGACCGGTTCAAGGCCTTCCTGCCGCTGGCTGATTATCCGGTCCGGGTCGGGACCCACTACAACACCGCCTTCGCTCTCAGCCTGGCGCTGGACTACGCCGACGCGGTGGGAGACGGCGATCTGGCCGGCCTGTGCCGCGAGCGCGCCCTGCGCTGGCACTCCGCCGATCGCGACTGTCAGGCGTGGGAGCCGTCGCAGGACGAGTTCCTGTCCCCGGCGCTGATGGAGGCGGTGCTGATGCGTCGGGTGCTGGAGCCCGAGGCCTTCGCCCTCTGGTTCGACGCCTTCCTGCCCCGGCTCGACCGGCGGGAGCCCGCGACCCTGTTCAGGCCGGCCGGGGTCAGCGACCGGTCGGACGGCAAGATCGCCCATCTCGACGGCCTGAACCTGAGCCGCGCCTGGTGCTGGCGGGAGATCGTTTCGGCCCTGAACGCCGGCGACTCTCGCCGCCCCATAGCCCTGGAGGCGTCGCGGGCGCATCTGGACGCCGCCCTGCCCCATGTGACCGGCGACTACATGGGCGAGCACTGGCTGGCCAGCTTCGCCCTGCTGGCGCTGCTCGCCGGCAAGTGACGGACCCGGCTTGATCGGCCTTCGCCCCCGTGCGACCCAAGGTTCGGAGAGGTTGGTATGGCGCGCTTCCTTCTGATCGCCCCGCGCCCGCACTGGGACGCGGACTTCGCGGGCATCGCCGACGGGCGGGAGTCGGTGACGCGCGTCGCCCCGGTCGCCATCGCCACGGTCGCCGCCATGGCCCCGCCCGGCGTCGAGATCGTCCTGCACGATGAGGCCCTCGACCCGGTCGATTTCGACGCCCCCGCCGATTTCGTGGGCGTGACGGCCAATGTCTCCCAGGCCCGCCGCGCCATCGAGATCGCCGCGGGATTCCGCGCCCGCGGTACGCCAGTCATCATCGGCGGCCCGCACATCACCCTCGACCCGCAAGCCTTCGACGGAGCCTGCGATGTCGCCGTCACGGGCGAGTTCGAGGAGATCGCCGCGGACTTCTACGCCGACATGCTGGCCGGCTCCCTGAAGCCAAGCTATGCCGGTGGACGGCCCGACCTGACGCGCTCGCCGGTTCCGGCCTGGGAGTTGTTCGACAATGACCGCGCCCTGGTCGGCGTGGTCCAGACCAGCCGCGGCTGTCCCTTCGAGTGCAACTACTGCGATGTGATCCAGTATCTGGGCCGGACGCAGCGCCACAAATCCAACGACCAGGTCATCGCCGAGGTCCAGCGGCTCTACGACCTCGGCTACAACCGCATCGCCCTCGCCGACGACAATTTCACCGTCTTCCGCAAGCGAACGACCGGCCTGCTCGAGGCCCTGATCGCCTGGAACGGGACCGAGGGGCGCGACTTCGTCACCTTCGCCACCCAGGTTTCGATCGATGTGGCGCGCGACGAGGGGGTGCTGCGACTGTGCGCCGAGGCCGGGGTCAACAACCTCTTCATCGGCGTGGAATCGGTCAATGAGGAGAGCCTCAAGGCCAGCAAGAAGCGCCAGAACCTGAACACCGACATGGTCGCCCAGGTCCGCAAGGTGGTCAGCCACGGGCTCAAGGTCGAGGCGGCGCTGATGGTCGGGTTCGACGCCGACACCCTGCGCATCTTCGAGCAACAGCAGGCCTTCGGGATGGAGCTGCCGGTCGGGACGTTCAAGATTTCGTCCCTGGTCGCCCCCATGGCCACGCCCATCTATGCGGAGATGCTGGCCGCGGGGCGGCTCGACCTCACCGGCGAGCAGGCGCATTTCCCCGGCGCCGACATGGTGACCAACATCATCCCCGCCCAGATGTCGAAGCAGGAACTGTACACGGGCACGAAATGGCTGATCAGCCGGCTCTACAGTCCGGACGCCTTCTGGACCCGCTTCCAGCAGATCGCCGACGTCCTCGCCCCCAATCCGCTGCTGTCCCGCGGGACCGGGCGGCTGCACAGTCCGCCTTCGCGCGACAGGGCCAATCGCCACTTCGCCCGGATGATCCGGGCGATCAGCCGGCGCGACCCCGAGGTCGCGCGGGTCATGGCGCAGGCCGGCCGGCTGATGCGGGCCCGACCGGAGATCCGCGACGGCCTCGGCGACGTGCTGACCACCTGGCTGCTGTCGCTGTACGTGCACCAGGAGAAGGGCGTCTATGACGCCGACTGGGCCCGCCTCCCGGCCCCGCCGTTCGAGGATCGCCGAAGCGTGGCCTGACCGTCAGGCGGCGACGGTTATGGATTGTTCGGCCGGCCGCTCGATCAGGAATATCCGGCCCAGGGCCGCGATCATCTCCAGCCAGCCGGTCAGGGCCGCGACGTCCCGCAGGTCCTCGTCGCGCGGCTCGAATTTCGACGACCAGCCGCCGCTGTACATCCGGCATTCCGAACAGTCGGCGTCCGAGGTGCCGCACTTCTCGAGGCCCGGCTGCAGGTCGGTCTTGAAGTAGCGCATCTGGCCGATCATCCGGGAATGGCAGTCCCGTGCGACACCGGTCTCGGGATCGATGTCGTACAGCGGCCCCGGCTGCGTCGCCCAGTCGTTGTAGGCGCGCGAATAGACGACGGTCTCAGGGAAGTCGTCCATCAGTCGCGGCATCAGCTTGCGCACCTCGGTCAGGCTGTCCTCGTCCCAGCGCAGGTTGGATTCGGCGCTGGAGATGCGGAAGAAGGTCCGGTCGTTGCCCTCTCCTTCCTGCAGCTTGCGCAGATAGCTCCGGGTCGGCGAATACATGTTGAAGGTCAGCGGCAGGTCGTTGTCGCGGCAGATTTCCGCCAGCCGGCGCGCATCGCCCAGATTGGACCGCGTCAGGGTGTAGAGGATGATCGCCCGGCGATCGCCGGCGTAGTTGCGGATCGCCTTCTGAAACGAGCGGCCGCCGCGCAGGCTGGCGTCGATCTCCGCGTCCACCGCCCATACGGAAACGCCGATACGGTAGGGGATGGCCGGATCGATCCTGATGGTGCCGTTCGTCCCGATGTTGCCGTACGGAAAGTGCCGGCTTGCCGCGAACAGGCGGTCCTGCTCCAGAGCAGGCTCGGCCCCGACGAAATAGGCCATGGTCACGCCGCGCGCGCCCTCGGCCTCGAAAAACCGCTCCCAGGCCGCCGCGTCGGTCTCCTCGACCGGCGGGGAGAAGCCGTCGCGGAAGTAGTAGCAGCCCTCGCAGAACAGGTTGCAGCGGGTCGCCACCTCGTAAAAGGCCGGCTTGCGGAAGGCCCGCACCACGCGCTTGGCCTCCTCATAGGGCGCGGCCAGATGCGGCGCGCCTTGCAGCAACGCCCCGAGGCGAACCAGTCGGTCCCGCCGGCTACTCATCGAATTGACCCCGGATACCTAATGCCCGTTAACCCCTGGCAGCATCTCACGGCCGACGGTTGTGGGGAAGACCGTCGGCCCGCCGCCGGGACAAGCCGTGGGCGGAAGGACTGAGCGGCCCCGCAGTTCCGCGGCCAGCGAACGCGAAAACGCCTCTGCGCCGGCGCCATTCAAATGCTGGTTGTCGGCGAACAGATCGTACCGCCGACCGAACACCGGGTCGCGCCAGTGATCGGCAACGACCACGCCCTCCGCCGCCAGCCGCCGCGCCATGTCCTTGAATCCCCTGACCTCCCGGCTCATCTCGCGATCCGTCGCGGCCCGTACTGCCTCGGTCATCGGCGGGACGACAAGGATCATCGTCCCGCCGCTTTCCCGGATGCGCCGATGCATCCGGAGCAGCGCCTTCTCTGACCGGGCGGCGACGCCGTCTTCGTAATAGGTCATCCGCTCGAGGTGCGCGGCCTGACGTCTGGTGAAGGCTTCCGCCTCCGCGGACGCCGCCGCCGGATCGAGGGTCAGGAGGTCCCGCGCCGTCGGGTCGGGCGGCGGCGGGGCATCGGCCAGGCCGATCCGGTGACCCAGCGTCTGGAACCGGCCGGCCCAGGCGTCATAGCCCAGCGCCGGCGTCAGGGCGGTGATCAGCACCTGCCGCCAGTCGCCGCCAATCATGTCGAAGCGGCCGTGGCGAAACAGCAGCCGGTGAAACTCGCGTCGGCGGCCGCCGCGTTCGCTGGCCGCGGCGCCATTGTCATAGGACTGGGCTGTCGGCGCGGCGACGACGATCCAGTACCGCGGCGGGGACGGCCCATCGAGGATCAGGTCGGCGACCGCCGCCACCTCGAAGAGGTCCTGACCGTTCCAGTAGTAATCGGCTCCGTCGACGCACATGGCCGGATAGCGGACGCCGACCCCCACGGAGCCGCCGAGGGTCACGGCGTCGCGGCCCTGGATGGCCGGCAAGGCGGCCCTCATCCGGCGGTGTTCGCCGGTGTCGTCCACCAGCCAGCTCAGCGCGTTCAGCGCCATCAGAAGCCCGAAGCCGAGACCGAAGAACTGCAGCAGCCTGATCATGCGCGGCCCTCAGAAGCCGAAATAGATGAAGCCGGACCGATCGAAGGTCCCGAACACCAGGATCACGGCCGCCAGCGCGTAATAGAAGGCCCAGGCGGTCGGCAGGCCCCGGTCGGTCAGCCGCTCGAACACGGGGCGTCGCGCGTCCAGCCACTGATAGAGCTCCAGGGCGATGACGGCGAGCAGGACGGTCTTCGGCAGGAAGCCGACGTCGGCCAGGCCGAGGCCCAGGCTGCCGACCTGCGCCGGCAGTTCGGCCATCCTCACCTAGGCCACCATCGCCTCCGTCCAGCCGCCCGCGTTGACCAGCGAACCGAGCAGGATCAGGAACAGCCACAGCACGACCCGGTTGCTGCCGTCCTGGACGAAGCGGATCTGGCCGCCGCTGAGCCCGATTGCGCCGAACGCCCGGTCGGCGACCCGCGCAATCGGCCTGCTGCGACGCACCGCGCCCTCGAGGATCATCACCGTCCCCGCGATCAGGCCCGCCGCCAGCCAGGTCCAGGCCGCGCCGTGCCAGAAGGCGACGATCATGATGGTCAGGACGGTGGCCGCCGGCTTGCGCCACCACTCCCGTCCCCGGCGCGCGAGCGGCAGGTAGAGATAATCCCTGAACCAGGCGGTGACGGTGATGTGCCAGCGCTGCCAGAACTCGCTGATCGAGGCGGCCGCCAGTGGACGATCGAAATTGCGGCTCAGGCGAATGCCGATGATCACGCTGGCGCCGATGGCGATGTCGGCATAGCCGGAGATATCGGCGTAGTACCGGTAGATGCTGCCCACCGAGGCCAGCAGGACGGCCAGCGGCGTGTGGTCCTGCGGCGCGGCCAGGACCAGCGGCACGGTCTCGGCCAGGCGGTCGGCGATAACCAGCTTCTTGAAATAGCCGACCAGCATCAGCGCCCCGCCGGCCGCCGCCCGCCGGACGTCGAACGTGTGTTCGGCGCGAAGCTGGGGCAGCAGACGCCCCGGCCGCTCGATCGGGCCGGCGATCAGCTGCGGGAAATACATGACGTAGACGGCGAAATAGCCGGCGTGGGTCTCGGGCGCGCGGCGCCCGCGATAGACGTCGATGACGTAGCCCAGCGTCTGGAAGGTGTAGAACGAGATTCCCAGCGGCAGGATGATGTCGATCGGCTCGAAGGCTCCGGGCTCGCCCCCGTGCCACAGACTGAGCGTCGTATTGGCCGCCAGGGCGAAATATTTGAAGAACAGCAACAGACCCAGATTGCCGCACAGGCTGATCATCAGCAGGCCGAAGCGCTGGCGTTTGTCAGACACCCTGGGGAGCAGACGCCCGACGCCATAGTCGATCCCGGTTGAGAGCCACAGGATCGGCAGGAATTCCAGCCGCCAGCTGCCGTAGAAGACATTGCTGGCGAGCAGCAGCAGCATCCACCGGAAACGATGCGGCGTGGCGAAATACAGCGCCACCACCACCGGCAGGAACAGCAGGAAGTCGATCGAATGGAAATTCATCGGGCGGCGGCGAGCCGGGTTACGTTCTCCGCCGGCCGCGCCGTCACCGCCTGGCGTCCCTCGGGGCGGAGCACGAAATCGACCCGACAGCCCATGCCGCCGGGTCCGGGCAGGAGTTCCAGCCGGTCGAGGATGGTCCCCAGGGCGACGATCATCTCGGTGCGGGCGAAGGCCGAGCCGACGCAGCCCCGCGGTCCCGCCCCGAACGGAGCCCACAGCAGCCGGCGGCGCAGGTCCGGCGCGGCCGTCAGGAAACGCTCGGGCCGGAAGGCGTCCGGCGCCTCCCACCACTGCCGGTTCCGGTGCATGGCGTAGAGGCTCAGCACTGTGGTGAAGCCGCCGGAAATGGTTTCGCCCTCGACCTCGAGATCCCGGTTCACCTCCCGGATCAGATGCATGATCGGCGGGTAGAGCCGCAGCGTCTCGCTGATCACGGCGCCCGCGACAGGGAACGCCCCTGCGTCGAACCCGGCCCCGGACCTGCCGCGCCACTCCTCGCGCACCCGCCCCTGCCAGTCGGGATGCTGCGCCAGCAGCCACAGCGCCCAGGCCAGGGCCGCCGCGACATTGTCGTGTCCCGCGTGCAGGAACAGCAGCATGGTGTTCAGATCGACGCCTTCCTCGCCCGCGCCGTCTGTCTCCAGCCGGCCCCGCTCCCGCTTGAGCGCGAGTTCCGCCAGCGGCCCCAGGTCGGCGAGATGCCTGGTCAGCGGCGCGGTTTCATGCGCGTCCATGATCCGGGCGGTGGCCTCGACCAGAGGCTCGACCGAACGCGCCTCCGCCTCGTCGCAGAAGAAGCTGCGCCACAGGCTGTCGAGAGTGAACCGTCGCGCATCCCGGATGACGTCGATCGCGGCGCCGGCGTCCGTCCTCAGCCATTCGTCGACGATCCGTTCGCAGGCCAGGGCGATGCGAGCCTCCGGCGCCTCGACGCCTGGCGTGTTGAACGGCTGCAGCAGTTGCCGCCTCTGACGCCGCCAGTCCGCGCGGTCGCCGCGCACCAGATTGTCGCCATAGCTGGCCCCCAGCATCCGGTCGTGCAGCCGGGCCCGGGGGAAGGCTCCGTCCTGGTTGAGCAGGACCTCGTTGACCGCCTCGGGCGACGCCAGCAGCACCAGCCGGCGACCGGCGGCGCGGGCCTCGACCACGGAGCGCTCGAGGATTTCCGGCGGCCAGTTCGCCTCCGGATCGCGCAGCACCCGGCCGGTCGCAGGCAGGACGAGGGGAAACCCGCCGCGGAACTCCAGCTTCGGGGGTTCGCCGTCCATCTCGCTCGATCGCCCCCCGGCTGACTGCGGACCGGACGATTGCGTCGTCGAAGCCACCCGCTACCCTCCTGATACCCGCTCGATCGCACGGCCATGTCAATCCGTCATTCCATGCAGGCGTCGGATTCTCATCGGGAAATGGAGCAGACGGCCGTCAGTCGTCGGCGCCGCCTGCGCGGGTCCGGACCAGATCGTGCACCACCCCCGGATCGGCGAGGGTGGAGGTGTCTCCGAGCGAGTCGACCTCTCCCTCGGCGATCTTGCGCAGGATGCGGCGCATGATCTTGCCCGAGCGGGTCTTGGGCAGGCCCGGCGCCCAGTGGATCACATCCGGGGCGGCGATCGGACCGATCTCCTTGCGGACATGGAGGATCAGTTCGCGGTGCAGGTCCTCATGGGGCTCGACGCCGGCGTTCAGCGTCACATAGGCGTAGATGCCCTGGCCCTTGATGTCGTGCGGATAGCCGACCACTGCGGCCTCGGCGACGTGACCGTGGGACACCAGGGCGCTCTCGACCTCGGCCGTGCCCATACGGTGGCCCGAGACATTGATCACGTCGTCGACCCGTCCCGTGATCCAGTAGTAGCCGTCCTCGTCGCGACGGCAGCCGTCGCCGGTGAAATATTTGCCCGGATAGGCGCTGAAATAGGTGTCGAAGAAGCGTTGGTGGTCGCCCCAGACGGTGCGCATCTGGCCCGGCCAGCTGTCGGTGATGCACAGATTGCCGCTCGCCGCGCCCTCCAGCACCACGCCCTCGGCATCGACCAGTTGCAGCTCAACCCCGGGCAGGGGTTTGGTCGCCGAGCCGGGCTTCAGGTCGGTCGCCCCCGGCAGCGGCGACACGAGGATGCCCCCCGTCTCGGTCTGCCACCAGGTGTCGACGATCGGGCAGCGGCCCTCGCCGACCACCTCATGATACCACCGCCACGCCTCGGGGTTGATCGGCTCGCCGACGCTGCCCAGCAGGCGCAGCGACTTGCGGCTGGTCGCCTTCACCGGCCCGTCGCCTTCCCGCATCAGGGCCCGCAGCGCCGTCGGGGCGGTGTAGAAGATCTCGACCTGGTGCTTGTCGACCACCTGCCAGAAGCGGCTGTGGTCCGGATAGTTGGGCACGCCCTCGAACATCAGGGTCGTGGCCCCGTTGGCCAGCGGGCCGTAGACGCAATAGCTGTGGCCGGTGACCCAGCCGACGTCGGCGGTGCACCAGAACACCTCGCCGGGCCGGTAGTCGAACACCAGTTCGTGCGTCCAGGCGGCCCAGAACAGATAGCCGCCCGTGGTGTGCAGCACCCCCTTCGGCTTCCCCGTCGATCCCGAGGTGTAGAGGATGAACAGCGGATCCTCGGCGTTCATCGGTTCGCACGGGCAGTCGGCGCTGGCCCCGCGCTTGGCCTCGCCGTAGCGCACGTCGCGGCCCTCGACGAACGGGATGGCCGCGTTGGTGTGGGACACGACCAGCACCGTCTCCACGACACCGCCCCCCAGCTTCTCGAGAGCCGCGTCGACATTGGCTTTCAGCGGCACCCGCTTGCCGCCGCGCAGGCCTTCGTCGGCGGTGATGACGACCTTCGAACCGCAGTCCTCGATCCGGCCGGCGAGGCTGTCGGGCGAGAAGCCGCCGAAGACGACCGAGTGCACCGCGCCGATCCGCGCGCAGGCCAGCATGGCCACGGCCGCCGCCGGGATCATCGGCAGATACAGGGTGACCCGGTCGCCCTTCACCACCCCCAGGCCCTTGAGCACATTGGCCATGCGGCAGACTTCGGCGTGCAGTTCGCGATATGTCAGCCCGCCGGACTGGGTCGGCTCGTCGCCCTCCCAGATGATCGCCGTCTCGTCGCCGCGGGTCTCCAGATGCCGGTCGAGGCAGTTCCAGGCGACATTGAGCACGCCGTCGCCGAACCAGCGGATGCGGAAGTCGGCCTTGTCGAACGACACGTCCTTGATCGAGGTCGGGGGGGTGAACCAGTCCAGCCGCCGCGCCTGCTGGCCCCAGAAGGCCTCGGGCGTCTCGCGCGCGGCCGTCCGGGCCGCCTCATAGCCGGCGGCGTTCATGCGGGCCCGCTGCGCCCATTCGGAGGGAACAGGATAGACGTCTGGCTGATCGGTCATACCGGCGATGCTGCTCCCGCGACCGGGCGGGGTCAACGCGTCCGCCTAGGCTCCGGCCTTCGCCGCCGGACGGGCGCGGCAGGCTTCGAGCCAGCGCGCCAGGTTCCCGAACTCTTCCGGCGGGCGGTAGCGAACCAGGCGCGCGAAATCGAGACCCACCACCGCGACGATGTCGGCGATCGTGAACCGGTCCAGCGCCATGAACTCGCGGTCGGCCAGATGGCGGTCCAGGGTCTTCATGAAGCGCTCGGCCGCGGCCCGGTTGTATTCCGCCACCTGCGGCAGCTGGGTGGCCTCCAGCGCCGCCAGCGCCGGGTGCGAATGGCGCACGCTCAGCATGATCGGATTGGCCAGATAGAATTCCGCGCGCCGGGTCCACATCTCGACCACCGCCTGTTCGCGGGCGTCGTGCCCGAACAGGTTCGGCTCGGGATAGAGGGACTCCAGATAGCGGCCGATGGCGATCGATTCCGAGATCGTCGTGCCGTCGTCCAGCGTCAGTGCGGGCAGGTGCGGCACCCCCACCCGCTTGCGGTACTCTGGCGTCCGGTGTTCGCCGGCGAGGATGTCGACCTCGATGATCTCGACGTCCCCGATGCCCTTCTCGGCCATCACCCAACGCACCCGGCGCGGGTTGGGCGCGCGGTGGGACGTATAGAGCTTCATGCCGGGTCTCCGTTTCTTATAGCAACGCTACAGGCCGAAGATGCGCCCCGGCAAGGCCCCGACCACGCTGGCCGCCATCAGGGTGGCGAGGAAGCCGGCGAACAGCGCCTTCCAGACCATGCCCAGCACCTCCTCGCGCCGCTCCGGCATCAGCACGCTGAGCCCCGTCACCGTGATCCCCACCGAGCCGATGTTGGCGAATCCGCACAGGGCGTAGGTCATCAGCATCCGGGTCCGTTCGCTGATCGCCTCGACCGGGACCCGGCCCAGTTCGATGAAGGCCCGAAACTCCGTCTGGGTCAGTTTGGTGCCGAGCAGCAGTCCCGCCTCGCGCGCATCGGCCCAGGCCACGCCGGTCAGCCAGGCCAGCGGCGCGAAGATCCAGCTGAGCAGCCATTCGACGCTGATTCCCGCCCCGAACACGGCCGCGATCATCAGATTGACCAGCGCCACCAGGGCCACGAAGACGATCAGGATCGCCGAGATGTTGAGCACCACCATCAGGCCGTCGGACGTACCCTTGACGATGGCGTCCACCGCGCTGTCGTACTTCAGGGCGGAATCGTACTCCGCATGCGCGCCGCCCTGCCCCGGCGTCTCGGGGATCATGATGCGCGCCAGCAATATCCCCGCCGGCGCCGAGATGATCGAGGCGACCAGCACATGGCCCGCCGCATTGGTCAGGGTCGGGCCGAGGATGGCGGCGTAGGCCACCATGGTCGAACCGGCCACCGTGGCCAGTCCGACGACCATCATCAGGAACAGTTCGGAGCGGGTCAGCTTGTCCAGATAGGCCCGGATCACGATCGGGCTTTCGATCATCCCCAGGAAGATGTTGGCCGCCACCGCCAGCGCCGAGGCCCCGCCCAGCCCCATGGTGCGCTGGAACAGGATGCCGAAGCCGTGGGTGATCCACTTCAGCACCTTCCAGTGCCACAGCAGGGCCGACAGGGCCGAGATCACCAGGATCAGCGGCAGCACCTGGAAGGCGAAGGTGAACAGGGCCCCCTCATTGCCCACCACATACGGCTGGTCGCCCCCGGCCAGATAGCCGAACACGAACTGGGTCCCGGTCCGGGTGGCCGTGTTCAGCCCGTCGACCGCGCCGGTGATGGCCGCCAGGACGTTCTGCGAGCCCGGTATGGCGAACAGCGCCAGGACCAGTCCCGCCTGCACCGCCACGGCGCCCAGCGCCAGCTTCCACGGAAAGGCGCGCCGATTCTCCGACAGCGCCCAGCAGGCGGCGACGATCGCGACCAGCCCGAGCAGGCTCTGCAGGTTCAGGACGCTGAACATCGACGCTTTTCCCCGTCCGGCTCCCCGCCGGCCCCTGCCCCGTTGAACGCCACGCGTCCGGGAATGGCAAGCCGCAGTCCGGCTCGTTTCCGGCCCTGAATCGGTCGTGATCGGCGCGCGTCATCACGAAACCGTGAACAGCACGGCACAGGGAGAGACGAGATGCGCAAGGCTCTGATGCTCGCCGCGGCGAGCGCGATCGTACTGGCCGCCTGTCAGCCGACCGACCAGTCGTCCGAAAGTTCATATTCCGAAGAGGCGGCCTCCGCCCCCGCTGCTGACGCCGCCATGTCCCGAACCGGGGCCGCCGCTCCCGTCGCCGCCGCGCCGCCGGCGCCCATCGCCCGCATCGCCTATGCCTTCAGCTACGTCATGTCCGTGCCGCGCGATCGCGGGGCCGAGCTGATGAGCCGCCATGAACTGACCTGCGCCTCCGCCGGCCCGGGATACTGTCAGGTCGTATCCGCCCAGGCCGACTGGACCGCGCGGCAACCCGCCGGCCGCCTTGAGCTGCGCGGCCAGCCGGACTGGATCAACCGCTTCCGCAGCCAGCTGGCCGCCGATGCGCAGAACGCCGGCGGCCGTCTCGACAGCGCCGTCACCGAAGGCGAGGACCTCACCCGCGGGCTCGACACGGCCCAGACCGGGGCGAAGACCACCGCCGCCCTTGCCGACCGCATCCGCGACCTGCAGGCCCGTCGCGGCGGCACGCTGGAACAGCGGCTCGAGATCGAGCGCCAGCTCGGCGATCTGCAGCGCCAGGACGACGCCCAGCAGCTGGAGCTTCGCGCCCTCAACGACCGGGTCCAGAGCGCCCGGCTGACGCTCGACTACCGCCAGGGCGGGGTCATGGCCGCCGACAGCCCGACCCGGCCGGTCGCGCGCGCTCTCGCCGACGCCTTCGGCCTGTCCATGGGCATGCTCGCCTTCCTGATCACCGCAGGGTCGGTTCTGCTGCCAGTCGCCGTGATCGGCGGGGCCGTGTGGTGGGCGGTGGTGCGGCGGCGCAAGCCGGCGCCGGCCTGACGGCGCCCTGTTCGCGCCGGGGTGGTCCCTCTCCAGCTTCAGCGGCTCCACCCGGCCAAAAAATTCGTTTGATAATGCGAATGCATCTCATTAGGAGACGCCCACCTTTCCAGCTTCACCTCTCATGATCGACACCGCATGCGCTTGCTGCTGACTTCCACGGCCGTCTTCCTGGCGCTTCCCGCCCTCGCCATGGCCCAAGAGGCGGAGCCGGCGGCCGAGCTGACCCCGATTCTCGTCACCGGCGAGAGCCGGGGGTATCGGGCGATCGATTCGGTCACGGCGACCAAGACTGAAACGCCGCTGCTGAACGTCCCCCAGAGCGTCAACGTCGTGACGCGCGAGCAACTGGACGATCAGGCCTTGCGCAGCCTCGGCGAACTGCTGCGTTACGTGCCCGGAACCACCGTGGGTCAGGGCGAGGGCAATCGCGACCAGATCACCCTTCGCGGCCAGAACACAACGGCCGACTTCTTCCTCGACGGGGTGCGGGACGACACCCAGTATTTCCGCGGCCTCTACAATCTTGAGCGGGTGGAGGTGCTGAAGGGCCCGTACGCGCTGATCTTCGGCCGCGGAGGCGGCGGCGGCATCATCAATCGGGTGCAGAAGACCCCGAGCGTCGGCGGCGCCTTCGCCTCGGGCCGGGCGAGCGCCAACAGCTTCGGCGCGTGGGACGTTTCAGCCGACATGAACGCGCCGATCGGCGGCATGGCGGCGGTGCGCCTCAACGGGGTCTATGAACGTCTCGACAACCACCGCGACCACTTCGAAGGCGAGCGGTACGCCGTGAACCCCTATCTGGCGGCGGACCTCGGCTCCGGCTGGCGCGCCGGCCTCTCCTACGAGTACGTCAACGACGATCGCGTCGTCGACCGCGGGGTCCCGTCGCTCGGCGGCACGCCCCTGACCGGCTATCGCGATCGATTCTTCGGCGTCCCCGGCGTCAACCGCACGACCCTGGAGGCGCACATAGCGAAACTCCGCATCGACGGCGCCCTGTCGAACAATGTCGATGTTTCGACAACGATCCTCTACGGCGACTACGACAAGGTCTACACCAACGCCTTCGCCAACGGTCCGGCCTCCTCGCAGACCGGTACGGTCCCGCTGGCGGCCTACACCGACCCCACCACCCGGCGGAACCTGCTGATCCAGAGCAACCTCGTCTGGGACGTGTTGCTGGCGGGCATGACCCACAAGATCCTGTTCGGCCTGGAGTACGGCGACCAGGACTCCGCCAACCAACGCCGCAACGGGGTCCTGTCCAGTCCCACGGTGAGCCTGTCCAATCCGGTCTTCCCGACGGTGACCTTCCCGGCGCTCAGCCGCAACACGATCTCGAACGTCGAGTCGGTCTCGGCCTATGTCCAGGACCAGATCAGCCTGGGCGACCACTTTCAGGTCGTGGCCGGCCTGCGATACGACCGTTTCGACATCACCGGCGTCGATCTGCAGCCCAACCCGGACCGCCCCTTCGCCCGGCTTGACGAAAAGGTCTCGCCGCGCCTGGGTCTGATCTACAAGCCCCGGCCGGAGGTCTCGATCTACGGCAGCTACAGCCAGTCTTTCCTGCCGCGCTCCGGCGACCAGTTCCTGTCCCTGTCGACGACCCAGCAGAATCTGGAACCGGAGGAGTTCACAAACCACGAGATCGGCGCGAAATGGGACATCCGACCGAACCTCAACCTCACGGCGGCTCTCTTCCGGCTGGATCGGACGAACGCGACCACCCCGGATCCCCAGAACCCGACCGTCACCATCAACGTCGGCGAGACCCGCACCGAAGGTCTTGAGCTGGCCGTGACAGGCCGTGTGCGGCCGAATTGGCAGGTCAGCGGCGGGTACGCCTGGCTGGACGCCCGCCTGCAGGGCAACGACTCGGTTCGTCTGGCCCAGACGCCGCGGAGCCAGTTCAGCCTGTGGAACCGCTACGATGTGAACCGCCGGCTGGGCTTCGGTCTCGGCGTCATCCACCAGGCCGGCCAATACGCCGCCATCCGGACCTCGGCGGCGACCACGCGGCTGCCCGGCTTCACCCGCGTCGACGCCGCCGCCTTCTATCGGGTCAGCGACGACGTCGAGCTTCAGCTGAACATCGAAAACCTGTTCGACACGACCTATTTCCCGGACGCGCACAACAACGACAACATCTCGACCGGGGCGCCGCTCAACGCTCGGCTGACTCTGAGCGCCCGCTTCTAGCTACTGGCCCCGCACCAGCCGTCCGTAGTCTTCCATCAGCCCGAGGCTCAGAGCGCCGGGGGTGAAGCGGTATTCGCCGATCTCGCTCACCGGCGTCACCTCGGCCGCGGTGCCGGTCAGGAAGCATTCGCTGAAGGTCGACAGCTCCTCCGGGCGGATGTGGCGCACCTTCACCTCGACGCCCCTGGCCTTCGCCATCTCGATCACCGTCTGGCGGGTGATGCCGTCCAGGATGGCGTCGACCGGCGGGGTGTGCAGCACGCCGTCCTGGACGAAGAAGACGTTGGCCCCCGTCGCCTCGGCGACATAGCCGCGCCAGTCCAGCATCATGGCGTCGGCGTAACCGCGCCGCTCCGCCGCCGTCTTGGACATGGTGCAGATCATGTAGAGGCCGGCCGCCTTGGCCGCCGACGGCGCTGTGGCCGGATCGGGCCGGCGCCATTTGGCCCATTCCAGCCGGATGCCCTTCGCCTTGGTCTCCGGGTCGAAATAGCTGGGCCACTCCCACACGGCGATGGCCACGCGCGTCTTGTTATGGATGGCCGAGACGCTGACCGCCTCCGGTCCGAGGAAGGCCACCGGGCGGACGTAGCAGTCCTCCAGCCCCATCTTCTCGCAGGTCGCCTTGCAGGCGGCGTCGATCTCGGCCACGCTGTAGGGAAGGTCGAAATCCAGCAGGTTTGCAGAGCGCTTCAGGCGTTCGCTATGCGGGGTCAGCTTGAAGATTTCGCCGCCATACATACGCTCACCCTCGAAGACCGACGAGCCGTAGTGAAGGGCATGGGTCAGAACGTGCGTTTTCGCGTCCCTCCAGGGCACGAAATCCCCGTCCATCCAGATCCAGCCGTCACGATCGTCGAAAGGAACGAAGGCCATTGAATAACGTCTCCCGCGTCTGTCCCCGGGTTAGACCCGTCCGAACCCCACAGGTCAACGCCTGCCGGGCCGGCCGGATCGCCTCCGCATGAGCGACGTCCGCCCCAATGGCCGGTCCGGACCGGTCGCCGGCCCCGGCGCGGGCCGGCACCTGCTGGTCGTCGACGACGACGACCGCATTCGCGAGCTTCTGAAGGAATTCCTCGCCCGCGAGGGCTATCGCGTCACCGGCGCCGCCCACGCGGCCGCGGCGAAACGGCTGATGGAGCTGATCGAGTTCGACCTCGTCGTGCTGGACGTGATGATGCCCGGCGAGAGCGGCTTCGACCTGACCACCTGGGTGCGTTCGAAGGCCGAGACGTCGAGGACGCCGGTCCTGCTGCTCACCGCCCGCGGCGATCCGGACGATCGCATCGAGGGCCTGTCGCGCGGCGCCGACGACTATATGTCCAAACCGTTCGACCCGAGGGAGCTGGCCCTGCGCGTCGACGCCATCCTGCGCCGCACCGGCGGCAAGCCCCTGACCCCGCGCGAGATCAAACTCGGCCCGGCGGTGTTCGACATGGAGCGGCTGGAGCTGTCGAAGGACGGCAAGCCCCAGCGCCTGACCGAGGCCGAGGCCCAGCTGCTCAAGACCCTGGCCATCCACGCCCACGCCCCGGTCGAGCGGATGAGCCTGTCGCCCGACACCGCCGACATCACCGGCCGCGCCGTCGACGTCCAGGTCACCCGCCTGCGCCGCAAGCTGGAAGCCGACCCCAAGAACCCGCGCTACCTTCAGACCGTGCGCGGCGTCGGCTACATGCTGGCCCCGGACTGATGGAAACGAACCGTCACCTCCCTTCCCCAGCAAGGGAGGAAGGGTCGTGAAACTTGCGCCGGCATCGCTATGGGCCCGGGTGCTGAAGCGGCGCCTGCCGACCTCGTTGTGGGGCCGGTCGCTGCTGATCATCGTCCTGCCGGTGCTGGTCATGCAGGTCGCCGTGACCTGGGCCTTCTTCGACATGCACTGGCAGACGGTGACGGCGCGTCTGTCCGACGGCCTCGCCGGCGACATCGCCTGGGCGTCCGAAAGCTATGCCGACGATCCCACCCCCGCCAATCTGGCCGTGATCGCCGCCCGCGCCCAGCGGTCGATGTCGCTGTCCGTCGACCTGCGCGAGGATGATGTGCTGCCGGACAAGCCGGATCGCGGCCCCATCGGCGTCGTCGACCGCACCCTGGAGGAAGCCCTCAGGTCAAAGGTCGACCGGCCCGTCTGGTTTTCCACGTCCCGCTACCCCGCCTATGTCGACATCCGGGTCCAGCATGACGACGACGTACTGCGCATCATCGCCCCGCGCGAACGCGCCGTCGCCACCCAGGCCCACATCTTCGTCGTCTGGCTGTTCATCGCCACCATCCTGCTGATGGGCGTGGCCATCCTGTTCATCCGCAACCAGGTCCGGGCCATCGAACGTCTGGCGGAGGCGGCCGAGGCCTTCGGACGCGGCGAGTCCAGCGAGCGGTTCAAGCCCCACGGCGCGCGGGAAGTCCGCGCCGCGGCGAGGGCCTTCATGGACATGCGCGATCGGATTCAGCGTCATATCGAGCAGCGGACGGCCCTGCTCGCGTCGGTCAGCCACGACCTGCGCACCCCGCTCACCCGGCTGCGGCTGGAACTGGCCCTCGCTCCGCCCTTCAAGCGCGCATCCGCCATGCAGGGCGATCTCGACGAGATGGAGCATATGATCGACGAATACCTCGCCTTCGCCCGCGGCGAGGCCGGCGAGGCGGCCCAGACCGTGTCGATCGCCGATCTGCTGGCCGTTGCCGGCGACGACGCGCGCCGGGCCGGGGCGGACATCGAGATTTCGGTCCCGGAGGGCCTGACCGCCAGCCTGCGCCCTCTCGCCATCAAACGCGCCCTCGCCAATCTGGCCGGGAACGCCGCCGCTCACGGAGAGCATGTTCGCCTCGCCGCCCGCGGTCTGCCGTCAGGCGGGCTCGAGATCACGGTCGAGGACGACGGGCCCGGCATTCCGGACGATATGCACGAGGAAGCCTTCCGCCCCTTCTCCCGTCTCGACGACTCCCGGAACCAGAACCACAAGGGCGTGGGACTGGGGCTGGCCATCGCGCGCGACGTGGCGCGGAGTCACGGCGGCGACATCACCCTGGGCCGCAGCGATCTGGGCGGCTTGCGCGCCGCCATCCGCCTGCCCGGCTGACCCCGACGAAGCTTTGCCTGGAGGATTGCGAACCGGACGCCTGTGGCCCATCTTGGGAGGGACAGGGATTTGGAGGATACAATGCGCAAACTCGCCTTTCTTGCTCCCCTCGGCGCCGTGCTTGCGGTCGCCGCCGGCCCGGCCATGGCCGACCCCGCCTCGATCAATGTCACCCTCGGTCCCGACCTTCAGGAGAAGGTCGAGAATCTGGGCGAGCGCGAGGTGCGCCAGCAGGCGGACCGCCTCGCCGTGGTCGTCAGTCGCGCCCTGGCCCGCGGCGGCGCGCTCGACGGCGCCCGGATCGACCTGGTGCTGACCGATCTCAAGCCGAATCGCCCGACCATGGAGCAGATGGGCCATCAGCCCGGACTGGACGGCCACCGCAGCATTTCCATCGGCGGCGCGGCCATCGAAGGCAGCATCACCACCGCCGACGGCCAGGTGCTGCCGGTCCGCTACGACTGGTATTCGAACAACATCGCCGAGGTTCGCGGCGCCACCACCTGGCAGGACGCCGATCGCGCCTACCAGCGGCTGGCCAGCCGTCTGGTCGAAGGCCGCTACGTCAGCCGCTGATTTCCCCGGCTCGCGCGACGGCGGCCCTGACGGCGGCTTCGGCCGCGCGGTCGAGGTCGCCGCCCGCTTCCATGGCGTCGAGGCCGGCCCGGGTCGTGCCGCCGGGCGAGGCGATGCGGGCGATCAGTTCGTCGAGGCCGGCGCCCGTTTCCGCCCCTGCCCCGGCTGAACGCAGCGCGCCCCGGGCCAGCCGCCCGGCCGCCTCGCGGGGCAGGCCCTGCGCCTCGCCGGCCCGGGCCAGGGCTTCGACGAAGGCGTAGATGAAGGCCGGCGCCGAGCCTGCGGTCGCCGTGGCGGCGTCCATGGCGGCCTCGGCGGGCAGGTCCACCACATCGGCTATGGCGGCGAACAGCGACCGCGCCGTCTCCCGGGCGCCGTCATCGTCCGACCACAGGGCGGCGACCCCGCGCGCCTGGGCGACGGCCGTGGTCGGCATGACCCGGGCCACCGGCCGGCCGGCCGCGCCGACGATCTCGTCGGCCCTGACGCCCGCCATGACCGAGATGACGGGGACGTCGGGGGGCAGGTGATCGAGGGCGGGCGCCAGGGCCTCCCGCCACTTGGCCGGCTTGACCGCAAGCACCACGGCGCGCGCTTCGGCCAGCGCTTCCAGCGGGGGATTGATCCGCGCGCCTCGCTGCCGCGCCGCGTCGGTCGCGGGCTTGTCCGAAGGCGTCAGGATGATCAGGTCGGCCGGAGCGACAGTCGATGTCGCCAGCCATCCCTCGAGGATGGCCGATCCGAGGCGGCCGCAGCCCACAAGGACCACGGCGCCGTTCGATGAAACAAGGGTCATGCCCTCAGGCTGTGCCGACCGTCTCGAAGAGGCAAGAGTCGATCGCCTCCTGCGGCTTCTTGTTGCCGCGGATCATGAAGTCGAAGGCGGGATAGTAGCGGTCCGCCGCCTCGACCGCCGCGTCGATCATCGAGGCCGCCTGTCCGAGGGTCGGGCGCTCGCCCATGGGCAGGGCCAGCGAATGGCGGAAGACGATCTCGCCGTCCTCGGCCCAGACCTCGAAATGCCCCATCCAGGTGCGCTGGTTGATCAGGCCGACCAGTTCATAGGCCGCGGCCCGCCGCGACTTCGAGGCCTGCAGATCGAGAGCGCAGCACAGCTGCAGGCAGTCGCCCTCGGGCCGCCAGGCGAACCACAGCTCATAGTCCTTCCAGTCGCCGGCGAGGGCGAAGGCCAGGTCACCTTCGTCAGTGCGGTCGAACGGCAGGTTTTCGGCCACCAGGACGTGCTCCACGACATCCAGAGGATCGTAGGGAAGCTCGACTTCTTCCGGGCGGGCAGTGTCCATCAAGGGGTCTCCGGGCGCGACTCACGCCCTCTGGTCAAACGGTAGGCGGGTTCGCAGATTCGGCTCAACCGCCTGCGTCCTGCGCGGGAGAACCCGCTGTGGACGTTCCCTTTTGAGGCTTCTTCGCCCCCTTCAGCGTGGCGATCTCGGCCCGCAGCGCCGCGATCTCCGCTTTCAGGGCGTCGAACTCGTCACGTCGCACCAGATCCATGTCGGCGGCGAAGCGGTCGGCCTGGGCGCGAAAGGCGGTCTTCGCCTCCTCCCCTGCGGCCTGCGCCAGCCCCATCGCCCCGGTGGTCAGTTTGGCGAACTCGTCGAGGATGGGATTGCGCGTCTGCATGGAACTCTCCGACTCAGGCAAGCGGTCGTCGTTAACGGATGGTTGCCCCATATGGTGAACGAAACCTTGCTGTCGATGTGCCCTGTGGCGGCATTTGGGCGCGGGGGTTGCGGAATATTGAGGGACGGGCGCAGCGACGCTTGCTAAACCGGCCCCAGAACCGGCCCTGCAGGAGCGCCCGTGCCTTTTCCCGAGTTTGATCCCGTCCTGTTCAGCATCGGTCCGCTGGACATCCGCTGGTACGCCCTGGCCTATGTGGCCGGCATCGTGCTCGGCTGGTGGTACGCCATCCGGCTGGCGCGCAACAACGCGATCTGGCAGCCGGGCAAGCCCCCGGCCACGACCCTGCAGCTGGATGACCTGGTGCTGTGGATCACCCTCGGCGTCATCCTCGGCGGCCGCTTCGGCTACGCCCTGTTCTACAGGCCCGAGCTCTACGCCGACCTGTTCACCGGCGCGACCTGGGGCGAGCGGCTCGGGCTGTTCCGGCTGTGGGACGGCGGGATGTCGTTCCACGGCGGTCTGATCGGCGTCACCCTGGCTATCGTCTGGTTCGCGCGAAAGAACAGCATCCGGCTGCTCAGCCTCGGCGATCTCGTCGCCCCCGTCGTGCCGCTCGGCCTGTTCTTCGGCCGCATCGCGAACTTCATCAACGGCGAGCTCTGGGGCCGCCCGACCGATGCGCCATGGGGCGTCGTCTTCTGCAACGACACCATCCTCGACCTCTACGGCCGCTGCCCCGCCGGCCTCGCCCCCCGTCACCCCAGCCAGCTCTATGAAGCCGCGCTGGAGGGCCTCGTCCTCGCCGCCATCCTCTGGCTGGCCGTGTTCAAGGGGCGGCTGCTGGCCAAGCCGGGCTTCGTCACCGGCATCTTCCTGTTCGGCTACGGCCTCGCCCGCGCCTCGCTGGAGACGGTGCGCCAGCCGGACGTCGGCCTCGAGAACCTGCCCCTGGGCCTGACCATGGGCATGATGCTGTCGATCCCGATGATGATCGTCGGCGCCTGGCTGATCTGGCGCGCCCGCAGCCGGCCGCCCGTCTCTGCGGAGGACTGAGTGTCGCTGAGGGCCAGTGATCTCGGAACCCGGCTGGCGCGCGAGATCGCCCTGACCGGGCCGATGACGATCGCCGACTATGTCACCCGCTGCCTGCATGATCCGCAGGGCGGCTACTACGCCACCCGTCCCGCCATCGGCGCGACCGGCGACTTCATCACCGCGCCGATGATCAGCCAGATGTTCGGCGAACTGATCGGCCTGTGGGCGGTCGAGCTGTGGGAGCGGCTGGGCGCGCCCGAGCGGGTGCGGCTGGTCGAGGTCGGCCCCGGCGACGGGACGCTGATGGCCGACGCCCTGCGCGCCGCCCGCCTCGCTCCGGAGTTCCTGCGGGCCGTCGACCTGATCCTGATCGAGCCCAGCCCGCCCCTGCGCGAAGCCCAGGCCCGCATGCTGGCGGACAGCGACGTCCACCCGCGATGGGTGGCCTCGCTGGACCGGGTCGAGACTGACGCCCCGGTCATCCTGATCGCCAATGAGGTGCTCGACTGCCTGCCCGCCCGCCAGTTCGTGAAGACCGACGACGGCTGGGCCGAGCGCTGCGTCGGCGTCACCGATGACGGCGCCCTGACCTTCGGCCTCAAGAAGATCACCGCCGGCTTCAAACGCCCCGCCTTCGAGGTCGAGCCCGGCCAGACGGTCGAGATCTCGGAACAGCAGGCGGCCTTCGGTCGCGACCTCGCCGCCCTGGTCAAGGCCGCCACCGGCGCGGCCCTGCTGATCGACTACGGCCGCGCCCGGCCCGAGGCCGGAGACACCCTCCAGGCCTTGCGCCGCCACCAGAAGGTCGATCCGCTGGAGACTCCCGGCGAGGCCGACCTGACCCAGTGGGCCGACTTCCCGACCGTGCTGGAGGCCGCCATTCACGCCGGCGCTGACGTCACCGGCTGCCTCGGCCAGGGCGAGTTCCTCGGCCTGCTCGGCATCGAGCACCGGGCCGAGCGGCTCAGGGACGGCCGTCCCGACGCCGCCCCGATCATCGACCGCCAGCTGGCCCGGCTGACCGCCGACGACCAGATGGGAACGCTGTTCAAGGCCTGCGCGATCTTCTCGCCGAGGAGTCTGGTCGTTCCGGGGTTCGAGGACTGACCATGACCGTCCGGCCCGTCACCCATCCCCTGCTGGACCGGCCCGGCCTCCGCCACGGCTTCTTCACCCGGCAGGGCGGCGTCTCGACCGGCCTCTACGAAGGCCTGAACACCGGCGTCGGGTCGAACGACGACCCGGCCGCCATCGCCGAGAACCGCCGCCGGGTCGCGGCCCATCTGGGCGGCGTCTCCGACGACATCGCCGCCTGCTATCAGATTCATTCCGCCGTGACCCGGGTCGCCGGGGCCGGCTGGAAGGGCGAACGCCCCGAGGGCGACGCCGTCGTCTCGGCCGCGCCCGGCGTAATCTGCGCCGTCCTGACCGCCGACTGCGCCCCCGTGCTGCTGGCCGATCCGGAAGCGGGCGTGGTCGGAGCGACCCACGCAGGCTGGAAAGGCGCCCTTGGCGGCGTCATCCACTCGACGGTGACGGCCATGCAGGCGCTGGGCGCCGAGCCCAGCCGCATGGTCGCCGTCGTCGGTCCCTGCATCGCCCAGGCCAGCTATGAGGTCGGCGCCGACTATCAGGAGCGGTTCGAGCACCACGACGCGGGCGCCGGCCGCTTCTTCGCCCCGGGCGCCTCGCCAGACAAGCGGCTGTTCGACCTGCCCGGCTATGTGCTGTGGCGGCTGGAACAGGCTGGCGTGGCCGATGCGGCCTGGACCGGCGATGATACGCGCGTGGACGCGGCCCGCTTCTATTCGAACCGCCGGGCGTATCTGAAGGGTGAGCCGGACTTCGGCCGCCTGATGAGCGCGATCAGCCTCGGCTGATCCGGGGGCCTGTCAGCCCGCCATCGCCAGCTCGGGCACGCGGGTCACCTCGCGCCAGGCCTGTGGATTGGCCAACAGCTCGCGGACCAGCAGGTTGTTGATCGCGTGCCCCGCCTTGACGCCCTCGTAGCGGCCCAGCAGCGGCGCGCCCAGCACATACAGGTCGCCGATGGCGTCCAGCGCCTTGTGCTTGACGAACTCGCGCTCCATCCGCAGCCCGCCGGGGTTCAGGATCTGGTCGCCGTCGATGACCACGGCGTTTTCCAGCGAACCGCCGCGGGCCAGACCGGCCTTGCGCAGGGCCTCGACCTCATGGGCGAAGCCGAAGGTGCGGGCGGCCATGATCTCGGTGCGGAAGGTCTCCTCGTCGACGACGAAGTCGACGACCTGGTTGCCGATCACCGGCGTGTCGAAGTCGATTTCGAACCGCATCTCATAGCGGTCGCAGGGCAGCAGGGCCGCGCTCTTGTCGCCGTCCGTCACCCGGATCGGCTCGAGGATCTCGATATAGCGGACCGGCGCTTCCTGACGGCGGAAGCCGGCGCGGTCCAGCAGCTGGACGAACTGCAGCGCCGAGCCGTCGAGGATCGGCAGCTCCGGCCCGTCCACCTCGATGACGGCGTTCGACACGCCCAGGGCCGCGAAGGCCGCCATCAGATGCTCGATGGTCGACAGGCGCACGCCGGCGGCGTTCTCGATCATGGTGTTCAGCCGGGCGTCGACCACGGCGTCGCCCGAGACCGGAATACGGTTGTCGCGGTCCTTGATGTCGGTGCGCACGAAGACGATGCCGGTGCCGACCGGCGCGGGGCGCACGGCCAGACGCACGCGGTCGCCCGTGTGCACGCCCACTCCCGCGATGATCGCGGGCGCGACGGTCGTCTTCTGGTGATGGTCGTTGCGGACCGGCAAAACCCAACTCGCTTCTACTGCGCTCCGCCTCTGTGTGCGGAGTTCGCCCCACGAACCGTCTAGCGGGGGTGTCGCAAGACTGAAATGAAAGTCGGGTTTCCGATTGTTTCGTTAACGGGAGGCAGGGGGCAGCAGGCAGCAGGCAGCAGGCGTGCGCATCCCTTTCGCTGTCCCGCGCCAAAGCGAAAGGGCGGCCCTGCGACCGCCCTTCCCTGTTGCCTGTTGCCTGCCGCCTGAGCCTAGTTGGCCAGCCGCCGCAGGAACGACGGGATTTCCAGATCGTCCTCGGCCTGGCCCTGGTCGGGTTCCGGCGTCGGCTGGACCTGGCTGGTCGAGCGCATTTCGGTGGTGCGCGTCGGCGGGGCGTAGGTCGGCTGGGTCGCCTGACGCTTGCCGCGGCCGAACAGGCTCCAGCCGGACTTGCGGTGATCGCGGTCGTCCTGGTCGTCATAGGCCGGCTCGTCGCGGCGTTGCTCCGGCTGCGGGGCCGGGCGGTCGCCGGTGCGGTCCATGTACAGGTCGCCCTGGGCCACCGGAGCGGCGGCTTCAGCGGCGGTGCGCGGCGAGGATTCATACTCCTCGACCCACGGATCGACGATCGGCTCCAGCGTGCGGTCCTCGGCGACGTGAATCACCGGGTCCGGACGGGGCTCCGGAGCCCGGGCGACGGCGCCGTAGGTCGGCTGGCCGGACTGAAAGGTCGGGACGATGGGCGCGGTCTCGGCCTGACGCGAGGCCTCCGCGCGACCGAAGTCGCGGCCCGGATCACGGGTCGGCTCGCGCACGGCTTCCTGGCGCACCGGCTCAGCGCGCGAGGCCGCATAGGACGGCGTCGGGCGGCGGGTGTCGAAGGTCGAGGTCGAGGCGTTTGTCGGCGCCTGGGCCGCGGCCAGGTCTTCCATGCCGGTGGCCACGACCGAGACGCGGATCTTGCCGTCCAGGGCCGGGTCGAAGGCCGCGCCGAAGATGATGTTGGCGTCGGCGTCCACCTCGCCGGCGATGGCGTTGGCGGCCTCGTCGACTTCCAGCAGGGTCATGTCCATGCCGCCGGTGATGTTCACCAGCACGGCCTTGGCGCCC